>Ga0308418_1000033_pt1 | contig 107387 bp, 103 predicted proteins | sample HotsprSampleR4cd_FD_203517 | JGI IMG/M metagenome (GOLD analysis project Ga0308418, IMG submission 203517) | Hot spring phototrophic mat microbial communities from Mushroom Spring, Yellowstone National Park, Wyoming, United States - 20090729_R4cd ... | reverse complement strand
AATAGAGAAGCACAGCTTCTGCTTTTAGGCTTACAGGAAACCTGTGCCACTTAAAAACTTTGTTTAGTATTTCTTCTATTACTTGCAGTGCCTTCATATTTCTAAGCGTATCAGAATTGCTTCAGGTTTTAACCATTAACCAGTCCAGTCTATGGATGCCAAAAGTTGGCATCTTCGCTTCAGGTCTTAACCATTAACCAGTCCAGTCTATGGATACCAAAAGTTGACATCTTCATCGTCAGTATGGGCTTAGAGGGTGTTCTAAAAATACAAACCCATTGACACACAAGGGTTTTAAAGCCAAAATCTAAGCTTGATGTTTATTAGCCTACAGTTCAAGCTTGAACTAAGAAAGGAAGACAAAGAAAAACTCATAGAACTAATGCGTAAGCAATTTTCCACCATCCGGGTTGCATACAATATGCTAAATGGTAGAAGGGATGTGGGATAGGGTAAGGAATGGGTTAGCTCCTTTATCTGCTGGAGGGGCGTCCTGATGAGGGATTTCTTAGAACAGCCTCATCCTCAGAGTCTCATTGGCATGATTACGCAAAGATAGGGGTCCTTTTCCAAGTTTGCGCTCTCAAGGATCACAGGGCTGTCTGCATCTATTGCCTTTAAATACAATCTGTCTGAATCAAACCCTCCAAGAGCCTCTAACAGATACTTTCCGTTAAAACCTATATCCATAGGCTCCAGTGCGGAAAGGCTCTCTAATACTTCCACCTCATCCCTACCCTCACCAAACTCGGGCTCTGAGATTTCCATCAAGATGATCTCAGAGGAAAACGAAAGCTTCACGGGAAAGGCGCTGGCAGACGCTATTGCAGAGAGTCTTTTTAGAGCGCGTTCAAACTCAGCCCTATCAAGAAGCACGTTTAACCTGTAGTCGGTAGGAATAACTGCCATGTAGTCAGGATATTCTCCCTCCAAAAGCCTAACAGAGAGGGACCAGTTTTCTCCCCTTACATGGGCAAAGTTCTCATCCTTTCCCACTTCCACAGAACCTATAGTGTCCTTTAAAAGCCTTTCTAAGACTTTTAGGCTCTTACGGGAGAGCAAAAGCTCCTCCCCAAAGGAAACACCCTCGGGCATATAGAGGGCAAGCCTGTGTCCATCGGAACCCACAAAGTGAAGCCTTCCATCTTTGCTTCCCACATACATGCCCTGAAGGGCATACCTTGTGTCCTCTTTGGATATTGCATACTCTACCTTGGATATACCCTTTGAAAGCAAACCGCTTGGAATAGGAACCTTGCATAGGACCTCGGGAAATTCGGGAAACTCGGAAGGATCCCCACAAACCAGCTTAAACTGGCTCTTTCCTCCTTTGATAATTAGCTTATCCTCTTCTAATTCCATATAAACCTCCGCCGAGGACAGGCTCTTTACTATGGATGTTAGCTTGTCTGCGTTGGCGGAGGTCTCTCCGGGCACCTCCACCCTTGCGGGCAGGTTCAAAACCAAGAAGTTCTCCAAATCTGTAGCGTAAATGATCAGCCGATCCTCCTCCGCTAACAGTTTAAAGTTGTTCAGAACGGGAAGGGCTGACTTCTTCTCTGTGGCAGATTTCGCCTTTGTAAGCACCTCATCCAACTCCACCCTGTCCACAAATAGACGCATGGCAATAGATTATAACATTGTTTCCAATAAGCTACACCTGAGAATTACCACAGGAAACAGAGAGTTTATCCCTCTGAAGCCACTATTGGTAGAAAGGGTGTGGGATAGGGTGAGGAACGGGTTAGCTCCTGTCGGCTTTGCGGGGGAGAGTGGATGAATAATTGGACATTGATTTAGGACATAGTGAGACCTCCCTCAGTGGATTATATTTATCTAACAAAGGAGGGAACAGCCATGATGGAAAAACTTTTAGAAAAACAAAACCTAAGCAGGAGGGAAAAGCTCGCCTTCTTTCGTAGTATGCTAAAGCGGGAAATGGATGTTATGAACGAGTATTGCGTCATGAACCTTCCACCCGAATACCGGGCGGAGCTTTGCCACATTGAAAACATAAAAAAGCTCAACTTAGCCCGGCTACTTCAGGTGATAGAGTATTACGACCCAGATTTTATCAAGATCCTTGCCACCACAGACCCGCGGGTCAGAACCTTTATAGGATATTACTTTGACTTTCTTAGGGCTAACCCCTACCAATACGAAGCCCTGGAGCACAAAAACCTCTTTGGCAACTGGGACTTTATAAAGTATAAACTCCGAATACTTTTCCCACAGCTGACCCTGAACGAAATAGATAGCTTTAAGTTCAAAAGGAAAGAGTTCATAGACTATGTGATGAAAAAGACGGGAGAGAGCAGGGAATCTGTGGAGATGAAGCTCAACAACGCCACATGGTATGAATCGGTGCCTTACTTGGAGCTTGAAGAGGAGATGTCCAAACTGTGGCATCCTGAACCAATTATGACCGACGAGGAGTGGGCATTCATAAAAAGACACATAAGAGGCAGGAAGAACATATTCATAAAGGAAAACGGCGTAGAAAAGTTCGTTTATGTGGATGTGGATATTCCCGAGGAGGAATTAGACGAATACAGAAGGGACAGGGAGGGACTAAAGAGGTTGCTCATGGAAAGGCTAAACATTGATGAAAGCGGTGCGGAGCAAATTCTGCGCAAAGCAGGTTGGGAATCGGAAACTTATCACATAATCCCACCCGTGCATACGGATGTGGTCCTTGACTACGGAAGCACACAGGCGGTAAAAGAAAAGGTGGAGGAAGAAAAGCAGGAGTTGTATTATGGGAATGTGGCAAACTTCATAAGGCATATTGGAGGCCTTGAGCTTGAAACACTAAGCTACTATGACCTCATATACGAAAAGGTAGAGGAGGATGTTCAGTTGATCCTTGATAAGATCATTCTAACCCACAGGAGGGTGTTAGGAAAGCTCTTTGGCATCTTCTACACCGCAGACCCTCTCATGGCGGAGGCTATACTGACTATAGACCCCAGAAGGCTGGAATTTCTTAAGGAACTAACCGCCAAGATAACAGTAAAAGACAAAAAGTTTGACCTTTATAGCAACACTACCGCTTGGAAAATCGTCAAGCAGAGGATAACAGAAAGATTGCCTGAGGTTTCTGAGGAAGATATAGAGAACTTTAAGGGCAAAAGGGTAGAGTTTGTGAAGCATGCCTCTCAAAAGACAGGAAAGCGGGAAGAGACGTTGGATATGATCTTGGAGGAGTGCGGGTGGACAAAAACGGAAGAGATTCCACCCTTCCTCAGACAGATAGGACCTTAGGCGGTATAAGGTGCTTTATGGCTTGGTAGATAAGCAGGGTTGCCCTTGATTTGTTGAGGGTGTAAAAGTGAAGCCCAGGGACCCCATTGGCTATTAGGTCTTCGCACTGCCTTATAGCAAACTCTACGCCCCTTTTTGTGGTCTCCTCCGAGTCCTCCGCATAGGGCTCCAAGGCATCCACCAAACCCTGTGGTATGGTTGCCCCGCACATGCTGGCAAACTTTTTGATCTGGGAAAAATTGGTTATGGGCATAATACCCGGTATTATGGGTATATTTATACCTTCCTTATGACACCTTTCCACAAACCTGTAATAGTATGAGTTATCAAAGAACATCTGAGTTATGGAAAAGTCAGCACCCGCCAAGACCTTTTCTTTGAAAAACCTTATCTCCCACTCCATGTTGGGAGACTCGGGATGCTTTTCTGGATAGCTGGCAACACCCACTGAAAAAAAGTTGTCAAAATTTTCCCTTATAAACCTTACCAATTCCACCGCATACTTGCAAGCACCTTTTGGAGCATGAAAATCTCCCTTTGGTATATCCCCCCTGAGGGCTAATATGTTCTCAATGCCTATACTTTTGTAGTCTTGAAGGATCTCCAAAAGTTCTTCCTTTGAGTGGGCTATGCAAGTTAGATGTGCCATAACGGTGAGCTTTGTTTCTGTGTGTATTCTATAAGCTATCCTTCTTGTTCTGTCCCGAGTGCTCCCACCCGCCCCGTAGGTAACAGATACAAAGGTGGGCTTGAGTGCTTCAAGCTCCTTTATGGTTTCAAAGAGCTCTCGCTCTCCCTCGGGAGACTTGGGAGGGAAAAACTCAAAAGATACGCTGAATTCACTTTTGAGAAGCTCTCCGACCTTCAACGAGCACCTCCGAAAAGTTTATTAGCCTTATTTTACATGGGACGGGCGACTTTATGAATAAACTTAACAGCTTTATAAGGGTTTCCACATCCTCCGGATGCTCTTTAACAAAGCTTGCGAACCTCTCCAAAAAAACCTCAATGCCCGCGCTAAGTTCTTTGTTTTCCTTTACCTTCTCTAAATCCTCCTCCCTCAGAGCCCTCAGGGCTTTTATTGACCTGCTTATGAGCTCGTCCTTACTCCTTCCGAAAGTAAGGTCAGTATATTCCTTTGCTATGCTCAAAAAGAGCTCAAGGGCGGGGTGCATAAACTTATAGGCTTTTGAGGTCCTCTATTAGCCTTTCCACCTCTATGGCGGGCATGGTAAGGGTCCTTATGGTTCCCCTGGAGCCGAGCTCTATTGCCATCTTTACCACTGTGTCGTTATCGGGTGCTTCAATGATATTGACAAAGTCATAGGGTCCCATCAAGGCATACTGGGCGATGATCTTAACCCCAAACTTCTCCATAACCTCCCTATCCACCTCTTTGATCCTTTCGGGCTTGTGCTTTAGGGTTTTCATACCTTCATCGGTTAGTGTGGTTAGCATCACAAACACTGGCATGGCACCACCTCCTTAATTTAGATTATAACCCTAAGCTTTTTGGGATTCCTTAAGTTTTTTTATCCTCCACAATGCCCGGCTGTCTTCGGGCGTTGCAAAGCTGTAAGCTTTCCCGTAGTTTCCAATCCTTCCAGTTCTACCTATGCGGTGGATATAGACCTCTGGGTCTTCGGGTATATGGTAGTTGATCACCACGCCTACACCCTTTATATCCAAACCCCTTGACGCCACATCGGTAGCCACTACAATTTTTACCTTTCCATCCTTAAAGAGCCTAAGGGCATTTTCCCTCTGCCTTTGGGTCATATCTCCGTGTAGGGCAACCACTTTAAAGTTCTTAGCCTTCAGCCTTTCCGCCAACTCCTTTGCATCCTTGCGAGTTTTAACAAAGATGATCACCTTCTCCAAAAGGTGCTCCCTTAGAAGCTTTTCCAACTCTGAAAGTTTTTGCCCCGGAGAGCTCAGCTTTATTAACCTTTCCTCTATCTTTGGCTTTAGCTCAGCGTTTATTACTCTCACCAACTTGTAGCCTTCCCTTAGGTATTTCCTCGCAAGCTCTTCCACCTGCCTTGGTATGGTGGCGGAGAACATAAAACTCTGCCTTTGGGTGGGAATATAGGAAATGATCTCCTCCACATCCTCAATAAAGCCCATATCAAGCATAAGGTCCGCCTCGTCAAGGACGAAGTAAGAAACATCGCTAAGGTCTAAAGCGGAGCGGTTTATAAGGTCCTTGACCCTGCCGGGTGTCCCCACCACTATGTTGTGGGTGTATTTTGCTAAAAACTCAACATTGCCCGCCACGGGTGTTCCACCGTAAAAGACAGAGACCCTCAGACCCTTATACTTGGCAAGCTCTTGCAGTTGTTCCTTTACCTGAATGGCAAGCTCCCGGGTGGGAGTAAGTATAAGCGCCTTTAAACCCTCTTCCCTTTTTACCTTTTCTATTATGGGTATGCCAAAGGCTGCGGTCTTGCCTGTGCCCGTTGCCGCCTGTCCCAAAAGGTCGTAGCCCTTGAATGCTAAGGGTATTGCTTCCTTTTGTATGGGTGTGGGCTTTTCAAAACCCAAATCTTTAAGCGCCCTCCTCAGTGGTTCGCTCAGTTGTGAAAAATCAAATTCCATAAAAACCTCCGCCTTTAATTATAAGCCCAATAGGAAGATAAAGCAATAAGGTTTTGAGTTATAATTTTCATCATAACTTTTTGACGGAGGTAGAGTATGAACCTGTACGAATATGAAGCCTACGATAAGATCTTCAAAAAGTATGCCATACCTACTCCCAAGTATATATTTACAGACCATTTGAACGATGAGGTGGTAGAGTTTATCAACCAACTGGGTGAGTGCGTGGTAAAGTCTCAGGTGCTGGTGGGCAAAAGGGGTAAGGCTGGGGCAGTTAAGCTGTGTAAAACTCCCCAAGAGGGTGTGGAAACGGTAGAAGCCCTCTTGAAATACCCCGTCTACGGTGAAATGCCCATAGGTGTTATAGTTAGCCAAAAGGCAAACATACTTAAGGAGCTTTACGCATCCATTACCTACTCTACGGAAGTAAGGGCGCCCGTTTTGACCCTTAGCTTAGAGGGTGGTATGGACATAGAGGAAGTGCCACCGGAGAAGGTAAAGAGCTGGACCATAGACCCCATTAAAGGGCTCTATCCTCACATGGTAAGGAACTATCTTTTGGAGCTGGGCTTTCCCGAAGAGTTTATGGGTGTTTTAAGGGAGCTCTCAGAAGTTATAACCAACATGTGGAGGGCTTTTTGGGAGGCAGAAGCGAGGCTTTTGGAGATCAACCCCTTGGCTATATGCGATGTGGATGGTAAGCAGAGGGTCTGGGCTTTGGATGCGGTGGTGATCATTGATGATGATGCGTCGGTGCCCCCTGCCAAGATCTATGGACTGAGGACAGCCCTAAAGAGACCACCCACCGAGAGGGAGGTGCAGGCATCTTTAATAGACAGGGATGACCATAGGGGTAAGGCGGGTTCTTATGTGGAAATGGACGGAGATATAGCCATGATGACCTTTGGGGGTGGTGGCTCCACCGTAACCATAGAGACTACCTACGCGGTTGGTATGAAGCCCGCCAACTTTACCGATATTGGGGGCAACCCACCGGCGGAGAAGATGTATAAGATCACCCGCATAATCCTTTCTAAGCCCGGTATAAGGGGTGTGCTGGTGTGCGGTGGAACTGCCAACAACACACGGATAGATGTCACCCTTGGAGAGGGCGTAGCCAATGCCATAAGGGACCTATACAAGGAGGGCAAGCTGGACCCCAACTGGATATGGGTGGTCCGCAGGAACGGTCCAGAAGCAGAAAAGGGCTTGAGAATGCTCTATGAGGCTTTCAGAGAGTGTGGTGTAAAAGGAGAAATTTACGATTCCACACTGCCCTTGACGGAAGCCCCAATAAGATTAAAGGAGCTTTTGGATAAGTGCCAAGGTTCCCAAAAGGAAGAGGGGACTTTGACGGAAGAGCAAGCGAAAGACTTAGGTATTTAAGGAGGAGAAATTATGAAGGGAACAGTTTATCTCAATGAGAACACAAGGATAATAGTAATGGGCATCACCGGAAGGGAAGCGTCTCAGGTGGTTAGCGAATCGGAAGCCCTCTATCCGGGCTTTGTGGTGGCTGGCGTTACGCCCGGGAAGGGTGGCACTCAGGTGGCAAACAAACCCGTTTATAACACTGTAAAGGAAGCCCTCCAAAAACATCCCGAGATAAACACGGGGCTTGTCTATGTGCCCCCTACATCCGTAAAGGATGCGGTCATTGAGCTGATAGACGCAGGCATCAAGGTTATATACATAGTGACGGAGCATGTGCCCATAAGGGACACGGTGTATTTTTACCATTACGCAAAGGAAAGGGATGTGATCATAGTGGGACCCACTTCTTTGGGTTGCATGGTGCCTGAAATTCCCGCAAGGATCGGTGCCATAGGTGGAAAGGACCCAACCATAGCATACGCACCGGGTGGTCTTGTGATCCTGTCCAAGTCTGGTGGGCTTACCACCACCACCGCGGAGATGTTTAAAAGAAGGGGTTGGGGTGTTTATATGGCGCTTGCCCTCGGTGGAGATGTGATCTCCTGCACCACCTTTGCGGATGTGTTGGAAAAAATAGCCGACGACCCTAAGGTGAAGGGCGTGATCATTCAGGGAGAAGTGGGCGGTTCTTACGAAGAGAAGGCGGCGGAAACAATCCTAAGACTGTATAAAGAGGGCAAGTGGAACAAGCCCGTTGCTGCTTTTGTGGCTGGAAGGTTTCAAGAGGGCTTGGAAGGTGTGTCCTTTGGACATGCGGGTGCCATAGTGGAAAGGGGCAAAGGTAAGGCTACCGACAAGATCAGGATGTTCAACGAAGTGGGCAAAGAGACGGGACTTGTAAAGGTTGCAGAGTTTTACCATGACCTGGTGCATTGCATAGAGGAGCTTGGAGTTCCAAGGGATTTCGAAGACACCACTCCCGGCGGAAAGGTAAAGCCTCTTTATTCCACCATAGACGAAGAGACCTGCAAGTTCGTAGGATAAAAAAGGGGGCTTTGCCCCCGCTTTTATCTGTAAGAGATCTTCGTTTTCTTTCTTTCCATATAGCCCTTTCTTAGAGTGTATCCTTCTTCTGGATAGAGACCATAGAAGAGATTCTGCACATGATTACCTTCTACAAAGAAACTCCATCTTTCTAAGGCACTACCTATCACAATGAAAAGGAAGGTAAATTTTATAAAGTTGTAATCTACCCTGCCCGTGATCCACATATAAAGCACAAAAAACAGAGGAACTATGAAGGTAAGGATGTATGCCAAGGGAAGTATGCTGGGAAGCAGCTCCTTACCTTTTTTGTAGTAAAACTCCTCAGTGCAGTAATTATCCGTTGTAGTGCCCGTGTCCAAAACTCTTATGGGTCTGTTGTGTGGAAGGTTTAGGGCTTCGTTAATGGTAGGTTTTTTTATGTAAAACTGCCTTATGTTGAAGGCAAGCCTAAAGGCAAGCCCTAAAGCCAAGAAAAGGAACGTCAAAAATATGTATGTTCCCACAAACTCCTTGCGATAAAAGTAAGTCAAGGACAAAAAGGCAGAGGAGCCAAACATCAGATACATGTTCAGATAGTAAAGCACAGAGATGGAAGTATTCCACTCATGGACAAACTTGTTGGATGCGTAAATCATGGCTGTAGAGAAGGCACTCAGCCACCCAAGGATGAAGGTTATTATGCCAAAGAAGTGATACCAAAAGCCCGTATGGTCAAAGAACCTCAAGAGGGCAAAGATCAGAAGGGTAAAGCCATAAGCCCCGCTAAAGACCGCCTCCCGTGAAAGCCAAGAGGTATGAAATCTCTTTATTGCCTTCCATGCCCTGAGCTTGTGTCCTAAGTGAAAACTGGCACCTATGGCACCAAGACCTATAAGCACCAAGGATATAACGTTGGATATCAACACCATATGCTTGGGTAGGGCAGTATCCTTACCAAAGAGTGCCAAAAACTCCATAAAGTAGGTAAAGTTAAAGAGCCCAATGGAGACGCCCGCAGTCAAAAAAAACCAAATCAAAGAGAGTGGTGGATGCATCCTTCAACCTCCTTTATAGTGTCTTCTAACCACCTCAAGGAAAAGTGGGTTTTCTGCTTCTAAAAGATGTTCATCCACATGGACCTTGATCTCGGTCCTTGGTAAGTAATGGTTGGCTGGGTTTGTGCCCATATCTGGGAACAACACAAAGCCGTTGCGTTCCTTTATCATCCTGTAGGCTTCGCTGTTTGGATCCTCTATGTCTCCAAAGAACCTTGCCTTTGCTGGGCATGTTAGCACGCAGGCGGGCTTTCTGTGTTCCGGTGGCAAAGACTCGTCGTATATCCTATCAATACACAGGGTGCATTTTTTCATCACCTTGTCTGCATCGTCAAACTCCCTACAACCGTAGGGGCAAGACCAAGAGCATAGCTTACACCCTATGCAATCGTCGTAATTGACAAGCACTATGCCATCCTGCTCCCTCTTGTAGCTGGCACCGGTGGGGCAAACGGGCACACAGGGGGCATCCTGACAATGTAGGCAAGACTTGGGAAGATGGAAAACCTGCGTATTTGGAAAGTCTCCCACCTCATAGGACATGATGCGGTTATACCAAACACCCTCCGGGTTCCTGCCGTAGGGTTCAAAGTCCGATAGGGGTCCAAAAGAGGCTTGGGTGTTCCACTCCTTGCAGTTTGTGGCACAAGCATGACACCCAACGCATGTGTTTAGGTCTATTACCAACGAATACTGGGGCATGGCTAAATACCTCCTTCATAGATATCTTTCAAATCTACCTCCAAGCCCAAAATCTCCGAGAGAACCTTTCCCTTTTCCCTTGCTTGGGAGCTAAGTTTAAAGCCCTCTTCTGTGTTTTTATAAATCTCAAAGGTCTTTCTATTTGGGTCCAAAAGCCAATACTCCTTTACTCCTGCCCTTTCATAAACCTCTTTTTTCACGATCAGGTCGTAATAAGCGGTGGAGGGAGAGAGAATTTCCACCACCACATCGGGAGGTCCAAATATGCCCTTTTCTTCAACCTTTGCCTTGCCCTCTTTAAGAAGGACCACTATATCTGGCTGAAAAACATTCTTCTCGTCAAGATAGACATCTATGGGGGAAATTAGAACTTCACCCAGTCCTTTCTCTTCCAAAAGCCTTGAGAGTTTCAAAAAGACCCTACCAACCGTCCTTTGATGGCTATAACTGGGCGCTGGACTCATTATTAGCTCTCCTTCTATGAGTTGATAGTATGGGGGTCCTTCGGGAAGCTCAATGTAGTCCTTGACTGTCTTTTTTGTTATCACGCTCACGAAAAGACCTCCTGCAAGTCTATTTCTATACCCAAAATTTCCGAGAAAACCTTTCCCTTTTCTCTTGCTTGGGAAGTAAGTTTAAAGCCCTCTTGAGTATTTTTGTATATCTCGAAAGTTCTTCTTTGCGAGTCCAAGACCCAATATTCTTTAACCCCTGATCTTTCATAGACCTCTTTCTTTATGGTAAGGTCATAGTAGCCAGTGGACGGTGAGAGTATTTCTACCACTACATCGGGAGCTCCTTCCACACCCCTTTTGGTCATCTTTGCCCTTGAACCTTCCAAGATTACTACTATATCCGGTTGGAATACATTCTCCTCGTCAAGATAAACATCCACCGGCGAATAAAACACCTCACCCTTTTTAGGTATTTCTATCAGGGTGTAGAGCATGTGAAACAGCCTTTTTGAAGTCCTTTGATGTTCAAGTGCTGGTGATGGGCTCATTATCAACTCCCCTTTTACAAGCTGATAGTAGGGCGGTCCCTCTGGAAGCCTTTCAAAGTCTTGGGCGGTATATCTCTTTTCTTCCGAGAGCACTTTCATGGCTTATACCTTAGCACCTCCACCCATCTTTCTTTAATGTAATCCAAGGGCTCAATCTCAAACTGCGGATAAGTCTCTGGTGTTTGGTCCTCTGCCTTATAAACCTTTACCTTTGTGTCAAACCACGCCAAGTGTCCTGTTATAGGGTCTCCGTAGTAAATCTCCCTTCCACCTATGTTGATGCTGTGGGGGATCACATGGTTTAACAAAAAGCCCTGATGCCCTTCCTCTGCCTCCGGCTTTAGTCCCCAAGCACCCTTCATTTTTCCTATGGCGTTCCAAGTCCATACAGAGTTGGGTTCTGTGGTGTTGGTTAAAAAGACCTGACATTTTACCTTGCCGACTCTTGACTCTACCCAGACCCAGTCCAAGTGCTTTATGCCGAGCTTTTCTGCGGTTTTGGGGTTCATGTAAAGGTAGTTCCTTGAGGATATCTGCCTTAGCCATGCGTTTTGGGAGTCCCAAGAGTGATACATCCACTGGGGTCTTTGGGTAAAGGCGTAGAGGGGATAGTCCTTACCAGAGACTTCCTCCTCAAAGGGTGGATACCAGAAAGGTAGTGGGTCAAAGTATTTGACTAGTCTGTCTCTAAGTATGGGGTCGTTGGGTGGTTGGTTTTTGCCTTCCCAAAGCCCTTGACCCGCAAGCCTGAAGGTTTGCAAGGTCTCAAGGTAAAAGTTAAAGATTATTGGCGCCACCTTTTTGAGAAAGCCCACGCTAACCGCCCACTCTTGGTAATCTTTGTTGGCATGCCTGTAAAATCTCATGTTTTCTGGCAATTTGTAGTAGAAAAAGCCCTTGTTCTTCATATACATCTCAAGCTGGTTGGGGTTTGGTTCTCCTACAAAGTGCTTGTCGCCGTTTTTACCCCTCCAACCTGCCAGGGCACCCACGCCTGGTCTTACTTGCCAATTTATAAGAAAGTCTTTGAAATCTTTGTATTTCCTTGAACCATCCGGATTGACAAAGCCCGGAAGCCTTAGCCTTGAGCCAAGCTCCACCATCACATCACCCCAACCCATCACATCATAACCGTTAGCTTTGGGGTCTATGATGGGATGCCTTAGGGCATCCACGGGTCCATCTACCGCAGAGGGTGGTCTGTCAAGCAAAGACAGGGCAAACCACTGTTCCAAGTAGGTGGCATCGGGAAAAACCAAGTCTGAGTATGCTACCTGCTCGCTGTAAAAGGCATCTATGGTGATCACCTTGGGAATTATGTAGTTTCCTGCAGGGTCTGTGGCGGTAAGGGCTTGAAGGATGTATGGTATGTTTTGGGAGGAGTTCCAAGCCATGTTTGCCATGTAGATCATCAAAACCTCTATGCGGTAGGGATTTTGCTGGTATGCTGCGGGGATCACATTATGTATAAGCCCGTGGGCGGTAAGCGGAAACCACCAACTGTATGCCCAGTCTATTCTAACCGGGTTTCCTTTTTCATCCACCAAAAGGTCGTCGGGGCTCTGCGGATATCCAAGGTGGGGTCCCGGATATACCTCTCCATACTTTATCTCGTCTGGTCTTGTGATCTTGTAAGGCTTTGGCAGGTCTTCTATGTGCTTGGGGTATGGGGGCTTGTTCAAAAAGCCTCCGGGCACATCCACCACCCCCAACATCATCATGAGCATAAACACAGTCCTTGCAGTCTGAAAGCCGTTGGTGTGGGACGCTATGCCCCTCATTATGTGAAAAGACACGGGTCTTCCTACGAACTTTTTGTGTTTTCTGCCCCAAACATCGGTCCATTCTATTGGGATCTCTATGGGATGGTAGAGGGCTATAGTGCCCATCTCTTTGGCGATCCTTTCTATATCCTTTGCGGGGATACCAGTGATCTTCTCCACCTTTTCAGGGGAGTAATCTTTCACAAGCCTTTCTGCAAATATATCAAAGGCGGGTCTGACCTTGTAGCCCTCGGGGGTGGTAAATTCTCCAATAAAGGCAGGGTCTAAGTCCTCCGGGACGATGCGGTCTGCGGGCTTAAAGCTTTGGCTCTTTTTGTCAAAGACCATGGGCTTGCCTTCTGGGTTCCTGTAAAAGAGACCATCCTTTGAAGTGCCGGGTGCTTGAATAACAAGCCATGGCGCGTTGGTGTATTCTTTTAAAAACTCCCAATTTACCAGATTGTATTTAAAGAGCACATGCATTATGCCGAGGAAAAATGCTCCGTCCGTTCCGGGTTTTATGGGCACCCATTCGTCAGCTACTGCACCGTAGCCCCAACGGACGGGATTTACCACCACAAACTTTCCACCCTTACGTTTCACTTCCTGAATACCTAGCTTGAAGGGGTTGGAGGAGTGGTCTTCTGCCACACCCACCAGCATGAAGTATTTGGTGTTTTCAAAGTCTGCCTCTCCAAACTCCCAGAAGGAACCACCTATGGAGTAAAGCCCAGCTGCGGCGATATTTACCGAGCAAAAACCACCGTGCGCCGCCCAATTGACGGTTCCGAGCTGGCTTGAAAACCAACCATTTATAGCTTGCATCTGGTCCCTTCCCGTGAAGAAGGCGATCTTGTAGGGACCCTTCTTCCTTGCCTCTTCCAACCATTGGGTTGCAATCTGAAGGGCTTCTTCCCATTCTATCTCCTTGAACTGCCCTGAGCCACGGGGTCCTACCCTTAAAAGCGGTTTTCTAAGCCTTGCGGGGCTGTATTCTTTCATTATGCCCGAGGAACCCTTTGCACACAGAACACCCTTGTTGGTAGGGTGTGCGTCATTCCCCTTTATGTATGCAACCTTATTGTTTCTAACATAAACTTCTATCCCGCATCTACAGGCACACATATAACAGGTGCTGTAAGCTTTCCTATCATAAAAGCTACCGCCTATGTCCATAACGGAACCTCCTGAACATAAAAGTTTATAAGCCTTTCCCGGTTTTTGCTTTCAACTCTCTTATAATTTTATAAGCCCCTCTTATACCTCGGGTGAGAAAATATTTAAACAGTCAAGACTTCAGGAGAGGATTTTTCCAGCTTTTCTGAATTTCTCACCTAAGTTTTTTAGGCTATAATTATATTACAATGCCCGCAAGAATTCGCTACGAGGATAGAAACCCTGAGCCTCTGCTGGCACCCCAGGAGAGGGTAAATACCTTTAGGGAGTATGCCCTTGGGTATTCGGTTTCTCTTGCCTTGGACGAGGCAAACAGATGTCTGCTATGCAAGGATGCAGACCAAAGGTGCATAAAGGCTTGTCCCGCTGGTATTGATATACCGGGATTTATAAAAAAGCTCTCGGAAGGTGACCTCTTTGGTGCCTATAGGGTTATTGTGCAGTCAAATCCCTTTCCCTCTGTGTGTGGTAGGGTGTGCCCCCAAGAGAGACAGTGTGAGGGCTCTTGCATACTGCACTACGACACGGTAAGAAACAGAAAAAATAAAGGCTTGTCTGTTAGCATAGGAGCCTTAGAGAAGTTTGTTGGAGACTTTGTGCGTATATCGGGCGTTCAGTTGGAGCAAAGGGCAGAGCCTACCGGAGGGCGGGTTGCGGTAGTGGGTGCAGGTCCCAGTGGTTTAGCCTGTGCCTACGAACTTTCTATGCTCGGACACAGCGCGGATGTTTATGAAGCCCTTCCAAAGGCTGGGGGTGTGATGACCTATGGCATACCTACTGCAAGGCTGGACAGGAGTATATTAGATTGGGAAGTAGAGAGGCTCAAAAGACTTGGGGTGCGTTTCTTTTTTGGATGGGTTGTGGGTAGGACAGTTAAGTTGGAGGAGCTTTTGGAGATATATGATGCGGTGTTTTTGGGAGTTGGTGCGGGAAGGGGAAGCCTTGGCATAAAGGGAGACCACCTAAAGGGCGTCTATTCTGCCATTGAGGTCCTAACCCGGGTGGGTCTGCTGAAGGCAAACGAGTTTCCTCACTCTGCCACGCCGGTGGAACTTGGTAAGCGCACAGCCATAATAGGTGGAGGCTTTACTGCGGTGGATTGTGCCATAACCGCCCTAAGGCTTGGGGTAGAGACTCACGTGCTATACAGAAGAACACGGGAGACATCCTCCGCAAGGGATGAAGAGTGGGACCATATAGCGGAGGAGGGTGCCATTTTGCATTGGCTTACTCAACCGGTGGAAATTTTAGGTGATGAAGAAGGAAGGGTAGTGGGGGTCAAATGCGTAAAGATGCAACTTGGAGAGCCAGACGAGAGTGGAAGACCAAAACCAGAACCTGTGCCGGGTTCCGAGCACATAATAGAATGCGACTCGGTGATTTTTGCCATAGGACAAAAGGCAAACCCAGTAGCCTACGGAGAGGTCAAGGGCTTGGAGCTAACCCCTTGGGGCACCGTCAAGGTGGATGAAGAGTTTAGAACCAGCGTAGAGGGTCTCTTTGCGGGCGGGGATGTGGTTAATGGGGGAGACACGGTGGTAAGGGCAATAGCCCATGGCAGAAAAGCTGCAAAATCTATACACAGGTATCTTATGGAGGTAAAGAGATGAAAAAGGTAGCCATAATTCTTGCAGTGGTTTTGGCGGGCTTTTTTGTGTTCAGGGCTTGTGGGACAAGTCCAGAGGAAGCATCAGAAGGCACAGTAAAGGAGTTCATCTCTGCAATAAAGGACGGTGATGGCAAAGAAGCAGTAAAGCTACTCTATCCACCCTTCAGGGATGCCCTCGTGCAGGATGTAAAACTGCCCCTGCAACTTACAGAAATGAAACCCTCCGAGATGCTTGCCTGTGTTTTAAGTTCCATGGGAGAAAACATTAAAAAGGTTAAGGTCTTAGATGTCAAAGCAATAGACGATAAGCATGGAGAAGTCATAGTCAAGGTAATAGACAAAAACGGAACGGAAAAGATACTGTCTTTTATCACCATAAAGGACGAGAAGAAGTGGAAGATCGCCAGCATATCCAATGTTAAATGAAAGTCCTTCTGTGGCAAACTGCCTACTTGGGAGATGTGGTCCTTGCTACAGCCCTTCTTAGAATTCTAACGAAAAGGTTTCAGAAGGTCGGCTTTGTGGGCAGACCCTTCATAAAGGAGCTGTTAAAGGGATACGATGTGGAGCTTATCCCATTCAAAAAAGGATTTTTAGAGTCCTTCAGGATAAGAAAGACTGTAAGATCATACGATGCGGTCCTTTCTGCCCACAGGTCTATGCGAACAGCCCTCATTCTTTACTTCTCTGGCATACCCTTAAGGGTAGGCTTTGACAAATCTGAGCTTGCCTTTTTGTACACCCACACAGTTCCCCACCGGTGGGGCATGCATGAGGTAAAAAGAAACGCACAGCTTTTGAAACCTTTGGGTATTGTCCCAGAACCGGAAGAACTCTATCCAAAGCTTTTTGTGGAAGAGGAAGAGGTCAAAAGCGTAATAGAAAAATTCCAACTTCCTGAGGAGTATGTAGTGTTATCGCCCTTTTCTAATTTTTCGCTAAAGGAGTGGGATATAAAGAATTGGTTAGAATTGGCTAAGGCTATGGGAAAAAAAGTAGTAGTGGTAGGCACGGGAAAGGATATGGAAAGGGCAAGGGTTTTTGATGCATACGCCATAAATTTGGTGGGTAAAACTTCTTTGAGGGAGCTTATGGCAGTTATTTCAAGGGCAAAGCTTGTGATCTCCTGCGATTCCTCCCCGGTGCATATAGCCAATGCCTTGGATGTGCCAGCTATAACCATTTACACCTCCACCTCTCCCATCTACGGTTTTTATCCCCTAAAGGGTGCATACCTCACCCCAGAGCTTGCTTGTTCTCCCTGTTCGCCCAATCCAAAAAAGTGCAAGACAGGAACCTACGACTGCGCAAGGGCAGTAAGCGTGGAGAATGTCCTTTCCCTCTGCCAAACCTTTATTACCGACTGAGCCAAGCCTATCATGATCAAAGATGCAAAAAGGTTTGAAGTTCCGTAGCTAACAAAGGGCAGGGCTATACCCTTGGGTGGCAAAAGGTTGGATGCCATAGCCAAATTCCACAGAAAGGCAAGGGAAAAGTTCATGGCTACCCCAAAGAGCAAAAGCTTTCCGAATGGTTCATCCACCTTAACAGAATAGTAAAACAGCCTGCCCACCAGCAGGGCATAGAGCAAAACCACCATCATCACACCCAAAAAGCCCATCTCTTCTCCGATGATGGAAATAACATAGTCTGTGTCTGCCTCGGGCAGTGCACCCATTTTTTGAATACCTTTACCGATACCCACCCCAAAGGGACCACCCTTAGCGAGGGCATAGAGGGACTGTATGATTTGATAGCCAGTATCCTCCGCGTCCGCAAAAGGGTCAATCCATGCAGATAACCTTTCGGATACATAACCCTTTTTTAGTAAAAAGAGGCTAAAAAAGCCCACAAGGGCAATGGCAGGTAAATAAAGCTTGTAGGGTATTCCACCCACATACATAAGGCTAAAGGAAAGAAGAAGTATAAACAAGGCACCACCTTTGTCCGGCTGTAAAACTAAAAAAATGGCATGCAAGAGGACTATAAAAAAAGCCCAGGAAAAGGTCTTTATGCTTCTCAAAGAGCCCTTGCTAACTATGTAGTAGGACAGAAAGATAATTATTGCTATCTTTGCAAACTCCAAAGGTTGCACACTGCCACCAAAAAGCCACCGTTCCACTGCCTTACCGGAGACCAGTTTTTTTACAAGAACAATGAATAGGGAAACCAAAGAAACGCCCACCAAAAGGTATACCCATCTTCCTTTAAACAACCTCTTGTAGTCAATTTTAGCAATGTAAAAGGAAAACAAAAGTCCTGCAAAAAAGACTGCAAGCTGTAAGACCGGTCTTTTCAGTGTTTGAACGTCAAACTCCGAAGCAGACAGCATTTTGGCGCTTATTATGGCAGTCTCCCCCATCAAAAAAAGCAAGACAACCGAGTAAAGGACCCATCTATCGGGCATCGCTTAGTATTTTATACAGGTTTGAAAGATAGCATTCTTTGACTTGCTTTGCGAAATCTTGCAGGTTAAAGTCTGGATAGACAAGCCTTCTCTCCAAAATCTCCTTTGCTACCGCCACTGCTTCCTGAGGACCTCTCACGCTAAAACCTAAATTCTTTGAAAGGATAAACTCTTCCAAATCCTTCACCTTGTGGGTGTAGGGACCAAACAGGACAAACTTTCTGTAATAGGCAGGTTCCAAGAGGTTGTGCCCTCCCACACCCTTGGCAAAGGTGCCACCCACCAAGGCTAAGTCCCCAAGGGCATAAAGATAAAAAAGCTCACCCAAGCTATCCACCACAACAACCTGACAGTCTTCTCTGCCTTCACTCTTTAAACAAGGTTTGAACTCCTTAAACCCTTCCATAAACACATCTACCTTTGATACATGCCTTGGCACCACCACCAGATTGACTTGACCTATCTCCTCTAAAAGCCTTCTGTAAAACTCCTTCAAAAAGGGGAGCTCCTGCGGATGGAAGCTACCCGCCACTATGGTCTTTCCCTCCCGTAGTAGTAAGGAAACCCTTTTCTCTTCCCTTTCTAAGACCACCTTTAGATTACCGCAGGCTATTGCATTAACCCCATAGCCCTCAAAAATTTCTCTGTCTTTTTCCGTCCTGCATAGGATCAGGTCAAACTGCCTTGTAAGTGCCCTTTCCCAAAAACTACCCTTTGCGTAGGCGTTGAGCAAAACCTTCTTTGCCTTTACTCCTTTTAGCAAGAAATACCAAAGCTCCCTTTCCATAACCAAAAGGGCGTATGGATTTGCCTGCCTTTCAAAGAGTTTCACAGAAAGCGGATTGTCCAAAGGTAAGGGATGCAGAGCGTCGTAAAAAACTTCTTGAGTTTTCAGAAATTCCCTTGCCCTAGGCGAAAAATAGGTGAGCAGTATAAAAAAGTCCTTTCTTAGCGGTCTCAAAATGGGTTTTGCGGTGTTGAACTCACCTACGCTGGCGCAGTGAAACCAAAGAACGGGTTTTGTGGTGCTGAACTTTAACCTTGGAAATATTCTTTCAAACATCGGGGCGAGGGGACTTGAACCCCCGACCTTCGGCTCCCGAAGCCGACGCGCCACCACCTGCGCCACGCCCCGTCATAAAGCCCAAAATCTTTTCACGCCACTTTTGCGCCAAAAATTTTACCTTTTCTTGGTCTATAGTCTTTAGCTCCCTCTTTTCCATAAGAATTTTTCCCTTGCATACTACCGTGTCAATATCCTCCGCATTGGCACTGTAAACCCACTGGGAGATAGGCTCATAAAGGGGTTGCCAATGGGGAGCATCCGCATTAACCAGTATAAAGTCTGCGTCGTAGCCTTCTTTTAGCCTTCCCCCTTTTATGCCAACCGCACGAAAGCCGTTTTCAGTGGCAATTGTCAGAGCAGTCTGTGCGTTCATAGCCTTTGCATCAAGGCTCGCACCCTTTTGCAGTTTAGCCATCAAGGACATTTCCTCGTGCATGTTTAGGTTATCGTTGGACGCTGGACCGTCGGTGCCAAGGCACACATGAATGCCCCTTTTAACATAATCCCAAATAGGTGCTATGCCCGAGGCGAGTTTTAGGTTGCTCTCTGGACAGTGTAGCACTTTAACTTCCCTTTCTTTGAGTATTTCCCTCTCCTCTTCTGTTGTCCATACCACATGGGCACAGAGCCATCTTTTATCCAAAATGCCCAACCTTTCCAAGTGCATAACGGGCGTATTTCCGTAAGTTTCTTTTATCCTCTCCACCTCTTCTTGAGTTTCCGCCAAGTGGGTGTGAATATAAACATCCTCCTCCCTTGCAACTTCATAAACTTTTCTCAGTGTGGAAGGTCCGCAGGTGTAAGGTGCGTGAGGGCAAAGAACAGGGAAGACAAGTTCTTCTCCCTTGAAAGCCTTCACAAACTCTCTTGCCCTCTTTATATATTCCTCTGGCGTTTTTGCCACTTTGGTAGGAAAGTCAAGGATGCCAAAGCCAAGACCAACTCTCACTCCCACCTCCTTTGCCACCTCCCCCACCACCTCTTCAAAAAAATACATGTCCATAAATAGGGTTGTTCCGCTTCTTATGCCCTCCGCCAGGGCTATAAGGGTGCCGTCTCTAACAAACTCCGGAGAGACAAACTCTCCCTCCAACTTCCATATAACCTTCTGTAGCCAATCCATGAGTGGTAAGTCCGCACCGAGCCCCCTCAAAAGGGTCATGGGTAAATGGGTGTGCATGTTTGCAAAGGATGGGAAAAGTAGCTTTCCCCCTGCCCTTAGGACCTCTTTGGCGGGCTTTTCCTCCTCTCCAAGGTAGGCGATCTTCCCATCCTTTATGCCCACGTTCAACTTTTTTCCAAGGGAGACTACAAAGGCATCTTTTACAAGAAGGTCAAACATAACTCTTAGTATATCACCCCCGCACGGAGTATATCGTGCATGTGTATTATGCCAATGGGTTTCTTCTCCTCATCCACCACAATGAGGACAGTGATCTTGTGGTCCTCCATTCTCCTTAGGGCTTCCGCTGCCAATTCCTCCATCCTGGCGGTTTTGGGATTTGTGGTCATGGCATCCTTAGCCAAGCTGTGGTTTAGGTCCCCACCCCGGTTTATGAACCTTCTGAGGTCTCCGTCGGTGATTATACCCACAAGCCTTCCCTCCTCATTTGCCACCGCCACCGCCCCAAAGCCCTTGCTGGTGATCTCCACAACCACCTCTTTCATTGAACCCGTTTCTTTAACAATGGGCACCTCTTCCCCCGTATGGCAGAGCTCTTTAACGAGCTTTAGCTTTCTACCCAATGCACCCGCAGGATGTCTGAGGGCAAAGTCCTTTTCTGTAAAACCTCTGAGCTCCAAAAGCACCATAGCCAAGGCGTCCCCCAAAACCAGGGCTAGTGTGGTAGAGGTGGTTGGCGCTAAGTTCAGGGGACAGGCTTCCTTGGAAACACCCAAAAAAATATGCACATCCGAGTGCTTTGCTAAGGTGGAGTTCGGGTTGTTGGTAATGGATATGAGCTTAGTGCCCAATAGCTTTATGTATGGAAGAAGTGCCAAGACCTCCGCAGATTCTCCACTGTTGGAAAAGGCTAAAACCACATCCTTACCTTCCACCACTCCCAAGTCTCCATGAAGGGCTTCTGAAGGATGAAGATAGTGGGAGGGAGTGCCCGTAGAAGATAGGGTTGATGCAACCTTTTGGGCTATGTGTCCCGACTTTCCAACGCCCGTGGTTATAACCTTTCCCTCACAGTTCAGGATAAGCTCAACCGCCCTAACAAAGGAATGGTCTAATCTTTCCGAAAGTTTTGAAAGTTCTCTTGCCTCCTCCTCTATTACCCTTTTAGCCCTCCGGATGATCTCCTCAGAGTTCATTCACCCTTTTTGTAGTTCTCTATGCCCTTTTTGATCTCCTCTATGGCAAACTGCACACCCTTGAACCCTTCCACCTTTACCCACTTGCCCGGTTCCAGCTCCTTGTAGTGCTCAAAAAAGTGCTTGATCCGGTCCAGCAATGCCTTGGGTAAGTCATCCACGCTCTTTATCTCGTCAAAGGTTGGGTCTATCTTTGAGTGGGGCACCGCTATAAGCTTTGTATCCACACCCTCTTCATCCCTCATCTCCAAGCCACCTATGGGTCTGCACCTTATCACACTGCCGGGTGCCACAGGATACCTTGATATTACTAAAACATCCACCGGGTCCCCATCGTCCGCCAAGGTCTGGGGAATAAAGCCGTAGTTGAAAGGATAATGCATGGCTGTAAATAAAAACCTATCCACAAAGACCGCACCCGTCTCCTTGTCCAGTTCATACTTTATGGGACTGTCCTGTGGTATTTCCACGACCACATAAATGTCCTCTGGTGGGTTTTTGCCGGGTGGTATTTTCTTCACTTCCATCTTTCCTCCTCCGAGAGCAATATTATACCTCAAGGCGGAATTGTGGTATAATTTTTAATCTGAGCTGGCGTAGCTCAGCAGGCAGAGCGCGGGATTTGTAATCCCGCGGGCGTGGGTTCAAGTCCCACCGCCAGCTTTAGGCTCAGGAGGGGTGGCCGAGCGGCCAAAGGCAGGGGACTGTAAATCCCCCGGGCTCCGCCCTGCGCAGGTTCGAATCCTGCCCCCTCCACTTTAGCGGGCGTAGCTCAGTGGTAGAGCAGCTGCCTTCCAAGCAGCAGGCCGCGGGTTCGAGTCCCGTCGCCCGCTTTTGCAAACAAAGAGCCCAGGTAGCTCAGCAGGCAGAGCACACCCTTGGTAAGGGTGAGGTCGCCGGTTCAAGTCCGGTCCTGGGCTTAAACTTAGGAGGTTATAGCATGGCAAAGGAGAAGTTTGTAAGAGAGAAGGAGCATGTGAATGTAGGGACAATAGGACACGTAGACCATGGCAAATCTACGCTAACCTCTGCCATAACCTGTGCCCTTGGTGCAGGTGTTCTGCCGGGCGGTAAGGCAAAATGCATGAAATACGAAGAGATAGACAAGGCACCCGAAGAAAAAGAAAGAGGTATCACCATCAACATAACCCACGTGGAGTATGAAAGTGCCAAAAGACACTATGCCCATGTGGATTGCCCCGGACACGCAGACTACATAAAGAACATGATCACGGGCGCTGCCCAGATGGACGGAGCCATCCTCGTGGTATCCGCCGCCGACGGACCCATGCCCCAAACAAGGGAACACGTCCTGCTTGCAAGACAGGTAAATGTTCCATACATTGTGGTCTTTATGAACAAGTGCGACATGGTAGATGACCCAGAACTTTTGGACTTGGTGGAGCTTGAAGTGAGGGAACTATTGAGTAAATACGAATTCCCTGGGGACGATGTGCCAGTGATAAGGGGTTCTGCCTTGGGGACTCTGCAAGAGTTGGAAGCAGGAAAGCCAGACAAGTGGTGCAATGCCATAGTGGAGCTTTTGAACGCCATGGACGAATACATACCCACACCCGTGAGGGAGTCAGACAAACCCTTCTTGATGCCCATAGAGGACGTGTTTACCATTTCCGGTCGTGGAACAGTGGTGACAGGAAGGGTAGAAAGAGGAACACTAAAGCCCGGTGAGGAAGTGGAAATAGTAGGACTTAGGGAGGAGCCACTAAAGACGGTGGCAACATCCATAGAGATGTTTAGGAAGATCCTTGACGAAGCCCTTCCCGGAGACAATGTAGGAGTGCTGTTGAGGGGAGTGGGTAAAGATGATGTGGAAAGGGGTCAGGTTTTGGCAAAGCCGGGAAGCGTGAAGCCCCACAGGAAGTTCAGGGCACAGGTGTATATTCTCACCAAGGAAGAGGGAGGAAGGCACAGTCCGTTCTTTGTCAATTACAGACCACAGTTTTACTTTAGGACTGCTGATGTGACTGGAGTGGTAGTGAAGCTTCCTGAGGGGCAGGAGATGGTAATGCCTGGGGACAATGTGGAGCTTGAGGTGGAGTTGATAAAGCCCATAGCTATGGAGGAGGGTTTGAGGTTTGCCATAAGGGAAGGTGGTAAAACCGTTGGTGCGGGCGTTGTTACAAAAATACTTGATTGAGGTGTGAAAAATGGCAGCGGTAAGAGAAGTTGTAGTTTTAGCGTGCACTGAGTGTAAGAGGAGAAACTACTCCACCACAAAGAACAAGCAGAAAAAACCCCAAAGGTTGGAGCTTAGAAAGTACTGCAAGTGGTGTAAGAGGCATACATTACACAGAGAGGTGAAATAGGGGCACTAGCTCAACTGGCAGAGCGCGGGACTCCAAATCCCGCGGTTGGGGGTTCGAGTCCTCCGTGCCCCGTATGGAGAAAAAATGGAAAAGATAAAGAACTTTCTGAGGTCTGTAAGACAAGAGCTTGGCAGGGTATCGTGGCCCAGCAGGAATTTAGCCATAAAGGCAACGGTCAGTGTTATAATATTTGCCCTTGTAGTCGGTATTTACCTTTGGGTCTTAGACATTGCCTTTGTTAGAATTATTAATTTTCTACTTTCTTTGAGGGGTGGCTAATGGGTGAATTTAAATGGTATGCCCTGCAAGTGGAAGCGGGAAAGGAGGCTACCGCCAAGGAGAACCTCCTGAAGGTGTTAGCCTTGGAGGGGCTTTCTCAAAAAGTGGAGGAGGTTATAGTTCCCGCAGAGGAAAAGGTGGTCATAAAAACTATGGGAAAGGAAAAATACAGACTTTCCCTGCGTGGCAACAATAGAGATATAAGCGTGCTTGGAAAAAAGGGTGTTACCACCTTTAGGATAGAGAACGGAGAGGTTAGGGCTTTGGAAAGCGTAGAGGGAGACTTATGCATAGAGGCACCCCCTATATCAAAGCCCGGGCAAAAAATTGTGTGCAAAGAGAACAAAACGGAGGCAAAGGTTATTTTGGAATCCAAAATGTTCCCGGGTTATCTGCTCATAAAAGCAGACATGGACGATACACTCTTAAGGGCAATAGAAAAGACGCCACACGTCTATAGGCCCGTTTTGGTGGGTGGAAGGGTTGCGTCTTTGGATGAAAAGGAGGTGGAAAGGATCATAGCCTTTGTGAAGAAGGGTGTAAGACCTATGAAGGTTCTCTTTGAAAAGGGCGACCAGGTTAGGGTCATAGAGGGACCCTTTATGAACTTTACCGGCACCGTGGAAGAGGTTCACCCAGAAAGGGAAAAGCTAACGGTTCTGATCAGCATATTTGGTAGGCTAACGCCCGTTGAGTTAGATTTTTCCCAGGTGGAAAAATTGTGATATAATATTACATTCTTTTGGAGGTAAGTAATGGCTAAAAAGGTAACTGCGGTCGTAGAGCTGATGTTGCCCGCCCAGCAGGCTACACCTGCACCTCCAGTTGGTCCAGCCCTCGGTCAGCACGGTGTGAATATAATGGAGTTTGTCAAGCAGTTCAACGCCGCAAGCAAGGAATTTGAGCCTGGTACTGTGGTGCCCGTCGTGATCACCATATACCAAGACAGAAGCTTCACATTTATTATGAAAACGCCCCCGGCTTCTTATCTGCTCAAAAAGGCGGCAAAGGTTCAAAGCGGTTCGGGAGACCCAAAGAGGCAAAAGGTGGGCAAGATCACTGTAGAACAGCTTAGAGAAATCGCCAAAATGAAGCTAAAGGATATGAACACCACAGACCTAAACGCCGCCATGAGAACCATTGCGGGCACCGCCAGAAGTATGGGTATAGAAATAGAAGGTTGGAAGGAGTGAGCTATGAAAAGAGGTAAAAGATATTCAAAGTGTCTTGGGCTCTATGACAGAAACAGACTTTACTCGGTGGAGGAAGCTTTTCAGATTTTAAAAAAGCTCCACGCAGAGTGCGGTCCAAGGTTTGACCAGACGGTGGAGCTTGCCATGAAGCTGGGTGTGGACCCCAGGTATGCGGACCAGATGGTCAGGGGTTCTGTGGTCTTGCCACACGGCTTGGGTAAAGAACTCAAGGTTTTGGTCCTTGCGGAGGGTGAAGCCCAGAGGGTTGCAAAGGATGCGGGCGCAGACTATGTGGGTGGTGAGGACCTTATAAACAAAATCCTCAAAGAAGAGTGGATAGACTACGATGTGGTTATAGCGGTTCCTGAGATCATGCCGAAGGTGGCAAAGCTCGGAAAGCTTTTGGGTCCAAGGGGTTTAATGCCCAACCCCAAAACTGGCACCGTTACCACCAATGTAAAGCAGGCAATAGAGGAGGCAAAGAAGGGTAGGGTGGAGTTCAAGGTGGACAAAACTGGCAATGTGCACATGCCCATAGGGAAAATTTCCTTTGATGAGAAAAAGCTCATTGAGAACGCATACACCGCTATAGACGCGGTGGTGAAGGCAAAACCACCTGGTGCAAAGGGTCAGTATGTGAAGGGTGTTACCCTGTCCGCTACCATGTCCCTGGGCGTCAAGGTGGACCCTGCCCTTACTCTCAGGAAGCTTCAGGAGGTGGCCGCATGAGGAAAAGTTGGCAGGTAAAGGCTGAACTGATCAACAGCTACAAGGATAGGCTACAGAGGGCACAGCTGGTGGTCTTCTTCAACTACTCGGGTATAGACGCGCAGCCTCTTACAAAGCTTAGGGCTGAGCTCAAAGCTATGGACGGCGAGCTTTTGGTGGGCAAAAACACCCTCTTTTACAGGGCTTTTATGGACACCGCTGTGGCAGACCATAGGGATGTACTTGTGGGACCCACTGCCTTGGTCTTTGCTTACAAGGACCCTGTGGCGATTGCCAAAAAGCTCTTTGAAGTTTCAAAGGAGCTGAGCAAAGAAAACCCCCTTGCCAAAATAAAGGGTGGTTTTATGGAGGGTAGGTTTTTAAAGCCCCAAGAGGTGCAAGCCCTTGCAGAGTTGCCCCCAAGGGAGGTCCTGCTTTCCAAACTTATGGGCACACTGCAGGCTCCTTTGATGAACTTTATCCTGGCCCTCAAGGCTATGCCCCAAAATCTTGTGTTCACCCTAAAGGCAATAGAAGAGAAAAAATCTTAGTAAGGAGGTATAAAGATGCCAGCACTTACCATTGACGAAATAGTGGAAGCTATAGGCAACATGACCCTTTTGGAGGTTGCCGAGCTTGTAAAGAAGCTGGAAGAGAAGTTTGGAGTATCTGCCGCCGCTGTGGTGGCAGCGGCACCTGCGGCATCTGGAGCCCCAGCGGGTCCTGCACCTGCCGCTGAAGAAAAGACAGAATTCACCGTGGTTCTAAAGAGCGCAGGTGCTAACAAGATCAACGTGATCAAGGTGGTCAGGGAGATCACGGGGCTTGGTCTCAAGGAGGCAAAGGACCTGGTGGAATCCGCACCCAAGCCGGTAAAGGAAGGCATACCAAAGGAGGAGGCGGAAAACATAGCCAAGAAGCTCCAAGAGGCAGGGGCGGAAGTAGAGATAAAGTGAGAGTTTTTATTTCAGGGCTTTTTTGTAAGCTTGTGCCCCCCTTTTATAAAGGGGGTATTTTGTTTTAAAACCACCCAAGGGGTAAAGGCATGAGAAGAAGCGTAGCCCTTCTAAGAAAGTTTTTTGGCAAAAGGGAGGAACTTATCAGTCCTCCCCACCTTCTTACTGTACCAAAGGATTCCTTTGAGTCCTTCATCCAGTTTAAAAAGCCTCCCCACAAAAGGGAGCTAAAGGGATTGGAGTATCTCTTTAGAACATCCTTTCCTATGAAGGATCCCGATGAAAAGATCACCGTTGAGTATTTAGGCTATGAGATTGGGGAATGGGAATGCAACAGATGTGGCTACAAAGCCCACTCAGACACAAATTTTTTGGGAGGATATGATGTAGATTGTCCTAAGTGCGGTTCCAAGCTAGTCTATAAGGAAAAATTCACTGAGGAAGACTGTAAGGTAAGGGGCTTTACCTATTCTGCCCCTCTGAGGGTTTTGGTCCGGCTCAGAACAAAGACAAAAAAAGGCGAGAGAGTGGGCGAACCCAAAAAGGTATATTTCGGCGAGATCCCCCTTATGACTGATAAAGGCTCTTTTATTATAAACGGCAACGAAAGAATTTTGGTAAATCAGCTCATACGCTCTCCGGGTGTTTTCTTTGAAGAAAAGGAGGAAAGGCAAAAGGAAACAACCATAGTGCGTATGCTCTATAGGGCAAGCATAATCCCGGACAAGGGCTCTCGGATAGAGTTTGAGCTTTCTAGCACCTCCGATATACTAAGCGTCAGAATAGACAAGAAAAAACTAAGCGGTGGCTCATACGCTTTCAGAGCCTTTGGTTTGGAAACTGCCTATCAAATTCTAAAAGTCTTCTACCCAGAGACAAAGGGATTTTTTGTTAGAAGTGGAAGTCTATTTGAAGAAACAACTGGCGAGGAGTATAAACCCGAGGATTTAGAGAACCATCACATCTTTGCCATACTCAGATACAAGGGCATTTTGGAGGGCAAAGGTGTAGAGGAAGAGTTTATAGAGGAAAGATACATAGAAAGTGTGGAAATCTTAGAAAGGCTCTTAAAAGACGACAGAATTCAGATAGACCATGTATGTGCAGTGCCTCGGGAGGGCGTAATAAAGAGCCCCTATGAGAAATACATCATGGAAACGCTGATGGCGGAATGCCTGCCAAGGGATCAGGGAATGAGCCAGATAAGACTGCCTTCCAAGTTCAGGCTCTCAGATATAGCCTTAGTAGATATATACAAGAAACTGCGGGCTGTGGAGCCCATGGTTATGGAATTGGAGCACCTCATAAGTAGGGCAAGGACCCACTTTGAGCTCTACTTCAAAGACATCACCCGCTATGACCTATCTAAGGTTGGTAGGGTAAAGCTCAACGCCAAGGTTCATAAGGTCCCCAAGGTTCTGAAGCCCGCGGATTTGGAAAGGTTAAGCTCCCTCCCACCTTTGGCGGTGATTTTGGAAGATGGAAAGGAGGTTCCCGCTACGGAGGAGCTTCTTAAAGAGCTCTTTAAAGAGAAGAAGGAAGTTAGGGTAAAGGATTATACAGAGGGAGAAGCAAGGTTCTTGGGCGCTTTGGACCTTATCAATGTGGTCAAATATCTCATAGACCTTAAACACGGAAGGCAAAAAAAGGATGATATTGCCTACCTTGGCAACAGAAGGGTGCGGGCGGTAGGAGAGCTCTTAGAAAACCAATGCAGAATAGGTATTGCCCGTATGGAAAAATACTTCAGGGACCGTTGTACGGTGGTCAGCCCCGAGGACCCCAACCTCAAGCCCCAAGACCTTTTACAACCGAGGTATTTGACCGCTGCCATTTATGACTTTCTGAAGGGTGGAACCCTATCCCAATACTTAGACAACACGAACCCGCTCTCTGCTACCACCCACAAAAGAAGGCTCTCTGCGATGGGTCCTGGAGGTCTCACACGAGAGAGCGCCAAGTTTGAAATAAGGGACGTCCATCCATCCCACTACGGAAGGATCTGTCCCATAGAGACGCCCGAGGGTCAAAACATAGGCTTGGTGACCTCCTTGACCGTTTATGCCCAGCTCAACGAGTATGGCTTTATCATCACCCCCTACAGAAAAGTGGAGAACGGAAAAGTAACAGACACGGTTGAGCACCTGGCTGCCTACGAAGAGGAGGACTTTGTAATAGCCCAATACACTCCATACGCAGAGGATGGCACCCTCCTGACGGATAGAGTTTATGCGAGGTATAAAAACGACATTCAAATAGTTCGTCCGGAGCAGGTCCATTACATGGATGTTTCTCCAAGGCAGGTGGTTTCTGTGTCTGCCTCTTTGATTCCCTTCCTTGAGCACGACGACGCAAACCGGGCTTTGATGGGTTCCAACATGCAAAGGCAGGCGGTGCCCTTGATATTCACTCAGGCACCCCTGGTGGGCACTGGTATGGAGAAGGTCGTAGCCCGCTACAGCGGTGCGGTGGTGCTTGCCAAGAGGAGTGGTGTGGTGGAAGAGGTGGATGGCAAGAGGGTCGTCATAAGGGTAAATCCGGAGGAGATTGACCTCAAAGACCCCACAGACATCGGCATAGACATATACGAGCTTGAGAAGTTCAAGAGGACCAATCAAAATACCTGTGTAAATCAGAGACCTTTGGTGGTCAAGGGGCAAAGGGTAAAGAAGGGAGATATTTTGGCGGATGGTCAATCTACCTACAAGGGAGAATTAGCCCTTGGGAAGGATGTGCTCGTTGCCTTTATGCCATGGAGAGGTTATAACTTTGAAGACGCCATCGTTATCTCTGAACGTCTGGTAAAGGATGATGTACATACATCCATCCACATTGAAGAGTTGGAAGTGGAGGCGAGGGAGACCAAGCTGGGTTATGAAGAGATCACCCGCTCTGTCCCCGGAGTGCCAGAGAGGGCTCTTGCCCACTTGGATGAGTTTGGTATAGTAAAAATCGGCACCTATGTTAAGCCGGGAGATATACTGGTGGGAAAGGTAACTCCCAAGGGTGAGAGCCAGCTTACCCCAGAGGAAAAGCTATTGCAGGCGATCTTTGGAGAGAAATCCCGGGACGTGAAGGATAGCTCTTTGAGATGTCCGCCCGGTGTTGAGGGTGTTGTGGTGGATGTTAAGGTCTTTGCCAGAAAGTTGGGAGAAAGGAGAAATTATCTGGCGGAACATGTGGAAAGGCAGGAAAGGGAAGAGCTTTCCGCAGACCTGGAGAGAAAGAAAAGGTTAATTGTGGAAGGCAGGAATGCCTTTGTTAAAAGCTTGGTGCTTGGAAGGACCTTAGACAAGGAGATCGTCATAAAGAAAAAGACCTATCCTGCGGGCACCCTCATTGACGAGCAAACCTTTGATGTTCTCCTTAACTACATAATCACTAAGCCCGAGAACTTGTTTGATGACCAAGGGTTATGTGAAAAGATAAGAGAGGTTAGAGATAGGACAAAGGCACAGGTGGATATGCTCACCAAGATCTACGAGGAAAAGCTCGAAGCCATTGGCAAAAAGAGTGAATTGCCTCAGGGAGTTATTACCTTAGTTAAGGTGTATATAGCCCAAAAGAGAAAGATCAAAGTGGGCGATAAAATGGCAGGAAGGCACGGAAACAAGGGTGTGATCTCGGTGGTTTTGCCTGTGGAGGATATGCCCTTCCTCGAGGACGGCACCCCCGTGGATATAGTTCTAAACCCCTTGGGCGTTCCATCCCGTATGAACGTGGGTCAAATATTGGAAACCCATCTTGGCTGGGCTTGTAAAGAGCTTGGCAAAAAATTGGGAGAGCTCCTCAAAAACATGGCGGAAAGGCAGGAGATAATCAACTTCCTGAAGGAGGTTTATGGCGTGGGAGACACCCCCGATGGGCAAAACCAAAGAGCTATAGAGGAGTTCCTGAACTCCCTTTCTGAAGAGGAGTTCAAAGAGGTGATAAGGGAATACGCGGAAAGGGGTATTCCTATGGCAACGCCTGTTTTTGAAGGGGCATCGGAGGAGCACATAAAACAGCTTCTGAGGATGGCTGGTCTACCAGAGGATGGAAAGGCAGTTCTTTATGATGGCAGGACGGGAGAGCCCTTTGACATGAGGGCGACCGTTGGATACATGCACATGCTAAAGCTCATCCACATGGTGGATGATAAGATCCACGCAAGAAGCACAGGACCCTATTCCTTGGTTACTCAACAGCCCCTCGGAGGAAGGGCACAGTTTGGTGGGCAAAGGCTTGGAGAGATGGAGGTTTGGGCTTTGGAAGCCCATGGTGCTGCATACACCCTGCAGGAAATGCTAACGGTCAAGTCCGACGACATTGAAGGAAGAACAAAGGTCTATGAATCCATAGTGAAGGGCAAATACATGTATTCTCCCGGAATACCAGAATCCTTTAGGGTGCTTGTAAGGGAGCTAAAAGCCTTAGCCCTTGATGTCCGGTGTGAAAACGGGGCAGAAATGCCCTGCGATAAGGTAGAAAGGACGGAGGAAGAGCAATGAGAAAGGGTCTTTTACCTTTTGAAAGAATAAAGCTCATGCTTACCTCTCCAGAGGAGATCAGAAGCTGGAGTTATGGGGAGGTCAAAAAGCCTGAAACCATAAACTACAGAACCCATAAACCCGAGAAGGATGGACTTTTCTGCGCCAAGATCTTTGGACCTATAAAGGACTATGAATGTCTGTGTGGTAAATACAGAGGAAAAAGGTATGAGGGCACCATCTGTGATAAGTGCGGAGTGGAGGTCACTAAATCCTATGTACGCAGGCAGAGGTTCGGGCATATTGAACTTGCCGCTCCCGTTACCCACATATGGTTCCTAAAGAGTACTCCCTCCAAGATCGCAACCCTTTTGGGTCTTTCCACCAGAGATGTGGAGCGGGTAATCTACTTTGAATCTTACTTGGTTATAGAATATCCGGGCGAAGGGGAACGGGAAGCCTTTGAGCAAGCAGAGGATACCATTCCTCTAAAGGACGACATGGGCAACACGGTTTTTGTCCGTCTGCATGTGGTGGATGAAGACACCTACCTTTCCCAGTATGCGGGCAACTTGGAACACAAGTATGAAGGTGGTATGGGTGCGGAAATGGTCAAAAGGGTGCTCTCCGCCTTGGACCTGCAGTCTTACGCCCAAAAGCTAAGAGAAGAGGTCAAGCCATACAGTCTATCCTTTGAGGACATGGGCAAAGAATTGGAAGCCAAATACAAAAAGCTCTATCACAAGATGGTCAAAACGGTGGCGGACAACTTTCGGCTTTATGGTTTAAACCTCTCCCTGCCAGAGGGTACTACCTTAGAGCAAGCCCTACTTGGTATCTTTAACGAAGAGCTTTACCTGAACCTGCAAACGGGAGAGGTCTCTTCCCAAGATTGTGAAGATTGCCTTAGTGGAAGGGAGGCGGTTCAAAGGTTTTACGAAGTGCAAAGGGAAAAGAAAAAAGATATACCCGTCTTTGAAAAGATTAAGGAAGACATAAGAAGCTTGGTGGTGCGGGAGCTTTCTGAGAGCAAAATAAAGAAACAGCTGAGGGTTCTTAAGCTTGTAGAGGGCTTTATAAAAAGCGGAAACAAGCCTGAGTGGATGATTTTGGAGGTCCTGCCCGTTTTACCCCCAGAGCTCAGACCTTTGGTAGCCTTGGATGGTGGGAGGTTTGCCTCCTCGGACCTCAACGACCTATACAGAAGGATCATAAACAGGAACAACAGGCTAAAGAGGCTCATAGAGCTTGACGCACCGGAGATCATAATAAGAAACGAAAAGAGGATGCTCCAAGAGGTGGTAAATGCCCTCATTGACAACGGAAAGGGTGGCAGAACAATCAGCCAAAACGGAAGGGCATTAAAGTCTTTGGCGGATTATTTGAAGGGTAAGCAGGGCAGGTTCAGACAAAACCTCTTAGGAAAAAGAGTAGACTACTCAGGAAGGACTGTGATCGTGGTGGGACCGGAGCTCAAGATGCATCAGTGCGGATTGCCACGGATCATGGCTTTGGAGCTCTTTAAGCCCTTTGTGTATAGGCGTTTGGAGGAGAAGGGCTATGCCACCTCCATAAAAAGTGCCAAAAAGATGGTGGAGAACAGGACCCCCGAAGCTTGGGAATGCTTGGAGGAGGTGGTAAAGCAACATCCAGTGCTTTTAAACAGGGCACCCACCCTCCACAGAATGTCCATACAGGCTTTTGAGCCCGTTTTGGTAGATGGTAAAGCCATCCAACTGCATCCCTTGGTTTGTCCACCCTTCAACGCAGACTTTGACGGAGACCAGATGGCGGTCCATGTCCCCCTTGGCATACATGCCCAGTTGGAAGCATACATCCTTATGCTTTCTACTCAAAACATCCTCTCTCCAGCCCACGGAAAACCCATAACCTTACCCTCTCAGGATGTGGTCTTGGGTGTGTATTACATTACTCAAGAGGTAAAGGGCACCAAGGGCGAAGGAAAGCTCTTTTTGAGCAGGAAGCAGGTGCTTTTGGCTTTGGAAAACGGTGTGGTTGACCTTCATGCACCCATAAAGCTCTTAGAAAAAGGCAAAGTGATAGAAACTACCCCCGGTAGGGTCCTCTTTAACAGCATACTACCCGAGGACTTTTCCTTTGTCAACGAGGTGGTGGATAAGAAGGGTATATCAAAGCTGGTTTCTAAAGTTTATGAAAAATACGGCGTAGAGAGGACTGCCCAATTCTTGGATGACCTAAAAGAGCTTGGCTTTAAAATGGCAACCAAAGGCGCCATATCCATTGGTATAGAGGACCTAAAGGTGCCACAAGTCAAAAGGGAAATTCTAAGGGAAGGTTTTGAAAAGACAGACGAGATCACAGAGCAACACAGGAAGGGTATAATAACCCCCAAGGAAAGATACAACAAGATCATTGATGTTTGGTCCGATATAACAGACAGGGTCTCCCGGGCTATGTTTGACGAGATAGAGAAGTTTCCAAGACAGGAGAGGGACAAGGTCTATCCGGGAACCTTTAACCCCATATACATGATGGCAAACTCTGGAGCAAGGGGCAACAGAGACCAGATCAGACAGTTAGCCGCCATGAGAGGTTTGATGGCAAAGCACACGGGTGAGTTTATAGAAACACCAATAACCGCCAACTTTAGAGAGGGTTTATCGGTTCTTGAATACTTTATATCCACCTACGGTGCAAGGAAGGGTCTTGCGGACACCGCCCTTAAAACCGCCTTTGCGGGATACCTAACCAGAAGGCTGGTGGATGTAGCCCAAGACATTCTTATATCCCAAAAGGACTGTGGAACCAAAAAGGGTATAGAAATGACCCCCATAGTGGAAGGGGGAGAAGAAAAAGTGCCCCTAAAGGATAGGATCATAGGCAGGACCTTGGCGGAGGGTGTGATAGACCCATACACGGGAGAGGTTATAGCCCAAAGAAACACCATAATAGACCCAGAGTTGGCAGACAAAATAGTGCATAGAGGTATAGAAAAGGTTATGGTTAGGTCTCCCCTCACCTGCGAGGCAGAGTTTGGCGTATGTGCCATGTGCTACGGTTGGGACCTTTCACAGCGCAAGCTTGTGGATGTGGGCGAAGCGGTTGGTATAATTGCAGCCCAATCCATTGGTGAGCCTGGAACTCAGCTAACAATGAGGACCTTCCACATAGGTGGTGCTGCTATCGCAGAAAGGGCAAAAGGAGAACTTCTCAACGAAACGGAAGGCTACGTTAAGTTTTACAACATAAAGCTAATCACCAATAGGGAAGGAAAGAGGATAAACATATCAAAGGATGGTGCCATAGGCATAGTAGATAAAGAGGGAAGGATGATAGAAAGGCATGCGGTGCCCTATTCGGCAGAGATAAAGGTAAATGAGAGAGATTTTGTAAAGGAAAATACCCTCCTGGCAGAGTGGGACCCATTCAACACATACATAATCTCAGAGGTGGCGGGTAAAGTGGAGCTAAAGGACATAGCCTTGGACATTACAGTCAAAGAAGAGAGGGACCCACTAACAGGAAAGACATCCACCGCTGTGTCCTTTACAAGACCCAAGGACGCCATGCTACACACTCCAAGAATGGTGGTCCTGACAGAGGATGGAAGGGAGGTGGTCTATGACCTACCGGTTAATTCCATAATAAGCATACCCTCCGAAAACATAAGCACAGAGTGGCATCTGTGTCCTACATGTAGTGAATCGGAGGGAATGGAGATCCAACACAGGTTCTATGTGGTAAAGGATCTTTATGTTCAGCCTGGAGATGTGCTGGCAAGGATCCCCAAAGAGATGGCAAAGGTGAGGGACATTGTGGGCGGTCTGCCTCGTGTGGAAGAGCTCTTTGAAGCAAGACGTCCCAAAAATCCAGCCATTTTGTCTGAAATAGATGGCATTGTTAGAATATACGAGGATGCGGACGAGGTGATCCTCTTCAATCCAAGAACCGGAGAAACAAGAAAATACAACATCAAAAAGGACGAATACATCTTGGTAATTCACGGGCAGTATATCCAAAAGGGCACCAAGATCACCGACAGCATAGTGGCAGACATAGATGGGAACGTAAGGATCAAAGGAAAGGGTTATAAGGTGGTGGTCTATAACAAGGAAACAGGCTTGCAGAGGGAGTACTTTGTGCCCAAGGGCAAGCACGTTCAAGTCAGAGACGGAGACAGGGTCAATGCGGGTGATCCCCTAACGGATGGGATTCCGGACCCCCATGAAATACTGAGAATAAAGGGTGTGGCAGAATTGCAAAAGTTCCTCTTAAAAGAGGTGCAGATGGTATATAGGCTTCAGGGCGTGGATATAAACGACAAGCACTTTGAGATCATCATAAAACAGATGCTCAGGAAGAGAAGGGTAGTGGATGCGGGCGACAGCAGGTTCCTTATAAATGAAGAGGTGGATATTGAAGAGCTAAAAGAAGAGATAAAGAGAATACAGGAAGAAGGAGGAAAAATCCCCAAGGTAGAACCTGTGCTTGTGGGTATTTCAAAGGCGACCCTGAGCTCTAACAGTTGGATCTCTGCAGCTTCATTCCAGGAAACTACAAAGGTGCTCACGGACGCATCCTGCGAGGGAAGAGTGGATGAGCTAAAGGGTATAAAGGAAAACGTGATCATAGGCAACATAATCCCCGCGGGCACTGGCGTGGGAGAATATAGCATGCTTGAGGTGGAAGAGGTGAAAGTCAAAAAAGGTGTGGTATAATTAATAGCTTTAGGAGGTTAATATGCCGACCTTTAGTCAGCTTGTAAAGCACGGAAGGGAAAAGAAGAAGAAAAAGAGCAAGGCGCCCGCCCTACAGGGCAACCCTCAAAAGAGGGGTATATGCGTCAGGGTATATACAGTGACTCCCAAGAAGCCAAACTCTGCCCTAAGAAAGGTCACGAGGGTTAGGCTCTCCAACGGCATAGAGGTTACCGCCTTCATTCCGGGAGAAGGACACAACCTTCAGGAGCACTCCATAGTGTTAGTGAGAGGTGGTAGGGTCAAGGACCTTCCGGGTGTTAGATACAAGGTGGTAAGGGGAGCTTTGGACACGGCGGGCGTTGCCAACAGAAGACAGTCAAGGTCCAAATATGGCACTAAGAGACCAAAGCAACAAGCCCAAGCGGGAGGTAAGAAGTAATGCCTAGAAAAGGTCCAGTAAAACCAAGGGAGATCGCACCAGACCCTAAATACGGTGATGTGATAGTGCATAAGCTAATAAACAAGGTTATGGAAAGTGGTAAAAAAAGCGTAGCGGAGTGGATCGTATATACCGCTTTGGAAGAGGTAGCAAAGGAAGCAAAGATGTCCCCTGTGGAGCTTCTTCATAAAGTGGTTGATACCCTAAAGCCCGAGTATGAAGTTAGACCGAGAAGGGTAGGTGGTGCCACCTATCAGGTGCCCATAGAGGTGCCACCAAGGAGGCAAGTTAGTTTAGCCCTAAAGTGGCTTGTGGAAGCAGCAAGGGAGAGGGCAAGGCACAGGGGTAGCTATACGATGATAGAGAGGTTAAAGGCGGAGATGCTGGATGTTTTAGAAGGTAAAGGTGGCGCCCTAAAGAAGAAGGAAGAGACCCACAGAATGGCAGAAGCCAATAAGGTCTTTGCTCACTTTAGATGGTAAGGAGGAAAACATGCCAAGGACAGTGCCCATAGAAAAACTAAGAAACATAGGCATAGTAGCCCACATTGACGCGGGTAAAACTACCACCACCGAGAGAATTCTCTACTACACGGGCAAAACTTACAAGATAGGAGAGGTTCACGAGGGTGCTGCGGTCATGGACTGGATGCCCCAAGAGAAGGAAAGGGGTATAACCATCACCGCCGCCACCACCGCCTGCTACTGGAAGGATTATCAGATCAACATCATAGACACGCCCGGACACGTGGACTTTTCGGTGGAAGTGGTGCGTTCTATGAAGGTCTTGGACGGCATCATCTTCATTTTCTCTGCGGTGGAAGGTGTTCAGCCCCAGTCAGAAGCCAACTGGAGGTGGGCGGACAGGTTTGGAGTGCCAAGGATTGCCTTTATCAACAAATTGGACAGGCTTGGGGCAGACTTTTACAGGGTCTTTAAGGAGATAGAAAACAAGCTCAGCATAAAGCCCGTGGCGGTTCAAATTCCCGTCGGGGCGGAAGACCAGTTTAAGGGTGTAATAGACCTTATGGAAATGAAGGCTATCATCTGGCTTGAGGAAACCCTCGGTGCTAAGTATGAGGTTGTGGATATTCCCGAAGAGTACAGAGAAAAGGCGGAGGAGTGGAGGGCTAAGATGGTGGAAGCCGTAGTGGAACATGATGATGAACTTATGATGAAGTATCTGGAGGGAGAGGAAATTCCCGTTTTTGACCTAAAGAGGGTCTTGAGGAAGGCTACAATAGAGAAGAAGCTTGTGCCCGTGCTCTGTGGTTCAGCCTTCAAAAACAAGGGGGTTCAACCACTGCTTGATGCGGTTATAGATTATCTGCCTTCACCCTTGAATGTTCCGCCGGTTAAGGGAACAAATCCAAGGACCGGTGAAGAGGAAGAAAGAAAACCCTTGGATGATGAGCCCTTCTGCGGGTATGTCTTCAAGGTGATGAGCGACCCCTACGCAGGTCAGCTGACCTACTTTAGGGTCTTCTCCGGAAAGGTATTTGCGGGCTCTTATGTGTATAATGCCACCAAGGATAAAAAGGAAAGAATAGGAAGGCTCCTTTTAATGCACGCCAACTCTCGGGAGGATGTGCAGGAGGCTGCAGCGGGAGAGATCGTTGCTGCGGTGGGTTTGGATGCCACCACCGGGGATACCCTTTCCGATGAGAAGGCGCCCATAATCTTAGAAAAGCTTGAGTTCCCAGAACCGGTTATATCTATGGCAATAGAGCCAAAAACTAAAAAGGATCAAGAAAAGCTCTCTCAGGTTCTCAACAAGTTTATGAAGGAGGACCCCACCTTTAAGGCTACTGTGGATCAGGAAACGGGTCAGGTGCTCATACACGGTATGGGAGAACTGCACTTGGAGATTATGGTGGATAGAATGAAGAGGGAGTATGGGGTGGAGGTAAATGTGGGCAAGCCTCAGGTTGCTTACAAGGAGACGATCAGAAAGAAAGCTGTGGCGGAAGGCAAGTTCATAAGGCAGAGCGGTGGAAGGGGTCAATACGGACATGCCATCATTGAGATAGAACCCTTAGATAGAGGTCAGGGCTTTGTCTTTGAAAACGCCATAGTGGGTGGGATCATTCCAAAAGAATTCATCCCCTCTGTGGAGAAGGGTGTAAGGGAGGCAATGCAAAGCGGAGTGGTGGCAGGATACCCAGTGGTGGATGTAAAGGTGAAGCTTTTTGATGGTTCTTACCACGAGGTGGACTCCTCAGACATAGCCTTCCAGATAGCGGGCTCTATAGCCTTTAAGGAAGCCATGAAAAAGGCTGAACCCGTGCTATTGGAGCCTATAATGGAGGTAGAGGTGGAAACGCCCGACGAATACGTAGGAGATGTTATCGGAGACCTCAACTCTCGTAGGGGTAAGATTATGGGAATGGAAAACAAGGGTATTATTACTGTGGTGAAGGCGTATGTGCCACTTGCAGAGATGTTTGGCTATGCCACCACATTGAGGAGCTTGACACAGGGAAGAGGAACCTTTATAATGAAATTTTCTCATTATGAAGAAGTGCCACAGCATGTGGCGGAGCAGATAATTGGAGAAAGGTCCGCCATAGTAAAATCTTAACAGGAGGTAGAATATGGCAAAGGAGAAGTTTGTAAGAGAGAAGGAGCATGTGAATGTAGGGACAATAGGACACGTAGACCATGGCAAATCTACGCTAACCTCTGCCATAACCTGTGCCCTTGGTGCAGGTGTTCTGCCGGGCGGTAAGGCAAAATGCATGAAATACGAAGAGATAGACAAGGCACCCGAAGAAAAAGAAAGAGGTATCACCATCAACATAACCCACGTGGAGTATGAAAGTGCCAAAAGACACTATGCCCATGTGGATTGCCCCGGACACGCAGACTACATAAAGAACATGATCACGGGCGCTGCCCAGATGGACGGAGCCATCCTCGTGGTATCCGCCGCCGACGGACCCATGCCCCAAACAAGGGAACACGTCCTGCTTGCAAGACAGGTAAATGTTCCATACATTGTGGTCTTTATGAACAAGTGCGACATGGTAGATGACCCAGAACTTTTGGACTTGGTGGAGCTTGAAGTGAGGGAACTATTGAGTAAATACGAATTCCCTGGGGACGATGTGCCAGTGATAAGGGGTTCTGCCTTGGGGACTCTGCAAGAGTTGGAAGCAGGAAAGCCAGACAAGTGGTGCAATGCCATAGTGGAGCTTTTGAACGCCATGGACGAATACATACCCACACCCGTGAGGGAGTCAGACAAACCCTTCTTGATGCCCATAGAGGACGTGTTTACCATTTCCGGTCGTGGAACAGTGGTGACAGGAAGGGTAGAAAGAGGAACACTAAAGCCCGGTGAGGAAGTGGAAATAGTAGGACTTAGGGAGGAGCCACTAAAGACGGTGGCAACATCCATAGAGATGTTTAGGAAGATCCTTGACGAAGCCCTTCCCGGAGACAATGTAGGAGTGCTGTTGAGGGGAGTGGGTAAAGATGATGTGGAAAGGGGTCAGGTTTTGGCAAAGCCGGGAAGCGTGAAGCCCCACAGGAAGTTCAGGGCACAGGTGTATATTCTCACCAAGGAAGAGGGAGGAAGGCACAGTCCGTTCTTTGTCAATTACAGACCACAGTTTTACTTTAGGACTGCTGATGTGACTGGAGTGGTAGTGAAGCTTCCTGAGGGGCAGGAGATGGTAATGCCTGGGGACAATGTGGAGCTTGAGGTGGAGTTGATAAAGCCCATAGCTATGGAGGAGGGTTTGAGGTTTGCCATAAGGGAAGGTGGTAAAACCGTTGGTGCGGGCGTTGTTACAAAAATACTTGATTGAGGTGTGAAGGATGGAGCAGGACATAATACGAATAAAGCTCAGGTCCTACGACCATAGAGTGTTGGATCAGTCTGTCAGGCAAATAGTGGATGTGGTGAAGAGAACTGGGGGTATGGTGAAGGGCCCCATCCCCCTACCTACCAAAAGGAGAAGATGGGTAGTCCTGCGTTCTCCTCACAAGTTTGACCAATCTCGGGAGCACTTTGAAATAAGAGAGCACAAGAGGATTTTAGACATAGTCAGAGTAACGCCCCAAACGGTGGAGTCCCTTATGAGTTTGAACCTTCCCGCCGGGGTAGATGTGGAACTAAAGATGAGAGGTTGATGCTATGAGCCTTGGAGCCTTTGGAGTAAAGCTTGGAATGACCAGGGTCTTTTTAAAGGATGGCACTGCGGTGCCCGTCACCGCCATAAGGGTGCCAAAGCACACAGTGGTGGCTATCAGAACGGTGGAAAAGGACGGATACAATGCAGTTCAGGTGGGAGCCTTTGAAACCAAGGAGAAAAAGCTAACAAAGCCAGAGATAGGTCATCTGAAGAAAGCGGGAGTTAAGCTTTTAAGAAGGTTAAAAGAGTTCAGGGTGGAAAACCCACAGGATTACCAAGTGGGACAGGAGCTAACGGTGGCCGACCTTTTTAAGCCCGGAGAGCTGGTAGATGTGGTGGGCGTCAGCAAAGGTAGAGGTTTTGCGGGCACCATGAAGAGGTGGGATTTTGGAGGATTTCCCAGGTCCCACGGACACAGGTATCACAGGGCTGTGGGTTCTATAGGTCAAAGGACGGACCCAGGAAGGGTTTGGAAGGGCAAAAGGATGGCAGGACATTGGGGTGCAGAAAAGGTCAGGGTTCAATCCTTGCTGGTGGTGGATGTTTTACCAGAGCAGGAAGTAGTCCTTGTAAAAGGTTCTGTGCCCGGTCATCCAAAGGGTATTTTGATTGTAGAAAAGAGCAGGATAGCCAACAGAAGGTCCCAAAGGTTAAAGTTAAACAGAATAAAGCATATCCCTGAAAACCTACTGAGGAGTGTCCAATGAGTGAGCTAAGAGAGGACATATTTGGTGTTGAAGTGAAAAAGCATGTCCTCTGGGAAGTGGTCAAATGGCAACTTGCGTCCCGGAGGCAGGGAACCCACAGCACAAAGACACGCGGTGAAGTAGCATACAGCGGAAGGAAGCTCTTGCCCCAGAAGGGAACAGGAAACGCAAGGCACGGAGACAGGGGCGCGAACATTTTTGTGGGCGGTGGCGTAGCCCACGGACCAAAGCCAAGGGACTACTACTACCCATTACCTAAGAAGGTGAGGAAGTTAGCCCTGAAGATGGCGCTTTCTTCCAAGGCTCAGCAAAAGGCAATAAGCTTGGTGGATCAGATTTCCATCGGAGATGTGCCAAAAACTAAAAAGGCGGTGGAGTTCCTACGTGCCCAAGGTCTGGAGGGTAAAAAGGTCCTTTTGGTCCTTCCCGAGAAGGAGGAGGTGGTCTATAGATCCTTTAGAAACCTTCCTTATTTGAAGGTGCTTCCCGTAGAGGGGCTGAATGTTTACGACATCCTTTGGGCAGACCATTTGGTTATTACAAAACCCTCTTTAGAAAAGATCTACGAGAGGTTGGGCTCATGAAAAGACCGGAGGAGATCATAATAAGACCCATAATAACCGAAAAGAGCAATAGGCTCATGGAGGATGCAAAAAAATACACCTTTGAGGTGGCAATGGATGCTACCAAGCATGAGATAAAGCACGCCATAAAAACCCTCTTTGGCGTAAAGGTGTTAAAGGTTAACACCATGATCGTTAAACCAAGAAAGAGAAGGGTCTTTGGAAAGTTCAGAAGGTATGGCTACACAAAGGCTTACAAAAAAGCCATAGTTACCATAGACCCTTCTCAGGAAATAGACCTTTCAAAGGTGAGGTAAGAACATGGGTGTAAGAAAGTTAAAGCCGGTTACCAACGGACAGAGGCATGCGGTCCTCTATGACTTTGCGGAGATCACCAAGAGGGAACCCGAAAAATCCCTAACCTACTTCTACAAGAGGGCAAAGGGACGTTCTCATGGTAAGATCACCGTAAGGTCAAGGGGCGGAGGGCACAAGAAAAAATACAGGCTTATAGACTTCAAAAGGGACAAGAGCCTTGTGCCCGCCAAGGTGGCAGCTATAGAGTATGACCCTTTCAGGTCTGCCCGTATAGCATTGCTACATTATGCAGACGGCGAAAAGAGGTATATTATCTGGCCCGAGGGTCTCAAAGTAGGAGACACAGTCCTTTCCATATCCTACGAGGACGCAGAGGCAGGGAAGGAGCTTCCAGAAATAAAACCCGGCAACGCATTACCTCTAAAGTACATACCTGTGGGAACCATAATCCACAACATAGAACTTCATCCCGGAAAGGGCGGTCAGCTGGTTAGGTCTGCTGGCACCTCTGCACAGGTTTTGGGTAAGGTTAGCGATTATGTGCAGGTTAGGATGCCCTCGGGAGAGATAAGGCTCATCCATCAAAGGTGCATGGCTACCGTGGGTGCGGTTGGTTTGGCAGAGCACGAGCTTGTAAAGTATGGAAAGGCGGGCAGATACCGTTGGCTCGGCTGGAGACCCCATACCCGTGGAACAGCTATGAACCCAGTGGACCACCCCCACGGTGGTGGTGAAGGTAAAACCAAAGGAAAACACCCCGAATCTCCTTGGGGATGGAAAACCAAGGGATACAAGACCAGAAGGGGCAAAAAATACTCAGACAAGTTTATCCTTGTTAGCAGAAAGGGCAAACCTCTAAAGGAGGGCATTAGATAATGGGTTTCAAAGGAGCATGGAACAAGAAGGATAAGCTTATTGAGGACCTTGACACCTTTTTAAAGCTGCACAAGAAAACCCAGAGGGCATACAAAAGGGTAAGAAAGGTCCAGCACACACCAGAGCTCTTCCAAAGGGCTTACCAAAGATACAAAGAGGTTTGGGACCAATACAGAGGGCTGGTGGATAAAAAAGCTTGGGTGGACCCAAAGCTCTGGAGCAGGATAAGGAAGATGAACCAGACAGGAGAGAGAAAGGTTATAAAAACTTACAGCAGGGACACCACCATAGTCCCTGAGTTTGTGGGTCACACCATAGCGGTTCATAACGGCAAAACCTTTGTGCCCGTTTATATTACTTCTGATATGGTGGGGCATAAGTTGGGCGAGTTTGCCCCCACCAGAACCTTTAAGGGCCACCCGGAGAAGTCTTCAAAGGTGGCTAAGAAGAAGTGAGGTGAAAACATGGAAGCAAGGGCTATTTTGAGGTATGCTAAGGTGTCTCCCATAAAGGCGAGGCAGGTGCTGAGGGTCATTCAGGGCATGAAAGCTGGAGATGCTCTGTATCAGCTCAAGCTCATCCCCAAAAAGCCAGCAAAGATCGTGGAAGGAGTGCTAAAAAGCGCATTGGCTAACGCAGAACAGAAGGGCTTGGACCTTGACAGTCTTTACATAAAAAAGGCGGTGGCAGATGAGGGTCCCATGTATAAGAAGTGGCTCCCAAGAGCCCATGGCAGGGCAACCATGCTGAGGAAGAGAACCTCTCACATAACTATTGTTTTGGAAGAAAGGAAGGAGGAAGGCTGATGGGTCAAAAAACACATCCCATTGGGTTTAGGATCGGGATCACGAAGGATTGGACCTCCAAGTGGTATGCGGACAAAAGGGACTACACAAAGCTCTTGCATCAAGACATAAAGATCAAAGAATACATCAAAAAGCGATACTACGCAGCGGGTGTTTCTAAGGTGATCATCGAAAGGGCTGCAGAGAGGATAAGGATCAGGATTTATGTGGCAAGACCGGGGATCATAATAGGTCGCAAGGGTGCGGAGGTAGAACAGCTGAGAAAGGACCTCTTGGCTATAGCCCCCGGCTTTAACTACAACATAAATGTGGAAGAGGTTAGAACTCCCGAGCTGGACGCCCAGCTTGTAGCGGAGGAAATCGCCCTGCAGATAGAAAGAAGGGTCTCCCACAGGCGGGCAATGAAGAGGGCAATAGACAATGCCCTAAAAGCGGGGGCGAAGGGTGTGAAGGTTCAAGTAAAGGGAAGGATAGGCGGTGCGGAACTGGCAAGGGCGGAGTGGTTCTTGGTGGGAAGGATGCCCCTTCAAACCCTGAGGGCGGACATAGATTACGGTTATGCGGTAGCTCAGACCAAGTATGGGGTCTTGGGTGTGAAGGTTTGGATATACAAGGGGGACATCCTAAAGGGTGGCAAAGAAGAGATCGTCAAAAAGATAGAAGAGGACCTTAAAAGGGCAGAAAAGGAGGTAGGCTGAGATGTCTTTTTTGGCACCTAAGAAAACCAAGTTTAGAAAACAGCAGAGAGGAACACTAAAAGGCAAAGCCTTCAGGGGCAACAAGGTATCCTTTGGGGAGTATGGCATACAAGCCTTAGAATCTCATTGGCTTACCCAAAGGCAGATAGAAGCGGGTAGGGTCGCCTTGGTTAGGGCTCTAAGAAAGGGTGCAAAGATATGGATCCCCATCTTCCCAGATAAGCCTTACACCAAAAAGCCCAATGAGGTTCGTATGGGTGGTGGAAAGGGCGACCCTGAGGGCTTTGTGGCGGTGATAAAGCCCGGCAGGATCCTCTATGAATTCTCGGGCGTGCCAGAGGATGTGGCGGAAGAGGCGTGCAGGCTGGTGGCGGCTAAGTTGCCCATAAAGGTAAGGCTTATTAAAAAGCACGGAGGCGTTGGAGCATGAAGGCTAAGGAGCTCAGAAAGCTTTCCCTTCGGGATCTTTTGAAAAAGGAAGAAGAACTCAGAAAGGAGATCATAGACCTACGCTTTAAAAAGAGGATAGAAGGGCTCAAGGATAAAATGGCAATCAGGAAGGCAAGAAGGGACTTGGCAAGGGTTTTGACCCTTATCAGGGAAAAGCAAAGGGAGGAAAAGGCATGAGCTGGCACCAAAAAAGAAAGGAGTTTGTGGGCGTCGTTGTTAGCGACAAAATGGACAAAACGGTGGTGGTGCGAGTGGATAGAAAAGCGCCCCATCCCATATACAAAAAGCACATCATAAAGAGTAAAAAATACCACGCCCACGATCCCAACAACGAGTGCAAGGTTGGAGACTTGGTAGTCATAAGGGAAACAAGACCTATCTCAAAGACAAAAAGATGGGTAGTGGTTAAGATCTTGCAGAAGGCTCAATCTCAGCAAACTTAATGCGTGTTTTGTTTTTGGTAAAAGGCGACCCGTTCTCTTGGAGATGCCATGAAGCCCTAAGGGTTGCCTTGGCTTTAGGTATAAACCATGAGGTCTTCCTTGTTTTTCTAAAAGATGGTGTTTATGCCCTAACCAAGTGGAAGCATGAAGAACTTCTCATCCATGGCTTTGAAAAGCTCTTGGAGAACATGGGTTATGTAAATGTTAAGCTTTTTGTGGAGGACCTCTCTGCGGAAGAGAGGGGGCTAAAAAGGGAAGACTTTGCAGTGGATGTGGAGTTTGTAAGCACGGAAGGCGTGAAAGATATGTTAGTCTCCTCGGAGGCGGTTCTGGTATGGTAAAAACCCTGTGGTTGGTTAGAAAGCTGGGAGACTTCAGCTCCGACTTGGTGGGAGAGGATGATATTGTAGTGTTAGTTCAGGACGCAGTGCTTAGGTTTCCATACAAGAAAAACTGGTATGCCTGCAAAGAGGATGTGGAAGGCAGAGGATTGAAGGTAAGCCCAGATAAGTTAAAGTCCTACGAGGATATCGCAGGGCTCATTTTTATGACACAAAGAGTGGTCGTCTGGTAGTATAATTTCCTTATGAATTACTACGACGTAGTAGTAGTTGGTGCCGGTGGTGCTGGTCTGAGGGCTGCCATAGAGGCAAGCTTAGACCCAACCATCCGAGTAGCGGTAGTTTCAAAGGTGTATCCCACTCGTTCCCACACGGGTGCAGCGCAAGGTGGCATAAACGCAGCCCTTGGAAATATAATTCCCGACGATTCTCCCGCCTCTCATGCCTTTGATACCATAAAGGGTTCTGACTTTTTGGCAGACCAGGAGGCAGTCTTTTTTATGTGCGAAAACGCCCCGGAGATTATATACGAGCTGGACCGATGGGGTGTGCCCTTTTCTCGCCTGCCAGATGGCAGGATCGCCCAAAGACCTTTTGGTGGTGCGTCCTTTCCAAGAACCGTCTTTTCCGCAGACAGGACTGGGCATGTGATCCTACACACCCTATTTGAGCAAGCTTTGGCAAGGGAAAACATTCACTTTTACAATGAATACTTCTTGTTGGACCTTCTCCATGATGGCAATAGGGTAAAGGGTTTAGCCCTTTATGACATAAAAAACGGAGAAGTTGTAAACCTCAGGGCAAAGGCAGTGATACTGGCTACGGGGGGCTTTGCCCGCATTTACTGGAAGAGAAGCACCAACGCCATAGGTAATACGGGAGACGGAGTGGCAGCCGCATTAAGGGCAGGGCTTTCTCTAAAGGACATGGAGTTTATCCAGTTTCATCCCACGGGCTTGGCAAAGACGGGGATCCTGCTCTCGGAAGCCTGTAGGGGAGAAGGTGGGTATCTCCTCAACGCCTTGGGAGAGAGGTTTATGCAAAGGTATGCACCTGAGAAGATGGAACTGGCACCAAGAGACATGGTCTCAAGGGCTATAGAGTATGAGATAAAAGAAGGCAGGGGTGTGGGAGAGGGTACCTCCGCCTATGTTTATCTGGACCTTAGGCACTTAGGAGAGGAAAAGATCAAGGAAAGGCTTCCTCAGGTAAGACAGCTTGCCATAGATTTTGAAGGTGTGGATCCCGTTAAGGACCTGGTGCCCATAAGACCAACCGCCCACTACTGTATGGGTGGTATCCATGTGGTAAATTACAGAACAAGCGGAACCGAGTTGGAGGGACTCTATGCGGTGGGAGAATGCGCCTGTGTTTCGGTGCATGGTGCCAACCGATTGGGAGGGAACTCTCTAACGGAAATTTTGGTCTTTGGTAAATTCTGCGGTATATCCGCAAGGGAGTATGCCAAGCAGGTGGATTGGCTACCTCTAACAGAGGGCGAAGAGAAGAGGGCTAAGGAGTTTATAGAGGGGCTGATGAAGAGGGAGGGCACGGAAAAGTTGGCGGAAGTCAGAAAACGCATGGGAGACATCACTTGGGAAAAGGTGGGGATCTTTAGGGATGAGAAGTCCCTCAGGTCCGCCTATGAGGAGCTTGGGGAACTCTTAGAGAGATGGGAACACATTCCCGTGGTGGATAAAAGCAAGGTGTTTAACACCAACCTTGTGGAGCTTTTGGAACTCAGAAGCATGTTGGAGCTGGCAAGGGTGGTTGCCTTTTCTGCCCTGGACAGGAGGGAATCAAGGGGAGGACACAGTAGGGAAGACTATCCAAACAGGGATGACGAAAACTTCCTAAAACATACCTTGGTCCGACAGGTAGGAGACAGCCTTGAGCTTGAATACCTGCCCGTGAATATTGTTAAGTATGAACCTGCCCAGAGGAGCTACTGATGAGGGTTGGGGTCCTCGGTGGTGGGCAGTTAGGCTGGATGACCATCTTAGAGGGGAGAAAGCTCGGCTTTGAGTTTTTTGTGGCGGACGATATGCCACACTCTCCCGCCCGCAAAGTGGCAGATTCTTGCTTTGACTACGGTCAAATAGATGAGTTTGTTAGGCTATGCGATGTTATAACCTATGAGTTTGAGCACATACCAGAGGAGGTTTTGGAAAAGACTGCACCTTTGACCTTTCCCTCCGTGGAGATTTTGAAGCTAAAAAAGAGCAAGGTGGAAGAGAAGCTGTTTCTGAAAAGAAGGGGCTATCCCGTCCCTACTTTTACCGTAGCCTTCAGAGAGGATTTAGAACAAAAGGTAGGGCTTTTGAACCTTCCTGTAGTGGTAAAGGCGGAAGCTTTGGGGTATGATGGCAAGGGGCAGTATTTGATAAAAAGCCTACAGGACCTTCAAAAGGTAAAAGCCAATCATGGAGAAAAGGATAGGTTCTTGGTGGAGGAGTTTGTGGATTTTGACTTTGAGCTTTCCATCATAGGAGTGCGAAGCCCAAGGGGAGAGGTGCGACTATATCCACCCACCATAAACCATCACAGAGAAGGCATTCTCTTTTACAACCGCACCACCTCTATGGTCTTCCCAGAGGGAGAAGAGATAGTGCGATCTCTTATGAAGGAGCTAAACCTAGTAGGTGTGCTCTGTGTAGAGTTCTTTTACACCAAGGAGGGAAAACTTTTGATAAACGAAATGGCACCCCGGGTGCACAACACCGGACATCACACCTTAGATTCCACCTACACATCCCAGTTTGAAAACCTGCTCAGGGCAATAGCCGGGCTTCCGTTGGGTTCTACAAAGCTAAAGTCTCACGCAGGCATGTTGAACCTGCTCGGAGTTTCCTATGAGGAAATAGACTGGAAAAGAGTTCTTTCTGTGGAGGGCACCAAGCTATATTGGTATGGCAAAGAAAAAAAGCACAGAAGGAAAATGGGACACATCAATCTGGTGGCAAGCACAGAAGAAGAGGTGGTGGAAAAACTTAACCAGCTTTATGACATGATCTACGAACCCATCAAGTGCTGAGGCGTTGGTAGACCTCCGAAAGCTCCAAAAGCCAAAGGCTTAGCTCCGCAGGAGGTAGTTGATCCATCCTCCACTCCCAATTACCTTTGGCAATTCCTGGCGTGTTCATCCTTGATTCTTTGCCAAAGTTCAAAAGGTCCTGCATAGGGATCACACAATATTTAGCCACAGACATGTACGCCAGCCTTATTAGCTCTTTCGAAACATTTTCTCTGTTCAAGCTTTTTCCCAAATACCTTTCAAGCCTTTTCCTGTCTGCGGAATTTAGTTCTTCCACAAACCAATCCTTTAGGGGCATGTTGTCGTGAGTGGTTGTATAAACCGCACAGTTTTGGTTGTAATTATGGGGTAAATGGGTGCTGTTTGGCTCAAAAAAGGCAAAGGCTAACACCCTTGTGGATACAAAGCCAAAGCGATCTCTAAGCTCCTCCACCTCTCGGTCTATGGTTCCCAAGTCCTCCGCTATGAAGGGGAATTCAGGAAAACGATCCCTCAACAAGCTAAAGAACTCCTCCGGATATGCCCTTTCCCACCAACCTTCTTTGGCGTTTTGTCTTCCTTTGGGAACCACATAATAGGATACAAATCCTCTAAAATGGTCTATACGTAAAAGGTCATAGAGCTTTAAGGAGTGTTCTATCCTCTTGACCAACCACTCAAAGTTTTCCTCCCTCAGTGCCTGCCAATTATAGACAGGATTTCCCCAGAGCTGACCCTCGGGGCTAAAGTAATCCGGAGGAACGCCTGCGCATACATCAAGCCTAAAAAGCCTTTGATTTTTCCACACGTCTGCACTGTCAAAGGCAGGATAAATGGGAAGGTCTCCTATGATCCTTACACCCTTTTCATTGGCATAGCTTTTTAGCCTGAACCACTGTCTGTAAAAGACATACTGCCTGAACTTCTCCCTCTTCACATCCAAAGGGTCTGGCTTTAGCTCAGTCCAACGGTCCCAAGAACTTTGGTTTTTCTTCTTCAGGGCAGAAAAAACAGCGTAGCCCTCCAGCCAATGGGTATTTTCCTCCTCAAACTGCCAAAAGTCCCTATCCTCCGAAAAGTTCCTAAAGGCTTCCTCAAGGATCAGATCTTTTACAAAGTAAGCCTTTGAGTAATCAACCCTTTGGGTGGGTTTTTCCTTTAGCTTATCCAAAGTCTCCTTAGAGACAAGCCCTTCTTCCTCTAAGATCTCCGGGCTCACAAACAGGGGATTTCCCGCAAATAGGGATGTAGAAAAGTATGGGGAATTTCCGAACTCTTCAAAGGTAGGGTTCAAGGGTAGCACCTGCCAGAGCCCTTGCCCGCTGTTAGACAAGAAATCCACAAAAAGATAGGCAGACCTCCCAATGTCTCCTACGCAAAAGGGAGAAGGTAGAGAACTTATGTGCAAAAGAACACCAGCCCATCTAAGCGTTTTTTTATGAGACTGTTTTAAAAAATCCCTCATCAGGACACCCCTCCGGCGGATAAAGGAGCTAATCTATTCCTCACTCTATTCCACATCCCTTAGTTCAAGATTGAACCTCAGGCTGACAAACACCAAGCTTAGATTTTAGCTTTAAAACTTCCGTGTGTCAATGGGTTTGTATTTTTAGAACGCCCTCGTTTTTAGGATGACTTTAGTTATAATTACATTGGCTTGGGGAAAAGGCTTTCTGCACATGGCTTGAGAAAGAGTTTCAAAGGTAGGGAAATTCTAAAGGGTATAGACCTTTATATTGAGAGGGGAGAGGTGGTGGGGCTACTGGGTCCCAATGGGGCAGGTAAAACCACCCTCTTTAACTGTTTGGTGGGCTTTCTGTCGGTGGATGATGGAACCATAGAGTTGGAAGGAAAGGACATCACCCACCTGCCTACCCACAAAAGGGCTAAGAAGGGCATATCCTTTTTGCCACAGGAACACACCCTCTTTGAGGACCTGACCGTTATAGAAAACCTCCTGATCTTTCTGGAGTTTTTTGAAGAGGGCAAGGAGAGTGCCTTGGCAAGGGCGGAGGAGTTGCTTTCGGACTTCGGGCTCTATGAACTGAGAAACCAAAAGGCAGGAAATCTTTCCGGCGGTCAAAAGAGAAGGTTAGAGATCGCAAGGGCACTGATCCCAAAACCAAAGTATATATTCTTTGACGAGCCCTTTGCGGGTATAGACCCTATAATGGTGGCGGACATAAAGGAGCTAATTTTAAACCTAAAGGCTCAAGATATAGGTGTCTTGATCACCGACCACAACGTAAGGGAAACCATAAGGCTTGTGGATAGGGTTTACATAATCTCAGAGGGTACGGTGATAGCCCAAGGTCCGCCAAAGGATGTGATTCTGAACCAGAGGGTCAGGGAAGTTTATTTGGGTAAGGACTTCCATCTGTAATCTCTTTAAAAAGCTCTCTGACTGCACTTTTCCAGTCCTTTTTCCCCTCCTCCACTAAGTCCAGCACTTCCTCCATCTTGGCGGTGTATTGGTAATCCACCAGCTTTGGAAAGTTCTCCATAAGATAGTCAAGCACCAAGAAGGCAGTCTCCGCGGGCTTTAGGTAGCCCTTTTCTACCACCACGTAGCCTCTCTCTTTTAGGGTTTTTATGATCGTCGCATAGGTGGATGGTCTTCCTATGCCCAAGCCCTCAAGTTTTTTTACCAAGGAGCCTTCCGTGTATCTTTTTGGTGGCTCTGTTTGCCTTTCTTCCAAGATGATCTTTTGTGGCTTGAGAACCTGCCCCTTTTCAAGCTTGTGCAGTTTTTCCTCCCTAAAGTCATGTTCTTCAAACTTTGTCCATCCGTCAAAGATTAAGGTCCTTCCCTTTGCGACAAACTCAAGGGAGAGTCCTTCCGTCAGAGGAATAAGCATAACTTTAGTGTTTTTCAGAAGTGCAGGAGTAGAAAGGCTTGCCAAAGTTCTGCCTACGATAAGTTCAAAAAGCTTTAGCCTATCCCCCGGTGGCGGTTTTTTGACTAAGCTGGTAGGTCTTATGCATTCATGGGCAGACTGCGCATGGGCTTTTTCTTTGAACTTTCTTAACTTACCCACATACTCCACACCGTAGTTTTTTTCTATCCACTGGAGGAATTCCACAGCCTTTTCAGGACTCATCCGGTGGGCGTCCGTTCTTGGGTAGGTAATGTAGCCCTCTTCATAGAGACCTTGGGCAAGCTTTGTGGTTTTTTCCACGCTAAAGCCAAGCCTCTCGTTGGCGGTCTTTTGTAGCTCGGGTGTGTTAAAGGGTTTGGGCGGTGGCACCATCTCCTCCCACTCTTGCACCTCCTTGACCTCAAAGAAGGCATCCTTAAGCTTTTCCAAGTAGGGCTTAGCGTTCTCTGGCCTTTCAAACCTCACGCCCAAGTAGGCAGGAAATTCTTCAAAGACCACCTTGATGTAATAAAACTTTTTCTTTTTAAAGTACTGGATTTCCCTTTCCCTTTCCACTATGAGCCTTAGGGCGGGAGATTGAACCCTTCCTACAGAGAGACCTCTTGTTTTTAAGCTTTTCTGAAGTTCTGGCGAAAGAAGATAGCCTATGAGCCGGTCAAGGACCCTTCTGGCAAACTGGGCTTTAACCAAGTTCATGTTGATGTTTGTCTGCTCTTTTATGGCCTTTTGGAGGGCAGGCTTGGTGATCTCGTAAAAATACACACGCCTTATTGGGATGTTTTTAACCTTTCTCAGCTCCTCCCAGAGAAAGTAGGATATTGCCTCTCCTTCTCTGTCTGGGTCTGTTCCCAAAAGCACAAGCTGGGCTTTAAGGCTACTTTTCTTGATCTCATCAAACAATTTCTTTTTCCCCTTTTTCCACAAAAAGGTAGGATTTAATGTTTCCAAATCCACACCCAACTGGTCCTCGGGTAGATCCTTAATGTGCCCACCGGTTGCCTTAACCAAGTAGTCCTTTCCCAAATACTTACTTATGGTCTTTGCCTTTGTGAAAGATTCCACCAAAAATAAGATCATCTTTTTTGGACCCACTCCTCAAAGCTTAGGTTTTCTTTTATAGCCCTTAACATTTCCTGCTCCAAGGGTGTAAGGTCTTTGGGAATGAGGTCTGGTCTCTTTTCCAAGGTTCTTTTTATAGAATGCCACAGTTCCCAAAGCTCAATCATTTTATGGTTGCCTGAAAGCAAAACTTCGGGCACCTTCATACCCCTGAACTCTGCCGGTCTGGTATATACGGGAGAGCCCAGCCACCTTCTGAAGGAGTCCCTTTCTATACTCTGCGAGTCGCTGAGAACACCCGGCAAAAGCCTTGCGATACCCTCCAAGAGCACCAAGCCAAAGAGCTCACCACCGGAGAGCACAAAGTCCCCCAAAGAGAGCTCCTCGTCCGCCAAAGTGCTTACCCTCTCGTCTATACCCTCATACCTTCCGCATATCACAAGCAAGCTATCAAGTTTTGAGAGCCTGTCTAAGTCCCTCTGGTCTATCACCTTTCCCCAAGGTTGTGGGATTATAACGTAAGGTTTTCCGTATTTCTTTACGAGGTCCTCGTAGGCTAAAAAGATGGGCTCGGGCTTTAGAACCATGCCCGGATGTCCTCCGTAGGCATAGTCGTCCACCTTCCCCTTTTCCGCATAGTCCCTTGGGTTTATGACTACCACCTCTAAGGCACCCTTTTTTATGGCTTGGGATGCAATTCCATGCTCACAAAAGCATTCCACAAGGCTTGGGAATATGGTAAGGAAGAAGAACTTCATCCTCTTAAAAACTCATCCACTACCGCCTTTGCCCTCTCCGGATTAAACCGATAGTATATATCAATGGTGGTCTTCACATTGGCGTGTCCTGCAAACTCCTTTACTAATTCTGCAGGAAAGCCCTGGTTTATAAGGTTTGTTATGTAAGTATGCCTAAAGCTATGAAGTGAAAAGTCTATGCCGAGCCTTTTTGAAAGCCTGTTGGTATATACCTGCAAAGAGCCCGCCTTGGTTCTCAGGTTTGCGTCATAGTCCTCCAACCAACGGGAGAGCTCTTGGGTAAAGCGGAAGGTTTCCTCCTTGGTGGGACCTATCAGTGGGGCGATCCTTTCTTTTTTTCTTTTGGTGATCTCCGCGGGTAGATGTAGCCAGTATATACCGTTTTTATCCAAGAAAAAGTGCTCCGAGCTCAGATTTTTATACTCCGATAGCCTTACACCACTGTATAAAAAGAGTCTGTATATGTTTTCATACTTTAAACCCTTTACCTTTTGAAATATTCTCTCAAGCTCAGACTTACTAAGTGCCTTGGGCTTTCTGTGCATAACTTTTAGCCCATAGTCCTCTTTTATATCCTCTATGGTTTCTTCAATTTCTGAGTATTTCTCCTTTTGTAGGTAGCCCCTGCGGGCAAGGAACCTATAGAGGTGTCTGAGGGCGGAAAAATGGGTAAGCAAAGAGGTAGAGGAAAGCTCTGAGCTGTCCGCATACTGGTAAAGGTCCGCAGAGGAAACCTCAACAAGCTTATGACTTGGCAGTTGAAGTTTTTTCAAAAAAGACTTGATGGCGTTTAAGTAAGTTATTGTAGTCCTTTCGCTCTTCGTCTTCTCTAAGTGCCTCCTCCAAAGTTCCAAGAGCTCCACAGAATAGATTATAAATGGGCGATGGAGGAGTCGAACCTCCGACCTCCATCGTGTGAGGATGGCGCTCTACCACTGAGCTAATCGCCCATCCGTCCCCGGGAGGAGTCGAACCTCCGGCCTCGAGATTAGGAATCTCGCGCTCTATCCTCCTGAGCTACGGGGACTATCTATTTATTATATCAAGAAACTCCCTAACCGCCCTCTCAAAGCCAAAGACCACCGCATTGGAAACTATGGAATGTCCTACGTTCAACTCTTCCACATAGCCTTTGAGCTCTTTTACCAGATCCTTAACGTTCTGATAGGTAAGACCATGCCCCGCATAAACCCTCAAGCCTAAGTCCCTTGCCTTTATAGCTGCAGTCTTTAATCTCTGAAGTTCTTCCTCAACACCCTTCCAATTGTGGGCATTCCAAAGGTTCGCATACCTGCCCGTGTGCAACTCCACCGCATCTGCCCCCACCTCCTTTGACGCATAAACTTGTTCCTCCTCTGGCTCCACAAAAAGGGAAACCTCAATGCCCTCCTCCTTTATTTCCCTGAGAAACTTCTTTAGATAGCCCTTCAACCTTGCCACATCCAAGCCACCTTCCGTGGTGATCTCCTCCCTCCTTTCGGGCACCAAGGTAATTCTGTTGGGCTTTACCTCCAAGGCGATCCTCTTCATCTCTTCGGTGGGCGCCATCTCCAAATTGACAGGGACCCTTACCAATTTCTTTATAAGCCTTAGGTCTTCCTCTTGGATGTGCCGGCGGTCTTCCCTCAAATGCAAGGTAATTTGGTGGGCACCCGCCTGCTCTGCCAAAAGGGCACAAAAAACCGGGCTTGGTTCAAAGGTCCTCCTTGCCTGCCTTAGGGTTGCCACATGGTCAATATTTACTCCAAGCCTCATGCTCAAAAATGCACATCGCAAACCTGCTCGTATTCTATAAGCTCTTTTATTACCGGCTTTTCTCCGCAGAGAGGACAGTTTGGGTCCTTGCGCAGTTTTACCTTTCTAAAGTCCATGGAAAGGGCGTCCATGATAAGGAGCTTGCCCACCAATGGCTCTCCGATGCCCAATATGAGCTTTATTGCCTCTGTAGCCTGAATGCAACCCATTATGCCCCCGATGCTTCCGAGAATTCCTGCCTCCTGACAGGTGGGCACAAGACCTGGGGGCGGAGGTTCTGGAAAGAGACATCTGTAGCAGGGAGAATTTTCCTTATTTCTGTAGTCAAAAACAGAAACCTGACCTTCAAACCTCAGCATAGCGGCGGAAACCAAAGGCTTGCCCGCAAAGTAGCAAGCGTCGTTTATAAGAAAGCGGGTGGGAAAGTTGTCGGTGCCATCCAAGACCACGTCGTAATCCTTGATTATATCCATTATGTTTTCTTTGCTAATGCGGGTGTTATAAGTGATCACCTTCACATCCGGGTTCAGCATTTCCACGGTCTTTTTGGCGGATTCCACCTTGGGAGTGCCTACCCTCTCGGTGTTGTGGATCACCTGCCTTTGGAGGTTTGAGAAATCCACCACATCAAAATCCACTATGCCGATGGTTCCCACACCTGCTGCCGCCAGGTATAGTATGGCGGGGGAGCCCAAACCCCCCGCACCTATCACAAGCACCTTGGAGTTTAACAACTTTTCCTGCCCTTTACCGCCCACCTCGGGCAGGATTATATGCCTTGCGTATCTTTTTATCTGCTCTTCGGTAAAATTAAACATCTCAGCCCTCTACTGTAAAAATTTATATGTTCAGCAGTATACTTCGCAACTCCTGACCCTCGGAACTTCCCACCAAGCCCCTCTCATGAACCTGCTTATCAACCCGAGAAGGCTCCAAGGTGGATATTATGTAGTCCATAGCCTTGTAAGCCTTGGAAGGGTCCCCGCAGGTATAGACATCTACCGTTGCCAATCCGTGCTCGGGCCATGTGTGTATGGATATGTGGGACTCCGCAAGAAGGATCACACCTGTGGCACCGTGGGGTTGGAATTGGTAGTAATGAGAGGAGATCTTGGTGAGACCTGCTACCCTTACCGCGGTCTCTAAAAGGTTTTTGATGTCCTCCACCCTGTCAATAAGGTTAGGGCTAACGCCGTGCAGGTCTGCTAGGATATGCAGTCCGAGGGCTTTTGCCATTTCTTCTCCTCCTTGTCAAGGTTTTTTAAAAGCTTCCAAAGCCAAACCATAGCAAAAAACCTCCTTTTGCAAAGAAAACAAATTATAATAACTTTTATGAAAAAATCAAGTAGAAAAAAACTCCTCAGACCTACTTCATCTATGGTAAAGCAGGCGGTGTTCAACATGTTGGGAGACATAGAGGGCATGCTATTTATAGACCTATTTGCCGGGACTGGTCAGATGGGTTTTATGGCTATGGAGAGGGGTGCAGAGGTGCTTTTCGTGGAAAAGAACAGGAAGTTTGCCCAAGCAATAAAGGAAAAAGGTGGAAAAGTGATCATCTCAGATGCGACAAAGTTTTTAGAACGCTTGGAAGACAAGCCAGACATAATCTTTGCCGACCCTCCTTATGATTATGAAAACTACCAAAAACTCATTGACTTAGCCCTCAAAAAACTAAACAATGGGGGATTTTTTATCCTTGAACATAGAAAAGGTCAAAACTTTGGGGCAGAAAGGGTAAAAACCTACGGAGATACCGCCCTATCTATATGGAGGAAAGAGAATGATTAGCGTAGTATATCCGGGCACCTTTGACCCTCCCCACTTGGGACACTTTGATATAGTTAAAAGGAGCTGTGGGCTCTTTGATAGGGTGGTAGTAGCCATAGCTAAAAGCCCAAGAAAACACCTGCTCTTTAACTTGGAAGAGAGGGTGGATATGTTTAGAGTGATGGTTGAACCCTTAGGTCCAAAGGTGGAGGTTAAGGGCTTTGATGGACTTTTGGTGGATTTTATGAGGAAGGAGGAGCTGAGGATAATAGTGAGGGGTGTTAGGCTTTTTACGGACTTTGAGTATGAACTTCAGATTGCCCTCAATAACAGCAAGTTGGCGGGCGTGGAAACCATATTTATGATGCCCTCTCAGGAATACATACACATAAGCTCCACCATAGTAAGGGACATAGCCAGCTACTGCGGAACTTTAGAGGGCTTGGTGCATTCCTATGTGGCAAAAAAGCTAAGAGAAAAGTTCAACTGCCCTTAACCCTTACACTCCACGCCTTCCCTTTCTATATACTCTTTCATCTTTTGCAGGGCAGCGTCTCCCGTCAGTAGGTCCTTTAGGTCCCTTTCCAAGTTTGTGGGCTTTAGCCTTGCGATCCAACCCTTCCCGTAGGGGTCGTCGTTTATTAGGTCCGGTTGGTCAAAGAGCTTTTCGTTCCTTTCCACTATCTCACCCTCTATGACCGCGGGCACGGGACCAGTCCATTTGCCACTCTCTAAGGACGCTATTGGTTTTCCTTTGGGCACATGTTTGCCGGGTGGCTTTATCCGGACGTTTACCATTCTGCCCGCGCGGGTTTGTCCTACATCCGTGGCACCAACCCTGACGGTGCCATCCTCCTCAAGGCGATACCAAACTTGGTTCTCTATGTCATAGTAAAGTTCCTTGGGAATCTTACAGCCCTTATAGGTTTCCATGGCAAGAGTATTTTAAAGGCATAAATTTTGAAAAGGATATGATTTTTGACAACAGAAAGACCGCCGGACGCTTGCTGGGTGAATGGTTAAAGGAAAAGCTCGGAAATGGAGGAAACTATATAGTTCTGGGCATCCCAAGAGGGGGAGTTGTGGTAGCAAAGGAAACAGCGGAAGTTCTTGGGGCACCCTTAGGGGTGTTGATCGTGAGAAAGCTGGGCGTTCCAGAAAATCCAGAGCTTGCCTTTGGTGCCATAGACCCAGATGGCAACATATATTTGGATAAAAGCACTGTTGAATACTTTGGGCTCACCCCCCAAACCATCCAGAAAGTAGCCCAGGAGGAGCTTAAAAAGATAAGGGAAAGGGAAAAGAAGTTTGAAAGGGGGCTTATAAGGGACTTTAAAGATAAAGACGTTATAGTGGTTGATGATGGGGTAGCCACTGGCATGACCCTACAGGCGGGTCTGGAGTACCTAAAAAGAAAAGGGGCAAAGAAGGTGATCGTGGCAGTGCCCGTATGCCCCAAAGAGACGGAAGAGAGGTTGAAAAGATATGCACACCAAGTCTATTGCTATTACTCCACTACCACCTCTCCCTTTGCGGTGGGTATGTTTTACAGGGACTTTAAACAGGTGGAGGATGAAGAGGTCCAACATCTATTGCAATAAACCCACCACAAACCTATATTATAAACCTTTGAGTAGGAGGTAGAGTATGATTAACAGAAGACTTGTTAAAAGGCTTATAAGCTTAGGAGAGAAAGGATACATAACCTACGATGAGTTGAACGACGCTTTGGGAGACAGCCTTATAGACACTGAGCTTTATGAGGAAGTTATGGACTTCCTCCAAGAGAGGGGGATAAGGCTGGTGGAGACGGAGGAGGTTCAGGAGGAAGAGAGAGAGGAGGAATTTTTGGTATCCACCGACCACCTTCTGCAGAGCACCAAGGATGGAGACCCGGTAAGGCTCTACCTTAGGGAGATGGGAAGGATTCCTCTTTTAACTCGGGAAGAGGAGATAAAATATGCCAAGCAGATAGAGATGGGCAGGAAGGTCATGAGAAGGGGTCTATTGAGAACTTCCTTTTTGGTGGAAAGGGTGTTGAGGGAATGGGGGAATGTATGCAACGGAAAGATAAGGGTCCAGGATATTGTGGACACCTTTGATGAGAGCAAAACGGTGGAGGAGTATGAGGAATCCCATGAGCATTTGGAAAGGCAGTTTATAGAAAAGGGTTTGGAGCTTGCCAAGGCATACAAAGATGCCATTTATTGGCGGGACCTATACCTTTCCTACAAACTGCCCGAGTATAAAAAGGAGTATCTCAAAAGGCACGCTAAGATGAACCGTATACTCAAAGAGCTAAAGCTAAAGCACTCCAAGTTTGAAAGGATCGCCGACGAGCTTTTGAACCTCTATCAAAAATACACAAGAAAACTCAAAGAGTATGAACAGAGAAAGTTAAAGCTTGAAAAGGTCCATCCCGATGTGGAAGAGCTTATAAGGGAATGCGACTACAACACTGAGCTTCAAGCAAAGGCAGAGAGGGCAGGGTATAACTTTGCCAAGTTGCAAGTTCTAAAGAGCGAGTTTTTGGCAATTCAAAAGGAGCTAAAGGAGCTTGAGAAGGAGCTCGGCATACTGCCCGAGGAGATCAAGAGAGTAACGCACATCATAAGGGAAGGGAGGACAAAGGTAACTCAGGCAAAGCAGGTGATGGTGAAGTGCAACCTAAGGCTCGTGGTTTCCATAGCCAAAAAGTATGTGAATAGGGGGCTACCCTTCTTGGACCTAATTCAAGAGGGCAACATTGGACTTATGAAAGCGGTGGATAAATACGACTACAGAAAGGGCTACAAGTTTTCCACCTATGCTACCTGGTGGATCAGGCAAGCGGTAACTAGGGCAATAGCAGACCAGGCAAGAACCATAAGAATACCCGTCCATATGATAGAGACCATAAACGATATTACCAAGGCACACAAAAGGCTCTTTCAGGAGCTGGGCAGAGAACCCTTGGCGGAGGAGGTGGCAAAGTATCTGGGCATTCCCGTAGAGAAGGCAAGAAAGGTGTTAAGGATATCTCAGGAGCCCATCTCCTTGGAAACACCCATAGGGGACGATGAGGATGCACACCTAAGGGACTTCATAGAAGACAAGAGCGTTCCCTCTCCCGAGGAGGAGGCTACAAGGAAGATCCTCAGGGAAAAGCTGATAAAGGTCCTCCAGAGCCTTGGTGAGAAGGAAAGGGAAATACTCATGTATAGATACGGACTGGTGGACGGGACCGAGTATACTTTAGAACAGATCGGCAAGATGTTCAATGTAACGCGGGAGAGGATAAGACAGATAGAAACAAAAGCCATAAGAAAGCTAAGGCATCCTGCCCGGGCTAAGCATCTAAAGGACTTTGAGACCCTATGAGCTTTTAGCCCTCGGCGGTCCCACCGCCAGCGGAAAATCCCAGCTTGCCTGTTTGTTAGCAGAGAGGGTAGGCGGAGAAATAATCAGCGTAGATTCTATGGCGGTCTACAGGCATATGGACATTGGGACCGCCAAACCCAAAGACTGCCCAATAAAGCATCACCTTGTGGATGTGGCTGAGCCGGGCGATTACTTTGATGCCAAACTCTTTGAAGAGTTAGCCCAGAAGGCAATACAGGAAATAAAGTCCAAGGGAAAGCTACCCATCCTCTGCGGTGGCACTTATCTCTACTTTCAAGCCCTGCTCTACGGACTTGCACCAACTCCCGAGCCTGACTGGTCTCTGAGAGAAAGGCTTTACGATGTAGTAAGGAAAAAGGGTAGTGAGTTTTTACACAGAAAGCTCAGTGCTATAGACCCAATTTATGCCCAGAAAGTGCATCCAAGGGATGCAAGGAGGATTGTGAGGGCTTTGGAGGTTTTTTTGCAAACGGGCAAGCCCTTTTCCTCCTTTCATGGATGGCAGGACGCCAGGTATAAATTTCTTGGCTTTTACATTACACGCCCTTGGGAGAGCCTCTCCAAAAGGATAGAGGAGAGGGTAGAAAAAATGTTCCAAGAGGGACTTGTGCAAGAAGTGGAAAAGCTGATGAACATGGGCTTTGAAAGATTTTTAACCTCTGCCCAAGCCATAGGATACAAGGAGCTTGTGCCATACCTTAAGGGGGAGGTGAGCTTGGAGGAGGCAAAGGCTCAGATCATAAAAAACACCAAGGAGTATGCCAAAAGGCAGATAAGGTGGTTCAGAAGGCAAGGCTGGGTGGAGATAGATTTAGACCGCCTTAGCCTTGAGTCTGCAGTAGAGCTGATCCTTTCAAAACTTTTTGCCGGAGATGAGCCTGAGCAGGTCGTTGAGAATTACAAACAAGGACAGGGCTACTATTAGGGCAAGACCAAGCCTCTGCCATGCCTCCTTGAACTTTAAAGGAAGAGGTTTTCTTCTGATGCTTTCAATCAGGAAAAGGAGTATTAAGCCTCCGTCTAACATAGGAAGGGGAAGTAAGTTAAAGATTGCCAATTGAACGGATATAAAAGCCATAAGACCGAGGTATGGGACCAGTCCCTGCTGGGCGGACTGCCCTGCCATCTGGGCTATTGCGATGGGACCTCCCAAGTTTGTGGGAGAAAGGGAGCCCGTGATCATACCCCAAAGGGCTTTTAGAGTAAGGGAGGTAAGGGTGGCGATCCTCTCAAAGCTTCCTATAAAGGCTTCAGAGGGACCCTGCTTTACCTTGACCGTTTCCACCTTGGGTGCAACCCCTATTATAGAAATGCCCGTCCGTGGATCCTTCATGGGAATTAAAGTGATCTCCCTTATCTGCCCTTGCCTCTCTATCTTTAAGTCTATCTTTTCTGCAGACCTTATGAGCTTAACCGCCTCCTGCCAGCTTTTTATTTCTACTCCGTTTATGCTCAGGATCCTGTCTCCCTCTTGCAATCCCACCTGTTTGGCTGGGCTTCTTTCCAAAACAGTGCCCACCACGGGCTCAATAAGTGGCTCCGCACCAAAGCCCCTTGGGTTCCTTAAATCCATCTTTCCCTCAAGGGTTAAAACCTTACCATCCCTTAGAACTTCCAGCTTTAGTTCCTGTTCAAAGATGTCCTTTAGTAGCTTCTCCTCTAAATCCTTCCAGCTATCCACCTTTTTGCGGTTTACCGAGAGGATCAGGTCTCCCCTTTGAAGACCCATCTTGTGAGCTGGGCTGTTTTCCTGCACATAGCCCACCTCTGGCTTTTCGAAGGCATACTTGGGAACCTCTTTGCCAAGCATTCCAATTAGCCAAAAGACAAGAATCGCTAAGATGAAGTTAAAAAAGGAGCCCGCAAAGGCTATAAGAATCTTTTGCCAATTTGGTTTGGAAGAAAAAGCCCTTGGGTCCGAGATGCCGTCCTCCTCTCCGTAGAGCTTTACAAATCCACCAAGAGGAATCACGGAAAGCCTGTATTCTGTCTCTCCCCACTGTTTTTTAAATAGCACAGGACCAAAGCCAACGGAGAAGACCTCCACCTTAACACCAAAGAGCTTAGCAAACAAAAAGTGCCCCAGCTCATGAAACCAAATAAGGACGCCTACCAAAACCAAAAAAGCTAAAACTGTTTCCATCTCAGTCTTTCCACTCCTTTAAAAGTTCCTCTGGGACTTTAAAGTTATCCCTAACCTGCCCGTTGCCAAGGATCACAAACTTCTGGATGGTTAGTTCCTCCAGAGCCATGGGACCCCTTGCGTGGATTTTATCGGTAGATATGCCCATCTCCGCCCCAAGCCCAAACTCATTGCCGTCGGTAAATCTTGTGGATGCGTTCACATAAACCGCAGCCGAATCCACCTCTGTAAGGAACTTCATTGCCTTGGTATAGTTTTCAGTAATTATGGCATCCGAGTGTTTGGAACCGTAGGTTTCTATAAAGTCTATGGCTTCCTCTAAGCTATCCACCACCTTGACCGCCAGTATTAGGTCCAAAAATTCCTCGTAGTAGTCCTCCTCTGTGGCGGGCACTGCCTTTACAAAGGATAGCCTTGGGTCAGACTTTATAACCTTTAAACTATCCTCGTCGCATCTTAGCTCCACACCAGCCCTTCCCAAAATGTATGCCATCTTTGGGAAGAAGGTGTTTAGGACCTTTCGGTGTATTATCAGATTTTCCACTGCGTTGCAAACAGAAGGTCTTTGAACCTTTGCGTTGTAGACTATGTGGTAAGCCTTTTCTAAGTCTGCTTCCTCATCCACGTATATGTTGCAAACCCCCTCGTAATGCTTTATGACGGGCACCTTTGCCTTTTCTGCCACAGCCCTTATCAAGCTTTCCCCACCCCTCGGAATGGCAACATCCACTTTGCCCTCCATCTGCAAAACTTCCCAGACGATCTCTCTTTCGGGTCTATCTATAAACTGGATGGCTTCTTCTGGAAAGCCCTCCATGGCAGACGCCTCTCTGAGGATTTCCACCATAGCCCTGTTGGAGTTTATGGCTTCCTTTCCACCCCTTAGGATTACCGCATTGGAGGATTTCATACACAGAGAACCCGCCTCTATGGTTACGTTTGGTCTTGCTTCATAGACGATAAATATCACTCCCAAAGGCACCCTCATCCTTCCTACCTTTAGCCCATTGGGAAGTTGCCACATGCGTGTGATCTCTCCCACTGGATCCGGCAGGCTTGCCACATCCCTTAGAACCTTTATCATGCCGTCAATCCTCTTGTCGTTCAGAAGCAGTCGGTCCAGCAAAGCAGAAGAGAGCCCCTGAGATTCTCCAAAGGCTATATCCTTTTTGTTCTCTTCCTTTATGTATTCTCGCCTCTTGTCCAAAAGCTCCGCCGCCCTCAAAAGGGTGCGGTTTTTCACCTCGGTGGGAATGGAACTCAAAATCCTAAGGACCTTCCTTGCCCTTTCTACCTTCTCCTCTGCATAACTCTTTAACGCCTGCATGGAAAATATAATAAGCCAAAATGCTTGGATTTTCTATTTATGTTATGCATGCAAAACCCTTTTAAAAAACTTCTCAGCCCAATACCGATCCTCTAAAAACAGTATATTTTTCTCCTCGTATTCCTCTCTGGATTTAGATTCTTCGATTGCTTGCCCTCTCCGCAATTCTTCGTAAGGAGTGGTAGAGAGAATAAAACCCTTTACCTCCACTTGCCAGTTTTCGTATTGCTTTTTGAAGGTTTCCCTCAATCCCTCCGATAGGAACATTACCTTTTCATAGTTAAACACATTTCCCACCATCTTCAGCCCCTTTGGCTCCACGAAAACTATGTAAATTCTGTTTCCATTCTTTTCTCTTATCCAAAGGATAAAGTCAGGATAAAACTCTCCCCAGTCAAGCATAAAGCCCACTCCTTCCCTTGCCTCGTTCCTGAGTAAAACTATGTGGTATTTATCCAAAAGTTCTCGGTTTTTATCTAAATAACCCCTCAAACCTTCCAAAAACCCTTTCTCTCCCTTGTTCAATCCCGGCGGAGAAATGCTTACATCTTCCCTTTCCAAAATACCCCCCTCTTCCAAAAGCAGTGGGACAAAGACAGAATTATCTATAACAATCCTTGGCAATATATTTCCTTCCTTCTGTTCATCCAAAAGTGCATCCATATTTTCAACAAGCTCTTTTATCTTTTCAATCAATCTTTGTTCTTGTGCAGGCACGGTCAGTGTATAGTATTCCACCTTATCGGAAGCCAACCTAAACAGGCTTAATTGCTTTCCCGCAGGCTTGTAAGTTATGATGTCCTTTTCAAACCTACCCTTTTCCCTCTTGTAAAACTTGTCTATGTAGCTTTTTAGAAGGGAAATGGCTATGTTTTCCAAGTTCTTCAGATCCTTCAAGTCCTTTACTTCAAAATCGTTTGGCACAATAACTTTGCAGCAAACTATCTTATTTCCATTAGAGATTTCCTTTCCAGTAAGGATTTCCTTTAAAGTTTCCAAATCAAAGCTAAGGTTTAAGTAGCCCCTTTCCCTTCTGAATTCCAAAAGCTCCGTATAAATCCTCTCCCAATCAAACAGTTCTATATCCACAAGCTTCGCTATGCTTTTTGACGCAATCTGAGTTTCAACTTCATAAGATTGGACATCTTCCCTTTGCTCCTGCCCTTGTGCCATATAGACCGCCATGCTTGGCACCAAGTTCATAGAAGCAGAAATTGTTGTATCCACCCTCAAGTGTAAAACTCTCTCCCTTTCAAACTTTTTGCTTTCATCTTTGGTAGGATAAGGGAAGTCCTTCCAAATCTCTCTGTTTAACACACGCACAGGCACCTTTATTTTTTCAAACACCTCTTCTTTCTTTATGACGGACAAAAACTTACCTATATAGTCTGCAGATATGCCGTATATGTTTAAAGTTTCAAGGGTTGAGATTTCAGGATTGCCAGACCTCTTGAGGGAAAGGTTTTTGCCCTTTAGCCTTACGCCCCTTCCAAAAAGCTGGATGATCTGCGGACCTTCGCCCTTTCCTATGTTCAAAAGTCCCATACAGGAGACCCTCCAAGTGTCCCAGCCCTCTATGAACTTCTTGGAGCCGATGAGTATGTTAATGGTGGAGTTTTCTCTTTTTATACTATCAAAGAGAGAATCACTTATTGCGTCCTGCTCTATTTCAAAGCCCTTCTCTTTTAGTAGCTTTTTAAAGGCAGACACATCACCAATATTTACCACGCCAAAGTATGCATTTTCTCCAAGCCTTAGCCCAAACTCTCCCTCCGCCCTCTTTATCTCAAGAATCCTCAGCTTCCCCCTACCGTTGAAAACTTTTTCATAAAGGTCCTCCAAATCAAAACCCCTCCTTAACCTTTCAAACTTATGCTCAAACACATCCTCCCCCTGCTCATTTCTAAACTCTCCACCAAAAATCCTGCGAACCCTTTCCCATAGCCAATCCTTGTCTAAGCTTCTTCTTATAAGGTCTAAAACCTTTACTATGTCTGAGTCTATGTTTTTACCCGACACGGTGGTTTTCCTTGTGTTTTTGAAAGGCATCCTCTATTATCTGTGGCAGTTTTTGGTTTATAAACTTTTCTACTTCATCCCGTTTGTAGTTGAGAATTCTGTATATGCCAAAGTCAAGGTCTGAACTTTCAAACTGGAATACATCCCCCAATAGCTCTTTGAATTTTTCTAGGGCATTCATAGGCTATATTATACCCACATACCTTATAATTAGCCTTGCTATGAAGGTGCCAAACGAGAGAGGATACTTTGGAAGCTTTGGTGGAAGGTTTGTGCCAGAGACTTTGATGTACGCTTTAGAGGAACTTGAGGAAGAATATCAAAAGGTTAAAGAAGACTCAAGCTTTTGGCAAGAGTTTGAGTATTACCTCAGAGAGTTTGCGAGCAGACCTACGCCCCTTTACTTTGCCAAAAATTTGACCGAGTATGCGGGAGGGGCAAAGATATACATAAAGAGGGAGGACCTTTTGCATACGGGTGCCCACAAGATCAACAACACCCTTGGACAGGCTCTGCTTGCCAAGAGGATGGGAAAAAACAGAATAATCGCAGAAACTGGTGCGGGTCAGCATGGGGTGGCTACTGCCACTGCCTGTGCTCTGCTTGGTCTTGAATGTGTGGTGTATATGGGAGAGGAGGATGCCCAAAGGCAGAGGCTGAATGTGTTTAGAATGAAGCTCTTGGGTGCGGAGGTGAGGGTAGTCAAAAGTGGAAGCAGGACGCTAAAAGATGCCATAAACGAAGCCCTTAGGGATTGGGTTGCCAATGTGGAGACCACCCATTACATAATAGGCTCTGTGGTGGGTCCCCATCCCTTTCCCATGATGGTCAGAGACTTTCAAAGCGTAATAGGTAAAGAGGCAAAAGGGCAGATTTTGGAAAAGGAGGGCAAACTGCCTAAGGCGGTGGTTGCATGCGTAGGCGGTGGCTCCAATGCGATGGGAATTTTTTATCCCTTCGTGGAGGATGAGGGGGTTAGGCTTGTGGGCGTGGAGGCGGGTGGTCTTGGACTTGAGACGGGTAAGCATTCTGCATCCATCAACGCAGGGCGGGTGGGGGTTTTGCACGGAATGAAGTCCTTCTTTTTGCAAGACGAAGAGGGGCAGATTTTGACCACTCACTCCATCTCTGCGGGGCTTGACTATCCGGGGGTAGGTCCAGAGCATGCATACCTCTTCGAAAGTGGGAGGGCAGAGTATGTCTATGCTACAGACCAAGAAGCTCTGGAGGGCTTTAAGCTCCTCTCAAGGCTTGAAGGGATCATTCCTGCCTTGGAGCCAGCCCATGCGGTCCTGAAGGTGGTGGAAATAGCCAGTAAGCTAAGCAAGGAGGACATAGTGATCTTCAACCTCTCCGGCAGGGGAGACAAGGATATGGAAACGGTTATGAAGCATTTAGGTGGTGAGGTTTGATCTCTTATTTCCCTTACTTTTCTTTCTGCTGTCTTTGATCCTTGCGGTTCCTCGCTCTTATGATCCATACCTTTATGAGGAAGACTTGGGAGAGGGTAGGCTAATTCTTAGGGTGGAGGGTGTGGGAGAGGCTTCAGATAAGGGCTTTTCTGCCCGGGTAAAGGTTTTGGGTGAAGACTTTCCAGAAATTTACGAGAAGACTGCATTTTTGAGGGTCTATGGGGCGGAGGATGTGCCATCTAAATACTTGGAGGTTTATGGGAAGGTCAGAGTAAAAGAAGGAAGGATTTTTATTAGTGCTACATACAAAGATGTAGCCTTTGCGAATGTTCCACCTTCCCTGAGGGATCGCCTTGCCAAACGTTTGGAAGATAAGATAAAGGACCAAGAGGTCAGGGCTTTAGCCTTAGCATACTTTCTGGGAGAAGATCAGAGCATTGTTCCCATGAGGGTTCAATCCGCCTTTTTGACTACGGGGCTTGTGCATCTTTTGGTAATCTCTGGTGGGCATCTTAGCCTTTTGGCACTTATGCTCAGATTTTTGGCTCCTTACCGGCTTGGTCTTTGGCTTGCCCTTTTGGGTGTTAGCTTTTATGCCCTCCTTTTGGTTCCCTCCGAGCCTCCCGTCCTCAGGGCTTACCTTATGATCCTCGCGTCCATCCTATTGCTTTTGTATGGAGAAAGACCAAACCTTTTGGGTATTCTGTTTGCATCCGGTGGCGTAATACTTCTTCTCTTTCCTGAGTATGTAAGTTCATACTCCTTTTGGCTCTCCTTTTGTGCAACCCTTTATATTTTGCTCTCGCTCCGGGAACCTCCCAGAAAGGACATGGTCTTTCTCTCCTTTTGGGTGTCTTTCTTTGCCTTTTTTGGGACTATGCCCATCCTTTCCCTTTTTTCCTTTTCCGCACCTTTTAGCATTCTGCTAACTTCACTGCTTTCTGTTCCCTTTTTAGCCTTTACCTTCTATGGCTTTTTGGATATGCTGACCTTCTTTTCTCTGCCAGCCTTCCCTCTTGAGGTGATGGGAAGGTTTATAAACACCTCCGTGATGTTTTTCTCGGACTTTGCACCCATGCTATTTTTTAACTTTAGCCTTTGGGAGGCTGTCCTTAGCCTAAGTTTGGGGGCGGTTTTGTTATATTTCCTCAAAGGATGGGAAAAATTGTTGGTGGGTTTGGTATTCGTCCCATTCCTGTTTTAGCCTGAGGTAGTAGCTTCCGTTTCGGGTGATGAGACCCTCCAGTTCATAAAAGCCAAGCTTTTGGTGGAGCTCCCTTTCATCCATACCCAAAAGTTGAGAAAGTTCGCTAAGGGTCTTTGGAGTGTTCAGGGCTAAAAGCACTGGGTCCTCCTCTCGGACCTCTTCCTTTAAGCCAAACTTTTCAACCCTTCCCACCAGCTTAGCAACGCCCTCATTGACCAGCTTTATGCATCCCTCCCACCTTTCGCTTATGCCATAGCCCACATGCACATAAACGGGTCTGTTTTGCTCTTTGGCATAATAGGCTGTTATGAGGGCACCCGAGCTCTCTCCCGCTTCTACCACGAAAACACCCTCAGAGATGCCACTTATGAGCCTGTTCCTCCTTGGAAAGGTATGCTTGTCTGCCTTTTCCCAGGGTAGGAGCTCCGAGAGGAGAACACCGTTTTTGAGGATGAAGTCCTGCATCCTTTGGGGCACATCAAGGATGCCCATTCCCAAAAGGCAGAGGGTATAGCCACCTGCTTCTATGCAAAACTTGTGGGCGTAGGCATCTATGCCCTTGGCTCCCCCTGAAGCTATGGCGTAGCCCTTGCCCACCAAAAATCCCACCAATTCCTTTGTGTATCTTATGCTGTAGCTGTCTGGGTTGCGTGTGCCAACTACTCCAAAACTGCTTACCGCTTTTAGTTCTCCTCTGTAAAATAACACGGGCGGTGGATCCTCAATTTCCTTTAGCCTTATGGGATATTGGGGGTCCGAAAGGCACACCCAGTTTATCCCTTCCCTCTCCACAAACTTTATAACCTCTTCTGGCTCAAAGCTGAACTTCTTTTCCGTAATTGCCTGTGCCTTTGCATCCCCCAACAGGGCTTTAAGTTCCAATCGGTCCGCTTCAAAAACAAGCCTTGGGTCTTTGAAGATTTGATAGAGCTTTTTTATACTCCTCTCTCCAAGCCCTGCGACAGACTTTAGGGCAAGCCACCAGTAGAGGCTTTCCTTCACTGTTTATCCTTCTCTACAAGCTCTTTAACATAAAGGAGGGCATCCTCCACCGCAAGGTCTATTCTCTCGCCGGTATGTCTTTTCCACAGCTCCACCTTTCCATCCTTTGCCTTTTTCCCTACCACCAAAACGTAAGGAAATCCGCAGAGTTCTGCGTCTGCAAACTTAAAGCCCGGGCTCTCGTCCCTATCGTCATAGATAACATCCAACCCCATCTCCATAGCCTTGATATAAAGTCCTTCTGCCACAGACCTTTGGGTCTCGTCGGAGGTATTGACGCAGATGATGTTTAGTTCAAAGGGTGCTACCACCGTCGGAAACTTTATACCCTTCTCGTCGTGATACTGCTCTACTATAGCAGAAAGGCATCGGGATATGCCAATGCCATAACAGCCCATGACCACCGGCTTTTCTTGACCAAAGCGGTCCTTTATCAGAGCTTTCATAGGTTCTGAGTATCTTGTTCCCAAAAGGAATATGTGTCCAAGCTCAAGACCACGCCCTACCCTGAGAGAACCACCACACTTGGGACATGGGTCTCCTTCTTCCACCTCGCAAACATCCACAAACTCTCCGTATTGAATGTCCCTTCCGGGATTCACATTTATGTAATGGTAATCGGGCTCGTTTAGGGCTACCACCATGTTTTTTACGCCATAGGTGGAGTTGTCCCAGAGAACCTTTATATCCTCCGGCAGGTTGAAGGGACCTACAAAGCCCTTTGTGGTGCCAAGCCATTGCTTTATTTCTTCCTCAGAAGTCAAGCGAAAATCCTCCGTGCCAAAGAGGGCTTCAAGCTTTTTCTCATCCACCTCCCTGTCTCCCCTTATGAGAACCATTACCCTTTCTCCGTCTCCTTTTATGTAAAGTAAAGCCTTCAGAATTTTGTAAGCGGGCGTCTTTAGGTAATCGGAAAGCATGGCAATGGTGGTGGTGTTGGGCGTATAGACCTTGCCCATGGGCTTTTCTTCCTCTGTCTCTTCTTTGTGCTTTGGGAGGGGCACAATTTCTGCGTTGGCGGAGTATCCACAGCTTTCACAAAAGGCCACCTTTGCCTCTCCGTAATCGGTAAGGATCACAAACTCGTGGGACATCTTCCCACCTATGGTGCCCACGCTTGCCTCCACCAAAAGGGTGTTCAGCCTGAGCTTTTTGAAGATCCTCTCGTAGGCAAACTTCATAGACTCGTAGGAGATCATGGCGGAGAACTCATCCTCATCAAAAGAATAAGCATCCTTCATCAAGAACTCCCTTGACCTAATCAAGCCAAAGCGTGGTCTTTTCTCGTCTCTGAACTTTACCTGTATTTGATACAAGATCAGGGGCAAGGCTCTGTAGGAGTTTACGAACCTCCTAAAGAGGTCTGTGATCTCCTCCTCGTGGGTAGGTCCAAGGCAGTATTCCCTTCCATGTCTGTCCTGCAGTTTAAAAAGCTCCCTTCCGTATAAATCCCACCTTCCAGTTTCCTTCCAAAGCTCAGAGGGGTTCAGAACGCTCAAAAGCACCTCTTGGGCTCCGCTCCTGTCCATCTCCTTTCGGACTATGTTTTCTATCTTCCTTAGAACCTTGAGGGCGGGTGGTGTGTATTCGTAAATGCCAGAGGCAACCTGAGACAAAAATCCACCCTTTAGCAGTAGTTTGTGAGAAACTGCTTCCGCATCCGCCGGTTCTTCCTTTAGTGTATACCAAAAGTATTTACTCCATCGCATAGGGAAGTTATTTTAAAATATCCATCTTATGCTAAACGGAATACTAAAACTTTTTGGTCTGTTTTCCAACAACATAGGCGTAGACCTTGGCACCGCCAACACGGTGATTTACTTAGAGGGCAAAGGGGTTGTTCTTTCTGAACCCTCCATAGTTGCAGTGGACGTGAAAACTGGAAAAGTCATAGCGGTTGGGAGGGAAGCTAAGGAAATGCTTGGAAAAACTCCTGAGACAATACAAACCATAAGACCTCTCAGAGACGGAGTGATAACGGACTTTGAGGCAACAAGAATAATGCTCTCTTACTTCATTAACAAAGTGGTAGGCGGTGGCATACTTAGACCAAAGCCAAGGGTGGTGGTAGGTGTGCCCTCGGGCGTCACACAGGTGGAAAAGAGGGCAGTTATAGATGCTGCAAAGAGCTCGGGCGCAAGGGAGGTATATTTAATAGCGGAACCCATGGCAGCGGCCATAGGTGCCGGTCTTCCCATAGACGAGCCCGTTGGAAATATGATTGTGGATGTTGGAGGAGGCACCACAGAGATAGCGGTAATATCCTTGGCGGGCATAGTGGTGTCCACCTCCATCAGGGTGGCGGGGGACGAGATGACGGAGGCAGTAGCCAACTACATTAAGAAAAAGCACCACATATTGATTGGGGAACAAACCGCAGAGAGGATAAAAATAGAACTTGGAAGCGCAGTGGAAGAAGAGGAAGAGAGGTTTATGGAAATAAAAGGTAGAGACATAACTGGGCTCCCAAAGACCATAACCATAACAAACAGGGAGATCACGCAAGCTTTGGAAGATGTGGTTAGTGCCATAATAAACGCCATAAAGGCTACACTTGAAAGAACACCGCCGGAGCTTGCCTCAGATATTGCAGAAAGGGGCATTACCTTGGCAGGAGGTGGCTCCCTCCTTAGAAATTTGGATGTGAGAGTGCACAGAGAGACGGGGATAATAACCAGATACTGCGAGGACCCTATAACCGCAGTGGCGAGGGGTGTGGGTTCCATACTTGATAAGATCCACCTAATAAAGCGAGTATCCATGGAATGAAAGAGCGGTTATTCTATTTTTTTCTCTTCCTGCTCAGCGTGTGCGCCTATTTGTTAAATCTGTCTTCTTATCCCTTGCTTTCTCCCTTCGCAAGTCTTATAAACAGCCTTTTAATGCCTGTGATGGAGTTCAAAGCCCAGACCACAAAAAAAGTTCAAGACCTTGTCAATACTTACGTGTTTTTAGTAGATGCACAAAAAAGGAACAAAAAGTTGTTGGAGGAGGTTGGCGCACTTAGCCTAAAGGTCAGCGAGCTTGAGGGTTGTAAGAGTGAGCTTTTGCAATTGAAAGGAATAATGGAAGAACATCCCACCGTTGAATATACCCTTGCGGGAGTGGTCGCCTATGACCCTTCGGGGAGGGACGAGTTTATGCTCCTTGATAAGGGAAAGAGGGATGGGCTTGAAGAGGGCTTTGTGGTAGCCCACAGAAACGTGTTTTTGGGCATTGTGGATCAGGTTTATGCGAGCACCTCAAGGGTCAGGACTGTTTGGTCGGAGAACCTACACGTAAGCGCCACTGCGGGTGGAAAAAACTACATATACAGGGGTGGGTTCCCAAAGGGCACCCTCTTGCATGTCCCCCAAGAGGATGAACTAAAAAAAGGGGAAAAGGTTTTTTTGAGAAGCCTTAAGCTCCCTCCCCTTGAAATAGGGGAGGTTTATGGAGTTTATCCTTCAGGAGAGCAGTTTTTTATAAGGGTTGAGGTAAAGCCTTATGGGGATGTTAGAAAGGTTGATTTTGTGCTGGTGCTGAGGAGAAGGCTCTGATGTTTTATTTGCTTTTAGCTTTGGTCCTTTTTCTTCAGAGCTCTGTGTTGGTTGGAATTTTTGGAAGCTATCTGTTTGTCCCGGACATCCTTTTAGCTCTTCTCTTCCTCTCAAGCGCCAGAGGTCCCACAAATTACCCAAGGGGCTTTATAGGGGGTTTTCTCTTGGATGTGCTATTGGACACTCTGGGATGGCACGCCTCGGGTAAGCTCTTAGCCCTGTTTGTTTTTAGCTTTATAAAGAGAAAGTTCTTTATAGAAACACTTCCCTCCCTCGTGGTTGCCTACCTGATAGTAGCCCTTTTGGAACATTCCTACAGGCTTTTGCTCTTTAGGTCCAAATTCTACTATCCTTTGGAACCTATCCCTCTTTTGATTGGGTTCTTTGTGGAGTTGGCGGTGGTTTATTATTTTGGAAAGAAATTGCTGAAAAATGAAACGTAGAAATTTCCTACTGGTGCTATTACTCTCTGTTTTTCTTTACTTGGCTTTGGTCTTTAGGCTGTTTTATTTGCAGGTCTTTAAAGGGGAGTATCACAAAAGCTTGGCAAAGAGAAACTACATAAGGCGAAGGGTTGCCTACGCCCAGAGAGGAGACATCCTTGACAGAAACGGCGTAAAGTTAGCCTACGACATACCCGAATACGCCCTATTTTTGGACCCACAGTTAATAGAGGAGAAAAGCACTTTAGAAAAAACCCTTAAAAACCTTGATGAGCTTTTTGGCATAAAGCTGTCCTATGAGTTTTTGCAGAGCAAAAAAAGAAGCGTTGAACCTATACTCTTAAAAAAGTTGGAAAGTCAGGAAGAGTTGGACAAGTTTTATAACAACAGCTACCGCCTGCCGGGTGTTTTCATAAACATGCTTCCAAAGAGGTTTTATCCCTTTGGAGAAGAGCGTGCCCACTTTTTGGGGTATGTGGGCTATCCAACGCAGGAACACATGGAGAAATACAGGGAAAGGATATCCTTTCAGAGTTTGGTGGGAAGGCAGGGCTTAGAAAGGATTTTGGATGAAGAACTGCTGGGTTGGGTTGGCACGGAAGAGCTCATCGTCAACGCGGTGGGAAAGGTTATAGGAACTTACAAGGAAACTGCACCCAAGAAAGGCAACAGCTTGGTTCTTACAATAGATAGCCGGGTTCAGAAGATCGCTTTTGAGGTTTTTAAAACCTCTGGGCACAAGGCGGGTGCCATAATAGTTTTAAGGGCAGACACGGGGGAGGTCTTAGCCTTGATGAGCTATCCCTCCTACGACCCAAACTTAATATACGATAAGTGGGAAGATTATCAAAAGGACCCTATGAACCCTCTTTTTAACAGGGCATTGAGCGCCTTTTATCCACCGGGTTCTGTCATAAAGGTTGGTTTGGCAATTGGACTTTTGCAGGAGGGAGTGAGCCCAAAGGAGGGTGTCTTTTGCAGTGGAAAGTTTTCCCTTGGCAATAGGGATTTTTACTGCTGGCTAAGGAGCGGACACGGTTGGGAGAACATACGCACCGCCATACGGGACTCTTGCGATGTTTATTTTTATAGCTTTTGCTACAACAGGCTTGGACCAAGGAAGATGGAGGCTATCCTTAGGAATTTTTCCTTTGGAGAAAGTGTGCCCTTTGAACTGCCAAACGCACGGGGTATAATGCCCAATCCCGAATGGAAAAGAAAGGTCAAAAGGGAAGCATGGTATGGGGGAGATACGGTCAATATGTCCATAGGTCAAGGTTACCTAAAGGCAACCCTCCTTCAGCAATGCCTGATGGTGATGGGTATAGCAAACGATGGGGTTATTTACAAGCCTTTCTTGGTTAAAGAAGTTAGGGACCCAGAAGGGCGAGTAGTTTGGAAAAATAAAAAGAGTGTCTATAAGGTCATAAAAGCACCCCTTGAACACTTTGCCCTTGTCAAGGAGGCTATGAGGGATGTGGTTAGGTCAGGAACGGGCATTATGGCTAACTCTCCTATTGCGGAAATTGCCGGGAAAACAGGCACCGCCCAGGTGGCTTCTATAAGCGCAAGGAGGAAGAACCTTCCTTACAAACTCAGGGACCACGCCTGGTTCGTTTGCTTTGCCCCATACAGAAATCCCCTCTTTGTGGTAGGCGTTTTGGTGGAGCATGGGGGATCTGGAGGGTCTGTAGCTGCACCTATAGCAAGAAGGGTGATAGAGAGAATATACACAGAAGGCATACACAAAGAGCCAATGTAAGGTTATATTTTTGTCCATTATGGCGGAGACCCTTTTAGACCACAAGAGCGTGCAGTTTGAATTTGCAAAAAAGGGCTTTTTTTCTTTCATTGAAGGCAAGGACTACTTTTTGCCTTACCTGAAGCCCGAAAAGACTCCCATCCTGCTTATGGACCTGGAGGGAATAAAGGGTAGATACATAGAACTCAAGTATCACTTTCCCAATTTTAATGTGTATTATGCGGTAAAGGCTAACGACCACGAAAGGATCGTAAGAGCACTTGCAGAACTCGGGGCAGGCTTTGAAGTGGCTTCCACGGAAGAACTAAACAGGGTGCTTGGTGTGGGTGTGAGCCCAAGCAGGATTATATCAAGCAATCCGGTTAAACCCCCCGAGTTCATAGAGTACGCCTACAAAAAGGGAGTAGATCGGTTTGCAGTAGATTCTTTTACGGAGGTGGATAAAATATCAGCCTTAGCAAGCAGGGCAAAGGTGTATGTTAGAATTGTTGTGCCCAACGAAGGGAGCGACTGGCCTCTTTCCAAAAAGTTTGGTGTGGACTTAGATACCGCCTTGGACATCTTGGAATACGCAAGAGAAAAAAGGCTAATACCTTACGGCATAACCTTCCATGTGGGTTCTCAGTGCAACAACTTTAGAAACTGGTTTATAGGCATAAAAACCGCCTCGGAGCTTTGGGAAAAGGCAAAGGAGAGGGGTCTAAGGCTCAAGATGTTAAACATTGGTGGAGGCATACCGGTCAGATACAGCTACGAAGCCCTAAGCATAGAGGATATAGCATACTACGTAAAGGGGCTACTTCAGAAGTTCTTCCCTATACTGCCCTATGAGCTCCAGATGGAACCGGGCAGGGGCATAGTAGGGGACCAGGGTATCATGGTGTGTAGGATAATAGGGAAGGCAAAGAGGGGAGAGGATCTATGGCTTTACATAGACACGGGCGTGTTCAACGGTCTTGCAGAAGCTTTGGGAGGTATAAGGTATGCCTTTTACCTGGACAGAGAAGGTGAGCTAAAAGAATGGACCATCGGCGGTGTATCCTGCGATAGTATGGATGTGGTGGCAAGGAAGGTAGCCCTTCCAGAGCCACAGGTGGGAGATTTCTTATACATCCTCTCCGCTGGTGCATACACAACTGTATATGCAGCACCCTTCAACGGTTTTCCCATTCCGGAAGTTGTATTTCCCTAAAGGAAACCTTTATGACACCCTTTTCCTCTTCCAACATTATTATTTTTTCCGTGAAAGGCACCAGGTCCTTAAGGTCATAAATTAGCTTTTGCTGGCTTATGTATGGCATGTTTATGAATACCAACGTCCCACTTTCCAGAATTCTAACTATTTCTCCTATCTCCCTCTCATCAAAACGTTCTGTATATACTATATAAAAGATATCAGGTTTTATTAGCATGGCGTCCCTAAGCCCTTCTTGCATACTTTCTACATCTATGCCTATCTCCCTCTGTATAACCAAAGAGTTCCCATGCTTCAAAAGGTAGTTTAGAGGTTTTTCCAATATGTAAATTACCTTTGAAAAGTGGATGCTAACATGCTGTAGTAAAGAGTAAGCAACCATGGAAGCTTTTATATGATCTCTGCTCGTTATAACCACACATCTGCCATATAGGTCTCCTACTATTCGGTTTATCTCCTTTATTACATGGGATGGGTCTTGGCAAAGCTCTTCTATAGTTGGTATTTCAAAGGGTGTCTTGATTATGGATATTACATAACTGCCCCGTTGGGTCATGTATGCAACCTTAAAACGCCCGCTCTTGTGTATGCTAAAAGAAAAGGAACCTTCCTTACCCAAGGGACCTAACGAGCCAGACGCATGGCTTTTCAGCGCCACTAAAGTGTCCCTTATATCTTCGCTAGTAAGAACTACGGGCATAAATCTTACCAGTTTGCCCTCCCTCCTTTCCATGGGGGACGCATTCGGTGCCAGGAAGACTTCTGAAACGGTGCTTGAGCTTCCCAAGTAGTTCAATATTTGAGGTGCGTAATTCATTGATAAGGTATTTTAAAGTAAAAAAGACCTTGGGTGAGAAATCCAGAAAGGCTAGAAAAATCCTCTTCTTTAGGCGAAGTCTGTAAGATAAGGCATAATAAAGAGCTTGTGCCTTAGGACGCCTACGGACAGCTTACCTTCAGGGTTGTACTCTTGAGGAAGTCTTGGCTGTTTAAATAATTTCTCCCCCAATGTATTAAAAGGCTGGTTTATAATTTTTTCATGCTCTTTGTCCTTTCCGCGCCCTCGGGGACGGGGAAAACTACGGTGGCAAACTTTATCATAAGGGATGTGGAGGACATAAGGCGCGTGATCACCGCAACCACCAGACCGAAAAGAGAGGGTGAAGTGGAGAGTGTTGATTACATCTTCCTTACACTGGAAGAGTTTGAGCAGGGTATAAGGGAGGGTATGTTTTTGGAATACGCAAAGGTGTATGGCAACTATTACGGGACGCCAAAGGATCAGGTTTTAAAAAACGAAGAGGAAGGATATGACTCCCTCTTGGTCATTGATGTGCAGGGTGCCATGACCATAAAGAGAAATTTCCCCGACAGCGTGCTCGTGTTCTTGCTTCCTCCATCCATTGAGGAGCTCAAAAGGAGGCTTTTAACCAGGGGCTACGGGCATGAAAACCTTCAAGAGCGCTTACGCACTGCGGAGTGGGAAATCTCCTGTGCAAAACACTTTGACTACATAGTGGTAAATGAATTTTTGGATGAAACGGTGGAGACTCTCAAAAATATAATCCTGTCTTCAAGATATACCTCCAAGAACTTTTTAGCAAACATCTATAGGTTCCTCAAAGATGATAAAATAATAAAGCTTTTGGAAAAAGAATGCACGGAGGTAAGCCATGGGCAAAAGACCTAACATAGAGGGTGCCCTAAAGCAGGTAAGCAGTAGGTATGAGCTGGTGCATGCGGTGGCAAAAAGGGTTGAACAACTACTCAAAGAGGGAGACGATATATTTGTCAGGGACAAGGTAAAAAAGGAGCTCATAAAGAAAACCTTTTATGCCATAGAGGAACTGGCAGAAGGTAAGGTTCGGGTAAAGAAGGTTAATTTGGAACCATGATAAAGAGCCTTCTCTTTTTGCATCTCTTTTTTGCCACCCTTTGGGTGGGTGGGATGGCATACACATTGCTCTTTCTTAGACCATCCCTTAAAAGCTTGCCAGAGGGTCCAAAGCAGAACCTTGTCCAAAACCTATACGGAAGGTTCTTTTTGGGCGTGTGGCTATCTATACTCGTTCTTTTCATCACGGGTTTTGGGCTCTGGCATGGCTACAGGAAAGACTTTTCCTCCAACTTCCTCTTTCACCTAAAGCTCTTTCTCTTTGCTCTTATGGTGCTAAATTTTGCATACATCTACTTTTTCCAATACAGAAAAGGTAAGTTCGGTGCAATCCCAAGCCTCATTGCTATAAACTTTGTCTTTGCTATACTTATATACCTGATCATCTCGTGGATCGCGTAGCACTTTTTCTGATTTTTGTGCTGTTTTCCTTTGCCTTTTCCCAACTTCCTCAGCGGTATGTCCTTTTATCTGAGTTTTTACAAAAAGGGGACTTAGCTTTGGGTGAAAGGCTTTTGAGGGACTATTCCAATGCGGTTTTTGTGGATGATCTGAGGCTTTTGCTGGCGGAGGGATACTATCAGAGGGGAGAACTAAAGAGGGCTGAGGAGCTTTTGAAGGAGATCAATCCCAGGGCTCTGAAGTTTGACTATGTGGAAAGATACGCCCACCTCTGGAGGGCTATGAACCTAGATAAAAAAACTGCCCTGTTGAACCTCCCCCATCTCTTCAAGGATTACATACCGGAGGTTTTTCTAACTGAGGAGGAAAGGTTAAAGGTTGGCGAAGGGCTTATAAGAAGAAGACAATACAGAGAAGCTATAAACCTATTGCAGGACATACCCAAGGCTTGCTCCCTTTTGGGAGAGGCTTATGAAAGATTGAGGCTATACAAGGAAGCCATGGAAGTGCTCAAAAACTGCGACGGCAGGGAGGGAACCTTAAGGTATGCAAGGGTGGTTTTTAATGTGTCTGAGGAGGAGTTCAAAAGGGTCCTTCCCAGACTTAAAGGCTATGAAGAATACAATCAAGCCCTCTTTTATGCGGGTCGGCTCTCCTTATACAGGGGAGATTACCAAAAGGCTTTGGAGTGGTTTTCTATTATGGAAGAGGCTTATCAAAAGCACTTTCAGTTAGGGCTAGTTCTTTTCATACTGGAGGACTACCAAAGGGCAGTTGATGCCTTTCAAAGGGCTTTGAACCTATCTTCTTCGGAGGAGGAAAAGGCACAGGCGTACTTTTGGCTTTACAAAGGCTACGAAAAGTTGGGAGATTTTCAAAAAGCGGGGGAACATCTTTTAAAGGCGTCAAAGGGCATAAGCTTTTATTCAACGATGGCAAAGGTGCAACTGGGAGAACCGGTGGCTATCAAAGGGTTAAAGGTATTCTTTGTCAGCGCAGAGGAAACCTCTATGGCAAGTACCCTAAGGAGCGTAGCAGAAGCGGGCTTTTTGCATTATGCCCGTTTGGAGGCTTTCAGAAACATAGACAAATTTACCACATCGGACATTGTTGCCATTCAAAGATTTGACCCTTTCTTAGCCATAAGGCTGGCGGTTAGAAGGTTTGGCATTAGGTCTGATATATACCAATACATAGCCTATCCTACACCCTACAGGGAGTTCGTGGAGGACGCTTACAAAACCTTTGGTGTGGATAAAAACCTTATATGGGCGGTTATGAGGCAGGAGAGCTTGTTTGACCCTTGGGCTATCTCTCCCAGTGGTGCAAAGGGGCTCATGCAACTGATGGACTTTACCGCAAGGGAGGTTTCCCAAAGATACAGAATTCTCAACACTGTCTTTTCTCCAAGGGAAAACATACTCTTGGGCACCGCATACCTAAAGGAAATGATAGAGCTCTGGAAGGGCGATTGGGTTAGGGCAATAGCCAGCTACAACGCAGGACCAAACCGAGTTAGAGGTTTTATACAATACGCAGACCCTTATGTGTTCATAGAGACCATTCCCATAAGCGAGACAAGAAACTATGTAAAGCGTGTGCTAGAAAACTATTATATATACAGGGCATTAAATTGAGCTAACAGCACTTTCTATGCGGTTTAGGGCTTCTTCTATGTCTTCCTTTGTGTGGGCGGTGCTCAAAAACCATGCCTCAAACTGGGAGGGTGGAATGAGAACGCCTTCTTTGAGCAGTGCCCTAAAGAACTTGGCAAAAAGCCCAAGGTCTGAACTTTTTGCGGTCTTGTAGTCATACACCTCTTGGTCTGTAAAAAAGACCGTCAGCATAGAAGCTACCCTGTTTATGGTGTGGGGTATTCCCTTATCCTTTAGTATTCTGCTAATACCCTCGCAGAGGGTTTGGGTGATCTCATCTAAGTAGTCGTAAGGGTTCTTCTCGAAGAGTTCGGAAAGGGTGGCTATGCCCGCCACCATAGCCATAGGGTTGCCCGACAAGGTCCCCGCCTGATAGACAGGACCCTCCGGTGCCACCTTTTCCATTATCTCCCTTTTGCCCCCGTATGCACCCAAGGGCATACCTCCCCCAATGACCTTTCCCATGCATGTAAGGTCTGGCTCTACTGAATAGAACCCCTGGGCTCCCCCCTTAGAGAGCCTAAAATTGGTTATGACCTCGTCAAATATAAGAAGGGAGGAGTATTGTCTTGTGATCTCCCTCAAAGCCTGCAAAAAGCCGTCCTTTGGAAGGACGGTTCCCATGTTGCCCGCCACTGGTTCTACGATCACACAAGCTATATCCTGTCCGTATCTTTCAAAGGTTTCCTTTAGGACATCCACGTCGTTGTAAGGTAAAACTATAGTGAGGTTCGCGATCTCTTCTGGCACCCCCGGCGTGCCCGGAATTCCCAAGGTGGCAACTCCAGAGCCCGCACTTACCAAGAGCCCATCGTAATGCCCATGATAGCAACCCTCAAACTTGATTATGTACTTTCTGCCCGTGTAGCCCCTTGCCAACCTAATGGCAGACATGGTAGCCTCCGTGCCCGAGGACACAAACCTAACCATCTCCACTGAGGGCATGGCAGAGATCACAAGCTCCGCTAAGGTGATCTCATGGGGGTTTGTGATGCCGTAAGACAGTCCTTTCTTTGCCTGCTCCTCAAGGGCTTGGACTACCCTCGGATGGGAGTGTCCCAGGATGAGGGGACCCCAAGACATCAAAAAGTCTATGTATTCTTTACCCTCTACGTCCCATATTCTACTGCCCTCTCCCTTGGTAGCTATTATGGGCTCTCCGCCCACCGCCTTAAAAGCCCTAACGGGAGAACTAACACCTCCGGGCATAAGCTTCTTTGCGCGTTCAAAAAGCTCCCTATTAGTCATGGCAAAAGCTCCTCCATCAATGTTTTAAAGGTTCCACTAAGTCTATGATCATCATCCACCTCTTTGTAGTTCTTCACTTTCACTTTACTGACAAAAATTCTTGAATGTTCAACGGGCACCACCTCATCCCTTGTGCCATGAACTATTACCAAATCCACCGGTGGTTCTGTAGGAAAATTAACCCTATCTCCTTCCAAAATCTCGTAGCCTCTTTCTAGAACATCCCGGGCAAATTCCCTGTGGATGGTCAGCTCAAGCCCCGTCTCACACTCAGTAAAGGAGAGCTCTTCTTTACCCTCTAACCAAGCCTTTGCTAACTCCTGCCCCACCTCTTCCAGGGTTAGTTTCAAAGTAGAGTAAGAGGGGGCGAACAAGAGAGCTCTGCTGACGCACTGAGAAGAATAGAACCTAAGATAGTTTAAAATCACGTAGGCACCGTGGGAACTTCCGGAGAGCACCAAGCTTTTGAACTTTTGGCAAAAGCCCCTTATTAGGGCATCCAAAACCTCCAAGGTCCTGGTGGTGGTGGTGTGCTGGTAGTCCATATCCATGGCAAAGAGGGAAAACCTACCGCTCTTCAAGGCAAAATCTCTCAGGGCTAAAACCTTTGAACTTTTCACATTGCTGGCAAAACCATGAAGATGGATCAGGAGCACCTCAGGATGCACCCTTTCGTAGATGAACATAGATAAATAGTTTAACACGGCTATAAGCTTAAAATCTTATGGCGATAAAGCTTTTTGCCTATAAGGAGGTCCTGATAACGGTAGTTTCTGAGGTCTGATGACAAGCACAAAAAGAGGTAATTTGGGCTTTCAGCGGTAGAACACTCCCAAAGCTTGAGGACTATGGTTAGCCATCGCAGTGGTGCCTTTTGGGACGATTATTAAACAAACATTGGACATACCCATCAGGCTTTTTTGGCTTAGAATATATAAGGTTATGGGGAAAGTTAGACTGCAAGATTTAGCCAAAGAGCTTGGCGTAAAGGTAAAGGATGTGCAAGGATTACTAAAGGAGTGGGGTATAGAAAAGAACAATTTTGCCTACCTTGAGGAGGAGGAGATCCAAATAGTGCTGGACCACTTTGGCAAAGAAACAACGCAAGAAATAAAAGAAGAAAAGAAAGAAGAGAAGGTTGAAAGGGTTCAAGAGAAAGAACCTCCAAAAGAAAAGAAACCTCCACAAAAGGTCAAGGAGGAGGAAAGAAAAAGAGAAACCTTCAAAAGGGAAGAAAAACCTTTGCCCAAAAAAGAAGAAAAATCTGTGCATAAGCCAAAGCCTGTGCCTCAGGCGGTAGCCCAGCCAGCACCAAAGCCCCCAAGCCCACCGCCACCACCAAAGGTGGAAGTCAAGGAAGAAAAGAAAGCCAAAAAAGAGGAAGAGCAAATCTTGAAAAAGTTGGAAAAACAGATCGAAAAGAAGAAAAAAGAGGAGCAAGAAGAGGAAATAAAGATCGTCCAAATACCCGAGATCATTACGGTTAGGGAACTGGCAGAGCTTTTGAGGGTCCCACCCAATGTGGTTATGGCGGAGCTTTTGAAAAAGGGTGTTCTTGCTACCATAAATCAAACGGTGCCCTCAGAGGTTGCCCTTCAAGTGGCAGAAGCTTTGGGCTTTTTGGCGGAGGTCAAAAAAGAGGAGGAGGTTTTAGAGGAAGAGATCCCAGACCATTGGGAAAAACTGCCAAGACCACCCATAGTGGTGGTAACGGGACATGTGGATCACGGAAAAACCACCCTTCTGGACGCAATAAGAAAGACCAACGTAGCACAGAGGGAAAAGGGTGGAATAACCCAGCACATAGGTGCGTCTGTGGTCCAGTTGCCAGATGGTAGGAAGATCACCTTCTTGGATACTCCCGGACACGAAGCCTTTACATCCCTGAGGGCAAGGGGCTCGCAGGTGACGGACATTGCGGTTTTGGTGGTGGCTGCTGACGATGGAGTTATGCCCCAAACGGTGGAGGCAATAAACCACGCAAAGGCTTTCAATGTTCCCATCATAGTGGCGGTAAATAAGATAGACAAGCCCGGTGCAGACCCGCAGAGGGTCAGAAGGGAGCTGTCCGAGCTTGGACTGATCCCAGAGGAGTGGGGTGGAGACACCATCTTTGTGGATGTGTCTGCCAAGACAGGACAGAATGTGGAAAGCCTGTTGGAGTATATCCTCCTTATGGCGGAGCTTTTGGAACTCAAGGCAAGGGTAGAGGGTCCCGCCAAGGGAACGGTTATAGAATCGAAGTTAGACAAGCAAAAGGGTCCTACCGCCACCCTCCTTGTGCAGGAGGGAACCTTAAAAGTTGGAGACCCTGTGGTAGCCGGTACCACCTACGGCAAAATAAGGGCTATGTTTGACGACAAGGGCAGAAAGTTGAACTCCGCTGGACCTTCTACACCAGTGGAGGTTCTTGGCTTTGAGGAACTGCCCATAGCAGGAGATACCTTTATGGTGGTAGAAGACGAGAAAAAGGCAAGGCAAATCGCAGAAATTAGGAAGCAGAAGAAAGAACAGCAAGAGAAGCTTTCAAAGGGTCTCATGTTAGAGGAGGTATTTAAGAAGATAGAGGAGGGAGAGCTAAAGGAACTAAAGCTCATTTTAAAGACCGACACGGTGGGCTCCTTGGAAGCCCTAAAAAAAGCTCTAACGGAGCTCTCTACGCCGGAGGTGTCCGTCAGGATCCTTCACGGTGCGGTGGGTGGCATCACAGAAAACGATGTGATGCTTGCCAAGGCGAGCCAAGCCATCATAATAGGCTTCAACACACGCCCAGACCTAAAGGCAAAGGAAACCGCAGAAAGGGAAAAGGTAGATATAAAACTATACAGCATCATATACGAAGCCATAGAGGATGTTAAAAACGCCCTCAGGGGTATGCTAAAGCCCGTCCAAAAGGAAGTGGTGCTGGGATCTGCGGAGGTTAGGGCTACCTTCAAGATCAAAGGTGTGGGTACAGTGGCTGGATGCTATGTGTTGGATGGTAAGATGGTGCGCAACGCCAACGCCAGGCTCATAAGGGATGGCGTAGTAATATACACGGGCAAGATAGAAGGTTTAAAGAGGTTCAAGGAGGATGTGCAAGAGGTGGCAAGGGGCTTTGAATGTGGTATAAAGCTCAAAGATTACAACGATGTAAAGGTGGGTGATGTAATAGAATGCTACGAGGTCAGGTTAGAGAAACCATCACTTTAAAGGTAAATGAAATATATCCCTCCATACAGGGAGAGGGTCTGCTGATAGGACTGCCCGCTGTCTTTATCAGACTTCAGGGTTGCAACCTTAGATGTCCATGGTGCGACCAACCTTCAGCCCTCTCCTTCTCTGAGGGCGGTGCAAGCCTTGAGGTGGAACAAATTCTGGACAAGGTATCCGAGTATAAGATAAGGCATGTGGTCATCACGGGTGGTGAGCCCTTTGCCCAGGAGGGACTGGCTACGCTGGTTAAAGAACTTGCGCAGAGGGATTACTCTGTGCAGATTGAAACCAACGGCACCCTTTGGCAGGAAGGTTTGGAAAAGGTGGAAAACCTTCATATAACCTGCTCTCCCAAGTGGTCTGCCCACTGGTTTGTCCATCCCAAAATTTTGCAAAATGCCAAAGAGCTAAAGTTTGTGGTGGATGATGTATTAAGCATAGAAGTTCTGCTGAAGGCTCAGTTTAGGAATTCCCTTGAGGAAGGTAATGTTATCCTCCAGCCCGAAGGGAACAAAACTATCTTTTTTGAGAGGGCGCTTGGGCTTCAGAGGGAGCTCTCTGAGCTTGGTTTTACTGTGAGAGTTTTGCCTCAGCTTCATAAACTCTTTGGGCTTCCTTGATGCTACCGGGGAAGAAGTATTCTATGATGGCGGAGTATAGGGCTTTTGCAAAAGTGTATTGGAAGTCCTCCTGTGCCATCAAAAGGGCTTCTTGGGGGTTTGTTATAAAACCCACCTCCACCAAAAGGGAGGGTATGCCGGGGGTTTTTAGAACCGCAAAGCCAGCCCTTTGAATGCCTTTAAACTCCACGTGTCTGTCTAAGTGTTTTTTAAGATTTCTGGCAACCACATTGCCAAACTGGACGCTGTCGTACAGAGTTACATCCATCACCAAGTCCGCCATCACCCTTCTCACGTTGTGAGGAATATCCGCAGTGCCAAGGGTTAGCCTGGCATACTGATCGTTATGAACTATTGCATGCTTTTTCCTTTGGGCAGCCTCGGAGGATATGGCAAACACAAGAGTGCCCTTGGCGTGCTCTGAAATGCCCTTTGGTGAGGCGTTGGCGTGAATGCTAACAAAAAGGTCTGCCCTGTTCCGAAGGGCTATGTTTGCCCTCTCCTGAAGGGGCACAAAGTTGTCATCCCTTCTGGTAAGAACAACCCTGAACCTCCCATCCTCTTCAAGGAGCTTTGCCAGTTTAAGCACTATGGCAAGGTTTATATCTTTTTCTTTTATTCCTTTAAAGCCTATTGCCCCAGGGTCGTGTCCGCCATGTCCCGCATCCAAAACCACCACCCGCTTTTGGGTGATCACCTGCCCTTTACTCCTTTCGGAGATCACCTTTCCCTTTTCTCCTTTAACCTCCTTGTAGGCTACAATCTTTAGGACATTGGGGTCGAGGATGGCAAGGAGGGGGTCCTCCTGCGGTGGGCTTGCGGTTGCCTTATAAACATCTAACACTATCCTAAAGGGTGTTTCCAAGGAGAAGGCTTTTACCTCAGAATAATCCATATCAAAAACAAGCCGAGTGCCCCAAGGATGATGTCCTACCCTTGCCTTTATGTTTTTGGGAGCCTCTACCCTTTCCATAACATCCACCACAATGCGCTTTGGGTTGTCCAAAAGCAGAATCTTGTATTCCACATTTCTTTCAAACTGCAAAACTATGCGTTGCTTGTCCGGGTAGTTTCCTTCTCTGTAGGCTACTTGCACGCCAAAGGCAAACCAAACCAAAAGACTAAAAGTTATTAAAATCCTCAGGAACATGAATTTCCTCCTCCACCTCCTGCCTTCTGGTTGCCCAGGGAGGCTTGGGAAATCTTAACATCAACGGGGAGGGTATGTCGGGCTGATAAAGGATCATGGTGCCCTTTTTTAGCATAAGAGCCCTCTGGCGAAAGTTCCCCACCAAGAATTCATACTCTTTGCTGAGTAGCTCGCTACTGTCCATCCGCCCCACCACCTTGATGGCGGAGTTTGCCAGTATTCTCTTCTCTATTTCGCTGGCGGTCTGTTGGGCACCGATCAGTATCACTCCCAAACTTCTCCCCCTTTCCGCAATGTCCAAGATCACATCCTTTATGGGGCTCCAACCTTCCTTTGGTGCATATTTATTAAGTTCGTCCAAAAGAACAAAAACTTTAGGGTATGGGTTTGACCTCTTTTCCTTTTCTTCAAAGAGTTTTTTTAGCACCGCACCCACCACAAACATCTGGGCTATGTGATGTAGCCCGCTTATGTCTATTACAGAGAGCCTGTTTTCCTCCCAGTTTATAGGGCTTGACATGTTTGGTTGGATGAACCTTTTTATGTGCCTGCTTGCCCTTGAGAACCTGCGTAGAAAGGCTTTGGCAGTTTGCAAGGAAGAATCCCAAAACCACTCTCTGAACAGGTTCCTTTGGTCCTTTTGCCCTCTTTCCGCCTGCTCTATAGCTTCGCTAAACCTCTCCTCTAGGTCTTCAAGGGATTCTATGTCCCTTACCTGATCATCGAGAAGCCTCCCCTCTAGGCTGTTTTTTGCCAGATAGTACAGCTTGTTGGCGACCCTCTCCACAAGGTATGGCACCTGAGACTTTGATTCGTCCTCCTCCACAAACATGAACCTAATTAGCCCCTCCTCTGCAAACTCCCTTATGCTCCAAAAGAAGGGAACAACCTTTTCATCCTGACGCTCTGCGTCTGGTACCGTTGGATTTCCTTCATAGGGGGGCACATAGAACTTTACTTCTTTGAAGGGCTCCGCCTTCAAGCCCAGCTTTTTTAGGGCTCTCTCATCCTCGGGGGAAAGGTTTTTGTTTTTCTTGTCCAACCACAGAAGGTCTTTGCCCTTCACGTTGAAGATAAGCCCCCTTATCCTTTGGTCCTGCACCCTGTTGAGTATAGAGTAAAGCAAAAAGAGGGCATAAGAGGTTTTTGTTGCCACACCAGACATACCCGATATGGACACATGGGCACCCTCCGTGCCGTCCAAAAAGTGATAGTTGAGATAAACCATTTGCCCAGAGCGGGTGAGACCTGCGGGGATTTTTACCTTCATTTGGTCATAATACAACGCCCTTTCAAGCTCCTCACCCTCCGCAAAATAAACGGGGTCTCCCGGAGAGGGTGGCACAAAGAACTCTGGCTCCACCCTTGTAAGGGCTACCTTTGCTATGTATGCCACATTTACCGGTATCACTCCCTGTATGGCTAAGTGGGCATCATAGACCCACTGGGCACCCTCCAAGAACTTTTGGACTTCCTGCACCACTCCGTAGAACTTGACCCTTTGCCCGTTGGCAAGTTGAGTTTCCGCATATAGCACATCGTCCAACTGGACCAAATGATCTTTTTCTACCCCCACCCAAAATTCTAAGGGAGTTATGGGCGCAGTGCCAAGAACTATCCCTACCCTCATCCCATTAAATATAACACGGTTCCAAGCTAAAAAGGTCCACCCCGGGCTCTCCAGCCTTTAACTTTTCGTAGGAAAGTAGCCCACCGTAGGCGGAAAAAGGGAAAAAATCAAGCTGTAGGTCTGCAAAGTCTATAGAATGGCACCTGAGGGCAATGTTGGTGCCCTCCAAGGGTTCCCCTTTCCAGAGCTTTATGGGACCTGTGCCCTCTTGATTTTGAACCCTGTAGATGATATGACTGCTCACCCTCAAAAGGGCGGTTTTCGGTGCTTGCACAGGCACATACCTGAGCACCAGCTCCAAATTCTCGTAGGTGTACAAAGGCTTTTGGGTCAAAAAGGCTATGGTCTTTAAAAAGGTTATGCCTATCCTTAAGGGGGTAGTATAGCCAACACCCACCGAAAGGGCAAAGGCGTCAAAATCCTCGGGTTTTATGCCGAGTTTGTTTAAAAGGGTGGGCAAAAGCTCCAAGCCCTTCTTTTTGCTATCCTCGTAGTATAGCGTTGATAGGGTGCCCTCTTCTACCACAGATAGATTAAAAAAGGAAAAGGAGGTGTCTATGGAGAGAAGCCTCATAGAGGGATTTCTTGGTGGTGTTTATAGTGTTCCTCCCAGAGGTAAGAGAGCCTTAAGAGGGTGGATTCGTCAAAGGGTCTGCCTATGAGCTGTCCGCCAACTGGCAGGTTATTTACCTTTCCTATTGGCACCGAGATGGCTGGCAGTCCCGCCAAATTGACGCTCACTGTAAAGATATCCGCCAAATACATCTTTATGGGGTCCTGAGTTCTCTCTCCAAACTTAAAGGCGGTGATGGGAGAGGTAGGACATGCGATCACATCCACCCTTTTGAAAGCCTCCTCAAAATCCCTCTTTATAAGTGCCCTAACCTTCATAGCTTTTAGGTAGTAGGCTTCATAGTATCCGGTGGAGAGGGCAAAGGTGCCCAAAAGAATTCTCCTTTTGACCTCCGGACCAAAGCCCCCGTCCCGGGTTTTTGCATACATCTCGTTTATATCCTTTGCCCTTGCCCTATAACCATATCGCACTCCATCGTAACGAGCCAAGTTGGAACTTGCTTCGCAAGGTGCCACTATGTAGTAGGTAGGTATGGCATACTTGCTGTGGGGCAAAGAGATCTCCTCTATTTCAAACCCAAGCCCTTCAAAGAATTTTACAAAGTTATCAAAACACTCTTTAACGCCTTCTTCCATCTCAAACTCAAAGAACTCTTTGGGAATGCCGATCTTTAGACCTTTGACCTCCCTTTCCAACTCCTCGCTGAACTTGGGCACATCCACTTTGGCACTGGTAGAGTCCTTTGGGTCATACCCGCTAATGATTTCCATCAGAAGGGCTACATCCTTTGTTCTCCTTCCAAAGGGACCTATCTGGTCCAAGGAGGAGGCAAAGGCTACAAGCCCGTACCGAGATACCCTCCCGTAGGTGGGCTTTAGCCCGAGCACACCGCAAAAGCTGGCAGGCTGTCTGATGGAACCTCCCGTGTCTGAGCCAAGGGATAAGGGTGCAGACAAAACCGCCACCGCCACCGCAGAGCCACCGGAGGAACCCCCGGGAACCCTTTCCAAATCCCAAGGGTTTTTGGTGGGGAAGAAGGCAGAGTATTCAGTAGAAGAGCCCATGGCAAACTCGTCCATGTTGGTCTTTCCCACAATAAGGGCACCCGCTTTCTTTAGCCTTTCTATAACAGTGGCATCGTAGGGAGAGATGTAGCCCTCCAAAATCTTTGACGCACAGGTGGTAGGATAGCCCTCCACGTTTATGTTGTCCTTTATGGCTATTGGGATGCCGTAAAGGGGATAGTCTTCTGGGTTTTTCCCTTCCAACTCCTTGGCTTGCTGTAGGGCTTGCTCGTAGGTGGGTGTGATGTATGCCCTGACTTTTTCTTCTGTCTGAGAGAACCTCTCATAAAAGGCATGGACTACCTCGGAGGGTTTTAACTCCTTCCTTTTCAAAAGTTCAAGGAGTTCAAAAACAGATTTTTGCCAAAGCATTTAAATGTATTTTACCACAGCCAGCTTTCTACCCACCGAGAAGATTAAAAGTTCTCACGTTTTTCACCTAAACAGTCCTTCACCCCTTGACTATGGTAAAAATCATGTTAAATTTATTGTTATATTCACGAATAATTTAACAGGAGGTGTGTAGCATGGATGTGTTGGGCTTTTACCCTATGTGGTATGTGTCCGTAGTGGGTAGTGCCTCTATCATAGGCATAATAGCTGCCTTTCACGTGCTGGCATCCCATACCTCTGTGGGTGCCTCTATTCTTTTGGCGTACTTGGCTACAAAAGCCTACAGGGAAAACCAGCCGCAGATCTACGACTACATCAAAAAGTATATTCTAGGACTGCTTGTCTTTTCTTACGTGTCAGGTTCTATAACTGGTCCGGGCATATGGTTTTCCGCAACAGTTGCTAACCCACGGGGTATTTCTGCACTTATTCACAACTTTGTGTGGGTTTGGGCTGCGGAGTGGATTTGGTTTGTAGCGGAGGTGACCCTTGTGTATATCCTCTTTTATACCTTGGGAAGGATTGATCAGAGAAGCTGGCTTAGACTTGCATGGACTTTTGCCATAGGCTCCTGGGCAACCATGTACATAATAGTGGGAATCCTCTCCTTTATGCTCTCCCCCGGACACGAAAAATGGTTCACCACAGGCAACATACTTGACGCCTTTTACAACAAGAACTATTTCCCCCACCTATTGGAAAGAACATCTTATATGTTTGCTATAGCCGGTACTGTAGGGCTTGCCATAGCAGCACTTATGAAGAAGGACCTTCCAGAGAAAGTCTACAAGGATATAGTCAAAACTCTCTCTTACTGGGGTATTGGTGGTGTTGTTTTTGGGCTTATGTTCTTTGCGTGGTATGTGTCCACCCTTCCTGAAAGAAGCCATGTGATAATTGAAGGCGTTGTCCCCCTTTACATGAAAGTATCCATAATGCTAACCGTTCTTATCGTGCTTACCTACTTCTTCCTAACCGCTATCAGACCACAGGTTGCAAGGTTCTGGATATCCCTTCCCATATTCATCCTCATATTCTTCATGGGTGTCTTTCCTGAGGAGAAAATCAGAGAGAGCATAAGGAAACCCTACATAGCCGGTGAGTTTGTATGGGTTAACCAGATAATCTCCAGGGATGTCCCTGCCAAGGGTATAGAGTCTGAAGTTCCCGTTATAGACCAAAAAGGACTATTGGCGGTAAATCCTTTCGTTCCAGAAGGTCTTAAGAAAATAAATTCTCAGAACGAGATAATGGCTGGAAAGGCAATCGCAATCCTCCAGTGCTCTGGCTGTCATAATGTAACGGGTTCTACGGGGCTAAGACCCTTTGGACAAAAGTTTGCAGGAATGACAGACCCTAACACTGTTTATGGCTTTTTGGCAAGCTACCTTAGAGACAATCCTCCACCTTATATGCCAAAATTTGTAGGCACGGATGAAGAGCTAAGAGCTCTCTCTGCTTACATAGCCCATATGATCTCTAAGGGTGGTTCCGTTTCTGCAAAGATTGAAGTTCCCAATACATCTGCAGAAGCCAAAAAGGAGGTTCAGCCATGAAAGACATGATAAGGTGGTTTTTACTGTTCATCCTTTCCTTTATGTTAATAGGCGGAAAATGGGCGTTTGCTGGTGATGTGGGAACCATGCTAAAGGCTATGCCTGACCCTGCGGGGGCTCCCTTCTACCCTGTTACTATGCAAGTGCTTCAGGTGCTCACATGGATGCTTCATATTCTCTTTGTCTACACCTCTATTGGCGGTCTTTTCTTTAGCATATATGCTTTTACAAAAAGAGAAGAGAGGTGGCAAAGGCTTGCTAAGGCAACCCTTGAACTTGCAAAGGTTTCCGTCTCTTTGGCTATAGTCCTTGGGGTCGCTCCACTGCTCTTTTATCAGGTGATCTATGATCCCCTTTGGTACGCCTCCGCTAACCTTTCCGCTGGGTGGTATATACTCTTTATTGTCTTCCTCCTCGTAGGTTATTACTTTATATGGGGAGCTTACTTTACAAAGGATAAACCTTCAATGTCCATGCTTATGTCGGTTCTTGGTGTCCTGTTTTTGCTCCTTGTAGGGTTTATCATCCACGTAGTGAACTACCAAGCCCTTTATCCAGAAAAATGGGTAGAGTGGTACACGGATGGTGGGAGGACTATGAACGCGAGCGGATGGAACATATACGCCTTTAATGTGTTCAGATATTTATCGTTCTTAATATTCCCTTCAGTAGCTATAACAGGAGTATTTCTCATGCTTTACAACTGGTACTTCAGAAGCAGGGAGGACATGGACAAAGATTACCTTGACTGGGCTGGAAAGCTGGGAGCACGCTCTGCTATGTACGCAGGTATAGGCTGGCTTGTATCTCACATCCTTTACATATTCACCATACCCGCAGACTGGGGTGCAAAAGGAAGCATCTTTACATGGCTTTCAGTTTTGGGACTCATTCTTTGTGCAGGCGTGGTATTCTCTTCCCAAAAGAACCCAGCCAAGATGGCAATACCTTCTCTCCTAGCTGGGTCTGTAGCCCTATTGCTAATAGCAGTATTCAGGGAGTACCTTAGAGTTGCCTCAACCTCAAGGTTTGGGTATTCCATATACAGCTACAAGCTGAACTTGGAATTTTTGAGCCCACTGCTCTTTTTGGGAACCCTCCTAACAGGGCTCGTTCTGTATGCCTATGCATGGTGGATGGCTTACCAAGCAGGGAAAACACCTAAGGGTAAAGTTTATGAAGCTTCCGAGACAGAACACCATCTTGGAGACCTCTCTGTTTTTATAGTCGTTCTATGGGCTATTGTATTCATAGGTGTAGGGCTCATAGTTATAGTGAGAAACTATGTTTAAGGCTTGCCGGGCTTTTGCCCGGCTTAATTTTTTATAGGGCTTTTTTTACCTTCTCTAAATCCTCCACCTTTTCCACGTTAAAAACCCTCACTCCGCTTACGGTCTGCTGGACCAACTTTGAAAGCACATTTTTGGGACCTATCTCCACAAAGGTATCCACTCCCAAGACTTCCACCATGTATTGGACGCTTTGAAACCATTTAACGGGGGAAAAGAGCTGACGGTATAGGTTCTCCCTAACTTCATGTGCCATTGTGTGTTCTCTTGCGGTGTAGTTTTGCACCAATGGAATTGAAAGATTTTTTATGGGTGTTTGGGCGAGCTTTAGTCTAAAGGCATCCGCGGGATCCTTCATCAGGGAGCAATGGGATGGCACAGAGACCTTTAAGGGTATAGCCTTTCCTCCCATCTCCTTGCATATTTCCATAGCCTTTTCAACTGCGGTTTTTTCGCCAGAGATAACCGTTTGCTCGGGAGAATTGTAGTTGGCTGGTTCTACTACACCGAACTGGCTTGCCTGCTCGCAGGCACTTTCTACCTTCTCCGGTGGTAGCTTTAAAATTGCCGCCATGGCGCCCTTTCCCTCGGGCACCCCCTCCTGCATGAGCTTGCCCCTTATGTGTGCCAAACGGACCGCCTCAAAGAGCTCCACACCACCCGCCACCACCAAAGCGGAATACTCACCCAAGGAGTGCCCCGCCACCACATCGGGTTCAGGAAAGCCAAGCTCCCTCATAACCCTGTATATGGCAATGGAGGTGGTAAGAATAGCGGGCTGTGTGTTTATGGTTTTGTTTAGCTCTTCCTCCGGTCCCTTAAAGATAAGGGTAGGGAGGTCATAGCGCAGTGCCTTCTCTGCAGAGTGAAAGGCGTCTGTAGCTGTGGGAAATTCCTTGTAAAAATCGTAGCCCATGCCCACATACTGAGAGCCCTGCCCAGGAAAGATGTATGCCAGTTTTCCCATGGCTTTAAGATTTTAAACCTTTTCTCTTGGCGTTTGCCCTTTTGAAGAACTCCATAAGCCTTTTCTTTACCAGCTTGTGAAACTTGTCTGCCTTTAAGCCCGTCATAAGTTCAATGGCATCGTCTATGGTATCCATCAGATAAAGGTAGAACTCGCCCTTTTCTACGCTTTTAATAACCTCGTCCGAAAGAACCAAGTTATCAAAGTTTCGCGAGGGCAAAAGAACCCCCTGCGTCCCAGTAAAGCCCATCGCCTTACAAACCCTGTAAAATCCTTCCACCTTTTCCCTGATGCCCCCCAACTGGTTGCACGTTTCCCAACTGGTCTACGGAGCCTGTGATGGCAATATCTTGTCTTATCTCTGCCCCAGAGAGGGCGGAAAGTATTGCCAAAAGCTCAGCTACTGATGCACTATCCCCTTACACCTCTTCGTAGGATTGTTCAAAGGTAATGGTGCAGGAAAGGTGCAAGGGCATATCCTTTCCGTATTTGCCGTTCAAGTATCCACTCAGGGTTAGAATCGCCTTTGAATGGATGGAACCGCTTAGGGCAACCTCCCTCTCTATGCTCACCACACCTTTGTCCCCCAGATAAACGGACGCAGTGATCCTCGTAGGCTTACCAAAGCTTATATCTCCAAGCTCATAGACGCTTAAACCATTTACCTGTCCTACCCTCTTGCCATCCACCGTGCATAGGATCTTTCCTTCCAAGATGGATTTCCTTATTTTTTTCCTCCAAAAGGTTAGAACGGTAGAACTTTTCTTCTATTGCCCTCTTTATATGCTCTCCCCTTATTATCCTTTCCCCTTCAGAAAAGGCGTTTGCTTCTTTGATAACATCAACGATACTCCCCATAACTACGCTCATTTTCTTTTTACTACCCGAGAGCATGACCGCATACTTAAAGAGCTCAGACAGGGCAGAACCATCCAGGTCTTTAATTCCCTCCTCCTGAAGGACCTTCTTCACAAGCTTGGGAAACTTTTCGTAGACTTCTTCATCCAGATCCACAATAGGGTCAAACTCTGCCTTGACCTTAAAGAGTCTGCCAAACTAAGGGTCATAAAGGGAAAGGAGCTGGTACGTCAAATAGTCCCCTATCAACACGACCTTCAGGTTCAAAGGCACAGGTTCAGGGCTTATGCCCACATAGGGTAGCAGAAAATCCTCCACCGTATAGCCAGGGATATGCACTTTAGAATGCATTATCGCCTTTTTGAAGGCATCCCAAAGCATGTAATTTTTCAAAAGGTCCGAAACCCTTATCACAAGGTACCCACCCCTTGCCCTATGGAGACTTCCTGCTTTTATGCTGGTGTGGTCCGCATAGAGCACCCCCATTTCCATGGTGTAAGATATGGTCCCAAAGAGGCTCTGAAAGGAAGGAACTTCCTCGTATATCACAGGCGCACCATTCAGGGAGGAATTATCCACGATCAAGTTAAGCTCGAACCTTTTGAAGAGCTTTTCCAAATAGGCGAGCATCTGGGTGTTCCCTTCAGCACTCTTCCACGTAAGAAACAAGTCTACATTCTTTACTATCTCTTTTTTTAACCTATTTAAAAACTCAACCGCCTGTGGCTCGTGGCAGTATCGCTCATCGCACCTTGAAAACACCCTTTCCACCACAAAGGTAGCCACCTTCTCTTTCAGCTCGTTTAACCTTTCCACTAACTTATGGTCCTCCTCCCTTAGGGCCCTCATATAATCCCTGAAGCGTTCTTCAAACTCAGAAAGATTTCTCTGGTAAGTCTCCTGAAGTCTTGGATTGGCAAAAAGCTCAGGCTCCTCTACGATCCTCCTTCCCACCAAGGGCAACAGCTTTATACCCATAGGGGTAACCACAACCCCTAAGTTCTTCGCCTCCGCATCCTTAGCCAAGTTTTCCAGTATTTCCTCTTTTCTCTTTTCCGCCTCCTTGGTTATCTTGGCAACCTCCTCCTCATACTCTTTGCCTTCAAAAGCCTTCGGCAGTTCAGTTTTTAAAGACTCTATAGCCCTATCCACCTCTTCCACAAAACCTTTGCCAACGCCGGCGGGCAGTAAAAGATACTTTGGACGCAATGGGTCGTCAAAGTTATAAAAGTAACATATATCCTCGGGCACTGGCTCCTTCTCAGCCTTTTCCTTCAGACGGCGTAGGGCATAAGTGGTCCTTCCTATACTCTCTGGACCAGACACAAATATGTTGTAGCCTTCTTTTGTGGTGTTCAAAGCTAAATTAAAAGCCTTCTCTACCCTGTCCTGTTTTAGAAAGACCGCCTCCGGAGGAACATCCTCAGTAGAAAAATCGTATTTGTAGCCGTACTCTAAATCTTCCTTGCTCAGCTTTTTTATGCTCACAACTTCTTTATCTCCCTTCCCAGTTTTTCCTCCACCGATTTGACCTTAGATACGAGCCTGTTGGATTCGCCCTCTCTGTAATCTATCTTCATGGTTATGGAGATCCTTGGGCAGTCCTTTTTTAGCTCTTCAAAGCCCCTTTTGAGGACATCCATCACCTCATCCCAGCTTTCACCTTCAATGATGGTACCCATAGGTGTGAGCACATAGGGTAGACCAGATTTGTCCACCACATCCACCACCCTTGCCACGTATTGGCTCACACTCTCACCTTTGCCCAAAGGTGTCATGCTAACAAAGACGAGGACACTCATGAAAGAGATTATAAACCAAGCTCCTTTATGATCTCCTCCTTCTTCATCCTCAACACATCCACCCCAAAGTGCAGAAAGCCATACATTAAGAGTATCCTATCGTCTATAAGCCTACCCTTTATGTTGTTTTCAAGGATTTTAAATAGTTTTTTTACCTCCTCCTGTGCCTTTGGTTTTTCCACTTTTCTGTCTGATATGAGAACCTCCACCATTAGTTCTTTTAAGGGCTTTAGCTTTTCTAAAAGCAGGGTGGTTTCTTCAAAGAGGGCGGGAGGTTTCAAACCCTCCCTTTGGAGGGTACGCTTTAGTAAGTTTGCCCTGAGATGTCCTATACCTTTCACTCCCGCCAAGCTGGACCAATCTTCGCTCAGCCCAAACTTTACCGAGTGGGCAATCAAAAGAAGTCTTTGGTCATCCCCATGCAAAAAGCGGTTTTTTCTTAACTCCCATAGGAGCTTTAAAAGATGCAATGCATCTGTACCAAGGTAGGAAAACTCCCCCGGTGGATGGTGCAGGTTAGGATACTTAAAGGTCAGACCCTCCGTATAAAAGAAAAACTGATGGGTGTTGTCTTCAAGGCAGTTTTGACCACAGCCCACCAGCATGCCTTTAACAAAATGATCATCCTCTTCAAAGCTCTCTCCCCTCTCCACAAAGTCGTAGAGTGTATCAAAGCGTTTGGTGTAAAGTAAAGGTCTGATAACCGCCAGAGTAGGCAGGCTGAGATATTGCCTACGGAGGAACTCCTCCAGCTTGGTGGGAGGTAGCCCGCTTTTTACACACAATAGCCCCTTGGGTGTTAGGGAATTCTTCTCAAGGTAGGCCCTTTGCCTGAGAAATCTTTCTACATTTTCTATTGTCCTCTTTGACACTTGACTGAAGGAGTAAAACCTTTCTAAAAACCTTTGGTAGTTGAAGCCTTCATAAAGATAGCCAAGCAGGATAAAAAAGCTTAGCACATCTATGTTTTTTTCCTCCTGAATGGCGGTTTTAAAACCCTGAGAGAAGGTCTTTTCTATAAGGTCCTCCACAAGGTTTGAACTGCCCCCGTGAATGATCAGATGGGAATAGCCCTTTTCTTTTAGTCCTAGCCTTCCTGCCCTGCCCTCCATCTGTAAAAGGTCCAGCTCATCGGGTATGCACATCCACTTTCTGTTTTTAAAGACCCTTACCATTATAAGCACCCTGTCTGCGGGCAGATTTACGCCGTAGGCTAAGGTCTGTGTGGCTATGAGAAGTCGGAGGTTTCCTTCTCTGAACTCCCTTTCAATGGCTTCCCTCTCCTCCTTTGGCACATCTGCATTGTGAAAGGCAATCTCTGGAGGTCTTTCTTCATCCACCTCAAAGGGCAGTGTTTGGTTAAAGATGCCCACCTTTTCCTTGGCGGCAATTTCTAAAAGCTTCCAGCCCAGCTTCTTTTGGGGCACAAAGAGTATGGTCTTCTCGTCGGGCTTGCTAAGCTTCCAAAGGGCATCCCAGAGTTTGCAGGGGACTTTGTCTTCCTCGCAGACCTCTATAAATTCTCGCAATGAGTGATAGAACCTCTCAAGGGGCACCGGTCTCCACTGGCTTTTTATTAAAAGCTGTGAAGATGTCCAAAGGGCGAGCTCCTCCACACCCGGTATGGTGGCAGAAAGCCCAAGAATGGGAATACCTTCCTTTAGGCAGTATGCCAAAAGCTCCTCCACCACCCAACGCTTTTTTATTTGATGCACTTCATCCACAACTACCGCAGAAAGCTCCCTTACCCACCGGGCAGAATTTCTAAAGGCTTGAACCAAGCTCTCGTAGGTGCATACCACCAGCTCACCGGATACTTCCTTGAAGTTCTCCACCACCCGGTCCCCTGTCCTAACATCTACCTTCTTGTAGAACCTTCTTAACTCCACCGCCTTTTCATAGACTAGTGCCTTTGTGGGTGCGGTGTATGCCTTTCTTCCTTTGAACTTTTTAAAGAACAGATAAGAGAGTAAGCTTTTGCCCGCGGAGGTGGGTGCAGAGACTATGGCATTGCCCTTTTCGTAGGTGTGATAAAAAAGGGTTTGAAGTGGGTTCAAAAGGGGATAGGGAATGTTTGGGTCTATCTCCTGCGATGAGACAAGCTCAAGACTCTGCCTTTGGGTTTCACCTTCCCTTCGGAAAACCGTTTTGCCAGAAGGTGGGTTTATGCTAAACTGACTTTCTGGCAGGAGGTATATGATTTGCATTAAGAATATTTAAAACCTTTTTGGAGAAAAACTTTCAAAGTAAATGGATTTTTCGTTATCCTTCAAAAGACTTTTCATTAGATGGGCGGTGATGGGGGCAAAAAGTATGCCGTTTCTGTAATGACCTGAAAGCAGGGCGTAGTTCTCCCCCAACAAAAACACGGGCTTTTCGTCGGGAGTTGCAGGTCTAAAGCCGTATAAAGTGGATAGGAGCTCTCCCTTGGCAAGGGATGGGGCTATTTTGGTGGCGTTTAGGCACAGGCTTGCCAGACCCTCCACCGTGTTTCCACCCAAAAAGCTCACATCCTCAGAGGTAGCACCTATGTACATGTACCTGCTCCTTGGGATCAGGTAAGAAATGGTGGAATAATGAACTACCTCAAAGGGTTTGGCTCTTACCTTTAGGGCTTGCCCCTTTATGGGATAGACGGGCACATCAAAGAGCTCCTTAGCCCACGCCCCCGTGCAAAAGATGTAATAGTCTGCGGTGTATGTTCTCTTAAGACCCTTTAAAGCTTCCACTTTATCTCCCCTTTGCTCAACTCCAACCACCTCGTCAATCTCTATGGGCACGCCCAAAAGCTCCATAGCCCTCAAAAGGGCATCCATCAAATTCTCCACATCCACCCACCCCTCTTCCGAGTAATGCACCAAAAGGGAAACCCTTTGGGAAAGGTATGGCGGTCTTTCCAAAAGCTCCACCCTGTAGCCTTTGCTTTTGTAATTTTCTGCTTTTTTTAAAAGCTCCTCCTCTCCCTCAAGGACTACCCTGTATATGCCATCAGTCCAAAGGTCAATCCTGAGCTTGGAAACATCCTCCACGAGCTTAACATAGTCCGGATACATCTTTAGGCTTTTGTAAGAAAAATCAAAGAGCTCTCCCTCTAAACCCTCAGAGAAGGGTGCCAGCATGCCACCCGCCACCCAAGAGGAAGCTTCCTCTGGGTTTCTTGTGATCACCTTAACCTCAAAGCCCTCCAGGGCAAGGTATAGGGCTGTGCTGAGCCCAATGATGCCACTGCCTACAACCAAAACCTTCATGTGCGTTTGGGAAACAGTATAAGCTTTTCCTTTACAGAATAAGAGCCAAAGGTGTAGGGTTTAACCTCCTTGGGTAGCACTTCAACGTGCATATTTTCAAAAACAAACTTTGTTTTGAAGGGCATAAAGGGATGAAGAAGATAGGCGACCACAAAGAGCCCGTCCGTTAGGGTGTATAGCACATCCGCCAGATCCTTTCCTGCCAGACCCCAAGGTGCCTTACGATCCACATACTTGTTCAAGAAGGAAGAAAGCCTAAAAACCTCCTCCAAGGCATGGTAGAAATCCACCTCTCTCATAAACCTCTCGTAATTTTCTACAACCTCCGCACAAAAGTTGATATACTCTTGGTCTTTATCTCCTTCAACTCTACCTTCCAAGTATTTTAGGTCCATGGCAAGGACCCGGCTAAAGAGGTTTCCTATTTCGTTGGAAAGCTCTCCCACGATGCGGTTCTTTAGTGCAGACTTGGATATATCCCCATCCTGTCCAAAGGGCACCTCCCTGAGGAGAAAATACCTTATCTCGTCAAGCCCATACTCCTTTACAAGCTCGTAAGGACTTATCACATTTCCCAAAGACTTGGACATCTTCTGCCCCTCCACCTTCCACCAGCCATGGGCAAAAATGCTTTTGGGCAGTGCATAATCCAAAGACATCAAAAAGGCTGGCCAATAGATGGCGTGGAACCTGAGGATGTCCTTTCCCACCAGGTGCAGGTCGGGAGGCCAAAGTTCCATCCTGTCATAGACCGCAGAAAGATAGTTAAAGAGGGCATCGAACCACACATAGATGGTGTGGTCTTGGTCAAAGGGCACCGGTATGCCCCACTGAACCCTATGACGGGGTCTTGTGATGGAAAGGTCCTTCAGACCCTGTTTTACAAAGGATAGGACCTCGTTCTTTCTGTAGGAGGGTAGGACAAAGGTGGGATTGTTCTCAATGAGCTCTTCTATGGCACTTTGGTATTTGCTGAGCCTGAAAAAGTAAGAGGGCTCCTTTATATACTCGCAAGGTTTGAGATGGATGGGACACTTGTTTCCCTCAATTAATTCACTTTCGGGTTTGAACTCCTCGCAACCCACACAATACCAACCCTCGTATTCTCCAAGGTATATGTCTCCCTTCTCGTAGCACTTTGTGAAAACCTCCTGAACGAGCTTTTTGTGCCCTTCGTCGGTGGTTCTTATAAAGTGGTCGTAGCTTATGCCCAAGAACTCCCAGAGCTTTTTAAAGTTTTCTGCGTTTTGGTCTGCCAACTCCTGTGGAGATATGCCCCGCTCTTCCGCAGAACGCTGGATCTTCAGTCCATGCTCGTCCGTGCCCGTGAGGAAAAAGACCCTGTACCCTCTGAGCCTGTAAAAGCGTGCCAAGGTGTCTGCGGAGATGTTGGTGTATGCGTGTCCCACATGGGGCACATCATTCACATAGTATATTGGAGTTGTAATGTAGAACTTCATGGACTTATAATTATACTACCCTCGCAACGGGACAGGGTGAACCCCGCCAGGCCCGAAAGGGAGCAACGGTAAGCCTGCCGTCCCGGGTGCGGGGGCTTTTCAAAATGAGAAAGCTCATCTTTCTTGTAAGACATGCCCAAAGCGAATTTAACGAAAAGGGAATATTTCAGGGAAGGCTTGACAGCGACCTAACCCCTTTGGGCTTTGTCCAGGCTCGGCTGTGTGCAGAAGCACTCAAAAACAAGGGCATAGAGCTTGTGATCACATCGCCCCAAAGAAGGGCATACAAAACCGCCCAGACCATAAGCGATGTTTTAGAGGTTCCCCTAAAAGTGGATGAAAGGATCAGGGAGATGTCCTTTGGAGACTTTGAAGGCAAGCACTTCTGGAGTTTAGTGGAAGAGCATAGGGAAACCTTTACCAACTGGTTGAGGGACCCCGTCAGTCATCCCTTACCCACCCAAGAGGATATGGGGGAGTTTGAAAGGAGGGTAGGCGGTTTTTTGGAGGACTTAAAGGAATTGCCACATCAGAAGTTATGCGTGGTAGCCCATGGGGGCACCCTGCACGCCATTGTGTGCTTGACTACTGGACTAACCTTAAAAAACCTATGGAACATTCACATGGACAACACGGGCATAAGCCTCTTGGAGTTTGAAGGTAAGGGCTTTCATCTTAGGCTCTTAAACAGCCTTTGCCATCTATGAATATTTATATATGATCTTGCCTCTTTCAACTAACTCTGGCACCAAAGTCACCTTCTGGTCGCTCATAAAGGAAACAAAGCCCTCTATCAAACCCGCAAAGAAGTATATAACCGGGGAATCTGATAAGTTTTCCCCCATTATAGCGTCCGTGAAGATGTCCTCTTCTATCACAACATTCCCATTTTCTTTTTTTATACTTTTTGCAAATCCCAGATCTTCAAGTATTATGCACGCCCTCTTGAGGGCTTCCTCCTTATCCAGGACCTCGGGAAAGTGCCCTATCAGGCTTTCCAAAAGCTTTGGTCCCGATTGCCTTCCCGCATCTCTAAGAACTGCCTTTGCGCCCTTGTCCCCTATAAGGGCTCTAACACCTTCTGACATATTTACTATGGCTAAAAGAAGTATATCTGGGTCTACCATAAATTCCCTCCTCGGGTTTATTTTAACATTTTCTTCTATTTCGGCACAGGCTACCTTACGCTTATATCAAAACTTTAAAAGGACTTTTGCTTATAAAGACCACAAAACTCTCTCCCTTGTAGTTAGGCACCTCTTCGCCAAGCTCAAAGGTTCCAAAGACGTAATTAACAAAAAAGGGATAAGGTGCATGCTTTAGCCGGACTATTCCCTTTGCCCTTATTATATCCTTGGGTAGGCTTTTAAAAAGATCCGCCAGATCTTCGTATTCAAAGGCTTCCTTAAAAAACTTCACATGTTGGGCGTATGGGTGGCTGTGGTGATGGTGGTCTTTGGCAAACACCAAAAGTTGGTTCAAGGACACGGCACCCGCAAGGACCTCCTCGGGCAAAACTCCGTAAGAAGTTCTGTAGAGCCTTAGCTCCTTGAATATTCTCTCGCCCGTAAAGACATTCTTTACTGCGTATTTCTCCCAAAGTTCTAAAACCTTTCTCTCAAGGTTTTTAAGTTCCTCTTCAGAAACCAAGTCTATCTTGTTTATTACCGCTATGTTAGAGCCACCCAGCTGATAAAGGGCTGTGCTTTCTGAACTGTATCTCTCAAAGTTTTTGGCGTCTATTACGCACAGGACCCCATCCACCGAAAAGCCCAAGCTTTTGAGTTTGAACATTACCGGAAGGGGCTCCGCAGAGCCGGAAGTTTCTACAAAAAGCACCTCAGGGTCATACTTTTGCTTTATCTCTCCGATAGCCTTTTCAAACTCTGCGTGCAAAGTGCAACAGATACAACCTTCGGGCAACTCCAAAACGCTAGAGTAGGTGTTTTCTAAAACTTTTCCGTCCACTCCCACCTTTCCCAGCTCATTGACGATAATCGCAGTTCTTCTTCCCTTAAAGTGTGTCCTTGCGGAGTTTATTAAAAGGGTAGTTTTACCACTACCCAAAAAGCCGGTTATAACAAAGACAGGAAGCATCACTTCCCTCCGTATTCCACCAAATCAATCTCCTCCAAAAACTGCTCCATTTGAAAATGGTTTTGAGACCAAACATTGCAAGTATTTTGTGCCTATGCCAGGACGCTATGGCTTCAATGTCCCTCAGAAGTCCAGTTCCAGAAGTAGCAGAAAAGCCCTTACACCACTCTTGATCGTACCCATTGTGGCAGACATGGCGCCGTATTACTTTTGGATTATCAAAAAATTAGCATGTATTGAGAAAACTGTCAAGCGTAAAAGGTATGATATTTCTCATATCATAGCAATTTAAATCTGGCAAAATATAAAATATTGCTTACTTTTAAAATCATTACTTAAGGAGGTAACTTATGGCGTTTGACTTGACCATCAAGATAGGTGGTGAAGGTGGTGAAGGCGTAATATCTGCAGGTGATTTTTTTAACAGAGTCTGATGCAAGGGCTGGTTATTATGTGGTTAACTTTAAAAGCTTCCCCGCAGAAATAAAAGGTGGATACGCCCAATCCATCGTAAGGGTATCTGATAAGGAGCTATACACTACTGGCGATGGATTTGATATCCTTTGCTGTTTCAACGGTGAAGCTTATGAATTCAATAAAAGGCATCTAAAACCCGGAACAGTTCTCGTTTATGATTCTTCAGATTTTCAACCTGAAGAGCACGAAGACGTGATAATGTACCCTGTTCCCCTGTCTTACCTTGCAAAGGATGTAATGAAAGCTTACATAACGAAAAATGTAATAGCCTTAGGAGTTCTCTGTGGGTTATTCGATATACCCGTGCAATCCATAATGGACTCAATACGGGCTAAGTTTTCAAGAAAAGGACAGCAGACAATTGACCTAAATTATAAGGCATTGGAAACGGGCATAAGGTATGTAAAGGAAAACTTGAAGAAAGCAGACAGCTATACCTTTCCACCCGCCAGAGAGCCAAAAGATGTGGTAATAATGGAGGGAAATCAAGCTGTAGCTAAGGGTGCTATAGTGGCAGGTTGTAAGTTTTACGCAGCTTATCCCATAACTCCTGCAACTACCGTAGGAAATTACATAGTGGAGGATCTCATAAAAGTGGGTGGATGGCTCTATCAAGCTGAGGATGAGATAGCTTCTATTGGTATGGCTCTTGGTGCTTCTTTTGCAGGCGTGAAGGCTATGACTGCTACATCTGGCCCAGGGCTGTGTCTGATGACTGAATTTTTGTCTTATGCTGGTATGACAGAACTTCCCATAGTGATCGTGGATGTGCAAAGGGTGGGACCTGCAACCGGTATGCCTACAAAACACGAGCAGGGAGACCTTTATCATGCAGTTTACTCGGGACACGGAGAGATACCAAGGGCTGTGCTTGCCCCCACCAACGTGGAGGAGAGCTTTTATCTAACCATAGAAGCCTTTAATTTGGCGGAAAAGTATCAGATACCCGTAATAGTCCTAACAGATGCCTCTCTTTCTCTTAGGGCTGAGGCTTTCCCTAGACCAAATGTGAAAAACATAAAGGTTATAGACAGATGGGTGTATAGAGCTGAGGAGGACCCTGAGGGTAAGTTTAGAAGGGCAGGAAGATTTTTGAGGTATGCGCTTTTTACCGAGGATGGTATAACACCTATGGGCATTCCTGGGGATCCCAACGCCATACATGCCATAACAGGACTTGAAAGGCAGGAAAACTCGGACCCAAGAAATAGACCTGACATAAGAACATGGCAGATGGAAAAGAGGTTTAAAAAGCTTAAGAAACTCTTGGAGGAGGACGCAGAGAGGTTTTACCAAATTGACGCACCCTTTGAGAGGGCAGATATAGGTGTGATAGCGTGGGGTCTTACCGTGTCGGCTACAAAGGAGGCGGTTGAAAGGTTCAGGAGCAAAGGTAGGAGAATAAACGCCCTGTATCCTAAGTTGCTCTGGCCTTTGAGGGCAGACATACTGGAGGACTTTGCTAAAAGGTGTGAAAGGATAGCCATACCCGAAAGCAATTATGGAGGACAACTTGCCACCATAATCAAAGCAGAGACGCACATAAGACCGATAATCTACTGCATTTACAGGGGCGAACCCTTTATACCAAAAGAAATAGAAGAGTTTTTAGACTACCTTTTAGAGCATCCTGAACTCGAAGAGAGAAGGTTGACCCCTGCAGACCTATACGGAGAGAAAGCTTACGGACTAATTTAAAGGAGGTTTAACATGATGGAAATACAGTTAAAGCCAGTCGATTACAAAAGCGATGTAGAACCCACATGGTGTTCGTGGGGATTTTGGAGTTGTTGCAGCCCTTACAAGGGCTTACGCAGAACTCGGACTTAGGCCTGAAAATATAGTCTCTGTGTCCGGCATAGGGTGTTCTTCAAGGCTTCCTCTCTTCGTCAAAAACTACTCAGTGCACTCTCTACACGGAAGGGCTATTCCTGTAGCCATAGGTATAAAACTGGCAAGGCCTGACCTTACCGTTATAGTGGAAACGGGCGATGGAGACCTCTTCTCCATAGGTGCTGGACATATTACGGTTCTATTGATAGACCAGTAAATCCCATTGCCACTATGCTTTCTTATGGTGCCACTTTCGTTGCCCAGACTTACGCAGGCAATCTTAAACACATGACAGAGATTATAAAGGAGGCTATACAGCACAAAGGTTTCTCTTTTGTAAATGTGATCTCTCCGTGCCCTACCTTTAACAAAGTGGATACTTTTCAGTATTACAAAGGTAAAGTGAAGGATATAAACCAGATGGGGCATGACCCTTCAGACTACAGAAAAGCCCTTGAGCTTGCCTTCCACGATCTTGATCACTACTATAACCCTAATGCACCAGTTCCCATAGGTGTGTTTTATAAGGTCCAGATGGAGACTTACGAAGATAGGATGCTTTTAGTAAAAAACCGATACAAACCAGTGGAAGATCTACAACTCCTAATAGATGCTTGCAAACCTAAATCTGTATGAGATACGAGAACGCGGATCTTTCTTATAAAGAGTTTGAAAGCTTTTCCTTGGAGGGTGAAAGCTTTAAGGCTTCCACCCTCACTTGTGCAAAGTTTAGTAATTGCGTATTGAAAGGGATAGACTTTTCAGAAGGTTTTTTAGCAGAGGCGGTTTTTGAGGATTATATCCTTGAAAACTGCAATTTCCAACACGCAAACCTGCAAAGATGCAAATTTATCAAATGCAACATTAAAAATTCCTGTTTCTCTTCCGCTTATATGGGGCAGGTGCTTTTTGAGGAGTGTGTTATAGATGACTGCGACTTTTCCGCATCGCAGATACCCGATGGAGAATTTATAAAAACCACCTTACAATACACATCTTTTGAAGGTTCTTATGTTAAATCTGGTGTTTTTGAAAGCGCATTTCTGAAAGATGTAAACCTATCCTTTGCAGACCTCAGGAAAACAAGCTTTAGAAACACTGTGTTTGAAAACATAACGGACAAGGATGCGCTCTTTTACGGCAAAAACCCTGGGGTGCGGAGAAATCTTCCGAAGACTGGAACGAATTTGAGAGCTACGGTTTTGACTGATCCTCATCCTTTGTAAATATCTTTGTAAATATCTTTTTGTAGAGGAGATCAGACAAAAAAACATTATTAAAAGTAGAGGAATGTCTATTATAAGCATAGCTATAAAAAGCTTAACTAAAAAGATCAAAAAGGCTAAAATTTCATCCATTCCTAACCACCAGGTTTATAAGCTTATTTTTTACATACACGACCTTTTGGAGCTTTTTGTTTTCCAACACTTTTGCAACTTTCTCTTGGGCTAAGGCTATGGACTTTACAGCATCCTCTTGGGCGTCTACGGGAACCTTGACGACCGCCCTCAGCTTTCCGTTAACCTGCACCGCTATCTCCACCTCTTCCTCTTTTA
>Ga0308418_1000029_pt1 | contig 113235 bp, 97 predicted proteins | sample HotsprSampleR4cd_FD_203517 | JGI IMG/M metagenome (GOLD analysis project Ga0308418, IMG submission 203517) | Hot spring phototrophic mat microbial communities from Mushroom Spring, Yellowstone National Park, Wyoming, United States - 20090729_R4cd ... | reverse complement strand
CCCTGTACCGTCGAATGAAACGCCGATGATTGGGTCATCTGTTTGCCAATCATTATCAGCTAAACAACTGGCAATATGGGCGTGATGGTGTTGAATGGCCATGCAGGGGATTTGCTCTTGTTGTGAGCGCTCAAGAGCATAGCGAGTAGATAAATAGTTTGGATGCTTGTCGTGTGCTATGACTTCCGGTCGGATGCGGAATAAAGTTTGATAATGCTCGATTCCCTCCTCAAAAGATTGGTACGTTTCGTAATTCTCCAAATCACCAATATGATGGCTGAGGAAGGCATATTCATCCCGAGTCAGGCAAAAGGTATTTTTTAATTCTGCACCAACTGCTAGGATTTGAGGAACTTTCCAGGGCAGACGTAGCGGATTCGGAGCATAACCACGCGATCTTCGAACGGGGTAAAAATGAGGCTCATTACCAAGTGAAATTGAACGGACAACCGAATCATCACAGCGGACGTGAATCGGTCGGTTGTGTAGCAAAAACGCATCTGCAAGGGGTGCTAATTGAGCCAGCGCCTGATCGTTATCGATGGCAATCGGCTCTTCGGAAAGATTTCCACTGGTGAGAACGATCGCTTCCACAGGATATTCATGGTAAGCCTGCTGGTCAAAATTATAGAACAACAAATAGTGCAATGGGCTGTAGGGTAGCATAACGCCCAGGAAATTCTGCTTCGGAGCTGTGCCAGGGACAATGGATGAACCTGGTCTTTTCGGCAATAAAACAATTGGACGTTCTCTGGAGGTCAATAACTGCATCGCGGCTGGGGTGAGAAAACAATGCCGCTCAACAACTTCCAGATCGGGCATCATCAGTGCAAAGGGTTTATCCACCCTACGCTTACGTTCACGTAATGTGGCAACTGCCTCAGGGTTTTGGGCATCACAGGCGAGGTGAAAGCCACCAATGCCCTTGATTGCCACAACACGACCAGCTTTGAGCAGTTTTTGAACCGCGCGAATTAGATCAACATCCGCGCTGTTTGTGACTTCTTGCCCGCCGATCACCAGGCTCAGGTGAGGCCCACAGACTGCACAAGCTACCGGTTGAGCATGAAAGCGCCGATTTTCCGGGTCGTGGTATTCAGCAGCGCAATCTGGACATAATGGAAAGCCTGCCATGGTAGTATTCGGACGGTCATAGGGGATCGTCTTTGTTATCGTAAAACGCGGGCCGCAGTTTGTGCAGTTGATAAAGGGGTAGAGATATCTGCGATTTTGCGGGTCAAAAAGTTCCTGTAAACAATCTGCACAGATCGAGATGTCGGGAGAAATAGGAATAAAAGCCGTCTCGATATCTTGGGACTCGATGATTTCAAACTTAGTGAAATGATTCTCGGCGACAGGCGTAATTTCGATTTGATCAATCCGAGAAAGCGGTGGTGCTTCCACACTTAGCCGGTCGATAAAATGGGCAATAGCCTCTTCTTGTCCTTCAACGAGAATCTCAACCCCTGCGCTGGTATTTTTAACCCAGCCAAGCAAATTTTCCTGATGAGCTAATTTATAAACAAAAGGCCGAAAACCAACACCTTGAACAATACCAGTAATACGAATATACCTACCAGCCATGTCATTTAAGCCCGTTCCGTTAACCTTCTCGATATTCGCCGATATTATTCTTCAGCCATTGAAACCAGTTATCTAATCCTTCACCACTTCGACAAGAGACTAAAACCAATTCTACGGCAGGATTAAGCGCTTGCAAACCTTTACGGAAGAAATCGATATCAAAATCTACATAGGGTAATAAATCGATCTTATTTAACAGGACATAATCAACCCCACGATACATGGATGGGTATTTATGAGGTTTATCGTGACCTTCTGGGACAGAAGCCACAAGCACATTGCAAGATGTTCCAAGTTCGAAGCTTGCCGGGCAGACCAGATTCCCTACATTTTCGACAATTAATAAATCATACTGGCTCAAGTCAGCTTGAATTAAAGCTTTGTTGAGCATCACGGCGTCCAAATGGCAATCGCCACCGGTGTTAATTTGGATCGCAGCCGCTCCGGCCGCAATGGCTCGATCGGCATCAAAGGTTGTGGCGATATCCCCATCAATGACCAGAATGCGATAGTCCTGTGAAAGCTTCTTTACGGTTTGCTCAATGAGAGAAGTTTTCCCAGCACCTGGAGCGGCCATCAAGTTGATTGAAAAGAGTCGTGCCTCTTGGAGCAAATGGCGATTTTGCTCGGCAATGGCATCATTGGCGCTGAGGATGTTTTGTATTATTTGGATGCGTTGTTCACTCATGTTTCTATGTCGATCGCTTCTAAGTAGAATTCTTCACCACTGAGGATTTTGATACGAGTACTGCCACAAGAAGGGCAATAGATCACGTTACCATCCAACTGATAGACGGTGCTACAATCCAGACACTCAAAGGACGCTGAAACTCGCCGAAAGATCAATTCTGCTTGTTCTGCTGGAGTATTTTTGGCAATAATCTCCCAGTAAAATTGAACAGATTCATCCACAATCGAGGAAAGTTCGCCGATAACCAGATAGATCTTGGTAACTTTCGCGGCGTTTGCTTTTCCAGCATGATCGAGAACTATGTTCAGAATGCTTTGGGTTACCGCGAGTTCATGCATCCATAGCGCTCAGAGATTACTTACTAAAGGGTTATTCTTTGCTCGCTTCAGGTTTCTCGACTGCTTCGGTTTTCTTTTCGGTTGTTTCCTCCGTAGAAGATTGCAAACCTTCTTTGAAGGCGCGAATCCCTTTTCCAAATTCACCGGCTACTTTACTGATTCGCCCGACGCCAAATAGTAAGATGACAATGAAAAGGATGATCAGTAACTCAGCACCTTGAGGTAAATTAAACATAGAGGTACTCCTTCATCATTAGTATTATTTGAAGATTAGGTTGATTTCAATTATACTACGCAAATATGAAAGAACCTGAGCTGGTTGTAGTTGGTGGTGGTTTAGCGGGTTGTGAAGCTGCATGGCAGGCTGCACAACGGGGCGTTCGAGTGTGTCTGTACGAAATGCGACCATTGGTGAGTACCGGGGCGCATGGTACCGATCGGTTGGCTGAACTTATTTGTTCTAACTCACTTGGTGCAAACCAAATTGACCGCGCAACCGGCTTATTGCTCCATGAACTGCGCCTGTTGGGTTCGTTGCTTATCCGCTGTGCCGATGAGACCGCCATTCCAGCCGGTAGAGCTTTAGCCGTTGATCGGGAAAAGTTTTCCTTAGCGGTGACTCAAGCTATTCTCTCACACTCAAACATTGTGGTTGTACGAGAAGAGATCAAGGCAATCCCCCAAAACCCCGCCATCATTGCCTCTGGGCCTCTAACTTCCCCAAGCCTTTCAACTGCAATCGCCCACTTTCTGGGACAATCAAATCTGTATTTCTACGATGCTATCTCACCGATTGTCGAGGCTGATACGATTGACATGAAGATTGCCTTCCGAGCAAGCCGCTATGATCAGGAAGGGGAGGGAGATTACATCAATTGTCCCATGAACAAAGAAGAGTATGAGCGCTTTGTCGAGGAATTGATCAAGGCTGAACGAATCCCCTTGCGCTCTTTTGAAGAACAAATTGAAAGCGGGGTAACAAGTGGCAAAGGACCATTTTTCGAAGCTTGTTTGCCGATTGAAATTTTAGCCAGGCGTGGTAAAGATGCCCTTGCATTTGGGCCACTTAGACCGGTCGGCTTAAGAGACCCAAAAACCGGTAAACGCCCCTATGCGGTGGTACAGTTGCGTCAGGACAATCTTGCTGGCACGCTTTACAACATGGTTGGCTTTCAAACTAATCTTACCTTCCCAGAGCAAAAAAGAGTTTTTCGTTTGATTCCCGGCCTGGAACATGCCGAATTCAGCCGTTTCGGTCAGATGCATCGCAATACCTACGTATTTGCTCCACAAGCCCTTAAGCCAACTCTTCAGACCATACGGCGGCCCGATCTATTTCTTGCCGGACAACTGATCGGCGTCGAGGGCTATGCCGGAAACATCGCCAGCGGTTGGTTAGCAGGCATCAATGCAGCTCGTTTTCTCAGAGGGAAACCGCTCCTAGAATTGCCGCGAGAAACAATGTTCGGCAGCTTGATGTATTACATCACCCATGCTAACGAAAAGGACTTTCAGCCCATGAAAGCTAATTTTGGTCTTCTTCCTTGCAATGAAAGTGAACGGTTACGGAACAAAAAAGAGCGGCATCAATATTTTGCCCAGAGAGCTCACAATATCCTTGAACGATGGTGGAGAGAATTCGGTGATTCGAGATAAATTGCGTATAGGTATATTTTTGGCCCTAATCCTGTTGTTGACAACGGGGGGTGGTTGTAATTCCCGCCAGGCTGAAGTTTTCCATGCGAATCAAGTCTCTCAAATTGAACAAGACTTGTCATTTCAAGTAAACTGTGGTCCAAGAACACCTGGCTCTACATGTCATCAGCGCATTCAAGATTGGATCGCGTTAAGCCTTAAAGAGCAGAACTGGCAAGTTGAACCCCAATCCTTTTCGGTTGGTCAAATTCGGGGCACGAATATCATTGGAAAGTATGGAAATGGAGCAAAATTCATTATCATTGGCGCCCACTATGATTCGCGATTTACATCCGACCAGGAGAAACAAGCCGAACTTCGCGAGCAGCCCGTGCCTGGGGCTAATGATGGCGCTTCTGGAGTTGCGTTGTTACTGTTGTTATCCAGAGAAATCCCACGACAAATTCCTCCTGCTGAGCAAACTATCTGGCTGGTATTTTTTGACTTAGAGGATAATGGGAATTACCCTGGATGGGATTGGATCTTAGGTTCTACAGCCTTCGCCAGTTCCCTTACCGAAACCCCATCTGCTGTTATTGTCGCTGACATGATCGGCGATCGAGACTTGAATATTTTCATGGAACACAACTCAACCGATGAGCTGAATCAGGAAATATGGCAAACAGCGCATCAGCTTGGCTATGAAGAATTTTTCATTTCTCAGCTAAAATATCGGATGATAGACGACCATATACCCTTTGTCCAACGCGGTTTCCCAACTACTCTGCTGATTGACTTCGATTATCCCTATTGGCATACCACCCAAGATACATTGGATAAGGTTTCCGCTCAAAGTATTCTCATTGTCTATGATACACTTATTAACTGGATAAGAAAGCAATGAGATGAGTGAAGAAAAACCAGTAACCTCACCAGCTCTCGTCAAGATAGTTAAAGATCTTCGGGAGTTTTTGCCTGAGATCACAGAGCAGTTAACCAAGTCTTCTGGCATTCGCCCATCCCTTGAGAAACAATTGCTCTCCCTTTTGAGCGCATTGGAGGAAACTGCTCTTTTGCAGGAATATTCCACCCTCGACCAAGTCTTAATGAATTGGGTTGCCCAATATACTGAAGCTGATATCCCTCAGGTGATTTTAGACCTGAGTGACTTCCTTCATTCTATCCAGACAGCCTGTCAACAGGTCATCCAGAATCATCCAGAGACATTTGACTTTGCAGAGCGAAATTTTTCTTTTGAAATTTCCGAACTGTTTTTCCACACTCAGAAGCGGTTAATACGAATCGGGTTCGAGAAATATGTCGATCAGCAATCAAGAACTGCTACTGAGATTCAAGCCATGCTAGAGAAATTAGACCAGAGTAAATCGAACTTTATTTCCATCGCTGCCCATGAGTTGAAGACCCCGTTGACGATCATTGAAGGGTATTCGATGATGCTGGGAGAGCTGCTCTTTGGCAACGAAGGTTTTAAAACCTACTCACCTTACCTAGATGGAATTAAAAAGGGAACAGAAAGGTTAAAGCAAATCATCCAAGATATGATCGATGTCTCATTGATTGATTCGCGGATGCTTCTATTGACCTTTCAACCTTGTCTGATCAATCGGTTAATCGAAACGGTTGTTGAAGATATGAAAAAGAGAGCGATGGATCGTGATTTGTTGATTCAATTTCGTCCGATAAAAGGTATGAACGAGCTAATCTATCTGGATGAAATTCGTCTCTCTCAAGCCCTGCGAAATATTATCGAAAACGCCATCAAATTTACTCCAGATGGGGGAAAGATAGAAGTGTATGGAAGAAAGCTCAGCGGATTTATCGAAATCATGGTGGAAGATACTGGCATCGGTGTAGACCCAGATGATCAGCCACTGATTTTCGAGAAATTCTCGCAATTAGGACAGGTATCTTTGCATTCATCAGGTAGATCAAAGTTCAAGGGTGGGGGTGCTGGTTTGGGCTTGCCCATTGCTAAGGGAATTCTAGAAGCTCATGGTGGCACAATTTGGATGGAATCAGAAGGTTACGATGAAATCCGCTGTCCGGGATCGATATTTCACCTGATGGTGCCAATTTATACCCAACCTCCTCAACCTTCAGCACAAATCTTCTCTGAGCTGCGGCACCAAAATCGTAATCGTCATCGAGCGAAAAATGGTTAGGAAAATTGTTCCCGTTGTCGATTCGTATCAGGAAAGAGGCGTTGCCGTAGGGGTGGAAATCGGCAAGCCCAAATCAGACTTTACGCTTGAAGACTCATTGAATGAATTATGTCTCTTAGCCCAGACAGCCGGCATTGAGGTCATCGCCACTCTTACCCAGAGACTAGAGAAGCCCAATCCCCAGACTTATATTGGTGCAGGCAAGCTCGAAGAGCTAAAAGCAGTCGTCAATGAGTTAGGCGCTAATATTATACTGTTTGATGATGAACTCTCCCCTCGCCATCTCCGAGAGCTTGAGAAACATTTTGACGAAAACATGCGCATCATCGACCGCACAGCATTGATCCTGGACATCTTTGCTCAACATGCAGCCACCCGTGAAGGTGCTCTGCAAGTCGAACTGGCTCAGTATGAATACCGTTTACCTCGCTTAACCAGGGCGTGGACACACCTTGCCAGGCAGGCTGGAGGTGGCGGCGGCAGAGCAGGAAGCGTTGGGGGAGTAGGTCTGCGCGGTCCGGGCGAAACACAACTGGAAGTGGACAGACGTGATATTCGCCGTCGTATCGCACATCTTAAGGAGGAGTTAGAAAAGGTTAAATCGCATCGCCGTCAATACCGCCGCCGGCGAAAAAAGAGCGGAATTCCAGTAGTTGCACTCATCGGATATACCAATGCTGGTAAATCCACCTTGCTGAATGCACTTTCAAACGCCAATGTTTATGTAGCCGACCAGTTATTTGCGACCTTAGATCCGACAACAAGGCGTGTTCTCTTGTCCGACCATCATGAAATTCTGCTAACCGATACGGTCGGCTTTATTCAGAAACTTCCTACCCATTTGATTGCCGCCTTTCGGGCTACCTTAGAGGAGATTGCCGAGGCTGATGTTTTGCTGCACGTGCTCGACATCTCCCAACCAACAGCTCAACAACAAGCCCAAGCCGTTTTTCAAACCTTAAAAGAAATCGAGGCTGATCATTTGCCGATTTTTACTGTCTTAAATAAAATTGATTTGCTTAAAGATTCCCAACAAACCGTAAATATCCTTGAGCAATATCCAAATTCGGTAGCCATTTCAGCTCTGAAGGGTTTAGGTATCGATGACTTAATGCGAAAATTAGAAGACTTTCTTTTTACTCGCCAGCACCCTCTCACGATAGAATTACCCCAAAGGGAAACTTACCTTTTTCAATTGTTTTCAAGAGAAGGGGTCGTTGATAAAATTGAATATTCCGGGAATCAGATCATTCTTCAAGGGAAAATCCCTGGCCGGCATTTGGCGAAATTCACCCCTTATCTATATAAAACTCCTCTGCGAGAATTGATCCAATGAAAGAATCTCTGAATCGTGCTCTCGATCGACTAGCAAATTTTTTCGCCCACCGCAAAGGATTGCTTCCTCTGGTAGGGCTGGTTTTGATCTTTATCAACGGTTTGCTTCAGTTTCTTCCTATCGACAACTTATCATTAATCGAAAAAAACATCTTCCTTCATATTGGCTTAATTCTTGCTATTCTCGGATTCCTCTTGGCGTGGTCTCTATAAGTCTAGTTTAGGCCCTCCCGCTCGAATTTCAGCGGGAAAACGATCTTCAAACTTCTTGAAATTGTCAACGAATCTCGAAGCAAGACTTTTATAACGCTTATAATACGCTTCCTCACTGACCCAGGCGGTTGAAGGGGTTAAGATTGTTTCTGGCACACCAGGACAATTTTGGGGGACTTCAAAACCAAACACTTCATCTTGTTTGGATTCAACACCCATCAATTCATCATTCAAGGCCGCATTCAATATACGCCGAGTATATTCAATACTGATCCGCTTCCCAACTCCATACGGGCCTCCAACCCAGCCGGTATTGAGTAGCCAACAATTCACTCCATACCGCATAATTTTTTGACCCAACAGATTGGCATAGGTGACTGGGTGATAAACCATAAATGGCCCACCAAAGCATGGGCTAAAAGTGATCTCTGGCTCCTCGCGGAGTCCGATTTCAGTTCCAGCTACTTTGGCGGTATATCCGGATATGAAGTGATACAAAGCCTGTTCAGGGGTGAGACGGGCAATCGGAGGCATGACCCCGGAGGCATCGCAGGTCAGAAAAACGATATTTTTTGGGTGGGGTCCCCGTTTTTCAGTTAATGCATTCTCGATATACTCCAGCGGATAGGAAGCACGCGTGTTTTCGGTTATCGAATCATCGTCCAAATCGATGTGCCGAAAGACCGGGTCATAAACCACATTTTCAAGAATGGTTCCAAACCGTTTGGTACAGGCGTAAATTTGCGGTTCTGCGGTCGGAGAAAGTCCAATCACTTTAGCGTAACAGCCCCCCTCAAAATTGAAAATTCCATCATCTGACCATCCATGTTCATCATCACCGATCAGATAACGGTTAGGGTCAGCCGAAAGGGTCGTTTTACCCGTGCCTGATAAACCAAAAAACAGAGCAACATCCCCCTGTTTACCCATGTTTGCCGCGCAGTGCATGGGCAGGATACCCGCTTGAGGTAACAAGTAATTCATAATCGTGAAGGCAGATTTCTTGATTTCCCCCGCATAACCAGAGTTACCGATGATACAAAGTTTTTGCTCAAAATTTATTGCGATAATGGTATTCCTGGCTGTCGAATCAATTGAAGGAAAAGATTTAAAGGACGGCACGGCAATCAGAGTAAATTCAGGGACATGTTGGCGATAAGTTTCTCGGTCTGCAGGGGTTAGAAACATGTTGCGAGAAAAGAGACTGTGCCAGGCTTTTTCGGTAATGACCCGTATGGGCAAGCGACAAGCAGGGTCTGACCCGACATAGCAATCTTGAACAAAGACATCTTTTCCTTGCAGATATCCCTGAACTCGGATAAATAAATCGTGAAACTGCTGAGGATCATACGGACGGTTATACTGTCCCCACCAAACCGATTCTTCGGTTTCGCTATCCTTAACAATAACTTTGTCGTCAGCAGCCCGGGCTGTATGTTGGCCGGTACTGACGACTAGCGCTCCTCCAAGTGTTATTTGCCCTTCGGCGCGAAAGAGGCTCTCTTCATAGAGCGCTTCAATAGGCAAATTCCAGTAAACCTTGCGCAGGTTTCCCAAGCCTTGAAAGGTCAGGTCGTACTCTGCTTTAAGTTCACCAGCTATAGGCTCCGCAGGCGTGCGAATGTTTAATAAGTTATTATTCATAGCCAATCCCTCAACATGCGCCGATCGCCAATATAAATTTCAGATGGAGCGTTCGGGTCAAGCGCCCATCGAATGCGCTCAATTCCTGTCATGATGTCTTTGACACTGCCGGCAAAACTCAGCCGTAAATGACCCTCCATACCAAACTCTTTTCCCGGCACAGTGACAACAAATGCTTTGCGCAACAAAAAGTTTGCCAATTCCACCGAGTTATTTGAATAGGCGCGAAAATCCGGTAAACAGTAGAATGTTCCATCCGGTGGCATGACTCGAATGCCATTTACGGTTTTCAGCTCCTGCAGGATGATATTGCGATTATTTTCAATCGTCAGCCTAAGGCTTTCTACAACCGATTGCATACCGTTTAATGCGCCTTCTGCAGCGGCTTGAAGGACAACCGAAGGGCAGGATTCGGTTTGAGCCTGAATGTTATGCAGAACCGAAACCAATCTGCGATTGGTTACCACCCACCCAATTCGGAAGCCGGTCATCCCATAAAGCTTTGATACTCCATTCACCACAATAATTTTGGTATTTTCGATATCCTTTGCAGTGAATTGATAGGGTGAAGGACATTTTTTATGATCAAAGATCAGCTTGTGATAGATGTCATCCATGACCAGATAAATGCCCTTGCGTTCGCAGTAATCCACGATCTGAGCGATGAAATCTTCGCGATAAAGCACTCCTGAAGGGTTATTTGGGCTATTGACGATAATGGCTTTTGTGTATGGAGTGACCGCTTTTTCAATGTCTTCAAAACGAGGATGAAACGTGCCATCTTCGGGTGTAACGATGACGGGAATCCCATTAACCATCTTGATAATTTCCGGATAACTAACCCAATAGGGAGCCAGCAGAATGACTTCATCCTGGGGATCGATCAAAGAATAAAATAAGTTGTACAAAGAAAATTTCGCACCAGAAGAGACAGCGATATTCTCTGGTGCAACATAACGTCCATAATTTTCTTCGGTATAGCGAATGATGGCCTTTTTCAAAGATGGGGTTCCATCAGGGGGGGAATATTTGATGTCCCCAGAGCTAATCTTGGCTGCAGCCGATAAGATAGCTGTGATCGGAGCTTTGTTTTTTGGTTCGCCAATTCCTAAATGAATCACCGACTCGCCCCGTTCACGCAAAAAGCGGGCTTCTTCATTCAACTTTAGAGTTGGGGATTCGGCGATCGCCCTCGCCAAATGACTAATGGTCATTCTTTTTAGCCCTCCATCTTCCTACTCGAATATCCAATTATCTTTCTGAATAAAAACCTGACTAACGGACTAAAGCTAATAGAACTCCACCTGCGATCACACTGGCAATTTGACCCGCTGTATTAGTCGCCATGGCTTGCATAATAATAAAATTATCCGGGTTTTCCTCATTGGCCGTGCGCGCCGCCAGCCTGCCTGCCATTGGAAAGGCGCTAATCCCGGCTGCTCCAATCAGGGGGTTTATCTTTCCTTTCGTTGCCCAATAGGCAAGTTTTCCGAATAACAGTCCAACAAAAGTATCTAACCCAAATGCAAGCAAACCTAAAATCAAAACAATCAAGGTATCCAATCGAACGAAACTTTCAGCTTTCATGGTAGAGCCAATCGCTAAACCCAGGAAAAGCGTAGAAATGTTAATGACCTCATTTTGCACCGATTGGCTCAATCTATCTACGACACCGCTCTCTCGTAGCAGGTTGCCTAACATGAGCATGCTGATCAAAGGAGCAGCCTCTGGAACGAGGATCGACACCAGTATTGTAACGCCAATCGGGAAAATAACCCGCATGGTTTTGGAGACAGGTTTGTCGATATAAGCCATCGTTGCCGCCCGCTCTTTCCGATTGGTTACAAGTCGCATGATGGGGGGTTGAATAATCGGAATAAGGCTCATATAAGAATACGCAGCAACTGCAATTGGAGCCAGAAGCTCCGGAGCTAATTTTGTGGCAACGTAGATAGCTGTCGGCCCGTCAATCGCTCCAATAGCCCCAATGGAAGCTGCTTGGGGTAGGCGATACCCCAGTAGGGTCGCCAAGATTAATGTACCGAAAATCCCAAACTGACCGGCTGCACCAAAAACCAGGAGCGAGGGTCTGGACAATAATGGGCTAAAATCAATCATTGCCCCGACCCCAACAAAGATCAATAAGGGAAATAATTCGGTTACAATTCCGGTTTGATAAAGCAAGGTAAGAAAACCATGCTCTCCCGTTAATGCCGAGAAGGGAAGGTTTGTCAAAATACAACCGAAACCAATCGGCAAGAGCAAAACTGGTTCATATTCCTTAACAATAGCGAGGTAAATCAGGACCAAGCCGGCAATGATCATCAAGATTTTTGCCGGGCTAAGATCTTGGAAACCCTTAAATAACTCTAAAACACCCAACCAGGACGGGTTCATTCTGTTTTGGAACCCCCTTCAAATTCAATCAGGACTTCGTTGTGTCGAACGTGTTTGCCGACCTGGATTGGAATAAACTTGATCACGCCGCTGCGTGGAGAACGAATGGTGTTTTTCATTTTCATGGCCTCAATAACACAGAGAGGGTCACCTTCTTGAACCTCTTGTCCGACATTCACTTCGATGCTGGTCACTACACCAGGAATAGGGGATTTCACTGTATTAAGGGCATTTGTCCCAACAGTTTTGGACACAGTCACAGCAGGTTGCGTTGAAACCGTGCTTGCATTCGTACCTCGTTTCGGAAGTTTTTCGATTTTTTCTTCAACCGGGTAGACCTCATAGGTATAACCATCGACGGTAGCTATAATAGGGCGTTGATCAATGTTTTCAATTTCAACTTCAAATAGTTTGTCATGAATTTTTACTTTGTACTTCATCTGATCACCCCTCTTTTACTCAAAATCTGACTACGCAAAACAGCCTGCCAGGCGGATACAATCGCCGTAGGCGGTAATGGAAATCGGCCGGGGCCGGCTGAAATTCTTTGATGGATCGCCGTGCTGACCGCAATAGCGACAGCATGTTGTCTCATTAACTCCTGGTTTTCCTCTTGATCAGAATTTTCTTCTAATTTGGTAGCTTTCTCTTGCGCCTTCGCTAAAACAAATACAAAGAGGGAAAGTAAGGTCCATAACAAGACCATGGCAACACAGATTAAGAACATACCAAGGACAGTGATTTGGAGAGCAAGAATAAGATCATTCATTCGTCACCTCGGTGGATCACATCGGTATGTTGCCATGTTTTCGCGGCGGCGCTGAAGAGAATTTATCGCGCAATGCAGCTAGGGAGGCAATAACCTTTGGACGCGTTTCGCGGGGTTCGATGACATCATCGACATAACCAGCCTTGGCGGCATAATAAGGATTGTTAAACTGAGCACGATATTGTTCAACCAATCTAGCTCGTTCTGCAACGGGATCTGCAGCTTTTTCAATTACTTTGCGGTACAGAATATTTACAGCCCCTTCTGCGCCCATGACCGCAATTTCAGCACTCGGCCAAGCATAGGTGACATCTGTACCAAGATATTTGCTGCTCATCACGACATACGCACCACCATACGCCTTGCGGGTAATCACGGTAATCTTTGGAACCGTGGCTTCAGAATATGCGTAGAGGACCTTTGCCCCATGGCGTATGATGCCGCTATGCTCCTGTTCAATTCCTGGCAAAAACCCGGGTGAATCGACAAAAGTAATAATGGGCACGTTGAAGCAATCGCACATGCGGACGAATCGAGCAATTTTATCAGAAGCATCGATGTCAATAATGCCAGCCATTTCGCTGGGTTCCTGAGCCACAATGCCAACGCTATGACCTCCCATGCGTGCAAATCCAATTATTGCATTTCTAGCCCAGCCCGGTTGAATCTCGAGGAATTCACCATCATCTACCACGTGAGCAATGACGTCATGCATCCGATAGGGTTGAGTGGGATCCAATGGGACAATAGCGTTTAGTTCCTCGTCCATCCGAAGTGGATCATCTTTCGGGGGAAGGTATGGAGGATTTTCGACGTTGTTCGAAGGGAGATAACCTAAGACCTGCTTGGTTAACCAGAGCGCTTCTTCTTCGTCTGAAGCCACTAAATGACAGGTGCCGGTGATTGACATATGCACTTCAGCACCACCCAAGGTCTCTGGGTCAACGATTTCACCGGTAACCGCTTTGATCACCTCTGGCCCGGTAATAAACATGAAGGACTTTTTCTCCACCATAATAATCAAATCGGTCAGAGCAGGTGAGTAGGCGGCTCCGCCAGCACAAGGACCCAACATAACACTGATTTGTGGAATAACCCCCGAGTATTGAGCATTACGGCGGAAAATTTCTGCGTAACCTCCAAGGCTTCGTACACCTTCCTGGATGCGAGCCCCACCGGAGTCAATCAAACCAATAATCGGCACGCCATTTCGCATCGCTAGATCCATTACACGACAGATCTTGTGACTCTGCATTGCCGATAGAGTCCCACCATATACGGTAAAATCTTGGGCGTAGACGTAAACGGTGCGGCCATCAATCTGGCCGTATCCGGTGACAACGCCATCTCCCAGATATTGTTCCGATGCCATGCCCATTTCATCGGGTAAATTGGTAATAAAGGGTTCCAATTCGTTGAAGGTGCCCTTATCGAGCAAAATATCCAATCGCTCGCGTGCAGTTAGCTTCCCTTTAGCGTGCTGAGTGACAATGCGCTCAGGTCCGCCGCCTAGGCGTGCTTTCTCGCGCAAGGCTCTGAGTTCTGCAATTCTAGGATCTTCACTTGTCATAGGTTCGACTCCATCCTTTTTCATCATACTCAAGACTCACTTTGAGGTTTAGTGATAGATTTCACATAGACGTCATCGAATTTAATGGTGCAATACTATCAAAAGGTATCTTCTTTTATGACATCCTTCACAATGCAAGAAGGCTTCACTCCTCAACATTCGGTTGTTAAGGTTGGTTGAAAATCTCATGATAACCGCGGTCCAACTCATCATCCGAAAGGTGAGCATAGCGTTGAGTTACAGTGATCGATTTATGCCGAGCCAATTCTTGAGCCAGTTTGATATTTCCACCCGATCCCAATAAGACCGCAGTTACAAAATAATGGCGAAAAGAATGAGGGGTAATCGTTTCCGATGCTTCATCTCCCAAAGCTATCTTTACATGCTGGTCTATGATTTGTCGCCCGGTGGTAGCTGAAATAGGCTTAATTTTTTTACCAGCCCCACGATCGTGACGGGCAAAAACGGGCAATGCGCCAATAGGCTTACCCGAAGCTCCATCGAACGGAGAACGCTCGGTCAGATATTCTTTGATTGCCTGCAAGCAACGCGTCGAGAAGCGGACAACAGCTTGCTGATCGCCTTTCCCGATAATGATAGCCTTTTGTTCTGCCCAGTCGAGATCACCGCGGCGCAAATTACAAGCCTCATGAATGCGCAAACCAGTATCAGCAAGCGTAAGGATCAGCGCCCGATCCCGTAAGAGCCGCAATCGCTCATTGGTTTTTTGAGGTAACACTGATGTAAGATTTATTGCATATTCTATTATTTTCTCTATATATTTTCTGGGAAATTGGGGTAGGCGCTGGCCTGAACGACGTGACCGCTGTCGGATCAGAAGACGTAGATTGGGCAAATTAATCTCAATAAGTTGCGAAGCAGCCAAAAATTCGTAGAAGCGATAAATCGCTGTCAAATACAATTTTTCGGTAGCTGGGGTATAGGTACGCAGATCATCCAAGCAATCCAGGATAGCGTCTGGTTTTAGCGATGAGATTGGTGGATCTTGGAGTTTTGATTTATCCTGGATAGTTTTTTGAAAGAAGGATAGGGCATTGGCATAACTGCGGTAGGTATTTTGGCTTCTTGAGCGCTGAATCATCGCCAGGAAGTCATTCACTGCTTCTGTAAATCTAATCACTTCACTCATTTTCCTTCTTGATTGAGAAAAATTTATGCTTATGATAATGATAGTTATCATAAGCATAAAGCGTAATTCTGTCAAGCGGGAAATTACTTACTTCCCTATAGGATTTTGCAGTTCTCATCCAAATCTTTTTTGAAACTGCAGATAAGAACCCGAATAGTCAACCCCCTTTCTGACCTTAACCATCCCTTCTAAAACTTTTCTATTTTTTCGTAACGCTTCAAACACCTCCCCCACTTTTTGAGCATCTTTTTGTTTAATTGCTTCGACAAGTTGATTTTTCGCCTTTCCTACCCAGCTCCATTCCGCTCTAAATTGATCTGCCTTCACCCAGTAATCTTTTTTCTCCCATACAGACGTCGTCTCTTGGATACTCTGTTCGATTTCATCTAGGGACAATGCAATAAAAGATGCTATATTTATATATTCTTCATTGCTAATTGCCTTTTCACACTCAATGATCGCTCTTCCAAGTAGCTTGAGGGCTCTTTCTCGCATTTGATAGCCATTTTGTGTCTTTATAATCCTGCTCACGTCATTTTCCTTGTATCGAAGGTTGGTTGGTTTTTTATTGACGGAAATGCAACCCTTGCTTATAATTTATTTTGCATGGGGAAGTGCTGGAATTGGCAGACAGGCATGACTTAGGATCATGTGCCGCAAGGCGTGCGGGTTCAAGTCCCGCCTTCCCCATCTCTCTGGCGGTATCAGACGTTGCCACCCCACCCTATCGGGTCGTTTTGGAGGTGGCAAATGTGCGTCAGGAATTCATTATACATGACTGCTGATCATTTCAGCGGTTTTGACAGTTGACAAATGTTGCTCAATCCTTGCTCAATGATCGCCTTTTAAGTGGGTTAGCAGTAAACACTGTCAAGTACTACCACTCCAGTTTAGCAAAATTCACCAACAATTGCAAGGCTAAAACTTGTCCGACTCTCAAGTTTTTGGGTTGTCTTTCCCGATGGAGAAACACACAAAATCACTTTTTTATTCTCTTGATATAATTTATACATTCCGTTAATCGACGCATGATATAATCATGCGAACAGTGTAAAACCAATCTGATATCCTAGCTGAAGGTAAGATAAGCCTTGAAAGTTGAAACTACGCCCTTAGAAAACCGAGTATTAAAAGTGGTGGTCGAAGCCACCCCTGAAGAAACAGAAACCGCTCGCCGCACTGCAGCCCTTAAACTAGGGAAGAAAGTTCGTGTTCCCGGTTTTCGGCCCGGAAAAGCGCCTTATCCGATACTTCTCAAACATCTCGATCCATTCCTTCTTCAGGAAGAAACCATCGAAGTTTTCATTGATAAAGCATATCCGGAGATCCTGAAGCAGGAAAAGATTGAACCTTTTGATCAGGGCAGATTGGAATCCATCCTTGAGCTCGATCCTCTGAAATTAGAGATACATATTCCTCTCAAGCCTCTGGTTGATCTGGGAGATTATCGTTCTATTCGGATTCCCTATGAACCGCCAGTAGTCACCGATGAGGATGTAGACAAAGAATTGGATCGATTGCGGCAACAAAATCCTCTCATTGAACCGGTGGAGCGCCCCATCCAAGAAGGTGATGTCGTTTTTGTTGACCTGATTAGCTATCGCAAAGAAAATGGAGAGATTACCGATCAAATCATTCTAGACCAAAAGGACATCCCGCTCCAAGTGTTTCCTGAAAACAAAAAAGACTTTTGGGAGTATCCATTCCAGGGATTTAGCAAAGTATTAATTGGCAAACAAGCCCACGACCAGTTTAGTATTGATTACCATTTTCCAGAAGATTCCCCCAGCTTTTCCTTCAAAGGGATGGATGTTCATTTTGAGGTCACCATCAAACAAGTCAAAGCTCAAATCTTACCCGACCTAGACGATGAGTTTGCTCAATCGGTCGGGGAATATTCCTCAATTAATGAGTTAAGAACCGCTGTCCGTTCGCTTCTTGAGCAACAAGCCAAAGAAGAATATCTAGAGGAGTTTGATTCAAAAGTTATGCAAGAAGTAATCAATTGCTCCACCTTTGAATATCCACTGGAAATATTTGAAAGCGAGCGGAATGCTTACCTTGACGAATTAAGAAAGCGTTTAGAGAAACTCAAAATAGATCTTGATCTTTATAAAAAAATCCGAGGCCTTACTGAGGAGCAGTTTGAGGAAGAGCTAAAAGAAGTCGTAGACCGCCGCATAAAATCCTCATTGGCTTTATTAGAAATTGCTAAGAAAGAAGATGTTAACATTGATCCGTACAAAGCTCTTGAGAACACCCAAAAGGCAATGCAAATTTTTCTCGAAAATCCCAAAGATACGCATATCCCTAAACAACTGTTAGAAGAGCTTGCCCATCGACTCTCCCAACGAAATTTGATCGATCAAGTATACAATAGCGCTGTTGAAAGACTGAGACAGATCGCTAAGGGTGAAATACATAATGAAGAAATTCTGTCCAAACCAGATGACTCAGGGAGCGAAGAAATTCGTGAATCGGAAATAGCGGCTGAAAATGTGCCCCAAGAAAATTTTGCCAATGACAAATCCGGTTTGGAATAATTAAATCTATGGAACGTTTATAAAATTCGAATTGGTAGAAGGACAGGAAAAATGACAAAAATACTCTCCCCTACATCCTTAATTCCGATGGTTATCGAAACCTCCGGTCATGGTGAGCGGGCTTACGACATCTATTCTTTACTGCTTAAAAATCGCATCGTCTTTCTGGGGACACCGATCAACGATCAGGTTTCTAATCTGATTGTTGCCCAATTGCTTTATCTGAGCAGCGAAGATCCCGAAAGCCCTATCCAGATGTATATTAACTCGCCAGGTGGTCAAGTGTACGCCGGTATGGCTATTTACGACACAATGCAAATGATACCCAATCCAATCAGCACTCTGGCAGTGGGAATGACTGCTTCGTTCGGCACAGTTCTGCTAACAGCCGGCACAAAGGGGCAGCGCTATGCCCTACCCCATGCTACGATCCATATGCATCAACCGTTGGGTGGCGCGCAGGGACAGGCATCTGACATCGAGATTCAAGCGAAAGAGATTCTGCGTCTGAAATCTCGTTTGAATGAAATCTTGTCATTGCATACCGGTCAAAGCATTGAAACGATTGAGAAGGACACCGAGCGTGATTTCTATCTGACAGCCCAACAGGCCGTTGAGTATGGCATAGTCGATCAAGTCATGGAGATTCCTGAAGCAAAGCGGTTAGTCCCGCAACCGAAATAAGTTGTTCAAATTCAACAAATGAAACATAGAGACCTGACCTTGAGAGAGCGGTGAACGAAACCTTGTGTCACCGGCTCTCTCTCACCATCTCTCACTCTCAGCGGAACAGACGATGAACCTACCCAAAAAGAATTCCATTAAAGCCCTAATTGTTGACATGGACGGAGTTTTATGGCGTCAATCTCAACCGATTGGAAATCTGGCGCGTATCTTCGATAAGATCAACGCCAAAGGTTTAAAGATAACTTTAGCCACCAATAACGCTACCCTGACCGTTGAACAATACCTCCAAAAATTAGCTTCATTTGGGGTCGCCCTGTCGCCTGATCAAATCGTCAACTCACCTCAAGCGGCAGCGATGTACATGGTAAAACATTTTCCTCCTGGTAGCCCTATCTACTTGATCGGTAGAGATGGATTACGTCAAGAAATGCTCAAACACGGATATCAGATTGCTAACGGGCAAGAAAATCAAGCTGTTGTAGCAGTCGTCGTTGGAATGGACTGGGAATTGAGATTTGAACAGCTATGCCAGGCAACACTACTACTGCGAGCTGGTGCAGAATTCATTGCCACAAACGGCGATCGCACCTTTCCAACTCCACAGGGTCTTGTTCCAGGCGTTGGAGCAATTTTGGCTTTACTAGAAACAGCCAGTGAGAAAAAACCGGTTATTGTTGGAAAACCCGATCCTCTCATGTACCAGATTGCTCTTGAAAGAATGAATGTTCAGCCATCCGAATGTTTGGTGGTTGGCGATCGTCTGGAAACGGATATTCTCGGTGGGCATCAACTTGGTTCTCAAACTGCGCTGGTTCTTTCTGGAGTATCCACACTCGAACAAGCCAAAGCATGGTATCCACCACCCCATCATATCTGTCAGACTTTTGAAGAAGTGATCGACCAACTCTAAAAAGTATATGAGGGATAAACGACCCTTAATCTTTGACCTTTCTCACAAAGAGTTAAGCAATATTTTTGAAGAATGGGGCGAACCAAGCTATCGGGTAAGGCAACTCTGGGATGGACTGTATCGTAACCTCTGGAATAATGCAGAGCAATTTACCGTTTTTCCAAGACCTCTGCGCAAAAAGCTTGGCAGCTATTTTGCATTTGAATCGATATTTGCTGAGAAAGAATCAATTGCCGACAATAAAAAAACCAGAAAAATTCTCTTCCACACCCCTCTAGGGAATCCTATCGAGGCAGTTTTACTGCAGACTTTAGACCGATATACGTTATGCATTTCATCCCAATCGGGGTGCGGTATGGGATGTGTCTTCTGCGCTACAGGTCAAATGGGGTTTATAGCAAATCTCAGCAGCGGTCAAATCATTGAGCAGGTGCTGCATTTTGCTCGTTTATTGAATCAAGACCATAAAACGTTGTCCAATATCGTTGTGATGGGTATGGGGGAACCATTTCTCAATTTTGAGAACGTAATCAGAGCCCTTGCTCAATTAAATGACCCGACCGGTTTCAACTTTGGCGAGCGGCGTTTTACCATTTCGACCGTTGGAGTTGTACCAGTGATCCGCAAATTTGCCGCCTTAAAACGGCAGATCAACCTGGCGATTTCTCTCCACGCTGCAGACGACGAACTGCGTTCCGAACTATTGCCAATCAATCGCAAATACCCCCTGAATACGCTATTGGAAGCATGCCGCGAATATGTACATTTAACAAAACGCCGCCTCAGCTTTGAGTGGGTGATGATTAAGAATGTAAATGATTCGGTCGAACAAGCTTATCGTTTGTCAAAATTGCTTAAGGGTTTGCTCTGCCATGTAAACCTCATCCCGCTTAACCCGACGGAGGGTTACAGCGGCCAGGCTCCAGCGAAACAGCGAATCAAGGAATTTAAAGCTATTCTGGAACAACAGAATATTCCCTGCACCATACGCATACCTCGAGGCATTTCCATTCATGCCGGCTGTGGGCAACTTGCCGGTTTTCATTAAAGACAAAGTCATTAACCTTGTGCTAAAATGTTGATACCTTTATCAGGATAAGAAGAGCGGTAAAAATTTTGCCGTTCACCGCTTTCAATTGTGTTTCCGCTTTTCTCGGGTTATACTTGGTAATAAAGAAATATGGAGGCAGCATGAGTACACATCAACTGGTGAGACTCATTTATCCACCCAATCTTCTCCGTGTTCCGGTGATCAATCAATTAATTAAGGAGTTTGACATCACGGTAAATATCCTGCGCGCTCAAATCGATAACCAAAACGGTTGGATAGAAATCCAACTCAGTGGAAACATTCACGTCATCGAAGAAGCGATTCAATGGTTGATGCAGCAAGGCATCAAAGTAGAATTTATAAAGGACACCTGATACCCTCCTCGTGAATGATTCTAGTTTATGGAAGTCCAAATAGCGGTTTCGAAAATTCCCAAGTTCGGCATCCGTGAAAGCGGTGATACAGTAGAGGTTATCGAACGTCCACAGGGTGGAATTTCGGTTGTGCTGTCCGACGGACAGACTTCGGGGCGGGGTGCGAAATCCGTGTCAAACCTGGTCGTTCGGAAAGTGATCTCCTTGCTGGCTGAAGGAGTCCGAGATGGAGCAGCAGCCAGAGCAGCTTCAGATTATCTCTATACGCACCGAGAAGGGAAAGTATCTGCAACCCTTAATATCTGCTCTGTTGACCTGGTAACGAAAACACTTGTAATTACCCGCAACAATCCAGCGCCGGTGATTCTTTTCGACAATCAGCAGCTCCGAATCTTCGATGAAGAGAGCAAACCGGTTGGCATCTATCGAGACACCAGGCCCGTCATTGTTGAGGTGAGTCTTGCGGTTGGATTATGTGCCATTATTTTCTCCGATGGCTTGACACATGCTGGATCAAGAAATGGTAACCTCATTGACCTCTTTTCTGTGTTAAACCAATTCGGCAATAATCCGCATGATCCACCTCAGGTTATCGCCGATAATCTCCTTCAAAAAGCTATCCAACAGGATGAAGGCAAACCTTCTGATGATATCAGCATTGTGGTTATTAAAGTGTTTCCTTACCAAGGAGATCAAACTCGACGAATGCTTGTCCGATTACCCCTGAATAACGGTGGATAGCCCAATAAACTGGCATGATGAGCGTTTGCATTGGCGTCGTAGGACCCTGTGCGGCTGGCAAAACTACTTTGGTAAAAAAATTAAGGGAATTAGGTTATAACGTCCGACATATTGCCCAAGAACACTCATATGTTCCGGATATGTGGAAGCGGATTACTAACCCGGATATCTTGATTTTCCTTGACGTCAATTACCCCAATACCCTCCTTCGCAAAAAACTCGGTTGGACTCTGCAAGAATATCGAGAGCAACTCCAACGCCTAGCTCATGCCCGCCAGCATGCGGATCTCATTATCGATACCAATTCACTTACCGAAGACGAAGTATCCCAGCTTGCAATCAATTTTATTGAGAATTGGAAAAGAGAAAGATAGACGCGTTCAGAAAATAGGAGTATAATCGCCCTGCTAGCCAGCCAGAGGCGCGCCAGGGCAATGGCTGGCATTTGTTTGAATATGGAGGTCCCGACTTTATGACCAGAAACACAACCATATCCTTGATTGTCATTTTTGCCATATTGATTCCTGCAATTTATCTCGTCTTACCGACCACCAATTCTTTCTTAGGGCGGACTATCGTAACCAAGCTAGGATTAGATCTGGTTGGTGGACAACAAATTGTCTTGCAAGTCGATTTACCCGAAGATACCATTCCCGATCGCGATCTATTAGTTAAAGCCAGTCAGATTGTCGAAAGCCGTGTAAACGGTTTGGGGGTGGCAGAAGCAGTGGTACAGATCGCCGGAAATCGTTTCATCAATGTTGAATTACCGGCTGTCAAGGATGCAACGGAGAGTATAAATGCTATTAAACAAACAGGCGTCCTTGAATTTGTGGATATGTCCCAATTGAGCGATGAAGAAGCCTTTGCCCTGGTTGACCAGACGATTCGCACCGATCTTCAAGAGACTTTGGGAGGTTCTGTCACGACGCCGATTACGGCAACTGGCGCATTGACCGAAACCGTATTCCACACAATTATGACGGGCTCCATGCTGGAATCGGTACAAACTACTACCAACCAAGTCGGTCAACCGGTGGTCTCCTTTCGCCTGACCTCTGAAGGGGCAAAGATATTCGCCGATTACACCAGACAACATCAGGGAAAAATTCTTGCCATCGTATTGGATAAAAAAGTCATTTCCGCCCCACGCATTCGGGAACCCATCGAAAGTGGAGAGGGGATTATCGAAGGGAATTTCACTGTGGAAAGCGCCAATGCCCTGACCGTTCAGCTTCGGTATGGTTCTCTACCCGTTCCTCTGAAAGTCGCTGAAACGCGCACGATCGGGCCGACATTAGGAGAGGATTCTTTACGGAAAAGCCTGATCGCCGGCGCCATCGGTTTTTCCATCGTTATTATGTTCATGATATTCTATTACCGCTTACCGGGAGCTGTAGCGATTACGGCGATTCTCACTTATGCAGTTATCACCTTTGCCATCTTTCGCACGATTCCGGTAACATTAACCCTTCCCGGCATTGCCGGCTTTTTGCTCAGTACCGGATCGGCGCTGGATGCCAACATTCTGATCTTTGAACGGTTAAAAGAAGAATTACGAAGTGGTCGAAAATTAGGCTTAGCGATCGATATTGGGTGGAAAAGAGCGTGGCCTTCCATTCGAGACTCTAATATTGCTACAATTCTCACCTCCTTAATTCTTTTTTGGTTCGGGAGCACTTTTGGAGCAACGATTGTAAAAGGCTTCTCCCTGACGCTCATGCTTGGTGTCATGGTCAGCTTGTTTTCCGCAATCGTGGTCACCCGAACTTTCCTGAACGTTCTCTTTACCTATTTTCAACCTTCAAACTATTCAAAATGGTTTGGCCTATAAAGGTGCTAAGATGATCAATATACTTGGAAAACGATATTTCTTCTTTCTCCTTTCCTTACTGATCATTATTCCCGGCATGGTTGTGCTTGGGATTTGGAAACTGCCCCTGGCAATTGACTTTACAGGTGGCTCATATCTGGAGTTCAAATTTGACAATCGGCAACCTCCACCGCCAGCAGAGATTGTGCTTCTATTTACCGACTTAGGGATCAAAGACGTTCAAGTTCTAACCACCGAACAGCAAACCATCATTGCCAAATCCAGTTTTCTTGATGAGACTACCCAAACAGAGTTGTTAAAGTCAATGGCAGAACGATTCCAAGACACCATCACCGTATTACGCTTCGATAGCGTTGGTCCAACCATCGGGCAACAGGTAACCCAAAGGGCAGCCATCGCTTTAGCTATCGCAGCCCTAGCGGTGATTCTTTACATCACCTTTGCTTTTCGGGGTGTGGAACACGCTTTTCGCTACGGATTGTGCGCCATTATTGCAATGGTGCATGACGTGGCTGTTGTGATTAGTATCGTTGCTATTGGCGGTAAATTCTTCGGCTGGCAGTTCGATTCGTTAACCTTAACCGCGTTGCTCACCGTAATAGGCTTTTCGGTACAAGATAAAATTGTGGTATTTGACCGCATTCGAGAAAATAGCGCCATCCTAAAACGACTTCCATTTGAAACTTTGGTCAATCACTCAATAGTCCAAACCTTACAGCGTTCCATCAATACCCAATTAATGACGGTCGAATTTATGTTGCTCGCCCTGGCTCTCTTCGGTGGAGTAACCTTGAGAGAATTTTCCACCATTCTCCTGATCGGTTTGTTCATGGGTACGTATTCCTCAATTTTTATTGCCGCTCCGATTCTGGTTGTCTGGGAAAACCGTGAGTGGCAGCAGTGGTTTAAACCCCGCACCAGTAACAGCGCAGCTTGAGGATTGATTACGGACGAACAAGGTAAAGGAGGGCAAACGCGCCTAATATCAGAAATGGAGCATACGGGATAGCCAAATCCGAACGATATTGTTTTCTAACCATCAAGCGGGCAACCAGCACAAAACTAAACAACCCTGCCGAAAATACCGCAATCCATAGCGCTACGAAAATTGCTGGAAATCCTAGTAAAAGTCCTAAAATAGCCAACAAGTTGACATCCCCAAAGCCTAAAGCCTCCTCTTCCAAAGCGGAGGCTTTTTTTCTGATTTTAAGCACGAACCTCCCCAGCCAATATAGCCCGAACATGACCAAAAAACCCATAACCCCACCCAACAGAGTGGAGATAAATCCATGACGGGCAATGCCAATGGCTAAAAAAATACCTCCGCCCGCAAGCACGGTTTCGAACAATACAACCCGATACTCAATATCTATCACTGTAATTACGCCAAAAACGACAAATACCAACCAGGAGAGCCAAAAATCTAGTCGCACCGGATAGCTCTGTATCCAATAAACCATTAATACACTAAATACATATACGAATACATAACGCCAGCGGCGGCGCAGGTTGCAGTTCGAACATTGTTGAAGGGTAAGGTACTGAGCATAGGATAGGCTCTTGCCACAATGATTGCAAAGCGGCTTTGTGAGACGCCGTTGATGAGGTAAACAATCGGCCAGATAATTTATCAGAAAGCCACCGAGCGTTCCAGTAAGCAGGCTGATCAGAAGAATCGCCATAGACCCATTATAATTGGCTGGAACGCTGTGAACCAGTCCATCACCTAACAAAACCTTAAGGAGTAAACAATACGATCATGGAAAAATTCATCATACATGGCGGTACCCCTTTGTCGGGAACCATACAACCATCCGGGAACAAAAATGCCGCCCTTCCCTTACTTGCTGCAACAACATTAACCGATGAACCGGTCATCTTACACAACGTTCCTCAAATTCGTGATGTCGAATCCATGCGTAAATTGCTTGAAAGTTTGGGGGTTCTGATTACCCAAATTGATCACCATTCATGGAAAGTCCATGCCAAGCAAGTATATATCCAGGACCTCGACCCCGATATTTGTCGCAGCATCCGTGCCTCAATCCTGCTGGCCGGTCCTGTTTTGGCTCGATGTGGTGAAATTTATTTACCACCGCCTGGTGGAGATGTAATCGGCCGGCGCCGTGTGGATACCCACCTTCTCGCCCTGAACGCCCTTGGTGCGGTTACAGATTACGATCGGACACAAAAACGTTTTAATTTCAAAGCCAAGCAGCTTAGTGGCGCGAATATATTACTAGATGAAGCCAGTGTAACCGCAACCGAAAACGCTATTATGGCTGCTGTAACCGCAACCGGAACAACGATCATTCGCAATGCCGCCTCTGAACCCCATGTTCAAGAGCTTTGCCATTTTCTCAATCATCTTGGGGCAAGGATATCGAATATCGGTTCGAATACTTTGACGATTGAAGGGGTTAGCAAATTGAAAGGAGGAGAATTTACAATCGGTCCAGATTATCTCGAAGTAGTCAGTTTTATTGGTGCAGCCGCAGTTACCAAAGGTTCTATTCGGATTGTCGGCGCCGGACCTCAATATTTGGATATGATCGCCATTGTCTTTCGCCGTTTAGGGGTCGAATGGTACGTAGAAGGTAATGACGTCATCGTTCCGCAGCAACAGCGCCTGGAAATCCAGCCTGACCTCGGCGATGCAATTCCAGAAATTAGCGTAATGCCCTGGCCAGCTTTTCCAACCGACTTGATGAGCATTGCGATTGTCATTGCCACGCAGGCTAAAGGAAGCGTCTTGTTTCATGATTGGATGTACCCATCACGTATGTTTTTTATCGATAAATTGGTCAGTATGGGAGCACAGATCGTACTTTGCGATCCACATCGGTGTATTGTCCAAGGACCCACCCAGCTTTTCGGCGAAAATTTAGAAAGCCCAGATATACGTGCCGGGATGGCCCTTGTGTTAGCCGCGCTGGCTGCTGAAGGCAAGTCAATCATTCGGAACATTGGTCAAATTGATCGCGGTTATGAAAAAGTGGATGAAAAACTCCGCGCTCTGGGAGCGCGGATTGAACGGGTAAGTATGGAATCCTAAACCACCTATCCCATCTAGGCTGAGTTTGTCACCTTTAGAAATTCATTGACTACGTCACGTAACATTGGCTCGGGTAAAGCCCCAACCTGTCGATGGACGACTTTTCCATTAAAGACAAATAACATTGTCGGAATACCCTGAACGCCAAATTTCATCGCCCACTCCGGATTTTCATCGGTGTTTACTTTGGCAATCAGCACTTTTCCTGCCAACTCTTTAGCAAGTTTGTCCAGTATCGGGGCAACCATTTTACATGGACCACACCAAGGCGCCCAGAAATCGACAATCACCGGGATTGGGGATTGCATAATAGTTTTTTCAAAAGCAGCATCTGTAACGTGAATAGGTTCATCAATCATATACATTCTCCTAAGTTTTTTCGGATGAAGTATAGCACGATCGCCTGAAAATGTCAGGTATAATTTCGCCAATGTCAATCGGATTTTTCTCGAAAAGAGCTGTTCAGTATCAAGTTCAAACCCCGCTCTATCAGGGGCCATTGGACTTATTACTGCATTTGATTGAGAAAGCCGAATTAGATATTACTCAGTTAGCGCTAGCCCAAGTGACCGATCAATTCTTGGCTTATCTCCAAACGCTTGATCACCTAGAAACTGAAGAGCTTTCGTATTTTATTGTTATTGCGACAAAATTGCTGTATATCAAATCCCAAATGCTTCTACCTCAATCTTCTCTTGACCTTTCGACTGAAGAGGAAAACAGTGAAGACTTGGTCAGACAATTGAAAGAATACAAGAAATTTCGCCAAATTGCGACCTGGCTAGGGGAAAGGGAGTCCCAAGGACTCAAGACTTATTTACGGCTTGCTCCTCCTCCAAAAGTCGAAAGTTTAGTTGATCTGAGTGATCTCGATTTGCAAACCTTTTTGCTTGCTGCTCAGAATGTATTTCGCAATGTTGAAAACTCGTCTGAAGTCCATCGCACAATCATCAAACCCAGATATTCAATCAAAGAACAAATTTACAGGATTGTTCAGGTATTGAAGGAAACAGGCCACACTTCTTTTCGAACTCTGACACGCTCCTTCCATTCGCGCGCCGAAGTCATTACGCTGTTTCTGGCATTATTAGAGCTGATCAAACAGCAACAAATCGAAATTCAACAAGCTGCCCTATTTGATGATATCGAAATCTTCCCAACAACTGAAATGTTCGAGAGTGAAACCTTGGAAAGCGAGTTTGAGAACTAAAATGCCAAACCGATTAATATCTTCCAATTCCCCTTATTTACTCCAACATGCGCATAACCCCGTAGATTGGTACCCTTGGGGAGATGAAGCCTTTCAAAAAGCCAAACAGGAAGACAAACCAATTTTTCTTAGTATAGGTTACGCTTCATGTCATTGGTGCCATGTGATGGCGCATGAATCCTTCGAGAACGAGCAAGTAGCTGAGTTTCTAAACCGGCATTTTGTCCCAATCAAGGTTGACCGCGAAGAGAGGCCAGACGTAGATTCCGTATATATGAACGCAGTAGTGGCCCTAACCGGACACGGTGGTTGGCCGTTATCGGTCTTTCTAACTCCAGAGGGCAAACCTTTTTTTGGCGGAACATATTATCCCCTGGTTGCGCGCTACCGCTTGCCTGGTTTTCTGGATGTCTTGCGCGCCATCCAGGATGCCTGGACGACCAAACGGCAACAAATCGAAGAGGCGACCGCCCAAATTTATAACGCCCTGAAACTGCAATATAACATCCGCAATCAACAACGCCCCTTCGATGCTACGGATTTAGAAACAGCCACAAATCTTTTGCTACAAACCTATGACTGGGACTATGGTGGCTGGGGAAAGGCTCCCAAATTCCCCCAACCCATTGCGCTCGAATTTTTGCTACACCGCTACACCCAGAACCCCCACCTATCCCGCGTGGGCGAATTGATTGAACACGTCCTGCAAAAGATGTCTCAAGGCGGGATGTACGATTTGCTGGAAGGCGGCTTTTGTCGTTATAGCACCGATCAACGCTGGATGATCCCCCACTTCGAAAAGATGTTATACGATAACGCCCAACTGGGCCTTGTATATCTATACGCAACTATTTGCACAAAAAATGAGCATTTCAAATCCATTGTTGAAGAAATCATCGCATTTTTACTCCAATCTTTACGCGATCCAGATGGACTGTTCTACTCCAGTCTAGATGCAGATTCGGAAGGTGAGGAGGGAAAGTACTACACATTTACCCTGGATGAACTGAGAACAACGCTGACAGCAGAAGAATACGAGTTTTTCTCTAACTCACATCATCTTTCCCCTTTGGAATCAAATCCGCAATACATGGTTTTTCAACTTGTTGAAAATTTGAACCTGGTTGAAAATTCAGTTATGCTGGACACAATTTACGATAAATTGCGTCAACTTCGAGCAAAAAAAGTCCGTCCAAATATCGATGACAAATGCATCTTGAGTTGGAATGCTCTAACCTTGCGATTTTTTGCAGAGGCGAGTAAATACTTACAATCTGAACGATTCCTGGACGTAGCCAAATCGCTGGCTAAGGCAATCAAGCAGTGGTACATAACGGAAAATTCTCTGTTTCGTATCAAACGAGGTGAGGTTGTGGCTACGCCAGCTTTATTGGAAGATTACGCCAGCACCATTATTGGCTTGCTCTCCCTGTACGAAGTTACTGGAGATGTAGAATGGTTTGGGCTGAGCAAAAGACTTGCCAATCAGATGGTTGAAAAGTTCAACGATCCTCAAGGTGGTTTTTTTGATGTCTCCAGGGAACATGACCATTTAATTTTATTGCCCAAGGAACTTCAAGACACATCCATTCCTTCAGCAAATGCCCTCGCCCATCAAGCGCTATTGAAGCTTGCCAGTTATGAAGGCACTTTAATGGAGTGGTTTGACCAAGCTACCCCATTCATTCAATTGGTCACCGAAAATGCCTTGAAGTATCCATTATCCTTTTCCTCATGGTTAATCTTGATCAATACAATACTGTCTGAACCGAAAGAGGTTGTGCTAGTTGGCTCTCAACAAGAGCTCAACCCGTTTTTTAGGGTACTCTGGTCTAACCCCAGATTCGATTACGTTATTTGTCATTCAGATATGCCTATACCGCCAAACGCGCCGGCAATTCTACAGGATCGAACGAAAATCAATCAAAAACCAACAGCCTACCTGTGTTATTTAGGGGTTTGTAAAAAACCAACGACAGATTATCAAGAGTTTGATAAAATGCTTCGCGAGTGATCAGTTGGGATAACTCAACTGCCACCTTGACCTTCAGGAGAACAGATCATGAAGCAGGTAATTTCAGCCATTAAAGGCACCCGCGATTTCTATCCAGAAAATATGGCCGTACGAACATGGCTGTATGACACTATCAAAAAGATTTCGCAGAGATATGGTTATCAAGAATATGAAGGGCCTTTTCTAGAGCCAATCGACCTTTATGCTGCAAAATCGGGCGAGGAGCTTGTGAAAGAACAGTCCTTTGTTTTCCCTGATCGAGGTGGCGATTTGATTACGCTGCGCCCAGAGCTAACCCCCACCCTGGCTCGCATGGTTGCTCAAAAACAAAATCAATTAGTTTTTCCGCTCCGCTGGTGGTCCTTCGGTCCATTCTGGCGATATGAAAAACCTCAGAAAGGGCGCTCGCGTGAGTTCTTTCAATGGAATATTGATCTGATCGGCCTCAACACCCCCGAAGCAGATGCTGAATTACTATCGGTGATTGTCTCATTTCTTCGGTCAGTTAATTTGTCCTCTACCCAAGTAAAAATATTTATTAATGACCGCAAACTGATGGAAAACTGTCTAAATCATTTGGGCATCCCTGCTGAAAGGCGGTCGGTCGTCTTTCGCCTGATCGATCGTAAGGAGAAAATGGAATTCCAGGAATGGCAAAATTATGCCCGAGACGAGGGGCTAAACACATCCCAAATTAATGGAATTGTAAACTTGTTGCAAAACACCGAACTCTGGAGAGAGTCACCGAATTTAATCCGTATCTTTCAAGCCTTAGAAAACGAATCGGCCAGCGAGTTTGTCGAATTCGATCCGAATATAATTCGCGGTTTGGATTATTACACCTCTACGGTATTTGAAGCTAAAGACATTGGCGGAACCGTAAGAAGATCTATTCTCGGTGGAGGTCGTTACGATGATTTATTAGCTGCAGTTGGCGGTGATCCATTACCAGCGGTAGGATTTGCGATGGGTGATGTTGTCATCTCACTAATTCTGCAGGAGTATGGCTGTATCCCGCCTGATATCTATTCCCATCCGGCAAAAGTTCTTGTTACGACATTCTCGAATGAATCTTTGCCTTTCTCAATCAAGCTTGCCCATCAACTGAGGGAGAAAGGAATAAACGTGATTACCTATCCCGAGGCAGCCAGCTTGAATAAGCAATTAAGATATGCGGATCGAATGAAAATTCCTTTTGCAATCCTTCTCGGCCCTGATGAAATTGCCAGTAATACGATCACCCTAAAATCGCTAAGCAGTGGTGAGCAGACCAAAATAAAAAACTCTGAGATTGATAAAAAATTGCTACCGCTCCTTGTCGGTGAAGCAAAGTCATGATAAAATGGCTTTACAAAAATTACGGTGCCAGTAGCTCAATTGGCAGAGCATCGCACTGTGGATGCGAGGGTTGTGGGTTCGAGACCCATCTGGCACCCCAAGATACGGTTACCCCCATCCCTCTATAGAGGGATTTTTTATTTCATTTCAAAGAAAAGTGCCTGGCGCATCTCGTGGATATGCTGCGGTGAGCTACCGCAACAAGCTCCAATTAACTTTGCCCCGAGATGACGCACGCTTTGGGCATGTTCCGCCATGACCTCTGGCAAACCATCATAAACCACTTTTCCATCCACTAGTTTAGGTATTCCGGCGTTAGCTTTAGAGATAATGGGTTTTTGACAACCTGCTTTGTGCATGCGATCAATGACCGCTTCTAATTCTTGAGGTCCTTTGCCACAATTTGCCCCAACAGCACTCAACTCGAGCTCGTTGGCGAGTTGAACCAATTGCTCAGGCGTGACACCCATCATCGTCCGCCCTTTGCTCTCAAAGGTCATGGTTACAGTAATCGGAAGGCGGGTGACCAATCGCGCCCCCTGAACAGCCGCTTTTACTTCTTGCAGGTCGGCCATTGTTTCAATCCAAATCACATCCACTCCGCCGCTGGACAATCCTGCAGCCTGCTCTGCGAACGCTTGAACTGCCGCTTCATAGGTCAATTTTCCAAGCGGCGCCATCAGTTCGCCGGTCGGCCCCATTGATCCCGCAACAATAACGTTTGGATATTCATCGGCTACTGCGCGGGCTAATTCGGCTGCAGCAAGATTAATGTCGCGCACGCGGTCATCTAACCCATGTCTGCTCAGGCGGAAACGATTACCTCCAAATGTATTGGTTAGGATAACATTGGCCCCAGCCTCGATATACGCGCGATGAATTTCTTTCACCACCTCCGGATGCTCAAGATTCATCTTTTCAGGAGCTTGTCCGGCTTCCATGCCTTTTGACATCAACATCGTACCCATTGCCCCATCCAGAAGTATCACTGTGGCTTCGGATAATAATTTTTCAAATTTATTCATCTTACACCTTCAAAGGACAGATGATGGAGAACAAATCATTAAATAAAAATGGCGAGGGTGGGATTTGAACCCACAACCAAGGGCTTATGAGTCCCCTGCTCCACCATTGAGCTACCTCGCCCTAAAAACCCAATATCTGGGGTTTTCCGCCCATGTCAACCATATAAGGGGATTTTTCACATTCCGTTTTTTTTAAGATACGTCTGATCTGTGTTTGTATTGCAATTATAATCTAAAGTCGCCCTATTGCAAGGGAATATTTCAACTATTTGGCACAATTAATTCGTGAATAGCCCGCACAGCCCTTTGTTCATCAGCGCGATCGATGACCAGGGAAATGGATACCTCCGATGAACCCTGAGCAATTGCAATGACATTGATCCCATTTGCACCTAATTTGCCGAAGATCCGTCCGGCAATGCCAGGTGTGCTGCGCATCGCAGCCCCAACAATCGTAACAATCACGACCTCGTCGGTTGCCCAGATGCGATCAATGTCTCTGGTCGCCAATTCCCGGCTAAAAGCTTCATTCAAGGATCGCAAAACAGTTTCAACAGACTTTTGCGGAACCGCAAAGCAAATCGATTGTTCTGAGGAGGCTTGCGTAATCAAGGGAACGCTCGTCCCGGTAGCTGCAACAGCGCCAAAAGCTCGTGCGGCAACTCCGGGTACCCCTAGCATACCACGCCCCTCGATGGTCACCAGAGATTGCCCCTTGATTGAAGTTACCGCTTTGATTACGCCATTGGTTTGCTTATCGTTCTCCACGGTCAAGAGAGTACCTGGATGCGAAGGGTTAAAGGTGTTCTTTACTCGAATAAGAATCCCGGCATCAATCAAGGGTTGCATGGTCTTGGGATGAACAACCTTTGCCCCATAGTAAGCCAGCTCACCGATTTCCCGAAAAGTCAACACATCAATGGTGGTTGCCTCTGGAACAATCCGCGGATCGGCTGTCATCACACCATCGACATCCGTCCAAATCCAAACCTCCCTGGCCGGTAAACAGGCGCCCAATAAAGCTGCCGAGTAGTCACTGCCTCCGCGTCCAAGCGTAGTGGTAGTTCCATCCTCAGTCGCTGCAATGAAACCTGTCACAACCGGCACAATTTTGGAGCTTATTACAGGTAACAGCATTTCTTTGACTTTACGCTCCGTTTTTTCTCGAATCGGGTGAGCAGCTTGATAGGCGCTATCGGTCACAATCAACTTTGTAGCGTCCATAGACCTGGCTGAGATTCCGCTAGCGTTTAAGTATTCAGCGAAAATGCGCACACACAGCATTTCACCAATCCCAGCGATCGCATCCAGGACGCGTGGCGTAGCTTCTCCAATGATATCAATCGCCCGACAGTATTCAGCAAACATGCTGATCAACTGATCGATTTGTTGCTTAACAAAGACTTTCCGTTCGGTCTCTTTAATTAGATTGTCCACTACTTGATAATGTCGAGTAGTCAGGGCGCCGGCAACTTGTAAAACCTGATCATAGCGGCGATTTTTTGCCATTTCCGTGGAGCGAAGCAAATCATCGGTGACTCCGGACATGGCTGATAAAACCACTACTGGCATCCATCCTTCCTTGATAGTGTTCTCTACAATACCTTTGACACCTGTCATTGCCTCGCTACTGCCAACCGATGTACCCCCGAATTTCATTATTAGAAGTGGCTTATCTTTCATCGTTCGTTCTCCTTGACAGAAATTACTGTTTGTCCTTCAAGTCGCCTGGCAAAAGCGGATAAAACCTCGTAGTAAGGCTTTATGCTGGGAATATAGTGTTTTTCGTTATACCCATGAGGATCAATACCACTCTGACCCCACACAACTCCCTGACCCGCTGGCGCAAAACGAGCGCTTGTAGCAGGTAATTTTTTGCCTATCCTGGGCGGCTCTTTGGCAACCTCTTGATACGCCTCCAGTAAAATCCGTAAATAGGGGTTTTCCGGACTGCAACGTATCCCTTTTTCGCATACCTTCAAGTGAAATTCCAGTTCATTTTGACGACATAGTTCTTCAAGATTCTTTACCAGTTCATCGACATTTTCTTCAGGGATTGGGCGAACCTCTACACCCATAATAGCAAACTCTGGTGAGACATTGTACAAGCCCTCTTCCCCAATGCGCACAAAAGGTATTTGAAATTGAGAATTCCACCGATCCGGGTTAGAAAGCTGGAGACTGCGCTGGAAAAGCTCAATCATTTTCTGCCGGAAGTCAAACAACTTGGCAGGCAGGTCTGCCTTTACCAGACTTCCAACAGAAGTTTGGCTCGTATGCGCCCGTGTGCCCCGCGCAATAATGTCAAACCGCATGATCCCTCGGTTGGAGGTACAGATCTCACCCAGCAATTCATCGCCTTTTTCGCCAGTTCGCTCACCAGCAATAAATAACTCCGGTAAGGGGTATCCTTCGTTGCCAATCTGAGCCAAAACATGAGGTGTCCCCATCGGTTCAAACTCGCCATTTTCTTCATTGCCAACCAATAAAAGATTTACGGCTGGGTATGGTTCACTCTGCATTAGGCGGTCTTTGAACCACACCAGATAAGTGGCTACCACTGTTTTCATATCCGCTGCCCCTCTACCGATAAGATAGTCTCCCTCTAAACGAGGCTGGAATTGAGATTCATCTGGAGCAGGTTGCACAACATCGAAATGTCCACTTAAAGTAACCGGGACATAAAGATGACCGGGGAATCCGATCAGTAAGGCAGGATATTTGTGTTTGTTGAAATAGCGAACTTCCAGGCCACTTCTTTCAGCATAGTTACAAATAAACGAAGCAGCAGAAGCCACATCTTCCAATCTCTCATTCGTACAGGCAGTTACGGATGGAATTTGGATGAGTTGCATGGCAAGGTCAACGATTTCTGAGGTCTTATCAGCATAAACTTTGATGACTTGTAGCGGTCGCACCGGCTTAAATGAGATGGGAATATTGGGGTATTGACGATACTCATCGCGACCGCGTTGGATCAGGTTCTCCAATTTATTTACCTCATTCCCCAAACGATAGAGTTCACCTTGGATCGTGGCGATATCGTTCTTGACCGCTTCTTCACGCTCTTCGGCTAATCTCTGTAAATACTCAAGGGGGATCTCGTCGACCTCGCCCAGTTCCTGCAAAACACGCCGACGGATCTTCTGGGAGGTATTGGGTGCACCCTTTGACATTTCGACCAAGGGGTTAAGGAATGAAGTCATTTCTAACCCCTCTGCCAGTGGCGTGACTTCTTCCAAAACCCATCCCAAAAATTCCCGCACTCTGATGGGTTTCCCACTGAGAGGATTTTCGATTTCGGCATCTAGGCCATGGCGAGCAGCTTTTTCTTCATTGCGCCTAGCGCGCTCAATATCTTCTGTATCATACCGAAAGCTCACCGCAAAGGATGGATCGCTATAAAAACGGAGCAATAGAAGATATTTTAGAGTCAGATTTGCCAAATCCGTCTCCATGTCATGTCCCCCCTCGTCACAGCGTACCTCAACCCTGGACATCGGGATATTAATCCGTGCCAGGAGATTCTGTTTTTCAATTTCTCTTGCCATTTCTTCAGCTTGATCGTCTTTGCTAGCGGTGTAAAGACCTCGTGCATATAATTGGCGCAATTGGTCGGAGGTGATCGCGATCAAGCGCTCTACCGGTTCAGAAAAGGAACGCGCCCGAACCGGAGTCCAGTTGTTATTTCCAAATCGAATCCCTTTACGAACCAACTCATAAGAAATGCGCAAATAGTCCTCATATGAGCGATATAGGCCAGGCAAATCCAACAAAATGGGATTCGGAAAGGTCATGTTGCGAACCGAATCGGCTTTGGCGAGAACAATTACCTGCTTTCCGTTGCGATACTGGCTGACAAAGGGCGTCGAAGCGGTTGTCGCAATGAAAAGGGCTGCAAAAGCTCTGAGCAGTCGCGTGGAGCGGATATACACATAATTTTTATATTCGTCGAGATGCTGAAAAGGTTGACTGATATGGTTGGCTAAATTTTGATTTTGGTGGACAAAATCCCAGGAGAGCAAAGTTTCTGGTAAAGAAAGATTTGTATGGATTCCCGCTGTCGCTAAGGCTGCTCCATATAAATCCACACATCGCTCAAGGTAACGTCGTTTGGCTAAATTCCATGAACCTGGGATACAATCCTTGCCAAACTGGGGTTGAAAGAGCAAGTTTCCATGCCAGTAATAAAACCTTTCGCCAAATTTTTGGCTGGCTTGATGTAGGGCATTAATTAAGACCGCCTCCAATATTCTTGACTCATATACAGCTCCAATCAAATGATAATAGGGTCGCGTTGCCCACTCGATCATCCAGTGATAGACCTCTAATTGAGATAGGGATCGGAAGGAAGGCGGTAGAATTTCATCACGCAGATAATCCACAAACGAAATCCGTTCCGGGCCTGACCCAACTGTCAATAGCGGCCAGAGACGCGAGTCGAGCATATTCCACTCTAGCTCATAACCGCAGATGCCGCTTTGTGGATTGGTCTGCTCTGCTACTTCTAGAGCATGACGAAATTTTTCCACAAACAAATTTGGCTGATAATCACTCATAAGGCCTCCAGGCTCTTCAAACCTTGAACCAGGCGTTCCAAAGCGCCTAACGTTCTTTCTACTGGTGTCGCATAAGAGAAGCGGATCCATTCTCCGCCATAAGCAGAGAAGAACGCACCCGGTACCACCGCTAAACCAAATTCTTCAGCAAAATACTGACCCATCGGTTCTGTATCTGTCCACCCCTTTGCTTTCAACCACGCTCCAACATGGATAAAAGCATAATAACCTTTCCCCAGTATGTACTTGAACTGATGTTTATCCAGGAATTCTTTTAAAGCCTTGCGGCTGGCATTGGTAGGCTCGACAATGGGTTTGGAAGCTTTATCATACCCCATCTGATAAGCTGCCATAGCTACCGCCAAAGAAAAATACGGTGGCATGACCGTATGCGATGCCCGCGAAACGATGAACTTAATCACTTCTTCTGAAGCAATTAAATGACTATTGCGGATATTCGAACCACCCAGGCTTTTGGTTATTCCATCCAAAAATATTAACCGCTTTCGTTCCTCTTTTGTAAAATATTGTAAGAAGGAATTAAGATCCATGGGCTGTTCATCCGTCACGTAATGGTACATCCAATCAAACAACACGAATGCCACCCCAATCTCTAAAGCTTTCTTTGCCAGGCTGACTTGCCTTTCAACCGATAATGTCAATCCGGTTGGATTATCAGGATTGGTAATAACCAAACAAGCAACCTTGCGTCCCAGTTTGGCTGCATAATCCACACATTCCTGAATGCTCTCCTCAGTATATGCCCAGCCATTTTCTGGTTCTCCAGGGGCATAAAGGACATTTGCGCCAATTCCATAAGGTCCCCAATTGTAGGAAATCCAAGGCACTCTGGAAACGATGATCACGTCGCCAATGCGGCCGTATCCAAGCGATAGCATCGCTTGATAGGCTTTTACCAAAGCATCTCGCCCCCCGGCTGTACCAACTACATTGGCCGGCGTAATTCCCAACGGAGAATCAAGTTTCCAGTAATCTTCAATCACCGAACGACGGAAATCATCTGTCCCGTAGGGCATATCGTAGGATGTCCCATGTTTGATTTGCATTTCGGCGGCTTTTTCTAGGATTTCTGGCAGGACTCCAGGCAAGCTGGCGCCTCCATCTCCTTGAGACGCATCGAAAATGGGCTGTCCGGGATATTTCTCTTGAAAAACCTTCAAAGATTTATTAATCAGGAACATTCGCGAGGGAGGAATGTCCATCATTTTTCTCAAATAATCATTGACTGGGATTAAGTTCTCCTGAGGAACTGCGAAGACCGGTTGATCAAGGGGGGCAAGATTTTCCATCATTCACTCCTTTTCGTTTTCTTTATGATAAAAAAACGCCCCAGATGGGGCGTTTTGGTTAATCGGTTTTCTTCACTAGCCAATTAAGCGCGAACGCCCCACCGGTTTGGGTAGGTAGTGGTGGTCATCGTATTGGTGGTGGTCGCGCAGTCTGACATCATATTGGGCGCTAATATATCACCTGAAAAACAATCCGTCAAGGGATAAATTGCCAAAAAAATTAAATGTGCCGCAAGATTACATATTCTGACAGTTCTTTGAGGGCTTTTTGTTCTTCACACGCAGGACGGTCTTCTAAAATTTCAACTGCTTGACGAATATAATCGCGAGCAATTTGAAAAGCGTCCTGAACAGCTCCACTTTCCCGAATATCTGTGACTAGTTTGTCGATATTAGCTTTTTCGCCTCCAAGAACCGCCTGGACTTCTTGATCTTCTGGATACTTTTCTAAGTAACAGATAAAAGGCAAAGTAATCAGACCTTGTCGCAAATCATTTGCGACCGGTTTACCGACCGTTTCTTGAGCACCGGTAAAATCGAGGATGTCATCCACAATCTGAAATGCCATTCCCAACGCATAACCAAATTGACGCATCGATTCGACTTCGGCATCAGAGATATCGCTTAAATGCGCCGCCGCACTCGAAGCCAACTCAAATAATGAAGCCGTTTTAGCGTAAATTCTCTTGAAGTATTCTTCCCGAGTCGAATATCGATGAGTAGAAAACAACTGATCGATTTCCCCATTGACAATAATTGCCAGGGTTTTGGCAAACTGCTTCATCAAATATACGGACTCGGTTTCTGCAGCGCAACGAGCAGCTTGAGCAAAGATATAGTCACCGGTTAAAACAGTTGCCGCAGGAGACCATTTAGCATTTAACGTAGCGATACCTCGGCGTAGTAAAGCGCCGTCAATCAAATCGTCATGAACCAACGTTGCGGTGTGGAGCAATTCGATGGCAGCGCTCAAGGAAACTAACTTTTGAATATCACCCTGATACATCCGGCCAGTCAGTAGAGCTACGGCTGGACGTATGCGTTTGCCACCCGAAGATAATAAATGTTCAAGCGCATTGGACAACTCTTGATGATGATGGTCATCCAAAGCGCGCATTCGGTTTTCGACTTTGGACAAGTCAGAAAGAATTGGAGCGAGAAAATTTTGTGGTGGATTCACGTCAATCTATTCCAAAAAGATTTTGAGCATTAAATGTTGTCACATTGGCGAGAGATTCCATCGAATTGCCCGTTAAATTTACCATCTCTTGCAGAGTGTAATTGAGATAAGCCGGTTCATTTCGCTTCCCGCGTTGAGGTTGAGGGCTCAGATACGGCGCATCTGTTTCCAGGAGTAGAAACTGCGGGGGAACACCCATAACTACTTCTTTGACCTTATGCGCCTTGGGAAACGTGACTACTCCGCTTATCCCAATCGAGAAACCCAGATCAATCATCCGTTGCGCCCACCCAACATCCTCGGAAAAAGAATGCAGAACGCCTATCCGCTTTTTGTTTGCTTGCAGGACTGTTGTTTGCGCTTCAGCCCATTTTTTCAGGATTGGATACATTTCCTCTATAGCATTGCGATTGTGAATGATCACCGGTAAACCTGCTTCCGAAGCCAGTTCCAATTGCCGTTGCAGGCGAGTTTTTTGCTCAGCTAATGAAACGTACCCGCGATAGGTATCCAAACCAATCTCGCCTACTGCAAGTACTTTCGGATGAAATAACAACTCCTGAATCTGTCTCAACTCTTCATCAATATTTAATACCTGGCTGTTTGGATGAATTCCTACAGCGGCGTAAATCTCTGTGTATAGCTCCGCTAAATGAATTGTTTGTCGGCTGGTTTCCGCATCAATCCCAACAACAATCATCCCCGTGACTTGATTGTCAATAGCACGCCCAATCACTTCAGCTAGGTCTGCTTTAAATTCAGGCAAATATAAGTGGCAATGCGTATCAATCAGCACCATGCGTCACCGCACACCCGCAATTTTCAATCCATCCTGGAGAATTTGATCAACTCGATCCGCATAGGTCGTTTCAGTATACACGCGAATAATTGGTTCTGTTCCAGAGAACCGAATCAGCAACCATCCACCATCTTCCAATGAGAATTTGAAGCCATCGGTCGTATCCAGGCTGGTTACAGCGAGTCCCCCAATCGAGGGAGGATTTGCCGTGAGGATCTTTTCCTCGTACTCCTTTCGGTTGCCATCAAATGGAGTGTCGATCCGAGAATAATAGTGTTCACCGACAACACGAAACAGTAAATCAACCAGTTCCGAGGGCTTCTTCCCAAGTTCAACCATCATATCCAGAAGGTAAAGAGCTGCCAAAATGCCGTCTCTTTCAGGTACATGCCCATGAAAGGCATAGCCACCGGATTCTTCGCCTCCGATCATGGCATGGGTTTCCAGCATCTTTGGCGCTACATATTTAAACCCGACTCCGGTTTCATAGACCGGAACACCATAAATTTTGCCCAGTTTGTTCAACATGGTTGTTGTCGAAAGGGTTTTCACAATCGGTCCTCGTTCCCCTTTCACTTCCAGAAGATAATAAGCTAATAATCCAAATACCCTCAATTGATCAATAAAAACACCTTTTTCATCTCCAACACCAACCCGATCAGCATCTCCATCGGTGATGATCAAAACGTCCGATTGAGTGTCCAGGACGGCTTTTAATCCCTCGTTGATGTTGGGTGGAATAGGTTCTGGTCGCTTCATGCCGGGAAAGATAGGATTGCGTTGATTGTGTATTTCAATTACAGTGGTCGTTCCACCTTCAAGTAAACGGGGAAACCAGCCAATACCGTTGCCCCACATTGGATCGACACATATTCGTAAACCAGAACGACGGATTTTTTCAAGATCGACCAGACTGTGAAGTTGCTGAATGTAAGCGGGAGCCGGATCAAATAGGCGGATCTTACCGGCCTGATGGCCTTGTTCAAAAGGCATTCGGTTAATGCCAACCTCGTCCTGCGGGATTCGATTTTCAATCTCTACCAGATTTTTCGGATCAATCGCGCCTCCGAATTCATTGCGCACTTTAAAGCCATTGTCGGTCGGCGGATTATGAGAAGCAGTGATATTAATTCCGCCGGCTGCACCCTTTTCGACTATTGAATAAGCGATCACTGGCGTTGGGGTTGCTGTTTCTGTCAACCAGACTCCAAATCCATTGCCGGCCATCACCTCTGCCGCGGCTGCGGCAAAATTTTCTGAATGAAACCGACGATCATATCCGATAACGACATCCTCACCTTTATAACCAAAATCTTTCAAAAAATTAGCAAATCCCTGAGCGCAACGCCTCACATTCAAAAAGGTATAATCTTCGGCAATTACACCACGCCAACCATCAGTCCCGAACTTGATTTGAATCATGTTATCCTCCAATGCGATATTTCTACACCAATTATATCAAGGTAGAGATTAGTTCTTCGCTGCACAATCAATGAGTCTATCACATTCCGATGTTTTTTCGCATTGGAGCAACCAACCTAATTAGGATATAATTACTCCAGTGACCATGAGAACGGATCGAGTATATTTGGATTATTCTGCTACAACACCGATGGCGGAAGAAGCCATCGACGCAATGTTGCCATTTTTTCGGCAAGAATTTGGCAATCCATCATCCATCCATCGCTTCGGCCAACACGCGGAAGCAGCTCTAGAAGAAGCTCGCGAAGTCATTGCCACGCACTTAAACTGTTCTGTTGAAGAGATTATCTTTACTTCAGGGGGCACCGAAAGCGATAACCTGGCTTTACGAGGGGTAGCATTCGCGCGCCGCGAAAAAAGTGGAGCGAATCATATCCTGATCAGCGCCGTTGAACATCATGCCATCTCTCATACTGCCGCACAATTAGCCAAAACCTTTGGCTTTGACCTCGAAATTTTATCCGTTGATTCGTATGGAAGGGTGGATCCTGACCTTGTTCGCCAGCACCTGCGATCAAACACAGCTCTGGTGTCAGTGATTTACGCCAATAACGAAATTGGCACCATCAATCCTATTCGAGAAATCGGTGAAATCTGCCGCGAGAACGGTATCCCATTCCACACAGACGCCGTTCAGGCAACACCTTATTTAACGCTGGATGTTCAAGACCTTAATGTCGATCTGCTCTCGCTCGGCGCTCATAAGTTCTATGGACCAAAAGGAATTGGTGTCCTCTATGTCCGTAGAGGAACGCCTATCCTACCCTGTCAAACTGGTGGAGGACAAGAAGGAGGATTGCGCTCAGGAACGCAGAATGTGCCTTATGTCGTAGGCATGAGTCATGCCTTGAAATTCGTTCAAAAGAATCAAGCCCAATGGAATGCCAGTTTGCCAATCCTGCGAGATCGACTGATTGAACAGGTATGTCAGAAAATCCCCAACAGCGCCTTGACCGGTCATCCCACTCAACGCTTACCCAACCATGCCAGTTTTGTCTTCGAGGCTGTAGACAGCCAAAAACTGCTGACTCTATTAGATATAGAAGGTTTTGCCTGTTCATCGGGATCAGCATGTAAAACCGGCAGCCCTTCTCCGTCCGAAGTTCTCTTAGCGCTCGGCTTATCGCCCAATTTAGCCTTAAGTTCTCTCCGAGTCACCCTTGGGAAAGATACAACCGCCGAACACTTAGAGAGCTTTTTCGGTTGTCTGATCGAAAAGATTGAAATCTTGAGAGGCTAGAGCGGACCTCTGTAGCTTATGATGGGAAAAACGGTTGTTGTTGGTATGAGTGGTGGCGTTGATAGCTCTGTAGCTGCTGTCTTACTACAGAAACAAGGCTACAACGTAATCGGTGTCATGATGAACTTATGGAGTGAGAGCGGTAAAGCGTCGGTTAATCGTTGCTGCACACCTGATTCGATGCGGTTAGCAAAAAAAGTGGCAGCCAGGCTGGATATCCCCTTTTACACCTTAGACGTCCGGGAACAGTTTTATCGTCAGATTGTCACCTATTTTATCGAAGGTTACCAGCAGGGAATAACCCCTAATCCCTGTATTCAGTGCAATCGATTGATCCGCTGGGGAGCATTGCTCGAGTTTGCTCTTTCTTTGGGAGCTGACTATTTCGCCACCGGCCATTACACTCGAAAAGTCCTCGATCATCAAGGTGTTTTTCACCTCCTGCGCGCCAAGGATATCAACAAAGATCAATCTTATGTGCTTCACATTCTCACCCAAGCTGATTTAGCTCGCACGCTATTCCCCCTGGGAGAATTTACCAAAGCAGAAGTTCGCCAAATGGCAAGCGATTTTCAGCTCCCGGTAGCCCATCGACCCGAAAGCCAGGATCTCTGTTTTTTGGGTGGCGAGGACTATCGTTCATTTTTAGTGCGACATCTGGAAAATCCACCTTCTCCAGGACCGATCATCGACACTCGTGGAAAATCCCTCGGTCAACACCGTGGCTTGCCCTTTTATACCATTGGTCAACGAAAGGGATTAGGGGTCAGTGTTGGCCAACCCATCTACGTTATTGATAAGGATATCATCAATAATACGCTCATCGTCGGTTCTAAAGAGGAGACGCGCAAAAAGAATTTTATCGTTACCAGAATTAACTGGATTCAAGGCGCACCCCCAGCAAAGGAATTTGAATTAGCAGTAAAAGTTCGCTATCTTTCACCCTTCCTGGATGCGCACCTGAAAGTTTTGGAAGATGGTTCTTGTCTAGTAGAATTATCGCAACCCTATTGGGATATCACCCCAGGACAGTCAGCCGTATTTTATCAGGCAGAGGAGTGCCTGGGTGGTGGTATGATTCAACAAGTCCAATCTTGATCCTGGGAAATCTTATGTCTTTCGTAAGCTTTCTGTTTGGATTGATCCTATCAACCTTATATGGTAGCCTGTTTCATCTCTGGCGCGGTGGTGGATTGGGTAGATTGATCTTCTACATCTCACTAAGCTGGATCGGGTTTTGGGTCGGGCATTGGGCAGGAACGTCTTTCAACCTTACTTTTGGAAAGATTGGGACTTTACAGGTTGGCTCTGCTACTTTTGGTGCAGTCGGGTGTCTTTTTATTGGTTACTGGCTTAGTCTGATCCGCATTCCAAACCAATAGGTATATCGAATGGATGGTCACAACTCCTCATCCACTTTTACATCGGTCGGTGACCTGGCGCAACTGGTGAGCCCGACAAACAAAAAAATATTCGTTCGCCTAACACCCGGATCACATATTCACACCCATCGTGGTGTGGTCTCTCATGATCAATTGATTGGTATTCCATGGGGGAGTGAAGTCTACAGCCACACCGGCAGCTCATACGTCCTGCTAAAACCCACTCTTCACGATTTGCTCATAGAGACAAAACGCAATACCCAAATTCTATACCCGAAAGATATTGGCTATATCCTTTTGAAGTTAGGTATCGGAGAGGGACAAACGATCCTCGAAGCTGGTACCGGTTCTGGAGCGCTTACCACCGCTTTCGCCTGGTACGTTGGCAAAAGTGGCCGCGTCATCTCTTATGACCTGCGCGCCGATATCCAAAATTTAGCCCGCAAAAATCTCCAACAACTGGGTCTGGAAGAACGCGTTACCCTCAAGACCAAAGACATTGGAGAAGGTTTTGATGAAAATGAGGCAGATGCCTTATTCTTAGATTTACCTAATCCATTTGAGTACATCGAACAAGTTGCTAAAGCATTAAAACCTGGCGGCAATTTTGGGGCAATCCTCCCTACCACCAATCAAGTCCAGAAGTTGCTTTCTGCCCTGAGCCATCATCATTTCGGGTTTCTCGAAGTATGTGAGATACTCATTCGCTATTATCGTCCATTTGCAGATAAGTTGCGTCCCACTGACCGCATGGTAGCTCACACCGGTTACCTGGTTTTTGCCAGACCAACCCTTGCTGGATTATTTTCAACCAGTTTACCAGCGAATGCCGCTGAACCAGAAGAACTTACCTCTGATGAGTAGATGGACATCCTGAACCGCTACTCAAAAACCGAATTGAGTAAGTTTTTACAGAATGTTTTCAAATCCTGTGAGCCAATTTCCCCCATTTTTGACCGCAATTTTCGCTTTCCAGCACCCGCGGTGAAAGCCGCAATTTTAGTACCTTTTGTATTTGTAAGGAAACAATGGAGTTTGTTGTTTATTCGGCGAAGCGTAGCCAATGACCCACACAGCGGGCAGGTGGCTTTTCCAGGGGGAAGGATCGAACCCGGAGATACTTCCCCTGAAACCACTTCATTACGTGAAGCCCAGGAGGAAATCGGGCTATCCCCTGAGGATGTTGAAGTTGTTGGCAAACTTCCTCCTCTGCTCACTGTCACAAATTATGAAATTCACCCCATTGTGGGGATCATCCCTTATCCCTACCCTTTCCATCCTTCCCAAAGTGAAGTCCAAAAAATTTTTACCATCCCGCTTAATTGGTTAGCCGATTCCGCAAACTACTGGATCGAAGAAAGGCATTTACCCCCTCCGGTTGTCAAGATACCCACCATCTATTATCGACCGTATGATGGGGAAATCCTTTGGGGAGCATCAGCTCAAATTGTACAGACGATGCTGAGATTAATAAACGCTCAAGCCCCATCCATTCTGGATGAGGCTTGATGAAGCTCGCATACGAAGGTCAGAATAAATTTAGAAATCTGCCTCTTCTTTCTTGCCTTTCTCGATTACCTCGGGTTCAAACCCTTCGCCGACTTCAACCTCGATTTCCTCTCCTTCCGGAGCAGTGATAAGAACGACCATCTCGTCGCCTTCGCTTAGCACCTCAATACCCGGAGGCAGAACCAGATCCTTGACGTAGATGCCATCCCCGATCTTTGCGAGTCTGGATAAGTCAACGGTTATCTTCTCCGGCAGATCCTTTGGTAAACACTCAACCTCAATCTCCTCTAAGCCAGTAACAACAACACCGCCAAAGTCCTTTACCGCCGGAGCTTCACCTTCCAGTTCGATGGGAACAAATGCACGCAAAGCTTCAGTCATGGAAACGGCTAAAAAATCAACGTGCATCATATTGCCGGTAAGGGAATGATGTTGACGCTCCCGCACTAAAACCGGAACCTTTTGTCCTTCAAGATTGAGCTCAATTAATTGGGAACTGGAGATTCCCGTTAAAGTGCGGCTTGCCTGCCGATAGTCAAGCAGGATTGGTTGTGGGGGAAACTGATGTCCATACACCACAGCCGGCAGCTTTCCTTGTCTGCGGAGGGCTTTGACTTTTTTTCCAAAAACATCTCGCCTGGTAGCTTCAAGCACAATATTTTCCATATTAACCTTCCTTCGGGCGCCTCTCACCCATGAGTGTAGCTTGATGGATTACCTTCGCCTTTACGGACTTTGTAAATCCTAAGTTGCAGGGTGCGATTGTATCTGTTCAACCGAAATTCGTCAACCCTTTTCTTAAATTATAGATTGATAAGAACTGCGTTAGAAAAATCCTAATCCTGTTTACCCGGTCGGTTATAGAGCTTTTTCTAAAATAGCTATCATCTCCTCTTTGGTTAACGGTACCGGGTTTCCCTTCATACTGCTTGCCCTGGCGGCTTTTTCGGTAATTAACTCAAAATCTTCAGCTTTCACTCCAAGGATTCCCAACGAGGGAATCTTCAATTCGGCAATCAGGTTACGTGCCCACGCAACCAGAGTTTTTTCCTCAGGCAGAGATAAGATCTGAGCAAGTTCCCGGTAACGAGCCAGATATGGACTGTCGGGCAACCGTTCATTTATAGCTTTCAGATTGGCCTCCATAACCGCTGGTAGCAGAGCAGCGCAAACTGCCCCGTGTGGTGCTCCGTACATTCCACCCAGAACGCCAGCAAAACCATGCACTGCACCCAATTTGGCATTAGCTAACGCAATCCCGCTAAACAAACTGGCAATTGCCATGTCTTTGCGGGCTTCCCGATCATCTGGACATTGGTATACTCTGGGCAACGCATGGGCAGCCCGTCGAATACCATCGCGACATAGGGCATCGACAATCTCATTCGGTTGGTTACTGACAAAGGGTTCAATCAACTGAGTAAGAGCATCCATGCCACTTTGAGCTGTCACTTCCGGAGGATTCGTATAGGTCAATTCAGGATCAATCAATGCCACCTTGGGACAGATGAGTGGACTACGTAAACTTACTTTAACTTTCTGATTTGGGTCTCCAATTACCGCGTTTTTGGTGACCTCTGTACCAGTTCCCGCTGTGGTTGGGATGGCAACATAAGGCAAGGCTGGTTTTACCAGGCTCTGACCTCGTCCAATCACCTCGAGATAATCATAGAGTTCCCCCTCATTAGTGATCAACCCAGAGACAGCCTTAGCGGTATCCAAAACACTACCACCACCAATTCCTACAACAACATCTACTTGATTCTGCTTCCCATACGCGAGAGCTTGTCTGACAACCTCAACCGTTGGTTCGCCAGCAACTGGATAATAGAGAAATGAGACCGCGGGTTTTAAGAAATCAGCCAGGATATCCTTGAAGCGCTCGGTTGGACTGCCAAAGACCAATGCCTTTGAACCAAAAGCCATCACAATTTCCCCCAGTTTTTTCACCGCACCTTCCCCTAAGATGATTTTGGTCGGAAGAAAAAACTCAGCAATCATCTTTCATTAACCCTCAAAAGCAATAGTTTGATGTATGATTAAGTATTGTTTCTCAGTCATAAACTTCACAACATTGATTATAACCTGAACACCATGAACCAATTGAGGCAAAATCAAACAACTGTTCCGAAATACCGCAATCCAAACCGAAAGCAGAGTACGCGGCGTTCCTCAACAATATTCACTTGTGGGACACTGCTCCTGCTGAGCTTGTGCTGTTTATCTGGGCTGATTTTTTACTCCATTGTTCCCATCAAGACCACCGTATTATTTTTAGGCATCGATTACGCACCGCACAAGAGTTTTGTTGGCCGTAGTGATACGATTGTTTTAATCCATTTCAACACCCTTCGCCCATATATTGGGATTTTGTCCATCCCAAGAGATCTTTGGGTATCGATTCCCGGCTATGGGGAGAACCGCATAAACACTGCCCATTTCTTCGCTGAAAGTCAGCAGGCTGGTAGTGGTCCGTTTGCAACCATTGAGACGATCAAGGCAAATTTCGGGGTCAAGCCAGACTATTACGTACGTATCCGCTTTGATGGGGTCAGAGAGATTGTTAACGCGATGGGGGGTGTGACAATCAAACTTGACAAACCAATTGGCGGCTATCAAGCCGGTGTTCATCAATTGTCAGGAGAAAAAGCCTTGGGTTTTGCCCGCCGCAGACAAGGAGCGGATGACTTTTTCCGCATGGAGCAAGGCCAAATTTTGATTAAATCAATCTTACTCGATCTCCTCAAACCAACGAAGTGGTTGAAGATACCTGCAGTCTTGATGACTACTTCACGAGTCGTCGAAACCAACCTCCCCCTCTGGCAGTTGCCGAGATTAGGCATCTTAATCCTTAGAATCGGCATCGAGAAAATTGACGCACGAATCATTGACAGAACAATGGTAAACCCCTATACTACCGATCAAGGCGCAAGCGTTTTGCTACCGAAATGGGAGCAGATCCATCCGCTTATTGAGGAAATCTTTCACCAGCCGTATTAGAAGTAACCTATGAGCATCAAAATCGTTGCCCGCAACCGTAAAGCGAATTTTGAATACTTCCTGCTTGATCGTTTTGAAGCTGGAATTGAGCTGCGCGGTAGTGAGATCAAATCAGTACGCAACGGTCAAATTAGCATTAATGAAGCTTATGTCGAAACCAACGGAAAAGAAGCGTGGCTCGTAGAGTGTCATATTGCACCGTATGAGCAAGCCAGTCATTTTCAACACGACCCAAAAAGGCCCAAAAGGTTGCTATTGCACAAACGAGAAATCCGTCAATTATGGAACGAATCGCGCAAGAAGGGGGTCACGATTGTCCCCGTTTCGGTTTACCTGAAAGATGGCCGGGCAAAAGTAGAAATCGCTTTGGCAAAAGGGAAGAAACTCTATGATAAACGGCAAACAATAGCAAAAAGGGATGCTCAAAGAGAGATAGAAAGACAAGAGCGAATCCGATGAATCTAAAGGCATACAACATATTTTCTGTGAATCAATTATCCGAGGCGGAAAAACGGTCTATCTACACGCGCTTGATTCCCAAAGAGCTTTTTGATCGTTTTAACTTGCCAGAAAATCTAATTGACTCGCAAGGCAATGACTTGGTTAAGTTAGTGTGTCCATCCGGTTCAAGCACAGCCGAAATGGAGTTGCGCCACAGGATCGATTTTATCGATCCGATCCTCTACGGACATATCACGGATACTACCAATGGACAAATCCATGTCTTGCTATATACCTTACTAGACCCCGACTCGCCGCGCTTTGATGTCGATCGTTTACCTGACGGTACAAAGACTGTATTTGGAATTAAGTATAGAAACCTTGAAGCCGAAAAAGCTGCCATGGAATATGGACTCGCCCCTGGTCAAATCCGAAGAGGATTGCGACTTCTGGGAGCAGCGATTCAAGGGTTTGAAATTTTCGTCCAAAGTTTAGGGCAGGAATTGTATTTTGCCGAACCTTTGTTTTATCATAACGCAGTCATCTTTGAACGATACGGGTTTACCTATGCAAAAGGGCGCAAATTGATGGAAAGAATTCAACAAGGATTTTCTGAGAAGGGAGATTTGTTGAAGAAGCTGGACAACTCAACTCCTTTCCGCAGACCTGAAGCTGCTCAAAGCATTCGTTTGCGATCCTGGGCTATCCACGATGGCATTCTTGGAGAGCCATTCAATAATGTGACGATGTACAAATACGTCGGCAAATCCGCAGCCATTAATACCTGTGGGGAATGTCCGTGGTAAGGATAGAATTGCTCAACGACCACGCAGAAAGCTGATCAAAGCTCCAAACAAACCGATGATCCCAAAACCAACAATTGCTAACCCCATCGGGAAACGCGCTCCAGCGCTTTGAGGAACGGTAAAGGTTGGATAGACAATCGGCTGAGGCGGAGTGAAAGTAGGTAATCGGGTGGGAGGGATTTCAATCAAATATTGGGCGGCCAGGGTTGGGTTGACGGTTGGAGTGGTTTTCGGAGTGGGAGTTGGGGGCGGTTCGACCAAAGGAAGTGAACCTTCGACGGTCACTAATGGCGCATATACCCAGGCTGTTCCTCCAGGGACACCAGGATAAACGATCTTGATCCAGTTTCCTCCCACAGTACGACCCAATGCTGGCACACGCTGCCCCGCAATCAGAACACCTACAATGGGATATTCGGTGTCTGGACCAGCTCGTACATTAATTTGCTCTTGCTCCATGGTAACCACAATGGTTGCTAAACTGGGTGAACTGGTCACTGTTGGAATAGCAACGGTGGGGATTTGATCAATCGCTTTAGCGGAGGTAAAAAGAAGTCCTTTAGAAGTTAATAAAAGCAAAAAGAGTACTCCCCAAAAGCCGAGCAAAATTTTTATCTTTTTCAATCGTTTGATACTCCATGAATGAGATTTTATGTCTGCTTAAATCAATGTCCTAAATTATAATCAATTTGAAACGTTTCCCTGTGGATTTCGTAAATTGTCATAGGTAGAATATATGGAAACCAAGTACTATCATGGACAGATTACTCCCCAGCAGATAGCCCAGGCGTTAGTCTCTACCTTCAACCACGGTCCGCTGCGCGCTCAAATTGTAGGGGCAGAGGACCATCTTGTTGTTCAAATTGCTACTCATCCAGGCGCACCATCGGGTGGTTATACAGCAATAGGAGTGAGAATCGATGCAATTGAAGACGGGGTAGCGGTTAATATCGGACAACAAGAATGGTTGGGAATTGCAGCGAGTTTGGGTAAAACCGCTTTATCTGCCTGGAAAAATCCCCTTTCTTTGCTAGGAAGATTAGATGACCTGGCTCAAGATCTGGAAAACATCCAACTGGTCAATAAAATCTGGAAAACCATCGAAGACACCATTCGAAAAGCTGATGCGTCTTTTGAGCTAAGCGAAAAACTGCGTCGTATCCAATGTCCATATTGCCGTACGGCCAATCCTGCAGGCGAATCACATTGTATAGCCTGTGGAGCACCGCTAGGAAACGTTCAACCACGAACTTGCTTAAGATGTGGTTTTGTTGTAACCACCGAAACTACCTGCCCAAATTGCGGTCAACCACTCGCCATCGGTTAAAAATTTTTCGCCAGCTTTGAGAAAATGTCTTTTTAAGGGTTCCGCCACTTCCGTCCATCCCGTTGAATAAACTCATCTACCCCGCTCGGACCCCACGTTCCGGCTTCATAGACGGGCAGGTTCTTTACTCCGGCCTTTTCCCACGCCTCTAGAATGTTGGTAGTAAATCTCCAGGCTGCTTCAACCTCATCGGCTCTGGTAAAAAGAGTGGCATCTCCCATCATTACATCCAGAAGCAACCGCTCATAAGCTTCTGGCGGTTCGCTACCAAAGGTCGAGACATAATCAAACGACATATTGACCGGAGCGATCTGATTAATCGGGCCAGGTGCTTTTGCCCCAAACGTCAAGGTGATCCCCTCATCCGGTTGGATGCAGAGGATCAATTGATTGGGAGCATCCCCTGCCATATTCCGCCAACCGAATAAAGAGAGAGGCACTTGTTTATACTGAATGACAATTTCGGTCACGCTCTTTGGCAGTCTTTTCCCAGAACGGATATAAAATGGCACTCCTGCCCATCGCCAATTATCGATAAACAGTCGCATGGCAAGAAATGTCTCGGTAGTAGAATCGATTGCCACTCCTTTCTCGTCCTTATATCCGATAACCCGTTTTCCATCAATCAATCCGGAGACATACTGTCCACGGAAAGTATTCAGGAGGGCGTCTTCACCTTTATAAGGGCGGAGCGCTTGTAGCACTTTAATTTTTTCATCCCGCACTGCATCAGCCGTAAAGGATACTGGCGCTTCCATTGCGGTTAGGGTAAGCAATTGTAAGAGATGATTTTGAAAAATGTCGCGGATTACGCCCGCCTGTTCATAATAGCCCGCTCGATTGCCAACCCCAGCGGTCTCCGCCATGAGGATTTGGACATGATCGACATAGCGGCGATTCCACAAGGGCTCGAAAATGCCATTCGCGAATCGAAAGACTAAGATATTCTGGACCGTTTCTTTCCCTAAGTAGTGATCTATGCGAAAGATTTGATCCTCCTCAAAAACTTCATGGACTTTTTCATCGAGAATCATTGCAGAAGCCAAATCCCGTCCATAAGGTTTCTCAATGACCACTCGTACCCATCCTCCAAAATCGCGCCTAAGGTCTGCAGTTTTGATTCCCTGCAAGATTTGCAAATAAGCATCCGGTGGCGCAGCAAAATAATACAGCACATTGACGATCTGTTTTTCCTTGAGGATTTGCTTTAGCTTAAGATAACCTTCCCAATTCTGAAAATCAGATTGAATATAAAAGCAATTCTCTAATACAGATAGCTCCTTCCCCGGTTCATTCTCATCTTCTGCTTGCCGAACCGACTCCATTAACTTTTGACGTAAGATTTCATCCGTCCATTCCCGTCGTGCAAAACCAATGATAGAGAAAGGTTTCGGTAAACGGTCGTTTCGATGCAGGTGATCTAAGGCGGGTATCAATTTGCGCGCTGTCAAATCTCCCGTTACTCCAAAAATTACGATAGCCGTCGAGTTTTCCATGGTTAGTTTTTATTTTCAATCAAAATTGTTTTGTTATGTATGTCAAAATAGCTTTATGCTATTTGTAACTGTGCAATTCTACTATTCTTTTCTATACTACTTAGTGTTTATTGAGCGGTATTGTCGTATTTTATCTTAATAGTTGTTCCTTGCACGAGCGATGATCATACGCCAAGTTTCAATCCCATATTCAGCAAGCCAGATGTCTTGCCATAATCCACAAAACCCAGAAGGAGGTGCTCATTGTCATCCGTAAGCGTTTCTCCAACTCAGGAAGGGAGCCGGCAAAAAACGTTTCTCGAAGAGGTCATCGAAAACACCCCAGGAGATTGCCACTTGCTTAATTGTATTCAATGTGGCACTTGTGGGGGCTCTTGCCCCTCCGGTCAGGATATGGATCACACCCCGCGGGCGCTTTTTGCGATGATCTCCGCCGGGCTCAAGAAAGAAGTCCTAAAGAGCAATACCCCCTGGTATTGCGTGTCGTGCTATTACTGCACCGTACGTTGCCCTCAGTCGGTTCATATCACTGACATCATGTATACTCTCAAACGCTTAGCCGTCAAGGAAAGAGTCTATGACGACTCAAAAGCTCCAGACTTCTCAAAAACCTTTATCGATTGGGTCGAGAATTACGGTCGGGCTTTTGAGCTCGGTTTGATGTCTATGCATATGATTAAGCATAATCCATTTGGCGTTTTCAAGATGGCCGGCATGGGGATGGGAATGATTTCTAAGGGGCGCATGGCATTTACCCCTACCCGGATTAAGGGCATAGATAGCCTAAAAGCCATATTGAACAAAGCCAAAGAATTGGAGGCAATGGCATGAAATATAGCTACTTTCCCGGTTGTTCATTAGAACGTAACGCATCGGCATACCATATCTCCGCCATGGCGATTGCGGAGCCGCTTGGCATGGAATTTGTCGAGGTCGAAGACTGGAACTGCTGTGGAGCAACAGAATACGTCTCATTAAATCTCACTGCTTCCTATGCGCTAATTGCCCGCAATCTGGCTCAAGCGGCAAAAGAGACCAGTACAAGACAACTGGTGGCTCCCTGCAGTGCTTGTTACCTAAATCTCAAAAAGTGCGATTCTTACATGGAGGAAAGCCCCTCCCTTGAGGAAAAAATCAATACGGCTTTAGCTGCCGGCGGCTTATCCTATAAAGGTGGAACATTAAAAGTTCGCCATTTATTGGATGTAGTCGTCAACGATGTAGGCTATGAGGCAATTGCCGCAAAGGTGACCAAACCATTAAAGGGATTGCGAGTGGCTCCCTACTACGGATGCATGATTGTCCGTCCGAAACTGGGCGAAAACGGCACTTTCGACAACCCCGAATATCCGACAACGCTGGATAAACTTCTGAAAGTGCTTGGCGCCACGGTTATTGACTTTCCTCTAAAAGCTCATTGTTGCGGCGGTCACATGACCCAAATCAGTGAGGGTACCGGATTTGAACTCATCCGGCGACTCATTAAAGGCGCAACAGACTATAAGGCAGATCTCATCGTAACCCTATGTCCTATGTGCCAGCTCAACCTGGATGCCTTCCAAGGGGCAATGAATTCGCATTTCAACACAAACTATCACATGCCTGTCCTGTACTTTACCCAGATGATTGGCTTAGCCTTTGGTATGGACGCGGCTAGCTTAGGCATCGGAACAGAGCTGGTCGATGCTCGGGATGCCCTATCGAAAATCGGTGTTGAAGTGCCAGAAGCGGAATTGGTGGTAAAGAAACCCCCCAAAGAAGCGCTCCCCATGCCATCTCTGCCGGAGGAGAAATAAGCCATGGAAAAAGAACGAATTGGAGTTTATATTTGTCACTGTGGTAGCAATATCGCTGGAACGGTAGATGTTGCCGAGGTATCTCGCTGGGCAGGTGAAGCCCTCAAAGATCGCGGTGTCGTCGTCTCGCGCGATTACAAATTCATGTGCTCCAGCCTTGGGCAGGAGCTAATCCAGAAAGACATCAAGGAGCAGGGGTTGACTCGGGTGGTGGTTGCGGCCTGTTCCCCACACCTTCACGAGCAAACTTTCCGGAATGCCTGTAAAGAAGGTGGACTCAATCCCTACTTATGCGAGTTAGTGTCGATCCGTGAGCAATGCTCCTGGATTCACCCAGACAAAGCGGTTGGCACTGAGAAAGCCAAGGCAATCGTCTCAGGTGGCGTCGAAAAAGTCATTTGGGATGAACCTCTGGAGCCTTTACGCGTTCCGATTAATCCGGTCACGCTGGTAGTCGGTGGAGGCATCGCCGGCATTCAGGCTGCTCTTGAAGTTGCCAATGCAGGTTATCCGGTAATTATGGTCGAAAGAGAACCATCAATCGGTGGACATATGGCTCAATTCGACAAAACCTTCCCCACTTTGGATTGCTCAGCCTGTATTTTGACACCGCGCATGGTCGAAGTTGGTTCTCATCCAAACGTTAAGCTATTTAGCTACGCAGAGGTAACCAACGTCAGCGGTTACGTCGGCAACTTCCAGGTCACCATCAAGCAAAAAGCACGCTCGGTCAACACGGACCTTTGCACCGGTTGCGGCATCTGTCAGGAAAAATGTCCAAAGAAAGTTATCGACCCCGTCTTTGAAGCTGGCTTAGGATATCGAAAGGCCGTTTACACGCCTTTCCCACAAGCCGTGCCAAAGTACCCGGTGATCGATCGGGAAAATTGCACTTACTTCATAAAGGGTACTTGCAGAGCCTGTGAGAAGTTCTGCCCGACCGGAGCAATTGATTTTACCCAGGAAGACGAATTCTTTACCTTTGATGTAGGGCAAATCATTCTTGCAACCGGCTGGGATCTATTCGATGCCCGCCGCATTCCTCAGTATGGCTACGGACGTCTCGCAAACGTCTTTACCAGCCTTGAGTTTGAACGGCTCTCCAATGCCGCCGGTCCCACGGGCGGAAAAATTGTCTTACGGGACGGGGTGACCGTGCCGAAATCTGTGGCGATCATTCACTGCGTAGGCAGCCGCGACAAAAATTACAACCCCTATTGTTCAGCGATCTGCTGTATGCAGAGTTTGAAGTTCGCTCACCTGGTGCATGAACGTACCGGTGCAGAAGTTTATAACTTTTATATTGATATGCGCACCCCAGCTAAGGGCTACGAAGAATTCTATCAGCGGCTACTGGAAGAGGGAACGCATTTCATCCGGGGTAAAGTGGCTGAAATCACCGATGCAGCCCGATATCCCGGTGAGGAAGGAAAACTGATTGTTCAGGCTGAGAATACCCTGTTTGGGAAACAAATGCGCGTGCCAGTAGATATGGTCATCCTTTCTGCAGCCCTTGAACCTCGGCATGACTTTAAGGAAGTAGCAAGACTTTTTGGCATTTCCTGCAGCGAGGAAGGTTGGCTTATTGAGCGCCATCCCAAGCTCGATCCGGTGGCAACCATGACAGAAGGAATTTACATTGCCGGTTGCGCCCAAGGTCCAAAAGACATCCCCGCCAGTGTTGCCCAAGGTGCCGCAGCAGCCGCTCGTGTTGTGGGCAAAATTCAACAAAAAGAGATTACTATGGAGCCAATTCGGGCCTCGATCGATCAAGATAAATGCTCTGGTTGTCGCATCTGTAATAACCTGTGTCCATTCAATGCCATTAGCTTCATTGAAGATCGGATGGTTTCTGAAGTGAATCCTGCCCTATGTCAAGGCTGCGGTACCTGTGTAGCTGCGTGTCCAGCAGGTGCAATTTCCGGAACGGTCTTTAGCGATCAGGCTATCTTGGCTCAATTAGATGGCTTACTACTTAACAATGTCAAAGCCATTGACCTGACGCCCGCATAATTGTGAGGAGGATAGGAATGAGTGAACAATTTGAACCTGTGATCATCGGTTTCACCTGCAACTGGTGTAGTTATCGCGCCGCAGATATGGCCGGCATGGGGCGGATCAAGTACGCCCCCAATGTCCGTTTGATTCGCCTGATGTGTTCGGGACGGCTTGATCCAACCTTTGTAATCAAGGCTTTTGCTGGCGGCGCCGATGGCGTTTTGGTATCTGGTTGCCATCCAGGAGACTGCCATTATATTGAGCAAAATTACAAAGCAATGCGTCGCTTCTATTTGCTGAAAAAACTGCTCACCCAAATGGGCATTGAACCAGGCCGATTAAAACTCCTCTGGGCAAGTGCTGCAGAAGGGCAAATCTTTGCCGATGAAGTAACAAGATTCACCGAAGAAGTGCGCGCCTTGGGTCCGCTTCACTGGAATCCAACAGCCGCCCTGGAAGCTGAACTAAAAATCCACGAACCAGCGGAGGTGGTAGCATGACCTCGAACGGTAAACCAAAATTTGCCATGTACTGGGCAGCCTCATGCGGCGGCTGCGAGATCGCCGTCTTGAATATTCATGAAAAAATTCTGGATGTAGATGCAAACTTTGAGGTGGTCTTCTGGCCGGTTGCCATGGACGCCAAATACAAAGATGTCGAAGCCATGGAAGATGGCTCAATCCTGCTCACTTTATTCAACGGAGCCATTCGCAACGACGAGAATGAACATATCGCCAAACTGTTACGGAAGAAATCTCAAATCCTGGTAGCTTTTGGCTCCTGTGCAACCGAAGGTTGTATGCCAGCTTTAGCGAATCTAACTCCAATCGAAGAGGTATTTGAAACTGCTTATTCAACGATCTCAACCGACAATCCTCAAAAAATCCATCCCCAGCCGGTCTATCAGGCTGCTGAGGGCGAACTTACGATCCCCAAACTCTATCCGATTGTGCGCACACTGGATCAGGTAGTGGATGTGGATTACTATATGCCGGGTTGTCCACCTGAATCTCATCAAATTGCGGCTGTGATCGACTTAGTTATCGATGTCTTACAAGGTAAAGCAGTCTTGCCCCCTAAGGGCTCAACCATCGGCGCGGGCGGTTCTACTGTCTGTGACGATTGTCCGCGCAAGCGAGATGTCAAGAAAATCCGCGAGTTCAAACGCATTCAGGACATCATGCTTGATCCCGAAATCTGCATCCTGGAGCAAGGTGTGATTTGCAGTGGGCCCGCAACTCGCAATGGTTGTGGCGCTTTGTGCCCCAAAGCTGGCTCACCCTGCATCGGCTGCTATGGACCGGCGGAAGGGGTTCTGGATTACGGCGCAAGATTGCTGACGGCTGTTGCTTCGGTCATCGATAGCAACGATCCCGACGAAATTGAGCGCATCATCGAGGGCATCCCCGATCCGGCTGGAATGTTTTATCGTTTCAACCTGGGTGGCTCGTTACTCCGAGCCAGTAAAGCTGCCTGGGCAAAATAAGGAGGTACACATGCAACGAATTACAATTGATCCAATCACCCGCCTGGAAGGGCACGGCAAAATCGAAATCTTCCTTGATGAACAAGGCAATGTTGCCAACTCGTACTTCCAAATCCCAGAGCTGCGCGGCTTTGAGAGATTTTGTGTCGGCAGGCAAGTGGAAGAAATCCCGATCTTGACCAACCGAATTTGTGGCGTGTGCCCGGAAGCGCACCACATGGCAGGAGCCAAAGCCGTGGACGCAGTCTATCATGTTGACCCACCGAGAACGGCCAAAATGCTACGCGAATTGCTCTACAGCGCATTCTATGTCACCGATCACACGACTCACTTTTACGCCCTTGCCGGACCAGACTTTGTCATGGGGCCAGACGCTCCCGTAGCAGAAAGGAACATCCTGGGTGTTATACATAAAGTTGGTCTAGAGATTGGTGGAAAGGTCATTCAAGCCCGCAAATATGGTCATACGGTCGTCGAGATGATTGGTGGTCGGAAAGTTCACCCCTGCACCTCGATTCCAGGCGGTTTGACTAAAGGGATTACCGAAGAACAACGACAACAAATTGAGGAAATGGGGCGCTGGGCGGTAGATTTTGCTCTCTTTTCCTTAAAACTTTTCGATGAGATTGTCCTCAAGAATTCCACCTATCTTGATTTGATCTTAGGAGATATCTACACTCATCGTACCTACTATATTGGTCTGGTCGATGAAAATAACAAAGTCAATTTCTATGATGGCAAGGTGAGTGTCGTTGATCCTGAGGGCAACCGCATCGGTAAATATGCTCCCCACGAATACACCGAATGGATTGCTGAACATGTTGAGCCATGGACGTATCTCAAGTTCCCATACCTTAAGAAGGTGGGTTGGAAAGGCTTCGTTGACGGCAAGGAATCAGGGGTGTATATTGCGACTCCGCTTTCTCGTCTAAATGCCTCAGATGGCATGGCAACTCCCCGTGCCCAGGAAGAATACGAAAAATTCTACCAGACTTTGGGCGGTAAACCTGTGCATCAACGACTGGCAACCCACTGGGCTCGCCTGATTGAATTGCTCTATGCAGCCGAACGGTGGGTGGAGTTAGCGACAGACCCCGAGATCACCAGCGATAATTTCCGTACTATTCCAACCGAAAAACCAACCGAAGGGGTTGGTATTGTAGAAGCACCTCGTGGCACCCTGACCCATCATTACTGGACGGATGAGCGCGGCATTGCAACGCGGGTGAACCTGATTGTCGGCACCACAAACAACTATGCCGCCATTCAAATGTCTACCAACAAAGCTGCTCGCAATTTGATCAAGGGTGGGAATGTGAATGAAGCCTTGCTCAATATGGTTGAAATGGCATTTCGGGCTTACGATCCCTGCTTTGGCTGTGCCACCCATACACTGCCGGGAAAAATGCCGCTCGAGGTGATCATCCGCGACGCCAACGGCGAACCCCTTCGCGAGCTAAAACAGAACCTTTAAGGTTTCAACGGGTGGAGGATAGCTTTTATCCTCCACCTTTCAGCTATGATGAAAAATCAGCTTCGCACGCGCATTATTGGGCTTGGGAATCCAATTTTGGGAGATGATGGTGTTGGCTGGAAGGTAGCTGAGCAAATTGAGAAGGAGCTCGAGGCAAAACAACCACTTTATCCACACCTCTGCATTGACGTCCAGAAGTTTAGCCTCGGCGGTTTATCCCTAATGGAACAAATGATCGATATCGATGCTGTGATTCTTGTAGATGCTATCCAAACCGGACACCAACCCATCGGGAGCGTTTATCGCTTGAATTTAGATGAACTTCCGAATTATTCTGCTGGCCACACCTCATCTCCCCATGATACGAGTTTACAGAACGCTCTTCAAGCCGGTAAACTAATGGGAGCACATCTACCCGATATCATTCGGATTGTGGCAATCGAAGCCGAAAAGGTTTATGAATTTTCCGAACATCTATCCCCCCCAGTTGAGCAAGCTATTCCAAAGGCTTGTCAAGCTGTGTGGGAATATCTTTCAGAATTGGAGGAAAAAAGATGATCTCTCCGGAATTATTACGTCGTTTCCCATTCTTCGCCTACCTGGATGATGACCAGCTTTCATCGCTGGCAATGATCGGCGAGGAGGTTGACTTTCCCGCCGGACAAATCATTGTTGAAGAATGCGCAGAAACCGATGCCCTGTATTTGCTTACAGAAGGAACTGCTGATATATACTTTACAATTCAGGACGATAAAACCAACACCATCCGCCATTTCGTCGTTGGTGAAATCACCAGTGGCGATCCATTTGGGATTTCTGCCTTGATCGAGCCCTATCAACATACTTCTTCCGTCAGAGCCCAAACCGATTGCAAGGCAATAAAACTGGAGGCAGGGCAACTTCGTGAGCTGGTTGAGCAAGACGCAACCCTGGCAAAAGTTTTACTTAAACAAATCGTTAAAGCCGCTTTGGATCGATTAAATAACACCCGAATTCAATTAGCAGCGGCTTGGGCTTAACACCTATCAATCCCTTGAAACGATTGCGCACGTTACCTGTTTAAGGAGTGGATCAATGGTCACAAAAGAAGATTTGTTGTATCGCATGGTCTTCACCCTCAAGGATGGCGCCCGAGTCTTAATCCGACCGCTGGTTAAAGAAGACAAGCAAGCGCTTCTCGATCTCTTTCTGAACGTTTCCTACGAAGATCGTCGATACATGCGCCATAACGTCAACGATCCAGAGGTTGTTTCCTCTTTTATTGATCAACTGGATTACGACCGCATCTTCCCTATGGTGGCTGTTGTCAACGACCGCATTGTTGGGGATGCAACCCTCCACTTCAATACAGGTACTGCGAGGCATCGTGGCGAATTGCGCATCTTTCTCGCCAAGGATTTCCGTGGCCGAGGTTTAGGCAACAAACTTGTCCAGGCTATTACCGAGATTGCAAAGAGGCGCAGCCTCTATATGCTAGAAGTACAAATTGTGCGCGATTTGACCAACGACATCAAAGCCCTTGAACGCTTAGGCTTTGAAACCGTTTGTATCTTTGAAGATTATTTTATGCTCCCGGATGGCGAGTTGAAAGATATTGTGCATATGATCAATCGGATTCGCCCCCCCGTTAGCGAATTTTAAGTCGGGAATGGCAACAAGCGCCTCGAAGGTTCGGTTTTACTGCAAAATCCTGCTCTTCAAAATCTTCGAGGCGTCTTAAGAGTCATTCCGAATTCACGTAGAGAAACAAAACAATCCAACCTTGATAAAAGGTTGGATTGTTTTATCTTCTATTCTCTTAGCGATTGTAAAACCAGTTATAAGCAAAATAGCCGCTACCTGAAGTGGATTGGATCCGAACAGCAATGGGGGAAACCCCTTTGAGATTTTTAGGAATTTTAACCTTAATGGTCTGAGTTCCTCCGCTACCGGTTGAGAACGTCGCCACTTGGGTACCCTTAATTCCTTTCGTCCCAAATTTCCCCATCAGAACTTTGAATTGGTCATTTTTCGGTAGATTGACCATCTGTAAGATGATGTATTTGTCCTTGACCACGTTCGTTACCGTGATCGTTGGGTATCCTTTATAAGTAACCGGGTACGGTCCACCGGTTCCATATTTCGCTGGGGTGTTATAGAACCAATTGTAGGCATAATAGCCTGACCCTGTTGTGCTCTGCAGGCGAATGGCTATTTGCCTTTGACCTTTTAAGGCAGTTGGAATCGAAAATGTAGCCGTAAAAGAGCCGCCACCACCAGATGAAATGGTGTCAACTACAATCCCATTGACCCCTTTGGTGCCGATTTTGTTCATCATCACTTTGAAGGTGTCATTGGCGGGAAAATTATAGGCTCGAATGGTAACGGACGTATCAGGCGAGACACTGATAATATTGAAATAAGGGTACCCCGAATAAGCCAGAGCCGTCGATAAATTCGCTCCTCCTGTCCAGGAAAAAGACAGTATACTTACCATCAGGATAATGATGGCAATAAGAATAGGTTTGCATTTCATACTTTACTCCTTTACGAAAGAAAACGAGCCAAAACTGAATTCGATTGATCCATATTGTATATAAAATAATTTAAATTAAATCTAACAATTTTGCAAGGTTTATAGCAAAGACACTTCATTTTCACCCGCAGGAGGCTGTTTGATGAGTACCCTTACCCATTATCAGATTCTCGATTTGCTCAATCGTCCCCGACCGCTATGGTTGGTTAAAGTCGATTTCTCTGACCTGACTTTGATATCTGTAGATTTAGCTAACAGTAACCTTAGCCTGGCTAATCTCTCTAAGACCGACTTGAATTATGCCATTTTGATTGGGTGCAATCTGACCAAAGCAAACCTGACCTTAGCCAATTTATTCGAGGCAAATCTTGCCCTGGCGATCCTGAATGGAGCCAATCTCAGTCGGGCAAATTTGACTCGCGCAAACTTAACCAAATGTGAATTAGAAGAAGCTATCCTGGTCGAAGCAAATCTATCGCGTGCAAATTTATCAAAATCCAATCTCCAAAAAGCAAATATGAATGCCGCCATCCTAACTCGCGCCGATCTCAGCAAATCGAATTGTTGCGGTGCAAACCTAAATCAGGCTGTCCTACAAAAGGCAAACTTTTTTGAAGCAGACCTGTCAAACGCCTCCCTACGGGAAGCAGACTTGAGAGGAGCTGATCTGACTGCCGCAAATCTACGCGGCGCAGACCTGACAAACGCAAAATTAGACGGAGCAGACTTAACCGACACCATCATGCCTGAAATCGTGATAAAATGACAAATATAGTCCTATTTGTTTTCAACAAGGGTGTATAGCCTGATAATGGCTTCTCCTCCGTTCCGTTCTACACCACAGAAGATGACATTACAATTGCCTCCTTTTCAATCCTTTTCTATCTTACAGGTACAGGGGAGACAATCAAATGATCAAGAAATTCAGGTAGTCAATGAAATATCCCTTACCCTGACCGTTAACGGAGAAGAATGGTTAGCCTTCATGTGTACCCCACTTCATCAAATCGAACTGGCGGTTGGCTTTCTTTATAATGAAGGCATTATTACCAGTTTAGACAATGTCGTGGACTACCGTCTTTGTGATGCGGGGGATAACGTTGATATCTGGCTTTCCTTTAGTCCACAAAAACCGCCAGCCTGGACACGCACTTCTGGGTGCTCAGGGGGATCTACTTCAAAAAACCGCTCTACCCAAACTTTCTTTAACATCCATCACATCTATTCATCAGAGCTTATTTATCACCTCATTGATTTACTCTATCATCAGCAGTCTCTGTATAAGACAACGGGCGGCATTCACACCTCCGCTCTCTGCAATGCCGACCAAATCATCCTCTCGGTTGAAGACATTGGTCGTCATAACACTTTAGATAAATTAGCTGGGATGATGCTATTGCGTCATCTGCAAATTGACAATAAAATAGTGATAACCACGGGTCGGGTAAGTTCAGAGATGATGCAAAAGGCGATCCGCTTAGGCTGTGAGATTGTTGTCTCGCGCACCTCCCCAAGCGCATTAGCAGTCCAACTTGCCCAAGAAAGTGGAGTCACACTTATCGGTTATGCAAAAAGAAATCAGTTTAACGTTTATACTCATCCTGAACGCCTAGACCTGTAAACTGATTCACTCGGAGGCAATCATGAGAAAATTCATCGCTGCAATCGATCAAGGCACAACTAGTACGCGCTGCATTCTCTTCGATCAAGAAGGAAAAATTCAAGCAGTTGACCAAAAAGAACATGAACAAATTTATCCTCAGCCTGGTTGGGTAGAACACAATCCACTAGAGATCTGGGCTCGCACTCAGGAAGTCATTCAAGGTGCCCTCCAGAGGGCCAACCTCACAGCAGAACATCTAGCCGGTGTGGGTGTGACAAACCAGCGCGAAACAACCATCTTGTGGAATCCGAAAACCGGTGAGCCTTATGCCAATGCCATTGTATGGCAAGATACGCGTACCAAACAACTCTGCGACCAGCTTTCTTTGGAGGGCGGACAAGATCGTTTTCGCGAGCAGGTCGGTCTTCCTCTGGCAACCTATTTTTCTGGACCAAAAATTAAGTGGCTATTAGATCAATCCTCCTCCCTTCGCGCTGAAGCTCAAAAAGGGAATGTCCTCTTTGGCAACATCGATACCTGGATTCTCTGGCAACTTTCAGGAGGAGTCAAAGGTGGCGTTCACATTACAGATGTAACCAACGCCAGTCGGACAATGCTGATGAACCTAAAAACTCTTGACTGGGATGACGAGATTCTGAGAATCATGAACATACCCCGCCAAATCTTACCCCGCATTGTACCCTCAAGTCCCTTAGAGCCTTATGCATATACCCGCCCAGATGGTCCTTTTGGTGGGTCGATTCCACTCTGCGGCGATGTTGGTGATCAACAGGCCGCTCTCATCGGTCAGACCTGTTATGAGGTCGGCGAAGCCAAAAACACCTATGGTACAGGTTGCTTTATGCTGATGAACACCGGCACCCAAATTGTTCAGTCGAAAAAGGGCTTGCTCACCACCCTGGCTTACCAGATTGGCGATTCACCAGCCACCTATGCCCTGGAGGGATCTGTTGCCATTACTGGCGCGCTGGTGCAATGGATTCGAGATAACCTGGGGCTCATTTCGTCATCCCAGGAGATAGAGGCGCTCGCCCGCACCGTTGAGGACAACGGTGGAATTTATTTTGTTCCAGCCTTTTCGGGTCTTTTCGCCCCTTATTGGCGCTCAGATGCCCGCGGGGTAATCGTTGGCTTAACCCGCTACATCAATAAAGGTCATCTCGCTCGAGCGGTCTTGGAAGCAACCGCTTTTCAAACAAAAGAAATCCTCGAAGCGATGCGCCAGGATTCTGGTGTAGAACTAAAATCGTTGAAGGTAGATGGGGGTATGGTGCGCAATGAACTCCTGATGCAGTTTCAAGCGGATATCCTGAATGTCCCAGTAATCCGTCCCGTCATTACCGAAACAACTGCCTTAGGTGCAGCATTTGCCGCCGGGCTATGCGTTCAGTACTGGTCGGGTTTAGAAGACCTGCGGAAACACTGGCAGGTTGACAAAGTCTGGCAACCAATGATGAGTGAAGAGGAACGCCAACGACAATATCGCTATTGGTTGAAAGCGGTCGAGCGCAGCTTTGGTTGGGTATAAGGAATACAATAGCATGATCCAAATCATTACCGACACTACCGCTGTTCTATCCAAAGAGGACATCGAAAAATATAACCTCATCGTTATTCCTCAGGTTATCCACATCGATGACGAAACATACTTTGAAGGTATTGAAATTGATGTCCCTCAATTTCTCGAAAAATTAAAGACCGCAAAAAACCCCCCCAAGACGGCTGCCCCACCTCCAGAGCTGTTCGCCAAGGAATTCAAACGCTTCTCCGGTGGGGAAGTTACCCTACTTTGTATCCATCCTTCGGCTGAGGTCAGTGGAACGGTTCGTTCAGCAACGACTGCTGCTCAGGATTTCCCCCACTTAGACATCCGGATTATCGATACCCGTCTCATTGCCAGCCCTTTGGCAACTCTGGTCGTGCTTGCCGCTCAATGGGCGAGTGAGGGGGTGAACGCCGACCAAATCGTCTATCGGTTAACGGAGATGATCCCACGCTGCCAGGTCTATTTCATGGTCGATACCCTGGAATATCTTGCCAAAGGCGGCCGAATTGGTGGAGCCTCAGCGCTCTTAGGATCGGTATTGCAAATTAAGCCAATTTTGACATTTAAGAATGGGAGAGTAGAACCCTTCGAGAAAGAACGCACGTATAAGCGAGCATTTGAACGGATGATCGCTATCGCTGAAGAGCGGATCGAAAAGGGAAAGGAAAGCTATCTAACCATTATGCACGCTGGCGTGTGGGAACAAGCCCAAGAACTGGCCACTCGTTTGTCCTCTAAACTTTCAATTTCAACCATACCAATTTATGAGATGCCGCCAGCGATCATTACGCACGGAGGACCTGGTATATTAGGGATTGCATTTTTTACCTGAGTTTATGAAATTCTGGCTGTGTTAGATACCCTTATCGAAAGATGGCTCTCTGATCCATCCATTGCAGAAAATATCGTCTCTCGCAAACATTTTCCCAGACAAGCCGGGAAAATGTTTGATTTTCCCCATTGGGTTCATCGTCATCTGATTGACGCATTCCTTGAAAATGGGGTTACAAGCTTATATCAACATCAATATGAGGCATTGCAAGCAATCAATGCAGGTGAGCACACATTGGTTGTCAGCAGCGTTGCCAGTGGCAAATCTCTCACCTATCAAATCCCAATCCTCGATGCCTTTCTCCAACCCCCTTCGACCAGTGCGCTTTTGCTATTTCCAACCAAAGCCTTAGCCTATGATCAGGGAGAGAAGTTCAAAAACCTGATCGCTAAACTCCCCAATCTCTTCACTCACCATCCCCATTTGCTCGCTCAATTCGATGGAGACACCCCCTATTCGCTACGGTCAAAGATACTGCAAAATGCTCAAATAATCCTCACCAATCCGGACATGCTTCATCACACCATCTTGCCTCGCCATTCACGCTGGGGGCAATTTTTCTCTAACTTAAGGTATATTATCCTGGACGAAATCCACATTTATCGAGGTGTATTTGGTTCACATGTGGCAAATATCCTGCGCCGCTTGAAGAGAATTTCACACCACTATGGAGCAACCCCTCAATTTATCCTGACTTCGGGCACAATTAGCGCGCCGCAAGAGTTTGCTGAACAGTTAATTGAAGAACCCATCGTCAAAATCGAACAAAAGGAAGGGGCGAATGCTGAAAGACAAATCTGGATATACAACCCGCCGATCTTGAACCCTGATCTCGGTATCCGCCGCCATCCGTTCGAAGATGCCCTGCAATTTGCCTTGGATGCAATTGAGAAAAACGTTCACTCCATTCTCTTCTGCCGCAGCCGTAAGGCAGTAGAGTTGTTACTCATCCAATTGCGCGAAAAATTTTCAGCCACACTCGAAGATATCGATCAGAGTATTCAAAGTTATCGCAGTGGATATTTGCCTTCTTTACGCCGAGAGATTGAACATAGCCTTCGTTGCGGAAAAACAAAATGCGTTGTCGCCACAAACGCTCTCGAATTAGGGATTGATATCGGCGGATTAGATGTGACTCTGATCATCGGCTTCCCAGGAAGCATCGCATCCACCTGGCAGCAATTTGGTAGAAGCGGCCGTAACCATCAGGGGTCGTTAGGGATACTCATCCTTTCAGATGATCCGCTTGACCAATATCTTGCCCATCACCCAGAGTATTTTTGGGAATCTAATCCCGAACGCGTCATTATCGACCCGAACAATCCCCTGATCCTGCTTGCCCACCTGCGTTGCGCCTTATATGAAATTCCTATCTCGCAACAACCCAGCTTCGGAACAGCTCCAGGGGAGTTGTTATCCCCGCTACTCGAAAGCCTGGTACTCCAGGGTGATGCGATTCAAGGCAAAAGGGCGTATTATTTTAGTGGGACAAAAACACCTCATTCTTTCTCCATTCGTTCGATCTCCGAACATAACTTTCAATTGATTCTGGAAGACTTTGTACATCCTACGCTTCTCGGAACTGTCGATGCCGAAAGCGCTGATTGGATGGTTCATCCTGGAGCGATCTATTTTCATGAGGGGTATTCTTATCAAGTCCAGGAGCTAAATTTCGATCGCCGTATCGCTATCCTGCGTTCAGCCAACCTTGACTACATCACCCAACCGCTGATAGAAACCCAAATACGATCCCTAAAGCCAAATCACACCCAGGAGCTCTATTCACCAAGCGGCTATGCTTATAAAATCGCTTTCGGTCAGGTAGAATTAAGACGTCAGGTAAAAGGCTATTTCATTATGGATTGGAATACGCGGTTATTGAAAGAAAAAAGAGATTTAGACCTGCCCCCTTGCGATTTAGCTACCATGGCATTTTGGCTCAATCTCAGCAACGATCTTGTCGAGGTTCTTCGCCAACAAGGGGTATGGAGCAACGATGCCAATCAATACGGAACAAATTGGGATAGACAAAAACGCCTTGCCCGGCAACGGGATAATTATCAATGTCAATTATGCGGTGTGCCAGAAATAGAACAAGCACATCCTGTTCACCATAAAATACCCTTTCGATTGTTCATGAACCCACAAGAGGCAAATCGCCTGGAGAACCTGATTACGTTATGCCCGGCATGTCACCGGAAGGTTGAAGGGACCGTGCACGTGCAAAGTGGACTGGCGGCTCTTGGTTATGCATTCACTCATATCAGCCCTTTATTTGCTCGATGCGATCGTGGAGATTTAGGCGTCCATATCGATCCGAAATTTATATGGTGTGAGAGCTTACCGACTGTCCTGATTCACGAACAGGTTCAGGGTGGAATTGGTTTAGCTTATCGATTGTATGAGACTGCCATTGAGCTACTCGTTAACATTAAACACCATATAAAAAGATGTTCTTGTTCGGAGGGCTGCCCCTCTTGTACAGGACCGGTTGCCAACAATGGATTGGGTGGTAAAAAAGAAGCCCTGGCTTTGCTAGAGAGAATCGTCACCTAGAGATGAATGAGATTCACCGATATTTGACCTCCTTAGGCATTCCCTTACCCCGGCTGGAGACTGACATCAAAGCACCAGCCACACCTCATCCAATCACCTTGCCAAATAGCCAGGGAATCCACCATCCCTTCGGGTCGGTTTATTTGATTCAAGAGACAATCTCGCTCCCGGATAAAGAATTTCCGTCTAAAGTTCCCCCTGAGATTATCAAATGGTCATGCCTAAAGCATCAAGACGAAAATTTTTCTATCGAGGAGCTCCTTTTTATCGATGTCGAAACCAGCGGCGAATATGGTGGAGCTGGGGTCGTTTGTTTTTTAGTAGGGATTGGACGGGTATCCGCAAATGCGCTTCACCTCTCGCAGGTTCTGATTCTCCACCCAGAGGACGAGTTGGCACAATTGATCGAACTGGAGAAAATCTTTCTGTCTGCAAAGGGTTTTTTGACCTACAACGGAAAATCTTTCGACCTGCCTTTGCTCCACGCTCGTTTTCAATTTCATCAAATTCCAGTCCCTGTCCAAAAAGGTCTTCACATCGATTTGCTTCTCCTTTCGCGGAAGATATGGAAAAATCATTCCCCAAATCGAACCTTACGAGCAATGGAAGCAACGGTTTTAGGCATCAATCGATCCCTTGAAGACATCCCCGGCTGGCAGATCCCCAGCATTTATCGCGATTTTCTGTTAACTCGAGACGAATCGTTTCTCACCCCAGTTCTTTACCATAATAAAATGGATGTCCTATCAATGGTTTTTTTGTATTTTCACATTGTTGATCTATTTGCTCACCCCATTGAAGGTTCTAAAGAGAATGCCGAAGTTTATTTTGGGTTAGCTAGTTTTTATCAATCTATTGGTGAAATCGAGCGTGCAATTGAGGCCTTCGAAACCTGTCAACCTCTTCCCCTTGAAGAATCCCAACGAATTAACTTATCCATGAACCTTGGTTTGCTATACAAAAAACAAAAACGCTACCAGAAAGCAATTGAACATTGGCAAGAAGCAGCCAGATTAGGAAGTTTACCTGCATACCTCGAGCTTGCAAAATACTACGAACATCTCGGAAAAGACCCAAATAAAGCACGCAATTGCATCGAAGCAGCGCTTAAAGCACTGGAAGAAAAAAAGATCGACCGTTTCGAGCGTTTGAAATGGGAGAGAGAGTTACAATATCGCTTAGAAAGAGTCAAACAAAACAAGCTTTTCGTTTCGGATTAATAAGGAGCGTAACATGAAGACAAACTCTTACTTACAACGATTGCTAGGCGAAAACGAAAAAATCCTGCTCATTACCCGTCAACACTGGTTTATCCTCGCCCGAAATATCTTTGTGGAAATATTGCTGATCCTGGCGATTTTTATCGCCTCGCTATTGTTGATCGTGCTCTTAAGTGTAGCCGCAGTGATTGTCATTCCAGTTGGTTTTATCGTCATGCTACTTCCAATTGGTTCATTGGCTCTGGACGTCGCCAAATGGAGCAACAGTCAGTTTATTCTGACCAATCGGCGGGTAATTCAGATTTCAGGCATCTTCAACAAAACCACAGAAGATAGTTCTCTGGAAAAGGTGAATGACGTCAGAATGGTGCAATCCTTTTTCGGCAGGCTATTCGATTACGGAGACATTGAAATCATGACTGCCAGCGAACTAGGGGTAAACACCTTCCGGCGCATTGCTAAACCCGTAGATTTTAAAACCGCCATGTTGAATGCAAAAGAGCGGCTTGAACGGGGGGATGAATATCGCTCTGAAGAGATTCAAAAAGAGGATATCCCTGCCCTGATAGCCAATCTTGACCTCCTTCGTAAACAGGGCGTTATTACAGAAGATGAATTTAATCAGAAGAAAAAAGAACTGCTAGCGCGTTTATGAGAACGAAAGATGACCCATTGGATAAACTATGATTGCCTCACCTGGCCGGAGGTAGCCGACCTGCCCCGTCGCTGCCCACTAATCCTGCCACTCGGCGAAGGATATGACCACAAACAACTGGCTGAGGTGCTCAACTTCCCTGAACATATTGCTATCTTGCCCCCTTTTCCTTTTGGTTGGCGAGGAAGCAGCCTTTCTGTTCCCGATTCCGTCCTGAAAGATTATCTTTTGAACCTGGTTAATAGTTTACGAGATGATGGTTTTATTAATGTTTTTATCTTGACCCCCGGCGACGTCAATCTGAATTTAGGGGAATATCAGATAATTCAACCCTATCAACCTTCCTCTGTTTTTCATTTCTCCGTGGAGGATATTTCCAAAGTTGTCTTAATTCCCATTGGTCACACCGAGCAACATGGATATCATCTACCACTTTCAACCGATACCCTCATTATCGAAGCAATCGCTCAAGGTGTAGTAGACGCCATACCCGATCAAGCCTGCCGGCTTCCCGTTATGCCCTATGGAGTAAGCACTCATCGCTCCACTTTTGCCGGCACATTGAACGCCGGTGGACGCGCCTTTGAAGATTTTTGGCTAGCAGTCATTGATACCTTGGTTCTCTTTGGTTTTAACCGATTGTATCTACTGAGCGGTCATGGTGGAAACTGCTCATTTCTAACAAACGTTGTCAAATATGCCGGAGAGAGGTATCCAAAGATCTTCTGCGCCACCGCGTTTCTATACCTTACTAGTTCTCAAGGGATGCAAGTTTTAGAACAATATCGCGAGTCGGGGATTGGGGGTATGGGTCATGCTTGTGAACTGGAAACATCCCTGATGCTGCACCTCTACCCCCAGTTAGTACACATGGATAGAGTTGTAGATGAAACCGATTTTATCGCCACCCCATCGTATTATATGGATTGGATCGAGGGCGGTTCATTGATTGCTAATCCCCCCTGGACAGATGACACTCAGAGCGGCGCTTACGGAGCTGGCAGTCTAGCCAGCAGGGAAAAGGGAGAAATCTGGCTGGAAGCTGCTATCCAGGAAAAAGTAGCTCATGTTGCTGAAATCCATGAACAATATCACCGCCGTATGGAAAGAAGAAACAGCAGAGTCACGAATCATTGATTGAAACCTCGTCCAGGTATTCCAAAGCGCGATTTTGGCAGCTTAATCGAATCTCAGGGAAGCTTGTTTCGCTAAACCAAAAATGAATGGCAGGGGAAAATCACAATGCATAGGGGTAATAAAGGTTCTGACATGGATTTCCCCAGGTTAAGTAGAGCACTTTTTCGGTTAAGTCCATTACTAAAGCGCAAATAGTCTTCTCCCGATCGTAAGGATTTTCTCCAAAAGTTGCATGACAACAGATGGAATAAGGAAAGTTGATGTGATCTCTTTGAATAGTTTGCAAGGAGATCAGGTCGTGCTTTTCAATCCTTTCGATCAACCTTGCTGCCCGATAGTAGCGAACTTGAGAGCTAATCAGTTCCTCAGCTTCTTCTTCCAGTTGTTGCATTTTGCTGCTGAGATAATGGTTGGTATGAGCAAGATACCCTGTTGCTCCATACAGGACAGCAAAGTTGCGGGCTGATACTTCAATGTTGTACAGTTCGCCGCTCTCGTGGGCAATGAGATGGTTATAACCGGCAGCTCGGTGAGGAGAGATTGCCCGCTGAATCGCTTCACTGATCGTTCTGGCTCCTAAAACGGCACGTCCCACCACAACCCGCGGGATTCCGATCCGCTTTTCCTTCGGGTAAACGGTGTCGCAGCATTGAGCAATTCCTGAAGCGTTAAATCCGATATTCGGTAACAACCCGCCATAACTCATCGCTATAAACGGAGATTCATCCTCGACCTCAACCTTAACAAGATAGACATCAGCTTCATCATCTGGGAACCAATCTTCATTGTGGGCAACCAGGACATTTTGTTTTAACGTCCGGGATTGATTGACCGCCAGACTGGTACATTTGCTTAAGTGTAACCGGTCCATGACAATCCCTTCAAACGCATTTAAAGTAAATATATCGTCAATTGAGGAATGACTCCCTTCGGCGATTCCATAAAGTTCCTCTAAGTATTGAGGGTAATATTCGACGACATAGGGAAGATATTTTTTCGCCTGAAGGGTTGCTCTCTTCCAATTCATGACCAATTCGCTGGCAAGAGCATCAATCAAATTCCGTGCGCTTTCAATGCTGTGGTGAATCTCATCTCTACAGACTTCACCGATTTGTTGCCCAATTTCACGGTGGTTTCCTTTTACAGCAAAGAACTTAATTGGTTTTTTCATCGGATGGGTCATCTTGCCTCCAAAAATGACGTCTAGAAGCATATTTTGGATAGTCTAACAGATCAAGCAGGATAACTTTCACCCAACACATCCCGTCTTGAGTCAAGGTATCGAGCTGGGCTCTGACTTCTGGCTGGTTTGCTTTCACCTCGTCGAGGATAATCCCCTGAGGCTGATATTTCTTTACCAAAGTGTGTAATTGTTCATTTGAACCTAAGATTTGAAGGTCATACACCCGTTTTCCAACTTGTATCTCCTGGTCAGTAACCAAACCAATGATAGGGATGTCTTTGTTTTTACTTAATAAATATGGAATTAAAAATTCTAAAGTCTCCTCTGAAGCATAGACCAGAATTCCCTGCACCATGCCCATCCGGGTACGGGTAGAAATCGCATCGAGTGCTTGAAAAGAAAATCTGGTTAACATTAATCCCAAAAACAGCATTGCCCCATAAATCAAACTCGCTGTAGGAGTGAGGGATTGTTGATCATCGAAGAGAAATCCGGTCATCCAAAAGGTTAACGCGGCAAATGCTGCTGCCTGGACATAACGGTAAACATTCTCGACCTTCAGGTGTCGCCAAAGGTCTCGATAGACACGCGTTAAATAAAACACCATATAACCGCAGATGAAGGCTAACGGTAATGATTGAACGAAGAAACTGATTTGCTGATGCGGCGATAAAGGCATTCCAAGGCTCACGGCCACATACAGGCTGAGAGAGATCAACAAACCATCAACGATAACATCGAGAAGGTTGCGTCCGACCAAGAACTTGATCAAAATCTTTTTCAATCTGGTTTCCTGATCGTTGTTAGTTTGATAGGTGATTTTTACGCCACCTAAATAGGTTGTAAAGATTAACAAAAATACGATGATGATTGGCAAGAGAATCAGGCTCAAGGTGTAATTCAAAGCTTCGACAACGACCGCTGTGATTCCCCCAACCACTGCAATTGAATAGAGCACCCACAAAGCCTGTCTCTCAGAGAGACCGAAGGCAATCAAACGGTGAGAAGTATGATCTCGCCCTCCTTTGAACGGTGATTGCCCACGTAACCAACGGGTAATCGTTACGAAAAGCGTATCTGCCAGGGGAAGTGTAAACAGGAGTGCAGGTACACCAACGATAGCAAAAACATTAGATGCTTGGGGTAGTCGGGCAATCGCCAGTAAAGCCAATGTATAGCCCAGGAATTGGCTACCGCTATCCCCCATAAAGATCTTTGCTGGAGGAAAGTTCAAGAATAAAAATCCCAGGATAGCCCCCCCTAAGCTGGCGCAGAACAAAATCATTAACCTATCTCCTGAATCCCAGAAAAAGTACCCCAGGAAGAAACATACAATTAACGAGATACCCCCTGCTAAACCATCCATATTGTCGAGGAGATTCATCGCGTTTGTCATCGCCACAAGCCAAAACAATGAAACTGCGCTATTTAATATCTGAGCCAGGAAGGTATCTCCCAAACGAGGTGAGAAAAAGTTGGTGGTATAACCAAAAAAGACCGCTACGCTGGCAGCCACAATTTGGGTAATGAGTTTGCCAGCGGGTGGAAACGATTTAATGTCATCGACGAAACCAAATAAAAAAATCAATCCCGTCCCGAACAAAAGCGTGAAAGGGAAAGGATCGGATTGCTCAGGAGTCAAAGCATACACCACTGAGAAAGTGACCAGCGTCGCCATAAATATCCCGATCCCCCCAAATTTTGGGGTTGGCGAGCGATGCCAGCGATCCTGGCGTGGCTGATCCGTGATGTTCAGCCACCTTAGAAAACGGATCAAGAGGATCAATAAAAGTATCGCTGAAATAAAAGCGAGGAGGAAGGAAGCGAGGTAGATCATCAGGGTTGGAGATTGATTCGATTAATCAACGCTTCGATAGACTGTTTCTGTTCCGATGGACTCAGCATCAATGCATTGCGGGCATGGAGGTATGCCTTTTCTTTCTCGCCTTGCTGCAAATACAATTCCGCCAGCCATTGTTCAACCTTCCAGTTTTGTGGATCGGTTGGATTTTGCATCAATACCTTTTCTAGAGCCTGTATGGCTTCAAGATACATTTTTCCTTCTATTGCTAACTGAGCCACCATCAGATAATAATTTTTCTTGCTTTCATAATCCTGTGTAAGCTTGACCGCAGTAAGGTAGTTTGAAATTGCATCCCTAATCAGCCCTTCCCTTTCGCCTTCGTCATCTGTTCGGGCTGCTTTCAAGCGATAGTACTCGCCGAATAAATACGCAATCCAATCATAGGTTGGGTCTAATTGATAGGCCGTGAGCAATTTTGGCATCGCCTCTGACAATGTCTCTTCATTTGACATTAACAAGATCGCCCATTCCCCCCAAATTCGAGAGTTATTCGGGCTTAGAGATGTTGCTTGCTCAAAATACCGATTCGACTCCAAAAATCTCTCTTTAGCCAGCTTTGCATCTTTCGTATTTAGCGACCAAAGGCTAAATAAGCGGGCTAAGTTAGCCGTGTGATCCGTGTTTAAAGGATTCAAGGATCGCGCGAGGAGTAAATCCGCTTTTGCCTGCAAAAACAAAGCTTCCCGTTGGTTCTCATCGTTGATCTCTCTGGCATGTTCCAGATAAGACCTGCCTAAGAATAAATAATAGTAATCCTCTCGCGGAGCCAGTTCAATTGCATGTTGATAAATTTGAATAGAAACCGGCCATGAGCCAGGCTTGGCAAACGATTCGCCAAGTTTGAAAGCAATATCCGCCTGAATGATTCGAACATTTCGCTGCGCAATAATCACCAAACTCAGGACGACACAGATCAATCCAACAGCAATCGTTTGCCATCCCTTTATCCAATTGACACTTCTTGCTGGCGCAATTTGGAATAAGGCAAAACCGATCATAAGTATAAATAAATACAGATAAAAACCCACCAGTAACTCTTCATATTGTCGTATGCGCTCCAGAATATCTTGTACGTTCGTGATCGGATTGGCAACAATGGAAGCCAGTAAACTGCCATGAATCAACCAGTACGCTAGAGTTAAAACTAGGCCAATTCCTAACGATCCAAGCCAGGTTCTCATGAAATGTTTTTGTTCAGTCTGGCCGTCTCCATCTGCAGAAAGAAGGAGTGTGCCGACCAGCCAAGCAAGACCGATAACGATCAAGATGCCGTTGGAGCGAAAACTGGCTTCCTTGCGCACTTCCGTAAAGGAACTCCAGATGATCTGTAGAGCTGAACTACCCAATTCAGTGGCATTCATGAAGTCATAGCCTAAGACAACCAGGATAATCGCCACAATCGTTCCAATTGCAACAAGATGATTTTGATCGGTCCAGTGGTCTTGGCTTATTAATCTTGCTTCGCTTGTTGCAACTCGTTTCTTCCTTTTGGGAATTCTGGCATTTTCTTTCGCCGGGACAGGTACAGCTTGCAAAGCAACATTGTTTTCATTGTCAGGAATAATCTCTGGTTTGATACCTGAACTCATCAATACCAGAATGGCTGCATATACCCAAAAATAGGTGCGAGTGGAAGCGATGGCAATCCCAAAGTTGATCTCAATCAAATGCGCCAAAAAGGCGGCTAATAACGAGACGATGAGGATGTCCTGAGAAAATCGGTCGGCTTTTGCCGACTGTTCAGGGCGGAGAAAGAGCACTTTAATCCCTAAATAAACGAATAGTCCTGCAACAAGCCCCAAGGGAAAAGCAACCCCAAAGTAAGCCGCACCTCTCCAAATCACCAGGGCAACAGAAAATAGAGTGCCAAAAAGGAGCTCAACACCGATAAACCATTTTTTTTCGCTTTGAGAAGTGATTAGACTCAGTATTTTAAAGCCGTAAAAGAACAAACCCAGGAATAAAGCGATGTAAACGAAAAAACCAATCGCTCCTGTGATGATGAGAGCATCCCAGGTTTCATTATGCGAACGATCTGGGGATGCATTCCGCCTTTCAACTTGGGTTAAATCTGGCACATAGAAACGGTTATAGGCTACATACATTGTTTCAGGTCCGTAGCCTATCAGCGGCCTGAGCCAATTAAAAACATCTTTGCCTCCCTCAGGATACTCTAAGGGGGGATGAAATCCGTAAAGCTTCACCGCGCCCTGCCAAATATAGGTTCGTACGCGAGCGTTATTGCTCTGCGGATCTAACAACTGCCCAAATCGCCCGATTGAGGGATGTTGTTTCAAGCTTTCAAATGGGCTTTTCGGTAGGTTGAAAGTAATCAGAAATAGCAGGGCAAAGATAGATAAAACGATGATTCCAATCCCCAGAGTGCGCTTGCGGGCGATTACTACCAGGCATAATGCAAAGAAAAATATACTACTCATCCAACCCAGGGCAGGCCCACGGCTGCCACTAAAGTATAGGGCGATGACTTGCAGTAAGCCAATAAAGGTATACGCTGTCGATACCAAAAAATCTTTGAGCCCAAAGGCTTCACTCTGCAGCATCCTCCGAAAACTTTCGACCACCCGGCCAAGCGTTAGAGGAAAAACCATAATGAGGTAAGCAGCTACAAAAATGGAGTTTCCCATGGTAGAGGCAATGCGAACCGATACATCGCCACCCCAAGGGATTGGGTCAATTTTATACCGCTGAAGCAATCCGTAAACTGCAACCGGCAAGCCGACAACAATTGCAACCGTTATCAAGCGCCGAATTTGTTGCTCTGAAGGTCGATTAAATACCAGGGACAAGAAGATAATTAGGTATGAGTATGTCGTAAAAGTTCCTTGCAATCTTTGGTATGAACCCCATAGACTGACAAACGGTGCAACGGAAAGGATGGTTGAAATCAGGTAATTCAAGACCATAACCAACACCGGCGCCATTAAGGGTAATCTGAGCAACTCTGAAAAACGAAGGCGCTCAGATGAAAGCGGCAAATGTTCCAGCGCTTTTATAATCCAACTGACAAGAATGAGCAGGGCTATTGAGCGCAGTAAAGTAATCTTATCCGGCTCAAAAATACGGCTTGAAAACACATTGAAAAATAAGGGAGTGGTGATGATCGCTGCAATCCACCCCGCCTCCATCATCCGATCCACAAAAACGCTTAATTTTGTCATGTCAACTTCCACAATAATGGATTATAGACATATTGTAACCTTATATCATCCGTGACCGATTGAGATAAAGCTTAATTCCACTTCTTGATGACTCGAAATTGGCATGAAATTCATAAAAGGACGTAAGTCTATTCTCTTACCTTCATCGAAAATCGTAGCTAAAGTTTCTGGAGAATAGCGCGGGTTTGCAGAAAAACGGTTTGAGGGACGGTCATTTTGCACTTTGTTTAATGGAATGGAAAATGCTACTGAAGATTTAAAACAAAGCAAGTAAGGGAATCTACTGGCATACCATCGACTCATAGAAGCCAATTTGCTTTCTAGTATATTTGGGGTTGTGAAATAAAGGAATAAAATCAGGGGCAGCAGCGTTGAAGCTCGGTATATCGAACTTGAAATTTCCAACGGGTAACCAAAATCATATTCGGCATGTTCCCACTCAAAATAAAGAATATTCTCGTTTAGGTGACGAAAATTGGGTTGTTTTTGAGCAACATTCTTCATGTAGCAATAATTGGTATTCATACCAAGACGCAGGGAAAATCCTATGGATTTAGGAATTTTTTCCATGGCGTCAACGATTTGATAGAACGCAAATGGTTTGATGAAGATACAATCATCAACACTAAACAACCAGTATTGACTCTCCCAGAGATCTTCAATGGGTAATTTTCCCCACTTCAACCCAAATTTTAACAACAAACGGATAAGTATTTCAGAAAATGAATACATTCCAACCAGGCGATGCCTGTTGAGTTTAGAAAAAAAGTTGATCCAGGCTGACTTTTTAGCCTCGTGTTCTCCAAGCAAAATTCTCCAGACATCTTCTTGAAAGTTCTTTTGCTCGACGAATTTCACCTGTGGAAAAAGTTCCATAAGGTACCGATATTGAGCAGCGTATCTGTCTGCAGATGTTGTAAATAGCACGGTTATTGAAGCATCACGGGCATCCTGGATAACAAGGTGGATTGAGCGCAGGGTTGCTTCAAGCTGCAGTGCACGATCCTTACTAAAAATAAGGACATGAAAATTCATTTTTGCCACCGACTATCCTGCATTAAGATTTTCAGCGCTTGCATAGCGCGATGAGAATATTGATGTCGTTCTTTGACAGCTCGCTGTCCGCAAACCCTATATCGTTGATTGAACTCATCATCCCTTAAGGCCAATTGAACAAGTTCATGGAATTCCTCAACGGTTGTTGGAACAAGTAGTTCATCTTCAGTAAACCAATTCCTATAACCGGGTACTGCGTCCGTTATGGTGAATCCCCCACTGCCCAAGACCTTAAAGACCCTTTCATTATGGTCAATTCCCATTTTCTCAACATGCGGTTCATTAATTGTAGGAGATACTCTTGCCTGCCGATAAAGAGAGGCTTCTCGCCAGCGAGGTAATAGACCGCCGTAATTGCCATAAGGCCAGGTAGTATAACCGAACACCATCAATTGATTTGCATAGGGTTTTAAGTAGCGATCAAATTGTCGTGCTTTATAAGCCCAATAGCCTCCAACAAAAGCGATTTTTACATTTTCAAAATCCTTATCTGGTTCAGGAAACTCTAGGTATACTTTTTTATCCCAGGCCAGGGGTAAAGAGCTAAGCATTAAGCCCCTTTTCATCCACTCTTCATAATAATAAAAACGATCTTTGGGTGAGATGGTGAAAACAAACGTCGGCTCCGAAGCAATTACCTTTTTCTTAACCCTTAACGAACCCGAAAAATCAGGAAAATTATAAGTGTCGAAATATTTTTTGTCATTCTTGAACCACACATTGATCCACACAAAGTGTGGATAATTTCGTAGAGTCAGGATGTTTTGAGGAGTTAAGTAACAATAATCCGATTCGCTTATCCAGCAAAAAGGACGAGGCAAGCTGGGAAGCCTCTTATCGAGGTCAAAAATGCTGATAACCCGATAAGGGATACCAAGATCCTCAAACCCATGACACCAACCCAAACGAGCAGTCATCGACGCATTGGGCCGTTGAGAATCAAATTCAGGGCTGACAAGCATGACAAACGTGTGGTCAGCCTCATCTAAAGATTGAGTTCCCTGTATGTCCGCAATCCTGGGTCGCAAGGACTTGCGATTTAAAAAGCGTTTAAGTAATTTCCAGGATCGACAGATATCAAAATTCTTCATCATCATTTTGATGGTATTATAAAGTATCTTATGACTTTGTCTCTATCAACCATTATCTGTACCAAAGACCGTCCTGACGATTTAAACCAATGCCTGAACTCGATCCTGAAAGGGGACAGGTTACCCAATGAAATTATTATTATCGATGATGGCTATATAGATATCGATAATATCCAAAAAATCATTACAAATTACGATATAAACTTTTTCTACCAGCGGAAATCTCCTCCTAACGTTAATGTATCGCGTAATCTGGGTATTTCAATTGCTTCGGGTGATATCCTAAGTTTTCTCGATGATGATGTTGTCTTAGACCAAAATTACTACGATCGGGTGATGAAAGCTTTTGAACAAGACAGTTCCCAATGCATCGCAGGAATCACGGGCGCGATCAAGGTTTACACCCATCCAGTCAAACGGACCTTTTTAAGATTTTTCGGATTAGAAAGCAGACAACCTGGCAAAGTTCAAGCATGTGGCGCTGTGACCCTGGTCAGAGCCGGAGAAATCGATCAGCCAGTCAGAGTCGAATGGCTATCTGGATGTAACATGAATTTTCGGCGCTGGGTGTTCGAGAGCTATCGGTTTGATGAGCAAGATTCTGGATATATCTTGGGGGATGATCGTGACTTTACCTATCCAATTGGTCAAAATCATACCTTGATCGCCCTCCCTGATGCAACGTTGATTCATAAAAAATCATCGGTAAGCCGCGATTCGGCAAAAAATCTGGGAAGGATGGAAATCTTCCATTTAGGACGATTTTTTCTGGCACATCGATCTCAAAACCCCATCAACTGGATTGCCCTCTGCTGGGCATTTATTGGGATAATACTTAAAAATTTCCTCACTTTACTTAATCCCAATAAGAGATCAATCAGCATGCAGCAATTAGCCGGAAATATCGAAGGTTTCCAACAATTTATCGCTCTAATGAAAAAGAAGTATGACAAAACATCCTAGGGTTGATTGGCTGATCACTCAAATGAAAGTCATCGGTGGAGCTGAAATCTATGCCTACCAGATCACTCCTGAATTAAAGAGACGGGGGTGGGATATTCGCCTGATAACAATGGTGGATGATCATAAACTCTCAAGTCAATTACAACAGAACGGCGTACCAGTCTTGTCCCTATCCGCGAAATCCAAAACTGATCTTGGGGTATGGATAAGATTAGAAGAGATTTGGAAAAGAAAGAAACCCGATATTCTTCATACCCATTTATATCATGCAGGCATTATAGGCCGTTTGGTTGGTAGAAGGGTCGGAATTCCTCTCATCTTGTGCCATCAAGGAGGACCAGAAAATAGCCGACCTCTAACCCGAACCATCCTGGATTACCTCACCAGCCCTCTTGTCTACCGGTATATAGTTCCCTGTGATGCTGTAAAAAGTATCTTGCATCGTCGGGAAAGGATTCCGGTTAAGAAAATCGACTGCATCCCAAATGGTATTCAACCACCGAGCGAGCGGTATCTCAAATCTACTGAGTCGTGGAAGAAATTCTCAGAGCCTGTTCGGTTGGTAACAGTTGGTCGTTTGGTTCCTGAGAAGGCGCAAGGTGTTATGATAGATGCGGTTAATGTATTGGCTATGCGCAATTATAAACTGTCCCTCTCGATTTTAGGGGATGGCCCAAAAAGAACCGAATTAGAATCGCAGATCAATCAGTCCAATCTGGCTGCTTCGGTTTTCCTTCCTGGTCATCAAAACAACCCTTACGCATGGCTGCAGCAATCCGACATTTTCGTTTTGACATCCTTGTGGGAAAGTCTCTCTCTTGCTGTCATGGAAGCAATGGCTATAGGCTTGCCAGTAGTTGCCACTGCTACCGGTGGAACCCCCGAATTAATCACCCACCTGCAAAATGGTTATCTCATCCCTCCCAATTCTCCCGAGGCGCTTGCCGATGCAATCGAATTCCTCGTCCATCATCCGGAAGTTGCCAGACAAATGGGCAAAAATGCCCGAAAACATATTTCAGAGAAATACACTATTCCCAAAATCGTTGACCAGCTAGAACGCTACTACTGGAAAATACTTGAAGAGAAGGCTTTGCCGTGATCGAACACAAACCAATCAAAGTCCTCCATCTAATCACCCGCCTCATTGTTGGCGGCGCACAGGAAAACACAATCTACACCGCGCAGCTTTTGGATCCCCGCCGCTTTGAAGTTGAGGTGCTTTGCGGTCCACAAACCGGCAGTGAAGGCAGCTTGATTGAGGAAGCACTCCGAAGAGGCATTAAGTTATCTATCCTGCCCGAACTGGTTCGGGAACTAAACCCTGTAAAAGATTTCATAGCATTCGTGAAACTGTTTCTCATCTTACGCAAGAAAAGATATGCAATTATTCACACCCATTCATCGAAAGCCGGTATTCTTGGACGTCTGGCTGCCAAGTTAGCCAGAACGCCTATCATTCTCCATACCGTGCACGGTTGGAGTTTTCATGATCATATGCCCAATTGGCGGAAGAGACTTTTTATCCTCCTTGAAAGGTTTTCAGCAACTTTTACTCATCAATTGGTCGTTGTCACCCGAAAAGATATCCAGAAAGGCCTGGATCACGGCATCGGTAAACCAGAACAATATCTCCTCATCCGCAGCGCAATTCCATTAGATGAGTTTCTTAACCCAGAATTTGATGAAAAAAAAATCCGCCAGGAGTTAGGAATTCCAATTCCTGCGCCGGTTATCGGTACAGTCGGGAGATTATCCCCTCAAAAAAATCCCCTGGATTGGCTCAGAATTGCTGCTCGAATTGCAACTTTTCAACCCGATTGTTACTTTCTGCTTGTTGGCGATGGTCCGCTGCGGAATGAGGTTGAGAGTCGAATCCAGGAGTTTCATTTAGAAAATCGTTTTATCTTGACCGGACTGCGCCGTGATGTTCCTCAACTGCTTTCCGTAATGGATGTTTTCTTATTGACCTCTCTTTGGGAAGGTTTACCCCGCGTGATTCCTCAAGCAATGTGTCGAGAAGTCCCCATTGTTGCATACGCTTCGGATGGCGTTGCGGAAGTTATCGAACATGGAAAAACAGGGTTTCTCTGTCAGCCAGGAGAACTTGATTTAGCTGCGGATTATTGCCTTCAATTGCTTCAATCTCATGACTTGAGAGAAAGAATCATTCGCGAAGCAAAAATAGTCGCAACAGAAGAATTCGATCTGCGTAGAATGATTCAACAGCTTGAAAACCTGTATCTTAGCTACATTGGAGAGAAGCTTCATGGCTAATTTGGTGCGGCGTCCAAAAATCGGTTTAGCACTCGGAGGCGGGGGAGCCCGAGGCCTGGCGCATATCGGCGTTCTGGAAGTCCTGGAACGGGAAAGCATTCCCATTGATATGATGGCCGGCACCAGCATGGGAGGCATCATTACTGCGCTTTATGCTTGTGGTTTTTCTCCTGAGCAAATGCAGGAAATTGCTCTGCAATTGGCAGATATGCGCAATCTGCTGCGCTTTCTCGATCTAACCCCTCCAGAACGCGGCCTCATTCGCACCGACCGCATTCGGGCTTACCTTGCCGAGCTGGTTGGCAAAGATCGGCGTATCGAAGACTTGTCTCTACCGATTGCTCTGGCTGCGGTAGATCTCTACTCCAAACAAGCCGTCTATCTCACCAAAGGAAATCTGGTTGAAGCCTGCATGGCAACCTCTGCAGTGCCAGGCTTATTTCCGCCCGTTTCCTTAAAAAATTATTTACTTGTTGATGGCGGTGTGTTAGATAACGTACCAGCTAAGGCGCTTCGCCAACTGGGAGCTGAGTACTTGATTGCTGTGGACGTAAATCATCTTTTGGGGGAACATCATCAATGGTCGGATTTACCTAAAGATGCGACAATCCGCAAATTTTTGCCCGCTTTTGCCCTGGATTTTTATCAAGCCGAAATCATTATGATCGCAACCATGACAGCGATCAATTTCTCTAAAGCCAAACCAAATATTGTCATTCGCCCCCCAATCCCTTCAGATGTTAATATATTTTTCGGCTTTACGCACGCCCTAGACACGATCCAACATGGCGTCCATGCCACTGAAGAGTTAATAGAAAAGATCAAGGAAGGAATTAAACCAAAATTGCGTCTCTTTGGGTAAAATTAGGGGTGATAACATCCCTTTCAGTGTGAGGAGGCGTATGCCAATTTACGAGTATCTGTGCGAAAATTGTCATCAGAAATTCGAGAGCCTGCGCTCAATTCAAGAGGCAGATTCACCGATTCCATGTCACTACTGTCAAAGCTTAGACACCCATCGCGTCATGTCTGTATTTTTTGCCCAAAGCAGTGGAAAAGTCATTGCCAGCGCAGGTAGCGGTTGTGGTTCGTGCGCAGGGGGAAGTTGTAGCACTTGTGGACATTGATAGACTTAATCACAAACCAGGGGGATAAGGTTTAGCGATGCTCAAAAAAAACCACAAACTTTTTTATCGAAGGCTTTTCGTTTTTGCAGGGGGAATGCTTACGCTTTTGACAATTGCAACCGCCCTGTGGATTTTTTCTCTACTCCATGATCTTCCTGATCCAAAAAGCATACCGGAAAAGCTCCATCTGCCCAGTGTCCAGATACAAGATCGCAATGGATTCTTGCTTTATGAAGATTTAGGAGAATTATCCGTCCGTCACCGCCCAATCAGATATGAAGAGCTACCCGAATGCATTATTAATGCCACAGTTGCAACAGAGGATCATTCTTTTTTCACCAATCCAGGCTTTGACCTTAAAGCCATGTTGCGCGCCATCTGGATAAACTTCCGCGGTGGTCAGATCCTTGTCGGTGGTTCTACAATCACCCAGCAAGTCGTCCGTAACCTCTTGATGAGTGATGAAGAAAGCTCTCAACGAACCATCCAACGAAAGATCAGAGAAATCATCCTAGCGTGGAGATTGTACAGACAACTCTCCAAACAAGAAATCCTCAGTCTCTACCTCAATCAAACCTACTACGGTGTTTTTGCTTATGGGGTAGAAGCTGCTGCCCAAACCTATTTCGGTAAATCAATCACCGAGTTAACCCTAGCCGAATGCGCTTTAATCGCCGGTTTACCTCAATCGCCAGCTCATTACAATCCTTTCATTCATGCAGAAAATGCCAGGGAGAGGCAAAAAATTGTTCTCGAAAGGTTATTTCGTGAAGGATATATATCCCTGGCGGATCGACAACAAGCAGAAGTCCAGCCACTCATCTTTGCCGAACAACCGTACCCCTTAGAAGCCCCTCACTTTGTAATGTTAACCCGCAACACAATTGATCAAATGGAGAGCGAAGGTCTCATTCCTGCAGAAGCTCGCAGAAATGGTTTGGTCATCCGCACAACCCTTGATGTGAACTGGCAAAGGTTAGCCGACCAAGCTATTCAACACCATCTCCAGCATCTTTCCCAAGGTAGAGATGGCTTAGGGCATAATGTCAAAAACGCTGCTCTAGTCGCAATCGATCCCCGTAGCGGCGCTGTGCTGGCGATGGTCGGAAGTCCTGACTACTACGACCCAACCATCTATGGGGCAATTAATATGGCCATCGCTCCGCGTCAGCCCGGCTCTGCGCTTAAGCCGTTTATATACGCCTTAGCCATGGATCCAAATGCTTCCAATCCTCTAACATCAGCAACACTCATCGATGACGTACGCACGGTATTCATAACCAGAGATCATCAGTCCTATATCCCGGTAAACTATGATGGTAAAGAACACGGGAAAGTCACCGTTCGCGAAGCCTTGGCTTCATCCCTAAACATTCCGGCCGTTCGTGTATTGAATCAAATCGGTCTGGAGCGGTTTGCCTCGTTTATGAAAACTCTGGGCATTCAATCCTTAGGATCACCCGATCGTTACGATTTGACGATCGCCTTAGGGGGCGGAGGTGTCCATCTGCTCGAATTGACAGCTGCTTACGGAGCATTTGCCAATAAAGGCATTATCGCCTCTCCCTATTGGATAGAAAGCATCTCCGATAGCAAGGGGAACATCTATTACCAAGTTTCTCAGAAAACCAGAAAAGTATTGGACGAACGCGTTGCCTGGCTGATTTCGGATATTCTCAGCGATGATCAGTCTCGTTATATCGGATTTGGCAAAAACAGCGTTTTGAATCTCGATCGGCCTGCAGCGGTAAAAACAGGAACTACAACCGATTTTCACGACAACTGGACAATTGGCTATACGCCATCGCTTGTGGTTGGCGTGTGGGTTGGGAATGCAGATTACGAACCGATGGTCGAAGTGACCGGCTTAACTGGTGCAGCACCAATCTGGCATGAATTTACTCGCGCTGTCCTGACCAACCGCCCTGCTGAAACGTTTCAGCGTCCTGAAGGACTCATCCGTCAAACCTTTTGTAAAACACTCCATCCCCACAACCACTATTGTCAGAAAACATCAACTGAATGGTTCATCATTGGCACTCAGCCAGAGTTGAATGCCTCATCCTCCCTTATTCCAAAGTCAAGCGTTTCACAGTCACATTTCAGTGTGCTGTCTCCACGCCAGAACGGAGTGTATCTTCTTCCATATACCTTCCATAATTCGCCAAAGCTGCTCATAGAGCTCAAAAGTCATTCAGAGATCACTCAATTTGAAGTATTTATCGATGGTGTACACCTTGCCACCCTTGAAACAGAACCCTGGATAACCTGGTGGGAAATGCAAGAAGGTAAACACTCATTAAGGATCAAGGGCTGGCAAGGCGCACATCTAGTCGAAGAACAAATCATAACCTTTATAGTTCAACCTCCATTACGGTAGGACACGAAAGCTCATCCCATCTCCACGTCCAAACACCTCCGGAAAATAGAATTCATAAGCCAACGGTGGCAAGGTTTGAAACTCGCCGATATGCACAACCCGCAAGGGGTAAGTGTAGATATACGTTCCGGCTGGCAGATAGGAGGCCGCCAGAATAATGCGTTCATCTCGCAACTCAATATGCTCAAAATTCCACCACCATCCCCAACCCTTGTAAAGCAAATCTTCCCAGGTTAATTTTGCAGGGGGTTCACTTTGGGAAGCTGTCGCCAGGTTTTGGTCAATCGCCTCGAGACCAGCCGGTAAGAAATCTTCTACGATCAGATGATGAACATCATTCGGCACTACAAGTGTCAAACGCCCATAAATAACCTCTCCTGCATGGGCTTCCGTGATTGACATCTCAGGTTTATCAGGTCTGAAATATTCTCGGCTCACGGAAAGTCCCCGACTCAATGGTCGAATCTCCTTAACGGGTTGCGGGATAGCAAGATGGATGGTGTAGTACAAATTCCCGCTGTCACTCCCTTTGGTAAAAATAACCCGATTCAACTCGTTGGCAACTAGATTTTTTGAGGCTATGCGCAACTCTATGGGTTCAGTGATGTTTTCCCGGCTAACCTCCCATTGTCCCATCCGGCGGTTATTGATCGCCAGACTCATGGAATACTCGCCTTGCAGTTCTCTGCTACTTTCCAGCCATTCTGCCAGCGCCATAATTGTCCAGGCGGTTTCCTGCGTACCCTCCCAGCTCCTTTCCAGCCGGTTTTGTACCAACCAACGCACAACATTTTCCAGTGTCGGATTATTCGGCTGAATCTTTTCCAAAACGCCGAGGACAATCGCTGTTGTACGCGTATCAGTATTCCAATTATAGGCATCCAACGCTTTTTCCTGCCAATGGATTCCGGTTGCAGATTGAATTGCACTGTTTTGTAGATACGCTACGATTGTGTTCACTCGGCTATCCGCAGGATCAATGAGATAGAGTGCTTCTGCCAGATAGGCTTGAGCGTAAAGTGCCAGCGAGGTACGTTTTTCATACAGGGCTACCGTTCGAGATGGATCTGCTATGCCCGTCCTGGCCATTACATACAACACAAATGCCTGTTGATTAAGTTCATATGGGTGTTTCAGCGAGGCGACACTCTTGAGATTGCGTTTGAGAAACTGCTTGCCCTTCTCGAAAACATCTTCGTTTACTGGATAACCGGCTTTTTGAGTCTCGACCAAACCTAACATCACATACGCGCTGGTCTGCAAGTCACTCTTTTCGCTGCTCCACCATCCCCAACCACCATCGGGATTCTGATTCTTATAAATTTTTTGCAGCCCAGCCTGAACGAGCTGGTCAAGTTTGTCTTTCATCTCTGCTTTCTCCAGGCCGGCAAGCCGATAAGCTCGACTCAACAGCACATTCGGCAAAAATCTGGATACCGTCTGTTCCAGACACGCGTATGGATAATATTCCAAATACGACAAACCCTCCAACAAGCCAGCGCCAAGCGAAGGTTGAAGCCGGAGAATTAATTCTCCACCTTCCCTCTCTTCCTGTTGTGGAATTTGGATGAGTTCCTCACGGCTGCCGGCATTTTTCAAACTCCCGGCGGTTGCCACAACCTCTCGGCTCTCATATTGATACACAACAATGCCCTGATCATCAAGAGTCGCCAGGGTAGGTTTGGTGGCATCCTGCCAATCCCCTCCCAGAGCGGCAAACACCAGGTCTACCCGTTTTACATCCCGAACTCGAACCATCCATTTTACATAAACCTGCTCGCCATTCTGGACGTTCACAATCTGGTCATGCGAGTCAAGGACTTCAACCCCCTCTGCTTGCAAACTAACCTTTACCTGGAGATTCTGACCGGTCTGGTTGCGAATCGTTGCGCCAACTTCCGCAACATCTTCAACAACGAAAAAGCGCGGTGTTTTTGGAAGCACCATTAACGGTTTGCGAACCTGCAAATCGTCACTGATCTGTCCTACTTTTGTATCGCTGGTTACTGCCCGCGCATCCAGTCGCCATATTGTGAGATTATCTGGCAACCGAACCGTAAACTTCACCACACCCTGATCATCCGTCACAAAACGAGCTTTCCAGTAGGCTGTATCTGGAAACTCCTGACGCACTTCGATTACCCCCAATGCTCCGCCCCCTTTGCCTCCTCCGCTCCCCATTGCACCCCCTTGAATCAGATCTTCTTCCGCAAACGCATTATAGTCTTCCATACTGAGAAGGAGCGGCAACGACGTGCGCACGCTCAGAGCTCGCCGGTTATAGAAGAAATCATAGATAGGTAAACTGTTCGGCTCGACCAGAGATAAAGTTGCCAGGTCGCTTAAACTTACCGAAATTTCTGCCTTTACAGGATTTCCTTTCTGGTCTTTGACTCGCAAAGTGTATTCGACTTCATCACCAGGCTGAGCCAATTCTCGATCTTTTTCCACACTGATCGATAGTTGCTTGGCTTGCGAAGCGACCTTCAATTCAGCCAGGCCAACCCTGAAAGCCGGCCGGGGATTGGTTTCATCGATACCCTTGACCACGGCCACCGAAACATATATGTTCGGCGCCATTTCATCGGTTAACGGCAAAGAATAAACGGTGCTATTCGATTCAAGCTGGAGTACTTCATAAGAACGAATGTGCCCTCGCTCGACCGTCACCAGTGCATATGCTTTTCCCTGGAATGGAGAAGCAATGAGAATTTTAGCAACCTCTCCCGCCTGATATTCTTTTTTATCCGTCACAACCTGGAGAGAGCGGTCACTGGTTTGCTGCCAGGGGATATAGTCTCCACCATACACCCACTGATACGCTGAAGCGCAATGCCTTCTTTCGCCACTATCCAGCGTACAAGCTCGGGCGCGAAACACGCCACCATTCGGGGGAATAAAGCTCACTCTGGCTTTCCCATTTTCATCAGTAGTAACCAGTTTCGACACAACAACCGGAATCTCTTCCACGTTTGTCTCCCATACGATCGATCCATCTGGCTGCTGAACTTGAACGCTTTGCCATCTGCGTTCCACAATATTAATCTCGACGAGTTGGTTAGCAACCGGATTAGCCCCCCAATCCAAGGCAACAATGGAAAAGGTTTGCTCTCGACCCGCTTCACCCACATAAACATCAGGTTTGATCCCGACATAAAGCTGGCTCTGATGAACGATCACCTGCTGGCGACTGCTAACCACATTTCCGGCTACGTCAGTGATGTCAGCTTCGATTGTCCAGCGCTCGCTTTTACCCTCTTGGCTGGGTTGGGCGAAAAATTCAAGCTGGTGCTGACCCTGAGCATCCAAAACGCTTTCCCCCTCTGAGACTACTCTCAGCCCCCTTCCTTCACCATAGTAGTCCATACGATCAACTTCCTCATCGGAGAAGGAATAATCGCCATACTCTCCGCCGGGTGCAAAGATAAAGGGTTGGGCAGTGATCGTCCATTTCAGCTTTCCATCAGCCACCGCTCCGCCGGAGTAATATTCAGCTTTGATCACCACCCTGCCGTTCTCCCCCTGAACCAGTTCAGCAGGTTGCGCAGAGACATCGACGCGGAATTCAGGCCGTCGATATTCGGCAACGCTAAAACTGACCTCCCCCATAATGCTCTCATCCGTCGGATTTAGAACCGATAGCGTATAAGATCCCAGTGCAGCCTCTTCAGCTAAATTAAATCTTCCATCAATTGTTCCACCCTCGCTCACTTCCAGGGTCTCCTCCCAGACCACCTTGTCGAAGCTCTGGAGGCGCACTTTTACCGTTTCACGAGCAGGCAGGCGGTAATCTAAATCGTCATCCGTTCGTAAAATTGCCTTAAAATAAACAGGTTGCCCCGGACGATAAATCGGTCGTTCCGTATAGACATAAGCCCGGGTTAAGCCTGGTGTGGAATAATATCCTTCCCACAGCGCATAATCAACGCTGGTTGCTCCACTTCCCCAGGTATTCAATGCATAGGATACAGTTGACCCTTCGGGTGTATAAGCAATGGCAATTCCGTCAGAATATACTTCATCGTATTGAATAATAGCAATTCCATTTTGATCCGTGAAGCCCTTCCCCAAGAGCACTTGATTTTTACCTACCACTTGAATCGGGACGTTCGCAACAGGTTCTCCGCTCTGAAGGTCTGTAACCCAAGCCATTGCTTCAGACAGCGTGGTCTTGAAAGTTAGATTTGCGTTGGCAACGATCACGATTCGCTGATCCAGATAGTTTGAATAAGGATGGGGAATTTCGGCGGTGTCGAGGGTAAGAAAATACAAGCCTGACTTTAACCTCTCTCCTTCGGGTGATAACGCTACTTTGATATTGAACTCTTCATTCAACTCCGCTTGGTTGATGAACTCTTTGCTCCAAATCGCTTCTTGCGATGGAGAATACTCCCACGCATTCTTCTCATAAAACGTCAGCTCGCGAAAATCTTTGACGCTCAAGGGATATAGATTAACCACAGCTTTGCGAACGTTCGTCAGACTAAGATAGAAATACTGAGTTTTTGGATCGGAGCGATAAAAAACCGTTTCTCCGGGCATGCGCAAGTAAGCCCTGGGAGGTAGAGGTGCGGTTGTAAATGCAATTGTCTTACCTTCTAAAACCTTATTGCCATAAATATCCTCAATGCCGGGTTCGATTTCAACTTTGTATTGAGTGGAGGGTTCTAAACTATACGCAGAAAAGCTGTATTCCCATTCGTTGTACCACCATTCCAGAGGTTTCTTCGGTTCTGGGCGGAGACGGACTTTATCTTTGAAGCTCTCGATCTTCATCGGTGAAGAGAACTTGATATATAAAACCGGTGAATAATCTCGTTGTACTTCTTCATCAGCAGGGGAAACCTGCACAATTTTTGGCATAGGAAGCGTATAAAAGTCCCATTGAAATTCTTCACTCAAGGAGCTTCCGCTTTTGGTTCGGGCTTTTTCTTGAACCACTAAGTGATAATGGGTGTCAATCCTTAAGAGCTGTCTGGGTTTAATGGTCAAGAGCGTATGGTCCTCATTCCACCGAAACTCCAGAGGAACAGCTTCGGAATGATCATCCTGAAGAGAGGTTGCGGCTTGCGTAGAATCGGCGTCCATCGGTTGGAAAAACCGAACCGTAATCGCTTCATCCAGTAAGATATTGCCTTTTCCTCGCGGTGGGTCTATCTCGCCACTCTGTAGCGTAATCCCTTCGACCTTCGCCAGGCGGGTGGTGAACGACCATTGAAAATCTCTATCTAACGCTTTTCCCCATTCACCGAAATCACGTCTCACAGTAACCTGATAGGTCTGACCGCTCAACATAGGTTGTTTCGGTTGAAATACCAAAACCGAGGTGTTTATCCAGCGCGCTTCCCCTTCCAACTTCGGCGCAAATAGTAGCGGATTGGGCAGATTGGTCTGCTGTTTTAGTGTGGTCAGTGGGATAACAGGCCGGTTAAAGATCACCGTGATCACTCCGCTCGCATCAATATCTTGACTCCCATCGGCCGGAAACACTTGCGCCACCTTTAACGGGATCTCCTCATAGTATGCCTCCACCGCTAAAGTCGGCGATGGCTCAACCGGCAAATTGCTTTTCTGTGGCTGCTTGGGAATACTTAAGCTGGATAAGATCAGGGTAACGATCACAATCAGGGAAAGGACGAATACCCCTATCCCTAATTGTTGCGCCTGACCATTTTCTTTTCTCTCAGAGTGTCTATCAGAGTGCAGGTGATTATCGGATGGATTCATTTCCGGGTCCTTCCTCAAATAAAATCGTCAGTTATCACAATTCTATATAACGAATAATCACAAGAAAAGTTCCACCCTCGTCCTTATTGGCGACGAATTTCGAGCGGGTGAAACATGTTCTCATCAAAGGTATCCAAACCCTGTGGGCCGAGCCTTCTGACTTCTGCTTCAACCGCATCGAGGTCCGCTTGCAACCCGGCGATATGCACGCCACCGTACCAGGCTGGTAATTGATTTAACCACCGTCGAGAACGGGCAATGACTTTGAGCGCGCCCCGATAATTGCGACGTTGGATGTGGTAATAAGCAACTCCCGCCTGAAGAATTCCAATATAAAGATACCGTTTCGGCGAAGGCTCGGCTCTCCAGGCTAATTCCAAATATTCATGCGCCTCAAAATATTTACCTTGGTTGAATAATTGTATCCCCATTTGGGCTTCTTCTGGTAAAAAATCCACACTTTCTTCATGGGGTAAAAAAGACTCATTGATTTCCACTTTACAACTCCAGTAGCAGTGATATCGCAGGCAGAATAACTAGGGCAAAGTCAACGCCGGATCGCCAAACAACGTGTAAGTTAAAACGACATCGCGTATCCCTGTATTTGTCAATACAATTTTCAGTAAAGTGGAAAGCCAAACATCTCCAATCCGTCCATCTTCCTGACTTTGATAGCTTTCAACCAATGCTTTCCACAAAAAGCTCTGGTCATCTGCCAGGGTCAGGCTGGTCGGAGCAATGATCGCTATAGCACCGCCTCTAGGATTCCAAAGCAGCGATTCCGTTAAGGACAACACTTCTGGATGGATATAGTAACCGGTTAAGCAGGTAAAGTTCAGGACAATTGGGTAACTCGCTTGCCCGCTAAGTTCCATTGCCTCCTGAGCGGTGAAAATTTCATCCTTACCCCACAAATCAATTGCCCCATGACCAAAATAGGCAATGATCCGATGATCTCGACCAAAATGTTCCCGAATTTTCTGCTCAAGATCGGCTTCTCCCGCCATGGGTAAAAAACTCTCTACGCTTGTTTGATCTGCCCAGAGTTCAAGGAACTCCGTTGCATCGCGAGCAAAATAGGCTTCCTGTGGATCAGCGATGGCTAAAATCGCTTTTGTTTTCGGTTTTTTCTCCCCTTTCTCATAAGCTAAAACTTTTTCCACCCACTGGCGCGCTTGTTGTGGGGAGCTGGCCGGCAATCGCCCAACTGCCAGGCTCGGCTGAAAAGCCACCACCGTATTGAGAAAATCCAAATTTTCCTGATCAATGACAGCAAAGGGGATTTCAGTAGAAGTCTGACCTCCAAAAATGGTATCAATAAAAAAGGTCGGTAAACGATTCAATTCCCCTGGCGTGATATTTTGAGCTGGGTCATAGGTAGTATCTCCGACCAGCAAGACATACCTCAAAGCAGGATATTGGCGGGCTGCCTTTGCCAGGTAATGTCGGATCGCCTGCGGTTCGGCAAATCCATAATACTGGTCATAAATCTCTTCGACCTCGATGGTTTTAACAGCCAATCCTTCTGCTTGACGCAAATCCAGCAACGGTTGGAGCGGCCTGAGCAATTCCTCCGTCCCAATGGCTAAATAGTCAATCTCTGCTGGCTGCGAACCTTCTGCGATTGAAGCATGTAATGGTTGAATCCTCGCTGCTTTGCGAAAACCTTTTTCTGTTACCCACAGGTAGTGCTTTATCTCGTTTGTTGTCAAACCGTCACCCACTTTAATTTGTTCAGGCGCCAGGGCATTATCGATTTGCCAGAGCCACCCCTGCTTTCGGTCATCTCCCTGAAAAGCTTCCCGGAGGTTGCCGGCGGCAAAAAAATTCGCCTGGTCAGCTTGGGGGGGAAGTTCTTGCAGATAGAAAACCTCAATCCGATCGAGAAAGCTGAGTTGGGCAAATACTCCCTCCAGATTGGGCACAAATAGGGAGACTTGATTTTCGCCAGCTCGAAAGCTTTGCGCTGGAATGGATAGTTCAATCTGTTGTAACCCTTTGCCATCCCAAACGATTTCTTTGGAAAAGCCATTGTTGATGGTGACCTTCAAAACGTGATCTGGCTGAGCTGGCGCTTCTGTAGCAGAGTACAGAACCAATCTCAGAATAACCTCACCCGGCGGCTGATCCTCAATCTTCAGGGTAATTTTTTCTTCCTGATTGTTCTGCAATTTCAGCCAAAACCAGTGATCCCCTTCAGAAAGCGCTTGATAGATTTGATTCTCTTCCAGTGTTAAGGTAGCTACCCCAATATTCTCAGCCAGATCATCCCGTAAACCGGTAGGGATAGCCGCAGTCCAGCTTAAGCCTGCCAACGCTGGATCAGGAGAGCGAGCAAAAGCGGCTTTGGGTTGGAGAAGGAACACATTTTCGCGCCAGTACTGGTTGCGAGTCGCAGGCGAATAAAACACCAGTTGGGGTGTATCGCCATTAATGATCCAAAAGGGAATTGCCTGCCCTCGAAAACTCAATACCCACTCCTGTTGCTCAGGATCTGAAAAACCATACGGCTGAAGTTGTTTGAGCGGAATCCCAATCATCGCCTGCGGAGCGACGCTGATTTTCACCCCCTGAGCCCCTGTCTGGCCAGCCTGGTTTTCCAAATCTAGATTTGGAAAAGCACACCCCCCTCCCAGGGCTACCAAAAGGATGAGAATCCAGGTAGCATTTCTGAAACCGGATAAAAAAGTTTTCATCAGAGAACAATCACTGAATTTTGCGTAAAGCAAAGACAAACCAACCGCCAAGGATCACCCAAACCATGATAATCAGCCCGATCACCAACAGGCGAGAGGGCGTAAACCAGGTTGCGTTTTGGGGGATGGTGCCGGCCTGGGGAGTCTCGGTTGGGACTTCAAGATATGGAGTTGGGGTATCGGGGAAGACCAGCGTGATACTTGGTAAAGGCAGAGTCGGGATAATCAATTCGGCAACCGTTTCCGTGGCGGTCGGGACAGGAATTTCGGTCGGCGGTAGGGGTGTGGCAGAGGGAAGTGAGGTGGGGGTTGGCTGGAGCACCCGCACCGTTGCGGTGGGAGTGGGCGTACGCGTGCGTGGCGGATTGGGGTTGCCCTGGCGGGGTGTAGCCGTTGTGGGAAATGAAACAGAAGTCGGACTTGCGGAACTAGGTTGATTAAATGTAACCACAGTTTTTGTCTCCGCTATTTCTTCCCGCTGGCTGGTATCGATTGCAATGAGCTGATAGGTATAACTCGTATTGGGCTGAATGTCATCATCGAAAAAGTCACCGTAAGTCTGTCCAATATTGCTCCCTCCCGCAAAGATAAAGTCTTGCTTTTCCGCCTCATTACACATTGTGGCTTTGGCGCATAATTTTACCGTCTCGAAAACACCGCTGCTGCCCGTATTTTTCTTCCTGACCATAAAGCCGAGATTGTCCAGCTCGGTCGCCGTCTCCCAGCGCAGCTTGACCCGATTTGAGACATAGCTCACCTCAAAATACTTCAGCGTGACTGCCCCAGATGCCCGCAGAGCAGGAACAAAAATGGCAAAAGATGCGATCAGGATTACCGAAAAAATCCAGCGCTGCTTCATGGATTCACGCTTCAACCGTTTCTAGGGTTATGATCTCTTTTTCCGCCAGTTGCTCCAGGTATTTCACAACGTCCTGCTCAATCTGTTCTAGCGGGGCAGCGTACTGATGGTGAACCTCTTCCACGATGGCTGCTATGGTGCGTTTGCCATCGATCAAATGCAACACAAACGAGCCGACTTCATTGACCACCTTGATTTGATTCTTGTTCGGCAGGACAATCACCGTTTCTCGGTTTTCACTTTGAGGTGTCTGCACATCTTGCAGGAGGACATTTTGCCGCAATCTCGGCGTTTTTTGCATCTGTTCATTCAGCATAAAGGACGATCCTCTCTACGATTTGTAACGGGATTAAGCACCCTTTTCCCACCCAAAGTATGGGACGGCGCAATTTACCCTTGGTTAACTTTACAAACTTTAGCAAAATGGTCCCCACCATTCCAATCCCTGCATGGCTATAGCCCAGCAAAGCATTGATAACACCTCGCTTTCGATCCAGAGAATAAAGTTTCCCCGTTCTCTCAAACCCGATTACCTTGCCAAGGATTTGATGGGGTGTAAGAGGTGTATCCGGGAAGAGGTTATTATCCCCTTTCGTCAGCAAAACCCACGATGACTTTTTAATCAGGCGGTGGGTGAAAACGACCTGGTTTTGTTCAAAAGCCAGCAAATCACCCACACGAAGGCGATCCCACTCCGCCTTTTGAATCCAAACCCGATCGCTTTCTTTTAAGTACGGATGCATACTCGTTCCCTTGACAATTAACCCGACGGTTTTCTCGTCAACCAGAAGATTGCGCAGGGTCTCAGGCACGATAGAGGAGCTTGTTAAAGTCATACTTACCTTGTTCAGGTTTCAGTTCAGGGCGTGTTTAGCGCAGGCAGAATCAGGGCTGGATCTCCGAAGATGGTATAGGTATGCACCAGATCAACATGAAGCGGTGTATCCTGGTACACCTTAAGTTTTGCCTTTAGCGACGCCGCACCTAATCGCCACCAAGGATTATTGCTGAAGAAGATATGGTTATAAAACCCGCGTTGCAATGTATCGTGCGCAGTTGCCACACCAAGCCCGGTTGGGGCAAAAGCACCAACAGCACCCTTTGCCTGTGTTCGAACCAAAAGCTCGATAATCGACTGCCCACGATGATTTGAAGGATTGAGCTGAGGATAAAACCAGTAACCATCCAGGCAATCTAAAGTGAACACAAATGGTAAAGCAGATGCATTGTTTAATTTTTGTATCTCAGGATTAGAAAAAATAACCGCCTTGCTCCAACCATCGATATAACCATGCCCGGAATACACCAGATGTCCTGCGGTGACCGTTTTCAATAAATTAACCAACGCGGTTGTAGCATTGGGGCATTGGTTTCCACCACTTGGTGAACCACAAGGATTGTCTGGGGTTGTTTCAGTGTCATAAGTACTATAAGCAGAACCAGCTTTCATTAAGTAAATTTTGCGGTAATCGGCGATGGAATAATCAGCGATGATTTTATCCGTCAGTTGAGGAAAATTGCCTGCTTCAGGATCATTGGCATCGGCGACAAAGACAAAGCGTTTCTGCCATGCCTCGCCATGATCACTTTCATAGGCTTGAACTTTAGCAAGGTAATCCAGAATCTCCTGAGCATTGTTGACCGGCAGACGACCGATCAGCATATCAGGTAACGGATCCCAGCCATCCACGGTGACCAGATCATTGGCTGAGTCAACTTCTCCCTGCCATGGATCAACCCATTGCAAATTGGGCGGCATGTAATTCGGGGGATTATCATACCATGACGAGCCAAGGAAATTCCAATGCCCATCCCCAACCAGTAACACATATACAGGTTTCGGATCCCATTGATCGTAAATAGATTGTAAATAATTCCTGATCGCCCGTGGGTGATAAATGCCAAAGTTGAACTGGTTGATAATCTCCTCAAGCGCAACGACTTTGGTCGTAAAACCGTCTTTCGTTTGCCGATAATTTGCCAGAGATTGGACACTGTTAACAAACGCTTTGGGAGTAATATAAATATAATCTGCGCGTGGGCCCGTGATATTTTCAAAAATCACCTTTTCCACTGCGGAGATTGTCTGCGGTGCTGCAACAAAGTAATTTATCACACTATTTGACGGATTTTCAAAAGCGATAACACCATTGCCATAAGTGGCTCCATTGATTATCTTAGGATTCAATGGATCGCCAATTTGTAAAACAATCGGCGATTGAGTAAAACCCTCGATTTGGATAGAATTCACCGCGGAATAATTTCTTAGGATCAAAGGCAGATAAAGTCGGTTCACACCAGGGAATGACATCAACTGACTGCTTGAGGGACGGTTAATGCTGATTTGATTGTCTTGCGCTACCAACCTTCGTTCGTAGACAATCTCAAACCAGTCAACAAAAATCTGGTCAATCGCCATCCCAGTGACTTTTTGAAATTCTACGGTCAGGGTGTTTTCTCCATTCGATAGATAGGTCGCCGGAAAAGTCAGCTCAAAGCGATAACGGCGTAATCCATCCCACGACAGCGTCCCAATCTGATTACTGTTGAGGGATATGGCTTGCCTGTGATCAGGATTCACATTTGGATTGTGCGCTCTAGCAACGAATTCGCCGCGTAAGATCGCGCTGCCAGTTTGGGTTGGAGTAGGGATTATTAGAGAATAATTCCTTTTCGTATTGGCTGAGAACTGAACAGAATCCCAGAAAAAGGTATCCTCGCTGGTGAAATGGGTCGTCCACCAAATGTTTTGCTCTTCAAACCGCAGGCTCTGTCGAAAAGACGACAGGTACGGCATTGTACCTTGAGAAACCGTCATTGTCTCCATGAAAGGCCCGCCATTTCCGCCGTATGTTAACCAATAAACGTTCTGGTTGGTGTATTTTTCAACCATTCGGCGGTTGAACCTGGGCTGAAAGGGGGTCAAATTCGTTTCCCCTGAGCGATAAAAACTATCGCGCCAGAAGTCATCTTCATCTGAATATAAAGATGCCAGATACGTTCCATCGAACCGTTCGCCGAAGAAGAGAATGTACTCGCCGGAGCTAAATTTAGCGGGGTTGCCATCGCTGTTATGCACATAAATCGCCACCGGCCGGCCTTGATTGGTCATGGCAAAGGTTTGAGGGTCAAGGGTATTGACCGGCATCCCCGCAGCCTGAAGGGTTTCATACGTCAATTTGTAAATTCCGTCTTCTGTTACCGTGATTTTATAGCTTTCACCGGTTGTCACTTCACTCAGAGGTTGCGTTTCTGAGTCTCCGGATGGTTCAAAGGCGCGATAACGCTTTGCCTCTTGATAATTTAGCAAGCTCTGTTGATAAAGCGCCTCAAAGGGATTATCCTCTTCTGCCTGGGCAGTCGAAGACTCAAACAAGGATTTGCCCTGTGGGTAGACGAACTCAACCACAAAGCGAACATACGTCACGACTTCAAGTTGTCCGCTGGATGGCGTGAATTGAAAGGGGTATACCCGCAACGGAAGGATGCGTTGACTGCGCAGTTTGGCTGCCTGACCTAGCTCCACCTGAATGCCGGGATAGGCTGTGGCGCTTGCATAGGTTTCTTGGTCTTCGACATAAACTATCTTGCCCGATGCTAACGCTTCATCATCCACTACATAGCTACCGGCCGGTGCAATTCGGTAACGCCCGCTCAGCAGCCGGGTCTGAATCTCCTCTATATGCAAATTAAAATCAGCGTTGATCGGTACCCCAATGGATGTGGCAACCACAGGCAGGTCTGGCTTTCCTGGGTCGGCAATGGTCGAGGCGTCTTTCAAGACTACCCGATCATAGGTCTGTCCCTCGAAATCGACCTTCTCAAGCGCATATTCACCGAGCGAATATTCAATAATAATCCCGTTTTCCGTCGCCTGAACCAGATGAAAGCCGCTTTCCACCGCCGTTTCGGTTTGAGCTGCAGTTTGTAAAGGCAGGTTGCCGAACAGCAGGCAACCTAACAATATTCCAAAACCAAGTATATTTTTGTGCATGGATATTCCTTGTAATGTATGAACCAACCAACGAAATAACCGTTGCTTTGAAGAACGATCGCATCTCATTTTAGACCATTCTTATCCTATTGTAAATAGTATTTTGGTACCATTTGAGCCGTCCGAGCGTGCTAACTTTCATCCAACAAAACCGACCAATACGAATCATCTGGCAACAGATGCAGGTGAGAATAAGGCACAGCGCTGAGAATCTGCTGGCTTCTCTGGAGAATTTCACGCAAATAAAATGGTTCGGTCGTTAAAACAGGCACACAGGCAACCATCTCGGCCAGCGCTCGCGCTTGAGGCACTTCTTCTAGGTAGACATCCTTATCTTTGATCAGATATAATATCCTGGTTATGGGTGCGTTGCCAGGTCGCGGTCGATTTTGGGTGGGGTTATAAAACGGAGTTGCCGCAGCATACCATTGCCCCTTAGCAGAATAAATCACCAGTAAATCATCGTTTAGCACCGAACCGGCAGGTGAATTGCGCGCTGTAGTGGTTTTCCCGGCACCCGAGTACCCTAAAAACACATAAGCACTACCGTTGCGTTCCACGCCTGCGGCGTGGAGCATCAAGCCCCCACAATGGAAAGCGGTTACAGCCGTTGCCACGCGCACAAAATAATCAACGCCAAACAAGGGATTCTTTCCGTTAAGAACAAGATAAGCGTTTTTCGTTTGCCAGTCAATTTCACCTCGATATCCTTCTTCATCAAATTCAATCTTTTCAGGCCTCACCCTTGCCACAGTTGGGATATCCCCGTCTCCCTGAAAAACGCTTGCCCTGACAGTCAAAATCGGTGGCTGATCGGTTAGAAAGTCCCGGTAAAAAGTTGCCAGTTGCCGGGACATTTGCTCATCGTCCGTCACAATGGCAATCGAAAAGAGCCCAACGCTAACCCGCAATTCCGCAAGCATGTTAACCTGACACTTCCTGCCAAGAAGCGCTCGATCGGGCTCGATTTCGGATGCCGAAAATAACTCCAATGGCAATCAACCCTGCACCGCCAATCAGCTCAAACAACCCTTGAGGGTTAGCTTGAACAGATATCGGCTCGTGCTTAGTCGTTTTTCCTTGTGTATCTACATCTTCTAATTGATAATAATAAGTTCGATTTGGCATAATGTTTGCATCTACATATTGGTAAGATCCCCCTCTGAAAGAATCATTTGTGGCCGGGATAAGCGAGTCATTCAGTTTTTGATAAGGTCCTTCGATTTGATTAGCCCGATAAAGATTGAATCCAATGGTATCAATTTCTGTCGCTGTTTCCCATTCAATTAGGATGCGCGGGCTACGGTACAGGACCACACCATAAACTACCAACGCCAGACCCCCAAGGATGGTCAAAAGAGAAACCAAACTATATCTTGTTTTAAACTCTCGCATGAAACGATTATATCGTAACTCATGATAAAATGCCCAATATCTCGATGAAACATCGAATTCACCTCATTCTGATTTTTAGCCTCGTTCTATCATTTTGGCTCCTATCCTTCCGGTTTTCAGGCGGAAAGAGCGCATCCCCTCAACCAACCTATCAACCTACCCCAACCCCTCAATCCATAGAAGACGAGATTCGCAACGCCATTGTCAACACAATTTCCCGCCGCAAGGGCATCCAACCAGTGTATGAACTCTTTGACACCGCGGTTGAAGCTGTGCGCTTGAACCCCAGCCAGGATCAAGCCATCGCTTACCTGGTTCCACTGGACCCACAAAGCGGTGAGGTGATTCCCACCGAACCAGGCTTGGCTCTCTTGCAACGCACAAACCAGGGGTGGGAGGTCTCGCTTCCGGGAGAACCTGATTGGTATATCAGGCTCAAAGCCCTGCCCGGCAACCTGCTTCCAGCCGAGGAGAAGAACCTGTGGTTATCCCGTGACGCTCAGATGAAAGCACTTGCCACCGTCGGCCCATTCCATGGCTACCGTCTGCCCTGGGCAGCCGGAGCAACCATGCGTCTTACCCAGAGCGTCGCCCACGATCGCTATACCCCCAGCGGAAATGCCCACTACGCTTTCGACTTTGCCACCCCAGGACCCGCCCAAATGTTCAACCTTTATGCTGCCAAAGGTGGCTACGTCTATAGCGTTAAGGACAATTGCCCTAATGGCTCTGAAACCTGCTCCAACTGGATCGTCTTGCGTGATCCAAGCACAAATCCGGTCACCTTCCAGCTCTACCTGCACCTAGCCCAGAACAGTATTCCCGCCTCGATCCGTGCTATCGGTACATTTGTCGAACGAGGCCAGTTCATTGGTGTTGCCGATGACACCGGTGTGAGTACAGCTCATCATCTGCACTTTATGGTTCATACCAATCCCGCTTCCTATTGGGGCACTTCGGTTGACATTACATTCGAAGAGGTTGATATTAACGGGGGGCGGCCGAGAATCTTAGTGGATAAACCTTACTGCCGTAGCGATGATGTTTGCGAACAATTCCGCAACGACTACGTCTCGCGGAATTATTACCTTGGCGACCAGACACCTCCTTATGGAGACATTCTGAGTCCCCAACTTGGCGACACAATTTTCTCTCCTAAAGTAAGACTCGAAGGGTGGGCAAAAGATGACTTAAGTGGCTTGTATTCAGCCCGCTTTATCGCCAAGTTCAACGGAAGCTGGCAGGAGATTGCCGAGACCTTTAGCGGGAACTATTTTTCCTATGAGTGGGACCTCTGCGCTTCTAATGTCCCAGACGGTCCGGTTTCGATTGCCCTACGCATCTTCGATAAAGCTGGCAATCAGTCTATTGGACTGCCTGGCTTACGGCATTTCTTCAAACGGTACGAATGCCCTGCTCCACCAGATACATCGTGCAGCCCTTCTGCAGGTCAGATTGCGATCTTCTCCGAGAGTGATTTCAAAGGCAATTGCGCTGTTTTTTCTAGCGGCAGCTACACCGACCTGGGAAGCGTTGGAAAACAAAAAGCCGCCTCAATCCTTGTCGGCTCAAATACCGTTGCAACGCTGTTCCTGGAAAATAATTATCGAGGGCGCGGGGAAACATTTCGATCGTCCGATGCCAACTTAGCCGATAACTGGATTGGAAGTCAGTCCGTATCTTCTCTGGTTGTTTCAGCTCAAAGCTCCTTTCCTGCAACGCCTTACCCAATCTCTCCGCTCAACAATGCCGTCTTACCCTCAAATAGTTCAGTAACTTTCCATTGGGAAAATCTCGGGCGGGGGAGTGAATTTCAAGTTGAGTTAACCCGTTCGGGTTCCACAACCCAATCGCCCTGGCTATCGGTGCCTTATTGGCAAATAGGATCGTTACCCTCTGGTAGCTACACCTGGCGCGTCCGCTCAAGAAACCCGAATGGGATCAGCAACTGGTCAAGTGCCTTCTCGTTTTCTATTTCTAGCGGTTCCAATAGCTCACTTATTCTCCCTGTTCCCTTCCAGGATGATTTTGAGAGCGAGAAAGGATGGAACGCTTCAAGCTACTTTGACACAACCGACCAACTCAACCACACCCCCGACGGAAGAATCAGTTGGAAATACGACACCAATAGCAAGCCACAGGATGGCTACGATACCGGTCAGCCGAATTTCGGTTACTTAACTTCACCGCTGCTTCAATTACCGAATTCCCCTGCTTACACCCTCCGCTTCTGGTCGTATTACCAAACCGAGGACGATGGCATCCACTGGGATCAACGCTGGGTGCAAATCTCCGTCGATGGCGGTGCCTTTCAGAATCTCTATCAATTCAGTGATGATCCCATGGATATCTGGCTGCAAAGCCCACCCATCTCACTGGCAGCTTATGCAGGCAAAACCGTGCAAATCCGCTTTTATTTCAATACCCTGGATAAACACAAAAACAAATTCAAAGGCTGGTTTCTGGATGATGTTAGCATCACTCCGCTTGAGGCCTCATCCTGTCCTGCTACCTATGAACTAAATGACACTCACTTAACTGCAACCTCTATTTCCCTCAATACGACTGTTCAGGCTGAAATTTGCCCCGCTGCAGACATCGACTATTATAAATTTTATGCTAGTCAGGGGGATCGCCTTGGCATCCAGGTCACAGCCGATCGCTCTGATCCAAACGCCATCCTCGATCCGTTTCTTTACTTAATTGACTCTGATGGCTCATCGGTTTTGGCTGAAAATGACGATAAAGTCCAGGCTCGTTTGACCGACTCCAGTCTCTCTTATCTTGTAACGCGCTCAGGAGAATATTATCTCAAAATTAAAGCCTTCAATCACCCTTCAGCCGGCGATACAGCATTGAAGTATACCCTCACCTTGCTCAATGACCAGCAAGCTCCGGTTGCTGCCTTTCTTACTCCGCAAAATCATCAGAGCATCACCGGCGAGGTTCTTCCCATCCGCATCCTTGCTTATGATGGAAATGGCATGATCAGCCACGTACGTCTTTACCAGCATTCTGCGAATTGGGAGAGCGGAACCTGGAAAATGATTGGGGAAGATTGGGATGGCAGTGATGGCTGGGGGATTGACTTAACCGACTATGCCCTGGGCTTCTCTATCTGGGCGCGCGTTTTTGATCTAGCCGGCAACTACGTTGATATTGGCGTTTGGAACGTTTCTCACCCGTTCAGCGCCATTTTTCTCCCAATTGTCGGTCGCTAGGCTATAATTGGCGAGTATGACGAAACTGATCATCCAAATCCCGTGCTATAACGAGGAACAAACGCTTCCGGAAACGCTACAATCCTTACCACGTTCCATTAACGGGATCGACAAAATCGAAACCCTGATCATCGATGACGGCAGTCAAGACAAAACAGCCGAAGTTGCAATCCAATGCGGTGCTCATCATCTCCTTCGCTTCCCCCAACATGTCGGCTTGGCGACGGCCTTTGCCAGCGGTTTAAACGCCTGCCTGGAACTGGGAGCAGACATCATTGTCAACACCGACGCCGATAATCAATATTTTGCTGGCGACATCGAAAAGCTGGTTGCGCCAATCATAGAAGGAAAAGCTGATATTGTCATCGGCGATCGGGGGGTTGCCAATCATCCCGAATTTTCCCCTCTCAAACGGGCTTTGCAGCGCTGGGGAAGCAAAGTGCTGGAGTGGACATCTGGGCTAAAAATTCCCGACGCGACCAGTGGTTTTCGCGCCTACAGTCGGGAAGCAGCCTTGAAAACCATCGTCCTTTCGGGTTACACCTATACACTGGAAACGTTGATCCAAGCCGGCTCTAAAGGGTTATTGGTTCACTACGTTCCGGTGCGCACCAACCCACAAAAACGCCCCTCGCGGCTGATTCGCAGCTTGCCCGAATATCTCGCCCTCTCAACCATCACCATTATTCGCTCGTATGCCATGTACCGCGCCCTGCGTTTCTTCACCATCATTGGCGGATTGTTTATCTTGAGCGGGTTCTTGCTTGGCATTCGTTTTTTGATCATCCACTACCTCTTACGGACGGGTGGCGGAAACCTTCAATCGCTTCTGTTGATGGCAGTTTTGTTGATTGTCGGATTTCAAATTATCTTGATCGGCTTGCTGGCTGACCTAATTAGTTTTAATCGGAAGATATTGGAAGAAGTGTTGTATCGATTGCGAAAATCCGATACCTCGTGAGAAATATTACTTGATCCGCAATATCCACACATTGCCTTTATGATAAACCGCTTCATAGTACCCGCTCTCGATCATCACTTTGGGTTTCATGACCACCGGTCCAGTATAATTCACTCTGCCTTGTTTGTCTCCGATATAAGCATATTGATACCCTCTCGCCTTCAATTCGGCAATCACCTGCGGATGGGTGTATCCTTTTTCCTCGATCATTTGACGAAGTGAATTAATATAGATAACATAATCCGGAAAGGGTCCTTTCTCGCTTACGTATGGCATTGGCGGAACACTGATTTTTCTCGTCGTGAAATAGGGAATCCACCAGCCCCCATCTGAACCAACAATCGTTGAACCGCCATAAGCGAAGAAAGAGTTCACCAGAATTCTACTTTCCGTGGGAGTATTTTCCCGAATCCATTCCATTGCTTTGATGTCGTGGCGCGTCGCCATTGCATGAGGATCGGGCTGAATGTCGTTAAGGCGACTCCTGGCCGTAAACAAGATAGTCACAATCACCAGAATTATCCCCACAGTATCTGCAACGAGAGGTTTTTTGCTTAGCAAAGGATGCATCAACCAGGTAAAAGCTGTTCCGATAACCAGGGAAGCCGGGATATACATGGCAATAAAAACTGCAAAATTACTTAACAAACCTGCCCCTGGTAATCCAACCCAATTTGGGTTTGCCATTAAGACTACGGTAAACCACCATCCAACAATGAATAACACATTCTTATCCCGTTTCCAAAGCGTCCAAGCGATACAAAGAATAAATATTACCCAGATCGGAAGAGGCAAATAACCGCTGAGAAATCCAATGGCATTATATTCACGGGTATAGTTACTCATTGTGCTTGGAGAAGTAGTGATGCCGCGAATAAATCCCTCAAAAAGTTTTCCACCGTAAACCCTGAAAAACCATGGCAAATAGAGCAACAAACCAATCATTCCACCCAGACCAAGGTTAGCAAATTGTTCACGCCAGGTTCTCCGCGAGATATTGAGCAACATGAGAATCGGAAGACTACCCAACATGAAAAGAAAGACCCGATAATGGACCAGAGCTAAACCACTCGAGGCCAGTGCTACAAGGAGAATATTCTTCCAAGGTCTTTGTTTCAACCATCCGATCCATCCACTGTTCTTTAGGTCGGTTTTGTCGTTCACTTCCAACAAATCCCAAATCAGAAAGACAACGATTGGTAAAAGTACCTGACCACAAAGCTGGGTATACCTACCCCAATTGGTGTAGAACATTGGCATAAACAAGATAAAGCCAGCAAGCACCCAACTGGCGATTGTTGCCCACCGGGCTCCGCTTGAAATCCTCCATGCCAACGCAGATAGAGAAAGCACAGCAAAGACATTCAGAAACTGACCAACGATCAACGTTGCTTTGGCAGCATTCAATCCGGATAACAAAGCATACGCCGCGACTGTTGCATGAAACCCAAAATGATAGGTCATACTTTGCATCTCAGCATAAGGTTGCCAGGAGTCAAAAAGCCCTCCATTATCGAGCAACAATTGCACAATCAACGTATGGTGGACCGAATCCCCCCACATCGGCAAAGGCAAATTGCGAATAGAAAGGAAACGAATGATCAAAAGGGCTGTCCCCACCACCAATAACCCAACCGCGTTCAAACCCTCATTTTTCAGGTTTTGCTGAAAACGACTTCGACAATCATATGACCATTCCTTATAGAGCTTAATGAGAGCAACGAGCAATAATACCAGAAAGGCTAGATAAATTCCCCAGAGCAAGGATGAACTTACCGCTATACCAAGTTCTTTAGCAAACAAGAATAATAAGGGATAAAATGCAACACTGATGCCTACCGCAAGGGCGACCATGACTTCAATCGGGATTTGTCGCCATCTAGAGTAAAATGCAAATAGAAAGGCAAACCCAGGTAAAATGAAAACGAGTAAGGGGAATAAAGTTAAGTCAAGAATCAGAAACATATTTGTGAATAGTCCGATCATTGATGAATGTTACATATCGGACCTAACCGATTTAATCATCGGAAGGTCAAAAATTTTATCTGGATATCAAAAACGTTTTCTAAATAAGTAGAAATTTAAGTGGTTTATTCTAGGTTTATATCATCATAATTGATTATCGGTAGTTAAGAAAACCTTACCAGCCAGATAAGATCACCTCTGGATAGATTTAGATTTATCTTCTACTAGTCATAACATAAACGGTTATCTATTATTCAAAATTTTTTGAAGGGATAGTTCGAATAGCCATCAAAATTCTATCAAAGTCTAATAACTTTCCCAAGATTGTGGCTACCTAAATTACATCATAGTAAATTTCTTCTCTTTTGATGCCACTAATTAATACATTCGAGTCCTGCTCAACAAATTTTGGTAAAGAGTTGCATGCTGTTTTGCAATTATGTTGATAGAATAATTTGTAACGGTCTTTTGCGCATTTTCTATGATATTTTTAGCAAGTGATTTGTCTTGGTAAATCTTCAATATCTTTATCGTTAGATATTCTATATCATCAAGTTGAAATAATAATCCATTATAACCATCTACAATCAATTCATTATTGGAAGGAACATTAGATGCAAGAATAGGAATTCCACTAGCCATACCCTCAAGAGCAACCGTAGGTAACCCCTCATATGTAGATGGTATTATTAATAAATCTATGCACTTAATAATTTCTTCAACATCATCTCTAAATCCCAAAAAGGTACATAAATTATTTACTCCTAGATTGATTGATAGCTTCTTTAAGTAGTCAAGTTGAATTCCATCACCAACTATTAGTAGATGGATATTGGATATGTATTTATGTAATAACGATAAAGATTTTATAACGGTTTCGATTCTTTTCTCATAGCTAATTCTAGATATAGTTGCAATAAGAAAAGCACTTGGGTCAATACCAAGTTTTAATCTCTTTTGGTTAGAATCAATTTTGCTTGTAAACTTATTAAGATCTATAGCGTTTGGAATATAATGAGTTTTCTTATTAAGTAAACGAAATAATAAACGCTTGTTTAGGAACTGTGAAACAGTCTTACTGACTCCAATCTCTGCATCATAAACTAAAGGATATATAATTTCAGAAAATAATATTCTTCGTATGGGTCTTCTTCGCCATTCTTTTAGATAGCCATCATGCTTTGTGCGTACGATCACGTGGGATTTACCTGCTAATTTCAGGATACTACATATAATATCACCAAATTGAGAATGGCTATGCAATATGTCTATAGGGTAAAGACTTAAGTACTTAGAAAGTGAATATAATGAGTAGATAAAACTCATTTGAGAAAAGTTTGGGTTCCATCTTGATAGGCTTATAATTTTTTGATTATTCTTGAGGTTGAGCCACAATGGATGTGGTTGTTTATTGTCGACTTGCCATAAGCCGAAAATTAGTATATCAAACAAGGTATTATCTAAATTGTTTGTTAGATTAATTACAAATCTCTCAGCACCCCCAAAAAATTCGGATTGAAAACCAGAAACAACATAACCAATATGTATTCGTGTCATTGAATTATACGTTATTTAGAATTGAATTAAGGAGAAAATCTAAATTCAGACATTTGTTCTCACTAGATCAAATTTTCTTTTTGGTAATACCATCTAATTGATTATAAGAATTGGTGAATATATATTTTCACTAAGTGAATCGTCATAAGTTTTTTAAGATACGAAAACCTGAAACTTGTCCAGTCCGATTTTGTTCTTTCAAGGTTTGCTCTGTGTTACCCATCACAGCCTCAATTGTGTCTTGAAGTTTGTTAGCGCAGGCTCGATCTTTGACAGGCCGCCAGAAACGTTCAATCGGGTTCAAGTCCGAGCAGTAGGGTGGCAACCATACCACCATCACCCGATGCTCAAACAAACTCAACGCCGCCAACGCTTCAGCGCTCTGATGATACGAAGCATTGTCCATCACCAACACCACTCGCCCGGTCGGGTATTCTTTCACCAGCAGTTGCTCCAAGAAGTAGACAAACTGCGAACTGTTCTTCGTTTCCGCCGTTGTCCAGGTGATCTGATCGCTCAGCCAGTTGTAGCCACCAAAAATGTGCCGTTTTGGCTTGCTTCCCGGCCGAGTAGCCGCAATGCGCCGCTGTTGGCCAACCTTCATCCAGCACGCTCGCAGTGGCGGATCGAGGCTCAACGTGGTTTCGTCCACAAAGACGAGCTGGAAATCGTCTTGAAGGACTTTTTTTTCAACTCCTCTAGCAATTCCTCAGCCCTTGCCTTGGCTTCTTTGTCCTGCAAGTGCCCTAAATCGTATTTCGGACGGCGATACCGATAACCGTTGGCTTTCAACAAGGCCCGAAAATGAGCTTCACTCAGCTCGACCCCGGTTTCTTGCGCCAGATGCCAGCGCAAACGGTCGATCGTCCACACCGTGAATTGGTATCCCAATTCAGCCGGGTCTTTTTCAACCACTTCGGCGACCCTCTGCTGATAGGCTTCATCCGCTTTGGGCGGTCGTCCACTGCGGGGCTTGGTCACCAGTTCTTCTATTCCCCCTTTGCGCCAGCGTTTGATCCAGGAGTAAATCGTGGGAATACTTACCGCTTGCAGGTGCGCCACTTCTTCCGGTTTGTATCCGAGATGCAAAAGCCGAATGGCGGTGCAGCGCTGACGGACGCCTGGGCGAGGATCGCGCTTCATGGCAGCTTCAACAATTTGTAATTCTTCTTCGGTCAGATGATAATCTCGGGCTTTTGGCATGCTATAAGTTTACCATGAACATCAGTTTGTTAATGTACTTTCAACGAACTACTTAGTACTCTGTCAAGGCTGATTTTTCAGTTTGGCCGGATTTGAGTAATACCCTGCTGGCTGGATATGTTGGCCTATAATGACCTCATTTGCCCATATTTGGGGGTGTTCAACCCTATCGCAAATATAAGTTTCATAATTGACAGAGTACTAGATTATAGCAAAATTATTCTTTACTTCAACCATAACAGTTTGGGCACATTCTTTTGCATGTTTTAGGTTATTAATAAGAGTTTTCTTCACTTCCTCGCGCTGATACCATAGCTCTTCAAATTTACTTATAAGCAGGGATGGTGTAACTTCATTTATACCTATCACCCATTTATCCATTTCAATTTGTTTTGCTAAACCTAGAGTTTTAGGCTGATAACTGATTGCTAAAGTTGGAATAAATTGACTCCAGGCAAAAATAGCTGAATGCATACGAGTGGCTAGAAAAATGTCCAATTGACCATATATATATACCAATTCGCTAACACCCGATAAATTAGAAATCAAGTATATTTTATTAATACGTTTTTTTGCCTCGAAGTAAATTCGTTCAGATGGGACACGATCATCTTCTTTAATACTAGGACCGGTAACTTGAGGTATAATAATTACATTTCCCCTTAATTCATTAGAAAACCATGATAAAAGAGCAAGTATAGACTCTTCATAAATTTGCTGCCCCCTGAACCGTATGTCAATCTTCGACCAATCAATTACAGTAACACCAAGTAGCACTCTTCGATTTGTACTAACCCCAATGTTCATTAAGGGATCTTGGTCATGCCTTAACATATCAGGACAATACAAAAAAGCCATGTCTGTTGCAGGTTTTACTATTGTGGAACTTATACCGATTTCAAGGATTTGATCTGTTGAAATATCTTCTCTAGTGAATATTAGATTAGCACCATTTAGTACATACTTAACCACCGCCTTTTCAATCTCACAATTAAACGGGCCAATGGACTGTGGTAAAAGATATAATGGTTTATTCAATAACTTTGCGTAAAAAATAGGTAATAGGGATACAATCAATGAAGCTCCTTTGCCTGAACTATAAAGAAATCCTCCAGGTTTACTAATAATAATATGAGACGATTTATATGAATTAACTAGAGGTTGCAATAATTTTGGATAAACAAATGACATATCTATTTTTATTCGAAAAAATAAAGCATCTATACAGATGATTAACAAACAGTATGTAAGTTTTAAAATACTATAGCGATCTTTATGCTTGATCCAACTAGTGAAAGAATGCACGTACTTGTAATCATGCTTGTTTGGTGGAAAGTCAATAGATATTGTTATGGTATCTATATCGAAATATTTTTCTAGTTCTTTTATCGTAACATATAGTAAAGCCTCATCTCCAGCGTTATAAAGCGATCTAACATTAATAATCAATGCACGAATTTTATTTTTCATTCTTCGCCAACTCAAATACTATACTAGTTAAAATCGAAATCTGATTGTCCCATGAATATTTTTGTTTTAAGTCATTCATTCGCTGCATTAATGTAATACGCAATTCCTCATTGCTTAAAATATTTAATATTGCATCCGAAAACGCAAATGGATCGTCAGGTGGTACAATTAATGCACATGGTGGGTCTCCCAGTATCTTTTTTCTGTCACCTACATCCACGGTAACCAAAGGAGTTTTGTATGCTATGCTGTCAAATATCTTCAAGGACACACTATATCTTCCTGCAGGATTATTCTTCACAGGGTCAACGGCAACATGGGCTATCTTATAATATAAGCCTATTTCGTGATGTGGTTTCCATCCTAAGTAAAGTAATGAATCATTAACACCAAGATGCTTTGATTTACGCAAAATGTCTGAAATGCTTTCACCCCTTCCAACCACTAGCAAAATTGCATTAGGACACTTTTGCTTTACCAAATAGAAAGAATCAAGTAGTAAGTCTAAGTCATGAGACCAACTACTTATACTACCCGCATATACAATAATCTTCTTCTCAAACAAATTATACTCTTTTAATTTGTTATGTAAAAAGACACTGTTATATTCCTTTGTATTTATAATTCCGTGAGGAAGATAGATTAGTTTTTCTTGCGGTACACCAATTGACAAATACTTTTCAATAAGAGAACTAGATAAAACGGTTATTTTGTCAGAAACTTCAAGAATTTTTTTCTCAGAAAAATGCAAAAGAGACTTAATCAAAAAATTGCTAATCCTATTATTTTCTGTTTCATAATCGTCACAATCTGTTATTAGGGGCTTACGCCTGACAGCCTTAGTAACAATGCCAGCAATACCATTTATGGGTTGAGGTTTTCCTACAAAAATAATATCGCAGTTCGATCTTATCGCTTCTATGCAAATAGCAATAATCGCTTTTATTACTAATATTCCTGTATAAAGTGGACTGAAATATTCCTTTTTATTATTATATTTTTTAACATGCATTTGACCAACATATATAATTTCAACCCCTTGTTCAATAAAGCGCCTCCTATAAGTATTTTGATAATTGGGATGTAGTCCTATGATTTTGACATTAAAACCAAGAGATGCCAACTTAACTGCAATAGGAAAATATCTACCAACCGCAGCCGAGCTCTCAATGTCTTGATTCAGGAGAAATACAAGTCTATATTTTTTCAGGTCAGATACTTGTTGAATTAGGTCATTATTATCGTTTGACATAATTACCGATATTCATTAGTTAATATAACGTGAGTTCGGGATAAGGCGAGGGTCTCCAAAAAGCAGTAAACTTATGTCACTGAAAAAAACAAATTTACACCTCAGGAGACCCTCAATGGATAGTTTACTCGAAATCTTCTGTGCTGTCGATGAT
>Ga0308418_1000024_pt1 | contig 124255 bp, 102 predicted proteins | sample HotsprSampleR4cd_FD_203517 | JGI IMG/M metagenome (GOLD analysis project Ga0308418, IMG submission 203517) | Hot spring phototrophic mat microbial communities from Mushroom Spring, Yellowstone National Park, Wyoming, United States - 20090729_R4cd ... | reverse complement strand
CAATCAAGATGGTCATAATTTCACTGATGGACAAGGAACGCTCGCGTTGGCGCTGTTTCAGCCCGCTAGTGAGCAAGTGACGCTCCCAGTGGGGCAGAAATGCTTTGCAAAAATCATCGACATCACAGAATAATTCGAGTAAACTGGTGAGGGTCTCCTGAGGTTTCAACTTGTTTTGTAGGGATATAAGTTTACTACCTTTTGGAGACCCTTGCCTTATCCCGAATTCACGTTAATCTATAAAGGTTTTCCGGAGCTTGACCAAAGCTCTTTTACGAGAGTCGGTCTATCGAAGACTCAAAGAGCCAGATTATTGCAAAGCAGGGCTTTATCTTGATGATACTGGCAATAATCCTGAGATATCCTTGAAAATTCTCCACGAACTGGATAAAATTCAAGCATGATCCCACGCAAGGCTTTGCAAAACGTCATTACGGCGCTCGAGCGTCAGGCGGCCGTCGCCTTGATTGGCCCTCGCCAGGTGGGGAAAACCACTCTCGCCCTCGCCATCGCTCAAACTCGACCTTCTCTTTATCTTGATTTAGAAAACCCAGAAGATCGCGCCAAGTTAACCGATCCAATCTTATTCTTAAGCGCCTACGAAGACCGCCTGGTCATTCTGGATGAGATACACCGCACACCCGACATCTTTCGCCCCCTGCGGAGCTTAATCGACCAGGGACGCCAGAAAGGCAAACGTACTGGACGATTTTTAATTTTGGGCTCCGCCTCCATGGATCTGTTGAAGCAGGCTTCAGAAACCTTAGCTGGCCGCATCGCTTTCGTTGATTTGAATCCTTTTGATGTCCGCGAGGTTGGGCATAGCCGCGAGTCGATTGACAGGTTATGGGTACGCGGTGGATTTCCGGAAAGCTACCTTGCAGCCACCGACGAGCTAAGCTTTGCCTGGCGGAAGGACTTTATCCGCACCTACTTGGAGCGCGATGTCCCTCAATTTGGACCGCGCATTGCCACAGAGACCTTACGGCGCCTCTGGACTATGTTAGCGCATCAACAGGGCGCTTTGCTCAACACCTCCGCTCTGGCATCCGCACTTTCGATCAGCGGTCAGACGATCTCGCGCTATCTTGATCTGCTGATAGATTTGCTTTTGGTGCGCCGTTTGGCGCCGTTTTATACCAACATCGGCAAACGTTTGGTGAAATCGCCAAAGATTTACATTCGCGATAGCGGGCTCCTCCATAGCCTATTAGGCATTCAGGATTACAACACATTAGCCGGTCATCCGGTTCTCGGTCAAAGTTGGGAAGGATTTGTGATTGAGAACATTGTCTCAGCCGCCCCTGAACAGACGCGGTTTTCTTTTTATCGCACGGCAGCCGGGGCAGAGGTTGATCTGGTCATGGAATTACCGAAAGGAGAGCTCTGGGCTGTAGAAGTCAAGTATGGCCTCGCTCCAGCGCTGGGGCGCGGCTTCCACAACGCCCGAGCTGACCTCAAGCCAACGCGGTCATTGGTAGTTTATTCAGGTCAAGATCGTTTTCCGCTTAGCGAAGGAATCGAAGCCATCGGACTGGGAGCGTTGGCAGATTTGCTATCTGCGCAGGGTTAATTTTAGAATTTCCGGCAGGGTTGGTGTATCACCAGACAGCGTTATTCGAGCATTCGGGAGATGCTCATGGACAGTCCGCCGTGTCAAACAGCGCCTCTGGCAGGAAATACCTGACAATCAATCAAAAGAAAAACAAACCAACAGAAAACCTTGACGCTTTTGGGGGAGAAGAGTAAACTACAGTCATCTCAACCAGACCAGAGGTTTGGGTGTGGGTGAGAATTTCTATAGAAAGGAGGCGCACTTCATGGAGCTCAATTCAATTCATTCGCCGGCCGAGGGTTTTTTCCCTTGTCGAAGTGCGCCTGCTGACAGGTAACCTGTTTGCTTCAAGGAATGTCTTATCAAGGCTGTGGCGCACTGCCACAGCCTTTTTGATTTTTTGGGAGTGTGAATGAACACAACAACTGCCTATCCATCCGATTTGAGCATCACCGATTTTCGGCCCACCTTGCAGAAAAACCGTCTCAAGGGGTTATGGAAGATGCTGAACGGTTTTCATCTGCCGTATCTGCTGGCGACCCTTTCTCTGGCGGTTTCGGCTTTAGCCCGCAGCGGCACTTTTTTACTCTTGCGCTACTTTGCCGATCATGTTCTCGATGCCTCGCTCTCGATTTCGCTGGGTTGGATTGCATTGGGATTCGTTGCCCTTGCGGCAACGGACGGTGGTTTTGCCTTTCTCTCCGGTCGTCTGGCGGCCTACACCGCCGAAGGGATTACGCGCCGGCTGCGCGATTTCTTGTTTGACCACATTCAGCGCCTGAGCGTAGCTTATCATGCGCACACCCCAACCGGCGATTTGATCGAACGGGTCACCTCCGACGTGGACGCCCTGCGGCGCTTCTTTAGTGAGCAAGCCATTGGCATCGGACGCATCCTCATTCTGTTCGTGATTAATTTCCTGGCAATCCTGAGAATCAACGCCCGATTGGGCTGGCTCTCGGTCGTGGTCATTCCTCTGGTCTTGGCCGTCTCATTGTGGTTCTTCAAGAAGGTCACCCAGGCCTATGAAGCCTATCAAGCCCAGGAAGCGATTCTCTCGACAACCCTGCAAGAAAATCTCAGCGGCGTGCGGGTAGTGAAAGCCTTTGGGCGACAAACCTACGAAATCGCAAAATTCGAGAAGGACAACTGGAACAAATTCCTGAAAGGCAAAGCACTACTCTTAATGCACTCGCTCTTCTGGCCGCTCTCGGATATTGTGTTGGGGTTTCAGATGTTGTTTGGGTTTGTACTGGCAGCCAATATGGCAATCCGAGGCGAGATCAGTGTAGGCAGTTACCTTGCCTACACCGGCTTAATCGTCTGGTTGATCTGGCCAATCCGTAACCTGGGACGCATCATTGTGCAGACCTCAACCGGCATGGTCTCGTATAGTCGTCTGATGGAGATCGTCAAGCAGGAGCGTGAAGACCTTTACGGTGGCTCGGTACAACCGCAGGGAGAGCTGCATGGCGACCTGGTTTTTGAAGATGTGTGCTTTATGTACGCCGATAGCGAGCAGGAAACCTTGAAAAACATCTCTTTCCGTGTCCGAGCCGGTCAAGCGGTCGCCCTGCTGGGTTCAACTGGCTGTGGCAAAACCACCCTGGTCAATCTCTTGCCCCGTTTTTACGACTACACCGCCGGACACATAACCCTGGACGGCAAGGAGCTCAAGGAGTATCCGCGTGCCTATTTGCGCCAGCAAATAGGCATTGTCGAGCAAGAACCCTTCCTGTTTAGCCGCTCCATCCGCGAGAACATCACCTATGGCGTTGGACGGCCGGTTTCCCAGGAGGAAGTCGAACAGGCTGCCAGAGCAGCAGCCTTGCACGAGGTGATTCTCTCTTTTCCCGATGGCTACAACACGCTAGTCGGTGAAAAAGGGGTGACGCTCTCCGGCGGGCAGAAACAACGTCTGGCAATTGCGCGAGCGATCTTGAAGAATCCACGCTTGCTGATCTTAGATGATTCGACCTCAGCAGTGGATGTCGAGACCGAAGCCGAGATCCGCCAGGCGCTCGGAAAACTGATGCTTGGGCGCACTACTTTCATTATTGCTCACCGCATCCAATCGGTGATGATGGCCGACCTGATCCTGGTCTTGGATAAAGGCGAGATCGTACAGATGGGAACACACGAAGAACTGCTCAATCAACCAGACGGCATGTATCGACGCATTTACGAGCTACAAACGCGGCTGGATGAAGAATTGGAGTTTGAACTGGTCACCGCGAACCAACGGTGAGTCAGAGACCTGGTAAAGATTCTGGAGAGTGGCAATGACTGATGAAATCATTGAACTTGAAGAAGAAGAATATACCTCCCAATTGACCTTACCCATTCTCAAGCGCATTGGAGGGCTGCTGAAACCTCACTGGCTATGGGTGATCGGTTTTTTTGTGACCATTGCGCTAACTTCCTGGTTAGATGCCTATTTCACCTATCTCAACAAGCAGTTTGTCGATCAGGGGATTACCCACAAAGATGCGGCTCGCCTGATGGAACTCGCCATGCTATACGGAGGCTTGATCGTAATTCAAGCCGGGTTTGTCTTTGCCTTTATCTATCTGGCCGGTGTCCTGGGTGAGCGCATTCAGTACGACCTGCGCAAGATGCTTTTCAACCATCTGCAAAAGCTCTCGCTGTCGTTCTATTCCCAAAACGCGGTGGGGCGGCTCATGGCGCGGGTCACCTCAGATACCGGGCGGGTTTCCGATCTGGTCACGTGGGGGATTGTGGACGTCACCTGGGCGGTTATGAACATTGCCACCTCTGCGGTCTTCATGGCAATCATCAACTGGAAGCTGGCATTGATCGTTCTGGCTGCCATCCCAATTATGGTGCTGGTGGCTGTGGAATTCCGCAAACGAATTTTAATGGAATTTCGGCGCAGTCGCCGCGCCAACAGCAAGACTACCGGCGCTTTCAACGAGAACATTCAAGGCGTGCGAGTGGTCAAAGCGCTGTGCCGCGAAGATCAAAACACGCGCGAATTCCAACGACTGACCACGGAGATGTACACCGCCTCCTACCGCGCCGCGTGGCTCTCAGCGCTCTTCCTGCCCAGCGTGCAGATTATCGCTGCTGTGGTTTTGGGAATCATCATCGGTTACAGCGGCGTACAAATCCGCAATGGATTTATCACCCTGGGTGGCATCAATGCCTTTGTGTCCTACTTGACCTTTATGATGTGGCCGATTCAAGACCTTGCCCGCGTGTATGCCGAAATGCAACATTCGATTGCTTCGGCTGAGCGCATTTTCAAACTGGCGGATACTCAGCCAGAGGTACGCAACCGGCCCAATGCCATCGCGGCTGAAACCCTGCTGGGAGCGATCGAGTTTGATCATGTAGATTTCTACTATGATGAACGCACGCCAGTGCTAAAAGACTTTTCACTCAAAGTCGAGGCCGGCCAAACGATCGCGCTGGTTGGCCCGACCGGCGGAGGCAAAACGACCATCGTCAACCTGCTTTGCCGTTTCTATGAGCCAACCCGAGGCGTGATCCGCATCAACGGCCGCGATTACACCGAATATACGCTCGAGTCGATTCACGCTAAAATCGGCGTGGTGCTCCAAACCCCCCACCTCTTCTCGGGTACGATCAAAGACAATATCCGCTATGGACGTCTGGAGGCAACTGATGAAGAAATTATCGCCGCCGCCAAACTGGCCGGCGCCCATGATTTCATCGTCACTTTCGAAAAAGGCTACGATCAAGAGGTCGGCGAAGGCGGAAACCTGCTCTCGGTTGGGCAAAAACAGTTGATCAGCCTGGCGCGGGCGGTGTTAGCCAATCCTGAAATCTTGGTCATGGACGAAGCGACCTCAAGTGTTGATACCTTAACCGAAGCTTTGATCCAGAAAGGGATGGAAACGCTCATGAACGGGCGCACCTCTTTTGTGATTGCTCATCGCCTCAGCACCATTCGGCGCGCCGACTGCATCCTGTTCATTGAAGACGGGCGCATCGTCGAGCAAGGCACCCATGCAGAGCTATTGCGCGCCCGCGGGCGCTATTATCGCCTCTATACCCAGCAGTTCCGCCGCGAGTTGGAACTCCAGGCAGGTTGGGCAACCGCCTGAGGCAAAAGCATTGATGTTATAATCAAGCGTAAGAGAAAAAGGTGAAATGAGCTTTACCGTTCGAGACTTCAAGGATTTATTGCAACTGCTCTCCGAAAATCCTGAGTGGCGCGAAGAGCTCCGCCGCGCATTGCTCAGCGATGACTTTCTGGCTTTACCCAAGATCATCCGCGAGCTGGCAGAAGCCCAAAAAATTAATGAACAAAACCTGCGTGAGCTGATTGAGGCGGGACGACGTCATGAAACACGTCTGACAAAAGTGGAAGAGCAGTTGGATAAGCTCAGCCAACGGGTCGATCGGATCGAAATCCGCCTTGCCAAAGTGGATGGGCGCACCTTGGAGATCGAGTATGAGCGCAAAGCCGGAGGATATTTCGGGCGCATCATTCGGGATCCTCAAATCGTCAAACTGGCAGCCTGGGAGAAGCAGCTTTCGCCACCCCTTACCGAGGAAGAGTTTTATGATGTCTGGCTGGCAGATTTAATCCTGCGCGGGCAATTGCGCAAGCCACCCGAAGGACAATCGAGAGATGAAGCCTGGCTGGTGATCGAGGTTTCGGTGTTGATGGACGTTGAAGATGTCGAAAGGGCTGTGCGGCGGGCAGCGTTGCTGCGCAAAGCCAATCTTTTCGCCTTGCCGGTGGTGGCCGGCGAAGAGGTAACCGAACGAGCTTTACAAATGGCAGAAGGGCGCGGGGTGATCCTGGTTAAAGACGGTCGCATCAGGTTTGTCGAACAAGCCTTGCAACGCTACGGTTAAACCTTCTCTGAAACGCGCTGGTATCGATTGGACAAATTTTCACCCTTTTTTATCGACAAGGAGGCAGGCATGGACTTTGTTTATCAACGTTCCTACCGCGGCCCGTTGAAAGCGGTCATCCTTGACTGGGCGGGGACAACCATTGATTTCGGCTCTTTTGCTCCGGTGGCCGTTTTTTTGCACCTGTTCGAGCGCCAGGGCATCTCCATCTCCAAAGAAGACGTGCGCAGCGGCATGGGTCTGATGAAAAAGGATCACTTACGGCTGATCCTGAACCGCCCAGCCGTTGCTCAAGCATGGCAACAGATCAAAGGCTCGCTCCCAACCGAAGCCGATGTTGAGCGTTTGTTTGCCGAATTTAGTGCGCTTCAGGCAGCAATCTTGCGCCAATATACGGTACCCATTCGCGGCCTGGCAGAGACCCTCGCCGACCTGCGCGGTCGCAGGCTTAAGATCGGCTCAACCACCGGTTATTTGCGGGAAATGATGGAAATCATTCTGCCCGAAGCCGAGAATCAGGGATACGCCCCGGATGCGCTCGTTTGTCCGGACGAGGTGCCGGCCGGACGTCCCTATCCGTGGATGATCTATCAGAACCTCATTCAGTTGCAGGTCTATCCAGCAGAGGCGGTAGTTAAAGTAGGCGATACCTTACCCGATATTGAGGAGGGACTCAATGCCGGGCTGTGGACGGTCGGCTTAGCCTTGAGCGGCAACCTGCTCGGCTTGACCGAGGATGAAATAGCCGCCCTTCCTGCCACCGAACTGGCTGCCAGGCGCGCCGTGATCACCCAACAACTAACCCAAAGCGGTGCGCATTACGTCATCGATGGCATTTGGGAGTTATCCCCTGTTTTGGATGACATCCAGTGCCGCCTGGCGCGCGGTGAGCGCCCATAACTTGCTCAATATCTCTCCATGCCGCTGTTCTGGCTCTCGTTTGCTTTTTTAGGTGGCATCGTCTTAGCCGATGTGCTTGCCCTGAAAGCCATCCATTGGAGCATTAGCGTCGGCATAGCTATTCTGCTATTGCTCCTCTCCCCGCTCTTGCGGCGTTGCGGGACGGTTTTCGCTGCGCCAAACTCCCGCATCGGCCGCATTGCTCAAGCTCTTTCTTATCCGATTGGGCTACCGCTAGCCGCCTGCCTTATTGCTTTTGGGTTTGGAGGTTGGCGGTATCAGTGGGAGCGCGAAAAGGTGCAGGCTTTCACGGTCTTGGTTTATCAATCCATCGGCCGAGAGGCTACTTTGCAAGGGATCGTGAGCGCCTATCCCGATCAGCGCGATACCTATACCGCTCTGACCGTGGCGGTTGAGAGCCTCACTATCGAAGGGCGCCTCATTGCCCAAAGTCAGAAACCCGGCTCGCCGCTTGGGACGGTGCTGGTACGCGCCTCCCCGTTTGAGGACTGGCGGTATGGCGATCGCCTTCGGGTGCTCGGCAGGTTAGAGCTACCGCCTGAGAGTGAGGATTTTTCCTACCGCGCTTACCTTGCCCGCAAAGAAATTTTGGCTTATCTGCCACACGCCGAAGTGACTTTACTCGATCGCCAGCAAGGCAATTTTTTCTACCGCACCGTTTACGATTTTCGCCAACGCTGTTTGGCTGCGTTGCAAAGAGCCTTCCCGGAACCCCAAGCCTCTTTACTGGCCGGAATCCTGCTTGGCATCGAGAGCGGTATCCCGACCAAAGTGCGTCAGGCTTTTATCGACAGCGGCACCATGCACATCGTTGCCATCTCCGGTTTCAATATCACCTTACTGGTAGGTCTGTTCATGGCGATTCTTACCCAGGCCTTGGGACGCTGGCGGGGTACCGTGGTATCCGTGGGGTTAATCGGCGTTTATGTGGTTTTGGTCGGCGCAAATGCCAGCGTTGTGCGCGCCGGAATCATGGGCGTTCTCACGCTCTTCGCAGCCCAAATCGGCCGGCGGCAATCAGGGATCAACAGTCTGGCCTTTGTGGCTGCCTTAATGGCCCTATCTGAGCCGGATATCTTGTGGGATGTTTCTTTTCAACTCTCCTTTGCAGCCACCTTAGGGCTAGTGCTGTATGCTTCGCCGCTCAACGAATGGGCGGTGCGTCAACTTGCCCGCCTGATGCAAGCCGAAACAGCCCAGCGATTCGGTAATCTGCTCAGCGAATGGGCGCTGTTCACCTTTGCCGCTCAATTAACCACCCTGCCAATCCTGCTCTATCACTTTCGGCACCTTTCGCTAATCGCTTTCCTCGTCAATCCATTAATCTTGCCGGTGCAGCCGGCGGTCATGGTTGGGGGTGGAATCGCCATGTTTTTAGCGCTGATCCACCCGGCGCTGGGTCAACTCGCTGCTTATCTTGTTCTACCGCTGGTCACCTATACCATCCGCATGGTGGAATGGAGCGCTGCTCTGCCCTACAGTTCGGTGCGCTTCTCCTCGATTCCGCTTTATGGCGTGCTGATCTTTTATCTTGCGTTATTCACGCTGACAAAGGTTCGCCAAAAGCTGCGCCCGTTTTTGGGGGAATTGAAGCCTTTACCAGTGGTTGGGTTGCTCGCTCTGCTGACAGTGATCATCTGGCAAACGGCCCTCTCCGCGCCAGATGGTCGTTTGCATCTGATCTTACTTGATGTCAGCCGTCCCTCCCAATCTGGTGAAGCCCTGCTAATTCAAACCCCTCAAGGGCGATCGATTTTAATCAATAGCGGAGACAGTCCTAGCCGCCTGTTGGAGGCTCTTGACCGCTGGCTGCCTCTTCCCTACCGCCGTTTGGATTGGGTCGTGATCGCTGGCGCCCGTCAAGCCCAGATTGGTGGGATAGTGGAACTCATTGAACGGGGGCGGGTGGCAAACTTGTGGTGGGCAATCCCGCAATCGGAAAACAGGGCGGCAACAGCCATCCAACGCGCCGCAAAAGAAAGCCTCGTCCCCATTTACCCGGCACAAGTGGGTCAAAGCCTAGACCTGGGCGAAGGAGCGCAACTATCACTCATTGCAAAGGGTGAACGCGGCGCGGTGTTCATTTTGGAGTGGCAGCGCTTTCGCGCATTCTTGCCCTTTGGGTTAGACTCAGAGCTACGCAAGCAAGTCTTAGAGAGCGGGCAGCTTCAACCGGTTTCCTTGTGGTTGCTGGCAAACAACGGTTCCAGTTGGTACAATCCCCCGCAATTCCTCTACCACCTGCAACCGCAACTGGTCTGGCTGAGTGTTGCCCAGGGTGACTGGTACGGCCTGCCTCATGCAGAGACCATTGAAAGCCTGCAAGGGTATACCCTTCTGCGCACAGATCTCCATGGCTGGGTTCATCTTCAGACCGATGGAGAACACTTGTGGGTGAAAGTCGAGAAGAACGCCCCGCAACCTTGAACCCCTAGCGGCTGCCATTGGAGGTATTGCCATACACTTCCAGCAGCGCAGTCATAATCTGATCGGTGTAGGCGTTCAGGCGTCGAAACATTTCGCTCCAGGCATGAGGGGAACGCACCGCGGCAGCTTCATAGACTTTCAGCATTGCGTCGATCAAGTTGTTACGGAAGAAAAAGAATGCCTGCGCAGCCTCGACCAGGCTCAAGCCATAGCGGCGGGCGCGCAGGGCGTATTCTGAGCCAATGCTATGCGCTTGTTGATTTCCGTCTTCCTCTACGGCGCTCAGGAAACGGGATAAGCCTTGCAAAAGCAATCGCCCGCTCAAACGATATTGCTCTTTGGCTTCGTTATCCAGTTTGTTATACCAACTTTGATTTTGTAAAACCCCCTCGCTAATCTGCAAACGGGTGTTGCGCAAAGCAGATTGCATCATGGTATCGATTTCCAATCCACTGAAGGCAGACTGCGATTGCTTCCACAGCTCAATTTCGACCCGTCTATAGCGGCGATGCCCACCGCGCGTGCGGTGAAAGGGGATCATCCCCTGATTCGACCAGTTGCGCACGGTGCCAGGGTGAACACCCAGGATTTGAGCCGCCTCACTTAAGCTGAGCCACTCATTCTCGGCAATCTTTTCCATTCCGAAATCCTACAGATCACTTGCCAAAGCGGCGCGTTCAACTACCGATACACCGCTTGCCTTGCGGAACTGTTCCACACTGATTTTACCTAACATCGCCAACGAAACAGCGACAAAAAACGCTTCAATACCAAAGACGGTCAGATAACCGCTCAGCGGCGATTGGCTCAATTCGGTGACGACATCGCGCACGACCCCGCTCAACAAGGTACCGATCAAGCGCGAGAGGGCATTTGCCATTCCCCACGCACCGACATACAGACCGACGTTAGCCGGGGTAGTCATATCCAGCATCAGGGAGAGATTAGAGACGGTTGCCAGACCGGTGCCACTACCCAACAGGATGACACCGCTGTAGAAAACCGATGAGTTTCGCAAAACCCCGCTGCCAAAAATTAGCAGAAAACCGAGCAACGTCATCCATCCACCCCAGCGGGCAACGGTCTTTTTCTGAACGCGCCCCTCTAAGATGCCGGCCAAGATCAACGTCAAGAGATTACACGCTCCCCAAATCGAGGTGATACGGGTGGTCGTTTTGACCGACATATCAAAAGCCTCTGCGCCAAACGGTTCTAAAAGGATATCCTGCCCTAACAGGGCAGCCAGTAAAATGACCAGATACCAGAAGAAAAAGGTTGCCTGGCGATTCTGTAAAATGGCGCCGAACATCTGACCCCATGAGTAATTCTCGCTGCCGGGCATGGTTTGTGCAGAGACTTTCTCTTCGAGCTTTATCATGCCGATCAATCCCAGCCCCAGCGCTGCACCTGCAACCACCAGGAAGGCAAATTGTAATGCCGCCGGAGTATACGGATCAACCAGGTTGCTGACGGTCAGGGCGGTGAAGATGATGCCGATGATCATCATCACAAACATCACAGCAATGGTGCGCCCACGCCCCTTTTCGCCGGAAATTTCAGAGGCTAAAGACAAATAGGAAACTGCTGAAAAGTTATAACCCATCCCCCATGCGCCAAAGATAAGGACACCCAGCAGGGTTCCCGCCAAACGATCTTGATCTAACAGAAAAGCGACCTGCGGGCTAACTGCAACCCCTAAGACGCACAACAAAAGGCCAAAAAGAATATAGGGGGTGCGCCGATACCCCCCAATCGGATGGCGATCCGAAAAGGAGCCAATCCAGACCTGGATGGGCGAGAACAGGTAAGGCAAAATCGCTAAAATGGCAACCAGGGTCGCCGAGACCGCCATCTCTTTGATCAAGACGCGGTTCAAGGTGCTGTTGATCGGCACCAACGTAATTGCCACACCAACGTGGATCAATCCTAATTGCAGTCGTTTTCGCAACATCGCAACCTCCTTGCTGATCCTGCTAAAATTCCGCCCTACTTTATCAGAATACTCACCCCGTTGTCAATGTAGATTTATGTAGATTTTTATAAGTATTATGTATGTAGCGGGAACGACAAAGATCATCCTTTTGATGACAACTCATCATCCAAACAACCGATAAAAGCCCACACCATCTGCCAGGTTTTCTCCATGATTTCAGGTTTCATCTTGTCAAAGGTATCACCGCGTTGATGCCAGTAAGGGGCTTCGCCATCAGGCGTTAAGCCGAAAAAGGTAATGCCTGGTACCCCAAAGCGCACTGCATCCGAAAGCTCCGAGTTTCCTCCGCTGATCCTGGCTGGATAAGCCCCCCAGTGCGGATTCTCGGAACTCAGGCGTTCAGCAAGGGCAACCATTTGAGGGTCGCTGTAAAACGGCACCACAATCCCTTCCCGCGTCACCCAGGCGGGGCCAGCACAACCCAGCATCTCAAACACCACTGCGCGTGGATTCTTCAATTCGGAAAGATACCGTTTATAAAAGTCTATCATGCCGTAATGTTGCACTTCCTCACAGCCGGTGACCACAGCCCAAACGCGGGTGTGCTGCAAGGGCTGATGCATCAATTCCTCGGTCAACGTCAAAACCATGCCCACTGCCGTGGCATTGTCATTTGCCCCGGCGGTGAAAGGCGTCCACTCGGCTTGAATGCACATCGCAACCAGGATAAGCGCACAAAGGGCGCTAAAAATCGTCACATACCAGACCCAGCTCCAGCCGAAAAACGTTGCCAGGGTATAGAGGATGGCTTGCAGGATAAAGGCAGCAAAGGCAAGAAAGGTAAAACGGTCATAGAGCTTCACCCACGTTCTGTTTTTAAAGATCAAGGGCGTGCGTTGGCTATCCACATGTCCAACCAGGATCAAATCCGCACGGTGCTCGCCTTGAGGTGGCAATACGGCATAAACATTCTGGCTCTCCCCTTTTGGCACCAGCCAGCGAAAGAGGTTGTCGCGAAAGCTGAGTTCCAATACTTCATTGACCAGAACCAGAATGGAAATCAAGGCTGCAAGCGCTGCGCTGAATCGCCCTCCAAGCGGAAAGAGGATAAAGGCAACCAACATCAGGATCGCCCCGATCAGATGAGGGTGAAAGATCGAACGGGCGCTACGAAAGGTCTCCCACTGCGGTTGCAATCCCATTTGCTCGAATTGTTCTTTGACATATAACGCCCCGCGCCGTTCGCCCTCGCGGGTGGGTCCCCGCGGGCCAATATCCACCGCGAGAACGCGCACATGTTCTAACCAACGGTTCACGGGAGAAGACATTTTGATCTCCTATTTGACAAGCCAGGATTTGAGTGAATTGCATCAGGTTCAGTGCTCTCATAGGGCTCGGTTTCCTCGAGCAAACTCAATTGCCTGGCAGGAACTTGAACAACGGCAGGAATATTGGCTTTTGCAAGTTGATAGTATTCGGGCAAGATTTCGATGCCGATGGCGTTTCGCCCCATTTGTTGTGCAACCCTTATGGTCGTTCCAGACCCCATGAAAGGATCTAAAACCCAATCGCCCTCTTGAGTGAATAAACGAATAAACCATTTCGGTAAGTCATCTGGAAACACGGCGCTATGATTGCGATTTCTGGTCTCCGTGGCTAGGTATAGAACGTTGGTCGGATAGGCTTTCTGCCGTCCAATCCAGTTAGCCACACGCTTGCCAAATCCACTCCCCACCCGTGACACATCCCGAACTTGATCGGTCTGGCTCAGTCGCCTTAATCGCCTTTCTGCCCAATCTCCCATTGGCACCATGACAGCTTCCTGGAACATTTTGAATTTGCGGGTTTTATTAAATTGCAAGAGGCGCTCCCAGGCATCGCGAAAGCGATTCGGCCATTTGCCGGGGTAGGAATTCTTCTTGTGCCAGATAAACTCTTCTGTCCAAAGCCATCCTTGCTTTCTCATCGCCAGGATTAATTCACTCACATACGTATGTCGCTCACCATTGACCACTTTAATGTTAAGGATAAAGGTGCCACTTGGTTTTAATACGCGATAGAGCTCTTGTGAGATGGGCAAAAACCACTCCACATATTGGTCGGGTTTTATTCCACCGTATGTGCTGGCGCGACTATCGGCATAGGGGGGCGAGGTGAAGATAAGGTCAATAGAATTCGCCGCCAATTGCTTCAGTTCATTTGCACAGTCACCCAGAATTAGGCGGGCTTCAACCGTTGCCATCGTTCAACTAGCTCACAAACTAATGATTGATTCCAAGTATGACTATATTCATACTTTGCAAAACAGAAAAGAGTAAAGCACCCAAATACACAGAGCAAGCGACGCAGTTGAACCTATCGCTTTTACAGACTTAGCCGTCACTGCTCCAATCGATCGCAGCCCCCGGATTGCCTTCCAGAGGACCTGGGAATTGAATGCGATAGGGATGCAAGGGAAGCGGAATGCCAGCTACCATCAAGAATACCTGATCGGCAATGGCTGCCAGGCGCTGATTGGCAATCCCCAGGGCATCGCGATAGACCCGTCCAAGTGGATAGGGGGGCACCAAACCCATGCCTGCCTCATTCGAGACAATGATCCATTGCGCACTATCCTGCTTAATCAGCTCAAGTAGGGCATCCAGTTCATGGTCAACGGCCGCCATCGCTCTTTCGGCTTCGATTTCCTCGCCGGGGCATTCGGCCAGGATGACATTGCTGACCAGCAAGGTCAGGCAATCGAGCAAGACCACCGCCGGCTTTAAGCCACTTTGGCGATAACCTTGCGCAACAGCCAGGGAAAGTTCTAAGGTCTGCCAATGCGGAGGACGTTCACTGCGATGTTTTGCCACTCGTTGCTGCATTTCGGAGTCTAAGGCTTGGGCAGTGGCGATGTAAACCACTGCGCCGTTCAACGCGTTTGCCAGGGTTTGGGCAAAGTGAGATTTGCCACTGCGCGCTCCGCCGAGCACAAGGGTTACTTTTGCCAAGAGAGAACCTCCATCGCCTCAATTTTACCCTGAAGCAGCAATGACGCTAGGCTCTATTTGGCAGAGCAAACCGTCCACGAAGTTTTTACGGATGCACGAATAGCGCTGTCATTCGTTTATTCGTGGTCCATTTGTGGACGCTTATTTTCAGCAAATTATCAACACGACTCGTGATGGTAGGTTGTTACCTCCCAAACCAGAAAAATCCACCTAACAGGAATGTTTGGCGAAATTACAGAATTGTAAACAGATCCGAAGCTTTTTTTCACTAAAATCTAAGGTGAAAATTTTATGTTCGAGAGAATGGTGAATGAGGAAGCTTTTCCCTGTCAAAGAACTTTCCTCCTTATACCCCCGACTTTTATCTCTATTTGCAATTGGGGTGATGGTTTATTATCTCTGGTGGCGTGCCACGCAAACCTTCAATCCAGAGGCTATCGTTTTCTCGTGGGTGTTATGGACCGCTGAAGCTTTTGCGTACTGAACTTCATCCTGTTCTCCTGGATGACGTGGAACATTGCACCAACCCGCCCTTACCGACCACCTAAGCCAGGCCTGACCGTAGATGTTTTCATCCCAACCTACAACGAAGACATTGAGATTCTTGAGGCAACCCTCAGTGGCTGTCGTTTGATCTCTTATCCTCACACAACCTATGTGTTAGATGACGGACGACGACCCGAAGTCCAGGCGTTAGCTCAGCGTATGGGGTGTGAACATCTCACCCGGCCGAACAACAACCATGCTAAAGCGGGCAATATCAACCACGCTTTGGCGCAAACGATGGGTGAGTTCATTGTGGTGCTGGATGCAGACATGATTCCCAAGCCGCACTTCCTCGAGCGCACATTGGGATATTTCGAAGATGAAAAGCTGGCTTTTGTGCAGCTCCCGCAAGAGTTTTATAACGCCGACTCAATTCAGCACGACCAAAAATCGCCTGTCTGGCATGAGCAATCCCTGTTCTTCCGCGTTATCCAACCCGGTAAGAATTATTCCAACAGCGCTTTCTGGTGTGGCAGTCCCTCGGTACTTCGCCGCAAGGCGCTGGAGGAGGTTGGCGGAGTCGCCACAGAAACGATCACCGAAGATATTCACACCTCCGTCAGGCTGCACAGCTGCGGCTGGTCATCCTACTTCGTGCGCGAACCCTTAGCCTTTGGCATTGCACCTCAAACGGTTCAAGCATACCTCTTGCAACGCCTGCGCTGGGCGCAAGGCACCATGCAATTGTACCGTAGCAAAGAAAGTCCATTATGGATTCCAGGGCTATCCCTACGACAACGATTGTCTTATTTCGCCAGCTTTCTGGCATACGTTGAGTCTCTTCAAAAACTCGCCTTTATCATCATCCCTGTGTGGATCATGTTGTTTAATGTTTTACCCATGCAGATTGAAATGGGGGCATTCCTGCTGCATTGGCTGCCCTACTTTGCCCTGAATATGCTCGCCAATCAAGTCGGCGGGCGAGGGGTTTTCCGCTATTTCAAGAGTGAAATCTACAGTTTTTTGAGAATGATTGTCTTTCTACAGTCTTATCTGGTTTTGATCTTCCGCAAGCCGTTGAAATTCAAGGTCACCCCAAAGAGCGTTGACTCATCGGTCGTCGCTCAAGAGCGCCGTGCTGTACGAATCCATTTGGCGATCATTGCCTTGATCTTAATTTCCATGGCAATTTGCTTGACCGAGATTTACCTGAAGCGTACTTTCCCTTTTCCAACCTGGGCGTTATTCTTTGTCCTCTTCTGGTCTTTGTACAACGCTTTGGTTATCTTTTTCGGGGTTTTAGAAGTTTGGAAACGCCATCACCACCGCAAGCATTATCGTTTTCAGGTTAATTTTCCGGCCTCAATCCAAAGCCGTACATTGAACCATTCAATTCAAGGCCGGCTTACCAATTTGTCGCTTTGTGGCGCGCGCCTCCTGTACGAGTCAGAGATACCGTCAGAGGGCTCAGACTTTCTGTTGTGTTTTGAGACGGATCGGCATGGGCAAATCATCGTCCCAATCCGCAAAATCGTTCATCAACGAAAACTGGCAAATGGTCAATTCGAAGCCGGGCTCTGGTTTGGTGAAGTTGAAGGTGAGATACGTCGTCAGCTTTTTGAGGTATTGTTTGTTGATCTACCGCAGGTAGAATACGCGTGTGGTTCGGTTCCGCTAGGGCGACGGTTGCTTAATGATTTGGCGGATTTTGTAGATTACCTGGGCTATGCACTGCGGAGAAGTAAGCGTGGCGCGTAGTACGTTGCACGTTAGGATGGCTTATCTACGCCGAGGATGCCTGGGCAACCAGAGCGATAACAGCGAGAGAAGCCCCAGACCAAGGAAAACCGTTGTTTGCATCAGGCGCACGGAGCGGCGAATGTCCCCTGTTTTTGGCGCAGTCAAACCACGGCCTAAGCGGTACTGTCCGACCTTCTCCAATTCAACTCCCAGGGCGCCCGCCACTGCGCTCATGGGATAGCCGGCATTAGGGCTGGCAGTTGTGCGCGCATCTCGGCGCAGGATACGCAAGGCTTGACGAGCATTTTCACCCCGCAAAGCGGCCGCTACCACCAACAGGAACGCCGTAAAGCGGGCCGGCAGCCAGTTCAGCAGATCATCCAGGCAAGCAGCGCTTTTCCCCAACCACTCATAGCGTTCATTGTGATATCCCCACATCGAATCGAGCGTGTTAGCAAAGCGATACATCCAGACCAGGGGTAAGCCGCCAAGCGTGTAATAGATCAGCGGCGCAAGGATGCCATCTGAAGCGTTTTCTGCCACCGATTCAATGGTCGCCCCAGCCACCTGCCCCTCATCTAACGTTTGGGTATCACGACTGACTAGATGCCAGGCTAACTCCAGGCGAGCTTTGGGCAAATCTCCTTCTTTGAGCGCAGCTTCGACCGCCAACGCAGCCTGGCGCAAGCCGCGCGGCGACAGGCTCAGTTTCAATAGAGTCGCTTCGGCAACCATCCCAACCGATTGATGTATTTTCTGCAAAATGGTCGTGATCAGCTTTGCCAGAGTGCCGACCAGCGCAACGCCACCCAACCACACGCCCAAACCCGCCCAAAAATCTCTTCCCGGATTGCCAGTTCGCACCCCTCGTTCCACTCTGGCGATAGCGGTTCCCAGCCATGCCACCGGATGCCAGCGATTAGGCGGATCACCAAAAGCCTCATCCAACAACACGGCCAGCCAGGGGAGGATTAAGCGCTTTGCGGACATCTCAAAACTTTTGGCAGGGCAAGGCGCACCGCTTTTGCCATCAACCAGCCTGCTACTGTCGCCGGGCCGGCATAGGGGAAGGGTTCGCCTTCTCCATTGTGGGCGATGACCACCGTATCTGTAGAGGTGCCGCTGGCGATCTCTCCCTGGGGTGTCTTGATTCCCAGGCGGTTGAGCATATCGGTTTTCGCTTCGGTAATGGTAATGACAGCATTGACCATCGCTGCCTGACTTAAGGCATGGTTGACCAACACGACGATGTTAATCGTGTTCGCCGGCGTCAATCTTGCTGGCGGTGTCAGGCCAGCGTTCGTCGCGTTGCTCACTCCGGCGGTCACCACCGCGCCAACCTGAAGTTCCCCATCGCCCAAGGTGATCACCTGAGTGCGTTCTAAGGATGCGGCAGTCAATAAGCCAATGGTCGGTGGCGTTAACTGTTCGGTGAGAGCAATTTCCTGCAGGTGTCGCCAAGGTTCGGGGTGGTCATAATCCTTATGCACATGGTAGATAAAAAGGGAACGAAAGTCGGTAAAGCCGGCTCCTAGAAGCGCTGACGATAGCGCGTGCCAGGTCGTTGAGGTCGAGATTTTGACGCTCTGGGCATTTATGGCAACCTTCACGGTTGGAAATAACTGAATCAACCGCTTTTCCATGCCACAAAGGTCAGCAACACGGCAAGTTCTGAAAGTTCATTCAGCGCCCCGTAAATATCCCCGGTGAGGCCGGGGATGAGGCGCAACGTCAGGCGCGCCCCACCCCACACCACCACCATGACCACCACCAGCGCCAGCCAACTTTGAAAGGAGAAGGTTAAGCTGGCGGCAATCAACACCCATCCGGTTGCGATCAAGCCCTCCCGCCAGGTGGCGGCATCTTTGATCGCTCGACCCACCCCCTGGGGTCGCTGGTAAGGAAAAGCCAGAACTGCCATTGCCATCCCCCAGCGGCTATAGACGGGGGCCAGCAGCAGTGCCAAAACGGGAAAACCGTCTGTGGCAAGCAGGCTGTACTTGGTGAGCAACAACAAAACCCCTCCTGCCAGCGCATACGCTCCGTGGTGTTCATCGCGCAGAATCTCCAAACGCTTTTCGGGTGTCCATCCACCCAACAGTCCATCGCAGGTGTCTAAAAAGCCATCAAGGTGCAAAGCACCGCTCAGCACCACCCACAAAGCCAGCGTAAGCGCGGCGCTCACCATTGGCGGCAGGTTCCCCAAAGCCAATTGACGTAAGGCCACCAAAATTCCCCCAAACAGCAAACCCACCAGCGGATAGAAGGCCAGCGAAGCACCCATTTCGGCAGAGGTAAATGGACGTTTTACAAGTGGAGGCAAAATGGTCAGAAATTGGAGCGCTGCCCAGAAGGCATACCAACCCCGCTGCAACCGATTGCCAGCCACCTCAGGCTGTTTGGGAGGGTTTTCGTTCATCAGTTGTTGCTCAGACTAGATTTTCTCCGAAACGCCGGCTTCGTCAAAGGTTGCCATCTCAGCCAGAATCTTACAGGCTGCTTCGACAACCATCATCGCTAAAGCGGCACCTGTGCCTTCGCCAAGGCGCATCTCCAGATCGAAAACCGGCTCTAACCCCAACCAGTCCAGCATCAGCGTATGCCCTTGTTCTTTCGAGCGGTGCGAGGCGATCAGGTAGTGACGGACACGCGGCGCTAACCGGACGGCGATCATCGCCGCCGCAGTGGAGATAAAGCCATCCACGACAACCGGTCGGCGATTCACTGCGCCAGCCAGAATAACCCCTACGAGGCCGCCGATCTCGAAGCCACCTACCTTTGCCAGCACATCTAAACCGTCTTCGGGATTAGGTTGATTGACCGCCAGAGCCCGCTCAACGACCGAAATTTTGCGCGCCAAACCGCTCTCGTCCACGCCGGTTCCCCGCCCAACACAGACAGCCGGCGGTTTCCCGGTCAGGGCGGCCGCAATGGCTGCTGAAGGCGTTGTATTGCCAATGCCCATATCGCCAGTCGCAAGCATCTGAGCGCCGGCGCGGATTTCTGCTTCGGCGAGCTCTACCCCACGTTGGATTGCCAAAAGGGCTTGTTCGCGACTCATAGCCGGCCCCCTGGTCATGTTTTGCGTGCCTGGCGCGATCTTGGCCGAGATCAAATTCGGTTGCGCCTCAAGCAACCCTTTGACGCCGATATCGACCACCACAACTTTTGCCCCAACATGGCGAGCCAGGACGTTGATCGCGGCTCCGCCTCGCAAAAAATTCAATACCATCTGGGCGGTCACCTCGCTGGGATAGGCGCTCACCTCTTCTTCGGTTACGCCATGATCGCCGGCCATCACAAAAACCACTTTACGACTCACCTGAGGGGGCATTTGTCCGCTGATGCCGGCAACCTGAATCGAGAGTGATTCCAGCCGCCCAAGGCTACCTGGCGGCTTGGTCAGACGATTTTGACGGGCTTGCGCCTGCGCCATTGCGTCTTCATCGAGAGGTTGGATGGTTTGGATCAGTTCGTTGAGTTCCATATCATTGCTCCTTAGATTTCTTATTCTCCCCTCGCCCAAAGGGCGAGGGGTCGGGGGTGAGGGTTCTCCCCTCGCCCTCCGGGAGAGAGGTTGGGGGTGAGGGTTACTCCCTCGCCCGCCGACGCTCCGAAGCGCCCTTGCTGTTATCCCTCATCCCTAACCCTTCTCCCTAAGGGAGAAGGGAATCCAACTCCCCTCTCCCCCTAGGAGAGGGGCCGGGGGTGAGGGTGTCTCCCCTCGCCCTTTGGGAGAGGGGTTGGGGGTGAGGGTCTCTCCCCTCGCCCTCCGGGAGAGGGGTTGGGGGTGAGGGTCTCTCCCCTCGCCCTCCGGGAGAGAGGTTGGGGGTGAGGGTCTCAATACTCAATCCCTACCTGCGCTTTGACGCCGATAGCAAAAGGGTGTTTCACCTCTCTCATCTCGGTCACCAAATCCGCATATTCGATCAACAACGGCGGCGCATCTCGACCGGTGATGATCAAGTGCATCTGGGGCGGCTTATGGGAACGCAGCCATTCGATGACTTCTACAGGGTCTAGCCAACCAAAGGCAAGCGGATAGGTAAATTCATCCAGGATAACCAGATCGTATTCACCGCTGGCGATCTTTTGCTTTGCTAACTCCCAACCGTGCAAGGCTTTGGCCCTGGTCTCATCGATGTCTTTCGACGTCCACGTGAACCCATCGCCGGTCTTGTGCCATTCGATGCCCAAGCGTTGGGCAGCTTTCACTTCTCCCCAGGCACCGGTTTCAGCTTTGAGGAACTGAATGACACAAACGCGAAAATCCCTACCCCATGCCCGAAACAACGTGCCTAAAGCTGCGGTTGTCTTGCCTTTGCCATTGCCGGTGAAAACCAGCACCAAACCTCGCCGTCCTTTAGCCGACATACGCTATCCTTTCCGATGAACCGTTTGAATGAGGGATGATAAACGGAGCAGACAAACGGGGATGTTCAAGCAATTCCACCTCTACCCCGTAGGCATGCTCAATCTCACTTTTGGTCAAAACCTGAGCAGGTAACCCTTCGCGCTGTAGACGCCCGTTCACCAATAAAGCAACCCGGTCAGCATATAACGAGACCAGATTCAAATCATGGATTGCCAGCAACACTGCCAATCCACATTCTTGCACCGTTTGTTGTACCAGTTTCAGGATCAAGGCCTGATGGTGCAAATCCAAATGGGCGGTCGGCTCATCCAAAAGGAGGATGGGGGTGTTCTGGGCAAGGGCGCGGGCTAACAGAACGCGCTGTTGTTCCCCGCCAGAAAGCTCCCCAATGCGGCGGTTGGCAAGATCTTCGAGTTGCGTGCGCCTCAAGACCTGTTGTACAATCTCTTCATCCTCCTTTTTGGGAAATCCCAGCCAACCCAAATAGGGGGTACGACCAAGCATTACCGTTTGAACTACGGTAAAGGTGGCCGGCAATTGGCGCGCTTGGGGGACAACCGCCATCCACCGTGCCCTTTCAGGTGGCGTTAACTGGCGAATATCCTGCTCATTTACCTGCACCGTACCCTGCGCAGGTTCCAGAACGCCGCTGGCTGTGCGGATCAAGGTCGTCTTACCAGCCCCATTCGGACCGACCAAAGCTAAGATTTCCCCAGGTCGCACTTCTAAACTCACATCCTTGAGGATGGCTTTGCCGTTATAGGCAACCTGGATAGACTGTAAACTGAGCCTAGCTCCAATTTTCATCGACTCGACCTCTTACCAAATGAACTCGCTTTTGGCGCGGCGCAATAGCCAGAGGAAGAACGGTGCTCCGGCTAGAGCTGTGACCACTCCCACCGGCAACACCTGCGGCGCCAGAGCAACCCGCGCCAACAAATCGGCAAATAGCAAGGCACCTGCGCCTCCCAAAGCCGAAAGCGGCAGCAGGCGCCGATAGTCTGGTCCCCACAGCAACCGCATGGTATGGGGGACAATCAGGCCGATAAAGCCGATCAGTCCAGAAAAGGATACGGCTGCGGCAGTCGTCAAAGACGCGGCAAGGATAAGCAACAGTTTTGCCCGCTCAACCGGAATGCCTAACTGATGCGCCTGCTCCTCGCCAAATTGCAACACATTCAACACATGCCCAAGCGACCACAAGACCAGAAAGCCAGTAACAATGTAAGGAAAAGCAGCCCAAACTGGCGTCCAGCCATTCACCGTCGAGCCGCCTAATAACCATGCCAACGCTCGATGAAGTTCATCACGGGAGCGTAACATAATGAAAGAGGTTAAAGCTGTGGCAAAAGAACTGACCGCTACGCCGGCTAAAATCAACGTGGTGGTCGGCAGCGATTGGTTGACCCTTGCCAGGCGGTAAACGATCAAGACCGTCAGCAGCGCGCCGCTGAAAGCCGCTAGCGGCACAACCAACCATCCGCTCAGGGTGGCAGGCCAGCGCAACGCCAGGGCAATCACAGCTCCCAGCCCTGCCCCTGAGGCAACCCCGATCAAATAGGGGTCTGCCAGCGGGTTGCGGAATAACCCTTGATAGGCAGCCCCACTGCTTGCCAGAGCGGCTCCGCTGAGCGCCATCAAGATGGCATGAGGCAGACGCACGTTATGGACAATGGTCCGATAGGCGGGTGGAACATCGGACAAATCAAGCGGCACCGCCAGCGCAGCCAATAAACGCGCCATGGTCTGCGGCGGAATCCACACTGCTCCAACCGCCACACTGAAAAACAACGCCAAGGCTAACGCCAGACCACTGACCAAATACGGTCGTGCGCTCCAAAATGACAAGGTGGATGGAGCTTTCACGGCAATATGCTCCTCCTATTGAAAGCGATCGGGGTGAAACAATTTCGCCAGGGCTTCCAACCCATCTACTAGGCGCGGGCCTGGACGGCTGACGATGTTGTCGTCAAAGGGGTAAACGCGTTGGTTTTTCACTGCGCTTAGCTCCCCCCATCCGGGGCGAGCCATTACCGCTTCTACCGTAACCCCACCCCAAATGGCGTCACCGAGCAAGATCAATTCAGGATCGCGGCGCAAAATCTCCTCGAGGCTCACCTGTACCCAGTCGCCTTGAAGGTCATGTCCGAAATTCAGACCACCGGCTCTGGTGATCAACATATCGATAAAGGTATTCGGTCCGGCCGTCCAGGGTGCATTCGGGTCTGTGCCATCGATTTCATAAAAGACCAATGGGCGCCGGGCAATGCCGCTCAGTTTCTCATCAACGCTTTGAACGCGCTGTTTTAATTGGACAATTAATGTCTCGGCTTCTTGAATCCGACCCGTTAAGCTGGCAACGGTCATCAGATTGGTGTAAAGATCGTCAAACTGGAGCGGGTTCGGCAACACAAAGACGGTTAAGCCTAAATCCCGCAAACCCTGCACCTGTTCCGCAGCCGTCAGAGGGGAAGCCAGGATAAGATCGGGTTGGAGAGCGATGATCGTTTCGACATCCAGATTGCCAAATCCGCCACCTACATCCTGGATTTGAAGCGCTTCGGATGGGTAGTCCGAAAACGAATCGCGACCCACCAGTTGATTGCCGGCCCCAAGGGCAAAGAGAATTTCTGTGTTGGAGGGGGCAAGTGAGACAATCCGTTGAGCTGCGCCAGACAATTCAATTTCTGTCCCCAGCCCATCCCGAAGACGAATGGATTGCGGGGTTGGTGGCAGAGAGGTCGGCGAAGGCAGCGAGGAGAGTGTCTGTCCTCCTGCAGTGCACGCAACCAGCAACACCGTGGCAAGAAGGATTGTCAGAAAAAAGCCTGATCTATGCATCGATCACCTCAAAGAGATAAAATTAACGGCTTCTCGCTTTAGAGAAGCCGTTCGAAAAGAAACCCGCCGCTTGGGCGGGAGGAATTCTAATCCCCAAAGCGAGTAATCGCTTTGGTTGCCCGGCCTCCCTTACCGCGAGGGAGCAAACGAGCTGGACAAAGGCGGGAATTCGGGCTTCGTCAGAGACGTTACCGTTGCGGGACAGCGCCGGACTATCGTTTGAAACGCCTCACCGGCTTTCCCCATTGCGCGCTGTGCATCCGGGCAAACAGCGCACCTTTGTCAAGCAAATTTCATTTGCAAATGTAATGTATCATTGAATAGTAAGACTGTCAAGTTTTATATAATGCTATCCATCACACATTGTGGGTAACAACCAACCATCACAATTCGTGTTGATAATTTGCTGAGAAAACCGTCCACGAATTGACCACGAATAAACGAATGGAAGCGCACTTCATGTATTCGTGCAATATTCGTGGACGGTCTGTCCTGCCAAATAGAGCCTTTGGTAGGTAATTCCTCGAAAGGCGAAAAGACGAAAAGTTTCTATAGCTGCTCTGCGGTTATTTTGGAGTAAAATAGGACATCCGTTTTGAGAAGCCCTGGGCTTTGCCACGCTTCCTCAGCAACCCTATATCATTCAGCAAAGGATAACGAAGATGAAAAGCCACAAATTGCTTATGATTCCCGGACCCATTGAATTCGACCCTGCGGTTCTGGCAGCGATGAGCGAGCCAACCAGCAGTCATACGGATGCGGTTTTTATCCAGACCTTTGGCGAAGCCCTCGAAAAAATGCATCAGGTCTTCCAGTCACCCAAAGGTCAACCCTTTATTGTTGCTGCTTCCGGGACGTTTGCCATGGATGTGGCGGCAGCCAATTTGGTTGAGGATGGGGATCGGGTGTTGTTGCTCAACATCGGTTATTTCAGCGAACGGTTTGGAGAGATCCTGGAACGCTATGGCGCTCAGGTCACCCAAATTAAAGCCACCATCGGCGCCCGCCCCGATCCGCAACAAATTGAAGAAGAACTCAAAAAAGACGGTTACAAGGCAATCTTTTTCTCCCATGTCGATACTTCGACCGGCGTCCTGAACGATGTCCCAACTATAGCCCGTCTTGCCCATCAATACGGCGCCTTATGTGTGGTCGATGGAGTTTGTTCCGTTGCCGCCGAAGAACTGCGCATGGATGAATGGGGGGTGGACGTTGCCCTGACCGGTTCGCAAAAGGCAATCGGTGTGCCGCCAGGCTTAGCCCTCTGGATGGTGAGCCAGCGTGCTTTAGAGGTGCGACGCAATCGCAAGACCCCCCTGGCGAATTACTATGGTGATTGGCTGAATTGGCTGCCGGTCATGCAGGCTCATGAAGCCCGGCAATTTGACTATTTCGCCACCCCAGCGATCAACCTGATTCGCGCCTTAAACGTCAGCCTTTCCCAAATTGTCTCTGAAGGAATGGAAAACCGCTACGCTCGTCATCGCCAGATGAGCCGCGCCTTCAAAGCTGCCATGACCGCTCTCGAGCTAGAGCAGATTCCGATTTCTGAAGAGGTTGCGGCCCATACCCTGACAGCCGTTCGTTATCCGCAAGGCATCCAGGCATCTGATTTCTTGCCCCGCGTCGCCCAGGAAGAGGTGATCATCTCCGGCGGATTGTTGCCGGCCATCAAGCAACAGTATTTCCGCGTTGGACACATGGGCAATATCAGTTTTGGCGACCTGATCGGCACGGTGAGCGCCATTGAACGAGCGTTAGCCAGCCTGGGATATCGCTTTGCGGTTGGCAGCGGCGTGGCTGCTGCTCAATGCGCCTTGCAAGAAGTCAACCAACACGCCTGAGCCTTACGTTAGCGATGTTGCCGCCCGGTTAGCAGCCCGCAAGATTTTTGTTGCCACGCCCTTGCGTGCTTACCGGCGCAGGTTGGCCGTTTTGGAAGAACAGGAGCACCTGATGATCGAGGAACTGCCCGTAGAACGTTTGTATCATCGCTGTGATCCAGCTCAAATTCCCATCCCCTCCAGCCTGACTTCCGGGCGATTGAAGGCCATTATCGGTCAGGATCGCGCCGTCAAGGCAATGAAATTTGGGCTGGGAATTCAAAGCAAAGGCTTTAATTTATATGTCTCTGGCCTGCCTGGCACTGGACGCACCACGGCTATCAAACAGTTCCTCGAAGAGATTGCTTCTGCCCAGCCTACGCCACCCGATTGGTGTTATGTCAACAATTTCAACGATCCCAGCCGACCCAATGCAATTTTGCTTCCTCCGGGCCGGGCGGTAGAGTTTCAAAAGGATATGGAGCGCCTGGTGCGCGAAGCCGTCAAGGAAATCCGCAGCGCTTTCGAAAGCGAACAATATGCTGCGCTAAAGGAGGAAACCCTGCGCACCTTTCAACAGCAAAAGCAAACCTTGCTGGAGAATATCAATCAATTTGCCCGCCAGGAAGGTTTTCTCATCCAGCCAACCCCGGTTGGTTTGTTGACCATTCCGGTGCTGGACGGCAAACCGCTCGAAGAAGCCGAGTTCCTGCGCTTGCCCGATGAACAGAAAGAAGCCATCCTGACCCGCCAGAAAAAGGTGCAGGAAGCCTTGGAGTCAGCCCTTCGCCAGGCGCGGGCGGCCGACCGCGCCGCTGCCGAAGCCCTGCAACAGCTCGACCAACGCGTTGCCACCTTTGCCATGCAACGCCTGATTGAAGAACTCAAAGAAAAATACCGCCCGGTTGCTGAAGTCAACGACTTTATCGATCAGGTTCAGAAAGATATACTGGAAAATCTTGCCCTGATCCGCGGCGAAGGCGAGGGAGAGGAAGAAAGCCAGACTGCTGCGCTTCCCAAACGCAGCCGACAAACCCCCCTACGGAAGTATTCGGTCAATGTTCTGGTGGACAATTCGGCATTGCGGGGCGCACCGGTGGTGGTGGAGATGAACCCCACCCTGCCCAATCTGTTTGGCAAGATCGAACAGGAAGCCCAGTTTGGCGCTCTGGTCACCGACTTCACCCTCATCCGCCAGGGGTCACTGCACCGCGCCAATGGCGGCTATCTGGTCTTGCCTTTTCAACAATTGCTGGCAAACCCGTTCGCCTGGGATTCGTTGAAACGCGCTTTAGAGAATCAGGAAATCGTCATTGAAGAGATCGGCGAACGGATCGGATTCGCCACCCGCAGTCTGCGCCCCGAACCCATTCCCCTCAACGTCAAGGTCATCCTGATCGGCACGCCATATCTGTTCTTACTGGCCCAAGCGTTGGACGATCAATTTGCCGAACTGTTCAAGGTCAAGGCTGACTTCGATACCGTCATGGAACGCAACGAACAACGCATCGAAGATTATCTTGCCTTTGTCGGCACGCTTTGTGAAAACGAAGGTTTGCTACACCTGGAACGCGCTGCCCTGGCACGCTTTGTGGAGATTGGCTCTCGTCTGGCTGAGGATCAACGTAAACTTTCGGTGCGCTTTCGCGAGCTTTCGGACATCCTGCGCGAGGCAAATTACTACGCCCAACAGGACGGTGCAACCCAGATTCAGGTGGAGCATTTAGAGAAAGCCCTCGAGGAACAACGCGTCCGAGCCAATCTGATTCAGGAGCGCATTTATGAGCTGATCAGGCGGGGCACCCTGAAAATTGACGTGAGCGGTCAGCAAGTTGGCCAGGTAAACGGCCTATCGGTCGTCGCCCTGGGCGATTATAGCTTTGGGCAGCCCAACCGCATCACGGTTAGCGTTGGGTTAGGGCGGGAAGGTTTGATCGATATCGAGCGCGAAGCCAAGCTGGGAGGCCCGATACACACCAAAGGCGTTTTAATTTTGAGTGGCTATCTGAGCCAAAAATTCGCCCACGACAAACCTCTCAGTCTATCAGCGCGCCTGGTGTTCGAGCAAAGTTATAGCGGCGTCGAAGGGGATAGCGCATCCAGCGCCGAGTTATACGCCCTGCTCTCGGCTTTAGCTGATGTCCCCTTGCGCCAGGGCATTGCCGTGACCGGCTCGGTCAATCAAAAGGGCGAAATCCAGGCAATTGGCGGCGTCAACGAGAAAATCGAGGGATTCTTCGATGTCTGTCAAGCCTTCGGGTTGACCGGTGAGCAAGGGGTGATCATCCCGGCCAGCAACGTGGAGAACTTAATGCTCAAAGCTGCCGTGCGCCAGGCGGTGCAGGAAGGCAAATTCCACATCTGGGCCGTGAACACGGTCGAGGAAGGGATTGAAATCTTAAGTGGAATGCCGGCCGGCAAGCGCGGCGAAGACGGGCAATACGAAGCCGGTAGCTTCTTTGCCCGCGTCGATGCCCGCCTACGTCAGATGGCAGAACAGATCGAACAGTTTGGACGTAGCCCGACAGACAAACTAGCGCAGCACCCAGACGACGAAGAAAAACGAGATCTACACTAACGGCTGGGCGCGCATTGTGCCTGGGATGGGGAGATCCATCATCTTCAAGACAGTTGGGGCAATCTGCAGGTGAGAAACGGTCTCGCCTGTCCAGCCTTTGCCTTGCAGACCTGGCTCGATCAGATACAACGGAACATCGCGCACTTCATCGGTCGTCCCACCGTGTATTTTATCGTTGTTGATTCCGTGATCGCCGGTAACCAGGATGGTATAGCCAGTTTGCAACCATTCGCCGATCAGGTTCGAGAGAATCACATCCTGACGCATGGCTTGTTTGCGATATTGGGCGGAGTCGGCGCCGTGCGTTTCCCCTTTATAATCCATGCCCATGGGGTGAACCAGCAGATAATCCGGCTGGAATTTGCGCACTAGCGTGGCTGCGCTGAGGAACAGTTCCTCATCCGGGTACTCATCCCGCATATAGAACCGCCCGTGCTGGATGGTCGCCTCTGGATCGTCAACTTCGCGGTCATTGATCGGATCATACGGAACCCGCTGGTAAAGTTCCGAGATCCAATAATAAGCCGCCGCAGCCGTGACCCGTCCAGCCTCCTTAACAACCTGAAAGATGTGCGGCTTGGTTGAAAGACGAACGACGTAGTTGGAAACCACGCCGTGTTCGATGGTCGGCAAGCCGGTGTGGATGGTTTCATACATCGGACGGGACATGCTGGGCAGTTCCCCGTGAATTTTATATAACGTTGCCAGCTTATTCTCAACCAGGTGACCGAGAAAGCCCATCCCTTCTACGGCGGTATCAAAGCGCAACGCATCCGACATGACCAGAATCACTTTTCTCGCAGAGCTCATGGCGTTTGTCCTTATCGAAAGTGTAGAGTGTTCAAGAGAATATTGTACTCGATTAAGCTTGTTCAGCCATGACCTACCTAAGCGGTTATCAACCTGGTCTCTATTTCTACCAGGAACAAATCGGAAGGAAATATCGTCTTGTTAAGTATTCTTCACGCTTAGGTTGGTCTGGAGCTGCGTAGCTTTGCAATCGAAACCGGGTTATAGTGATTGAAGCACAAAGAGATGGAGGACAACGTGAAATCAGATCGTTTTCTAAACTGGATTCTGGTCGGTATTTTGCTCCTGGTCATTCTCTCCCTGGTCGTCTATTTTACCCGTCAGCAAGCCCTGGAGTATGGGGAAGAAAGCTCGCCCGAAGGGGTGGTGCGCAACTATGTGATTGCCCTGCTGAAATCCGATTACGCCAGAGCTTACGGTTATCTCAAAGAGGGGGAATTCAAGCCCGATGAAACCCAATTCCGCCAGGCGTTTGTCACCCGTCAAATCGATCCGCGCGGGGTTAGCCTGGAGGTGGGTAAGGCAGTGATTGAGGGAGAAGTCGCCACAGTGGAGTTATTCCTAATCCGCAACGCCAATGATCCATTTGGCAATTCCTTCACCGAGAACTGGCAGGCGACCCTGCGCCGAGATAAAGACGGGCGCTGGAAACTGGAAAATATGCCTTATCCCTACTGGAACTGGGACTGGTACAACCCGTCTGTTCCCGCCCCTGAACCGATAATTCCGGTCCCCGCAGGACAGGATTGAGGAGGCCAGCTATGCAGATCATCCGGCGACTTTACTTTTATGCAGTGACGCTGGTCAGCCTTGAGACGGTTATCTGGGGATTGATCGGCTTGATGCGCACCGTCTTTTCTCCCGCCGTATTGGGAGCTACAGCCGATCGATTGGCTGCACCTTTAGCGTTCATCCTGGTTGGTTTACCGGTCTTTTGGGTGCACTGGCAGATGGTACAGCGCATGGCGGCTGAAAACGCCGATGAAGCAGGTTCACGCATCCGAGCGGTCTTCTTCTATGTTGCCCTGGTAGCAACCTTGTTGCCGGCTGCACAAAACGCGCTTGCCTTTCTAAGCCGCAGTCTCACCCAGGCCTTTGGCATCGATAGCAGCCAAGCCCTATTGGGTAGCGGACAAACTCTGGCTGATAACGCGGTGGCGGTGGGTGTGAACCTGCTCCTGGCAGCCTATTTGTTTCGCCGTAATCGAGAAAACTGGAGTGGCGAAATTTGCGCCGCGCTCTCCGAACAGGAGAAAGAGTGGCTGAGCGAGAATTACGCCGATGCGCGCCGCTTGTATCGTTACCTCTGGCTGGGCTATTCCCTGGCTTTGACCGTGCTGGGGGTGCGCCAGCTTGTGGCTTATCTCTTGCTCTCTCCACAAGGGCTGGGAGCGCCGGCTGCCACCCAGCTCGCCAATGGGCTGGCGCTCTTAGCCGTTGGACTCCCCATCTGGCTCGCCACCCAACGTCTGATCGATCACTCGTTGACAGAAAGCGCCGAAGCGTTTTCATGGTTGCGACTTGCCTTTCTCTATATAGTGACCTGGATAGGGATGTTTCTGACGCTATACCAGCTTGGCAAGATTGGCGACCTGATTTTGCGCCTCGTGTTTGGCGAGAGCCTGAGCCTTGCTCAGAGTCTGCATTTCTTGCGCCCGGCGATTGCGGTTGGGGTCCCGATTAGCGTCGTTTGGGGGTGGTATGGCAGGCAACGGCAGGAAGCTGTGCGCCTGCGCGAAATGCCTCTCCTGCAAAACGCTCTAGAACGTTTCCATGCCACGATTGTAGCAAGCGCAGCTTTGCTGGCAATCCTGCTGGGCAGCAGCCGCCTGCTCGATTTTCTAATCAATCTGGTTTTGGGAAACAGCACCTACTTTGTTGAGCGTGGCAGAGGGGAACTCAGCGCTTCGCTTGCAACCCTGGCAATCGCCATTCCTGTCTGGTTACACTACTGGCGTCCCCTTCAGCAGGAAGCGGCTCAAGCAAGAGAAGCAGGAGATCATGCGCGGCGCTCGCTGGTGCGCAAAGCGATGTTGTATGCATGGATTTTCGTCGGCGTGGTGGGGACAATGTTTGCCACGGGGAGCTTTTTCTTTGAAATCCTGCGCGCCTTTTTGGGAACTCCCACCGAGAACCTCGCCCTGGATAGCTTGCTGCGCTTGCGTCTGACGCTCATCTTCCTGGTGGTGCTGATTTACCATATCCTCGCTTTACGCCGCGATCAGCGTCTGGCAGCCGCTTCTCTGGCAGCCCGCCAAGCCGATTATCCGGTCATCATTCGGTTAGCCAAAGAAAGCCAGCTCGCCAAAGAACTGGCCGACAGCCTGCGCAAAGAAGCACCCCTTTTGCCGATTTTCTGGCTGGAAGAGGACGAGCAACCTTCAGAGACACAATGGAAACAGGCAAAAGCGCTGGTGTTTTCTACTCAGGCTCTGGAAACCTCTCCGACAAACGGACAAGGTTTGTGGCAAACCTTTGCGGGACAACGGATCGTCATCCCCGACTCGCAAAGCCATTGGTACTGGGTGGGGGGAAGCTCCCAGCGCGTTGGGACGCTTGCCAGACAAACGGCCAGAGCCTTGCGCCTGCTCGCCGAAAGTCAGGAATTGCCGCGCCAATCGGAGAATCCCCTATTAACCTCGATTGCTTACGTGCTGGCAGTCTTGTTCTTATTGCAATTTGGACTGGCAATTCTGTTTACCGGTATTGCACCCTTTATCGATTGAGGGTTGTGACCAGGACAAGGCAAGAAAACCGACCTCAAGCAAGCAATCTTGTTCGTACAATGTTGTCCTGGTTCGCCCCTTTCTCAGGCTGGCGATGTGGGTTCGATCGCCACAAAATGGAGGTCTTTTTTGCCTGCCAAACCGACCAATAGATGAGTCATAGCATAGAGCTCCAGGGCAAACGGCAAATAGCCGCCATATCCCAGCAAGGGCATTTCGAAGATCCGCAACCAATCGGCGTAGGAAATGGTGTAAATCCACTTTGGGTAGGAATAATAATTCCACAATTCCCAAAAGAAGCCGCAAATCAACACCCCTATCCATAAAGAGACCACCGGCCGCCAATCGCCTTTTGCCGTCCACTGTGCCAGGTTGCGACTGCCAAGCCAGACGTTGATTGGCTCCAAAATAAAGTACACCGAAATCCATACAAAGGGGAAGAACCAGCGCGGCCAGATCAAGAGCAACGCCAGCATGATCCAGCCGGCAAAGAAGAAAGCCAGAGTGGTAAAGCGGGTAGGGCGGATGACTGGCCCGCGCCGCAAGCGTTGAATCCACCGAAAGCCGGCTGCCAGCTCGGAAGCACAAAATACAGCCGGGATGACCGTGGTGAAATTAAGCGTTGCCCACAAACGAAAAATCGGAGCGGTGAAGGTTTCGGTGCCAAGGTAATGCCAGTTTTGCAGTCGCTCGTTAAAGAATTCAAACAACCACCACACCGGCGCCGAGAGCAGAAACAGGGCAAGGAAGCGCCGCCAACTGCGCTGCAGCATCGAGCTGCCGCGCAGCCACCAGGTGAGCCCATCCACCGTCAGGCAAAAACCCAACCACAAGCCAAAAAACAGGTAGTGCGTGCGGATGCCGCTTAAGCCCCAGTTCAACATCCAGAACACCAGGGTCAGGACAAGTCCTAACCAGCCATGGAAAGGGAAAGAGCGCATTTCCCGATGCCAGACTTGTTCAGTTCGCATCTGACCTCCTCAACCTGTCGTTGAACGGGATAAGTCCTGAAAGCGTTCCACATTCCAATTGAAAAAATCTGCCATCCCTTCTCCTCTGGGAGATCAAAATCTCTTTCAGGGGCGATAACTGATCATCGCCACGCCGATGATCGAAAGAGCAATGCCAATGACGTTGATCAGGTTCACTTTCTCGCGCAGTAACAACAAGCCCAACCCGACCAGGATAATGTTAATGAAAACACCGGTAACCAAATTGCCGCTGCTTAAGTTCCAGCCAGCGCGGTACATCAAGACAAACCCTAACTCAAGCAGAAAAACCGATACTGCGACGCCGAATTGCACCCAACTGAGCTGTCGAAAGTGAAAGCGATAGCCTTCAAGCGGTGGAAACAGGGCTAAAAAGGCGCTACTGAGCAGGAGCACCCAAACATAGATGCCAACAATCGAGACAATAGGATGGATGGTGGCAGGGATGCGTTTGACAAAGTGATGGTAGGCAACCCCGCCGAGGATGGCAAGCAATGCTGAAAACAGGTACATGAAACGTTTCGCTTTCAAAGGTCACCAGATTACTTAGGGGCAGGGGGTATTTCATACAGTTCGACCAGCACCCCATGGGTGCTTTCGGGGTGGATAAAGGCATATGTTTTGCCATCTGCGCTGCTGCGGGGTTCTTCGTTGATCAAGCGAATGCCTCTTTCCTTTAGCTGGCGCAGCATCCCCACTAGATCGTCGACTTCGAGGCAAAGGTGGTGCATCCCCGGGCCGCGTTTGGCAAGATACTTTGCCAAACCGCTGTCCTCGCGGGTAGGAAGCACCAACTCGATCTCTGAATCGGCGAGCGGCAAGAAAGCAACTTGAGCCGCTTCGGTTGGAACATCCCGCACTTCAGCCAAGGGAATGCCTAGGGCGTCTCTCCAGAAGGCAAGGGCTGCTTCCATATCTGAGACTACAACGGCTAGATGGTTGATTTTGCGAATGGTGGGCATCAGACTCTCCTAAAACTGCGGTGGTTGGTATTCACCCCACACGCGGCGCAGGGTGTTACAAATCTCGCCAAGGGTGATATCGTTCTCAACGCACTCGATGAAGAGGGGCATGAGGGCTGCCTCTCCTCGAGCGGCAGTTTCCAATTGGGCTAACAATTCCTGAACGCGAAGATTGTCTCGTCTGGCGCGCAGCTCTGCCAGACGCTGGCGTTGAGCCATTTCAATGGCTGGATCGACTTTCAGGCGTTCTAATTCGAGCTTTTCGTCAATTTGAAATCTGTTCACGCCAACCACGATTTGTTCGCCGCGTTCGATGGCCATTTGGGTCTGGTAGGCGGCGTTCTGAATTTCGTTCTGGATAAACCCCTGTTCGATGGCTGCCAGCGCTCCCCCCAAAGCATCAATGCGATCGAGATAGACCTGGGCACGCTGTTCGATCTCATCGGTCAAATACTCAATCAGGCATGAACCGGCTAGCGGGTCAATCGTATCGGCAACGCCGGACTCATAGGCGATGATCTGCTGGGTGCGCAGGGCAACGCGCACCGAGGATTCCGTTGGCAACCAGAGCGCTTCGTCCATGCTGTTGGTGTGCAGAGATTGCGTGCCACCCAGGACAGCCGCCAGCGCTTGAATGGTCGTACGCACAATGTTGTTTTGGGGCTGTTGGGCAGTCAGGGTCGAACCGCCGGTCTGAGAATGAAAGCGCAGCATCCACGAGCGGGGGTTTTGTGCCTTAAATCGTTCACGCATGATCCTGGCATACAAGCGCCGCGCAGCGCGAAATTTGGCGATCTCTTCCAGAAAGTTGTTATGGACACAGAAAAAGAACGAAATTTGATCCGCAAACTCATCCACGTTCAGCCCAGCCTGGATTGCGGATTCAATATAGGCAATGGCATGAGCAAGGGTAAAAGCCACTTCTTGAACGGCGGTTGAGCCGGCTTCGCGAATGTGATAACCGGAGATGCTGATCGTATTCCAATGAGGCACTTCGTGGTGACAATAGCGGAAAATATCGGTGATCAACCGCATCGATGGCTTGGGCGGAAAGATATATGTCCCACGCGCCACGTATTCTTTGAGAATATCGTTTTGGATCGTGCCGCGCAGTTGGCGGATTTCCACACCCTGTTTTTTGGCAACGGCAAGGTACATCGCCAGCAGGATAGCCGCCGGGGCGTTGATGGTCATGCTGGTCGAGACCTTGTCGAGAGGAATCTCGCGAAACAGGGTTTCCATATCCTGCAAGGAGGAGATCGAGACCCCTACCTTGCCCACTTCACCGCTAGCAATCGGGTCATCGGCATCGTAGCCAATCTGGGTGGGCAGGTCAAAAGCAACCGACAAGCCGGTTTGACCTTGTTCAAGCAAATAGCGGTAGCGCCGATTCGATTCTTCGGCGGTAGCGTAGCCGGCATACTGGCGCATCGTCCAGAAACGGCCGCGATACATGGTGGGCTGAATGCCCCGCGTGAAGGGCACTTCACCGGGAAAGCCTAGTTTTTCGAGATATTCTGCCTCTCCACACTCTGGCAAAAGAAAACGGGGCATCGGGATGCCAGAGGAAGTGACAAACTCCTGCTTGCGCTCCGGAAAACGGCTTAAGGTCGGCTGGAGGGTGTTTTCCTCCCAACGCCGTAGTTCATCATCCAGTCTGCTCATGATCAACCTCAGTTCAAGTGAGTTTCCTTTAGTATACCTGAAAAGTAATCATTCACCCGCAACCCATCTCGAAACGCAATGATCTTGCGGGGTATAATCAGGCAAGAGTGAGCTTCTCGAAATCCATCTTCACGACATCTTTTATTAGCAAACGAGGGAGCTATGAGAGTCTTAACGGTAGATATTGGCACTGGTACACAAGACATTTTCCTCTACGATTCCCGTCTGGATATCGAAAATGGGTATAAGCTGATCTTGCCCTCGCCAACCATGATGGTGCGGCGAAAGGTGCAGCTCTGTACGCAGGGCGGCGATGCGATTGCCCTTTATGGTGTGATGATGGGCGGTGGCCCTTCACACTGGGCGGTCGAAGACCATTTGCGGGCCGGCTTTGCGGTGTATGCCACCCCGACCGCAGCGCGTTCCTTCAATGACGACCTCGAAGCCGTAAAGCAAATGGGCATCCAGCTTGTCTCAGAGGATGAACTCCAGTCTTTGCCGGCCGCAGTAAAGCGCATTGAACTGAAAGACTTTGATTTCCAAACCATTGCGGCTGCCTTTCGCCTGTTTGGGGTTGACTTAAGCGATCTCAGCGCAGTTGCCGTGGCGGTGTTCGATCACGGCGATGCGCCGCCAGATGTTTCCGACCGCCAGTTTCGCTTCGATTACCTTGACCAACGGCTGCGCGCCGCAAACCGCCTGAGCGCTTTTGCTTACCTCACCGATCAAATCCCCGCTATCATGACCCGCCTCCAGTCCGTAGCAGCATCTGCCAAAGGGCTGGATGCCCCCCTGGTAGTGATGGATACTGCCCCGGCCGCCGTCTTGGGGGCATTGTTTGATCCCATCGTTGCCAGCCGCAAACCCTTGATCGTAGCCAATGTGGGGAATTTTCACACGCTGGCATTCCGCCTCGGCGAGCAAGGCATTGAGGGCTTGTTTGAGCATCATACCGGTTTGCTCGACCTGGCTAAGCTGGAAACCCTACTGGTTCGCCTGGCTGAGGGAAGTTTACGCCATGCCGAGGTCTTTGACGACATGGGACATGGCGCTCTGGTCTACAACGAGGGGCCCATCGATTTGAATCAAGGCGATTTTGGTGTGGCGGTTACCGGTCCTCGGCGCAAGATGATGAAGTCCTCCAGATTACGCCCCTATTTTGCTGCGCCCTTTGGGGATATGATGATTACTGGTTGCTTTGGCTTGCTGGCTGCGGTTGGCGACTGCCTTCCGGATTTGGCCGAGCCGATTCGGGATTCGCTTCGGTCTGCTCCAGACCGTGAAATCGCCCCTTGGGATGTTACCTAACCTCGATTCGCAATGCGCAATCCAAACGCCTCAAAGGTTCGGTTTTGCGGCGAAAATCGCGCCCTGGAAATTGTGTGAGTCGCATCAACCGTACCCCCGCCTTCCGCCTCAGACAACCCCTCATGCTTTCTCTAGTGGTTCAAGGATGAGGATCGGGATGCGCCTGCTCCGAATGCGCTGGCGATACAAGCGATAGCCAAAGAAGGTTTCTTCGGCAAGCTGCCAGTAACGCTGATATTCTTCTCCTTCGGCTTCGCGAGCCAGATAGGTTTTCTGCTCGCCATGCATCGCACACACTGCCTGAGGGCTTTTCTTGAGATTAAAGTACCATTGGGGATAGCGTTCCTGACCAAAATTGGTGGCAATCAGGGCAAGGCAGGTTGGTTTGGCGGGGTCAATGATCGGGAGAAGCGGTGTTGTGCGAGGTTTCCCGCTCCTGGCGCCAACGGTGGTTAACATCACAACCGGCACATCGGCGAGCAGGCTGGTGAGCGTTTGCCTTCCGTTGCTCAACCGAAACCACCAGCGATCCAGCGGAGGTAAAATTCGCGCCAGCAGGAGGGCAATCGGGGTGATGCTCGAAACCCGGCGGATGAGCGGGACAAAGAATTTTGGATTTTCCCCATCGCCGGGCGAGGTAGCCATGAAGAAAACCACCCCGAGCAAGAACAGAGGCAACCCCAGATTGCACAGGGCATTGACGAGAGATTGAAAGGGGGAAGACGAGCCAGAAGAGGGAACCTGATTCCTCATGAGTGGAAAATCCTGTGCAGCGAGTCATATTATATCGTAGAGATGCCTACTTCTACTTTTTTTTCTGCATTGGCGACAAAGGCTCGCTAGGCAAGCTTCTGGCGTGGTTATCACAGGCAAACGAATTTCTTGAAAAGTCTGAATATGAAAAACCGTAGGGCAAATTCCAAATTTGCCCTACGAATACACTGGTGATATGCCGGCTCTGGAACGCGGCACGCTTCCCTGTCCGGCGTAGCCTGCAATCGTCGTCACCACAAATCCCTAAAAGGTGGACCCTTTTTTACTTGATGTAAATCAGAGCAAGGCTCAGCAGGATTGCCATGACCAAGCCAAAGATCAGGAATGGAGCTGTTGAACCCCACGCCTGGAAAATCAGGCCGCCAACCAGCGGAGCAATGGCATTGGCGCCGCTCAAAAATGCGGCCGAGATGCCTAATAATCCACCCACCTCGTCCTTACGCGTCTTCTGGCTGATCAGGCTGTTGATGCTGGGTTGCAGGATGCCGCCTCCCACCGCAGCCGGGATCATGGCAACCAGCAACCATCCCAGTCCAAACCAGCCTTTCTGGTTGTCGTCTGGGATAGCGATGGTCAGGTTTTGGGTGGTAGGATTTTCATGGGTGCGGAAGGTACCCGAGCCCTGTAATTCCGCTTGCAGGGCTGCTTTTGAATAGAAGGGCATGGGTTGATGAGGGGTGAAGGCGGTTAAGGTGAGTCCAATCGCCAGCGTTGCTAGGCCAGCCAGGATCAGCCGGCGCTCCCCATATTTACGGCTCCAACGACCGATCAGACCGCCCTGTACGGCAACGACGATCAAACCAACAAATACAAAGATAATCGCATTGCCCGAAGCGTTTAAACCCAGGCGATTCAGGGTAAAGAGCGCCAAAAGCTGTTCAAAGCCGCCAAAGGCAATTTGCTGGGCAAAGATTAACACCAGCAAGAATCCTACGGCTGGATGGCGCACCGCTTCTATCATTGCAGATAGAGTAAAAGGCGGTTTTTTCGCCTTCGCCTGGCGTAGTTCCCTGGGTAGAGTCTCCTCAAACCAGAACCAGGTCAGTAAAATCGAAGTCAAGGAAAAACCAGCAGCCACAAAAGCCGGCACATGATAGTTATTGCCGCTGGCTGCCAGAGATACGAAAGCGATAATCGGGCCGAGGATAAAGCCAATGCCAAAGGCCGCCCCGACCAGACCTAACCCTTGCGTGCGCGTTTTCTCGGTTGTGCTATCGCTAATAGCTGCCTGGGCGGTGGAGATATTTGCTCCTGAGATGCCATCCAGAACGCGCGCCAGGAACAGCATCCATAGCGAATTGGCAAGGCCGAGGATCACAAAGCCGACAAAAGTACCCAATTGGCTAATTAGCAAGACAGGCTTACGCCCATACCGATCCGATAATCGTCCCAACAACGGTGCGCCGATAAATTGCATGACCGGATAAGCCGCCCCTAGAACACCGATCAACAACGGAGAAGCTCCAAACGCAGTGGCATACAATGGCATGAGGGGGATAATAATGGTTAACCCTAGCAGGTCAATCAGGACAATGACAAAAATGGGTAAGATTTTTTTGAAGTTCAACTTTTCGCTGACAACTTCAGCAGATGCAGATAAGGTAGATGTTGCCATAAACGACTTAACTCCTCACAATGGGATGAAAATTATGCTTTGCTTTCGGTCGGTTTGCAGCCAGTCTGTGCACCAGTTTCCCAAACGGATGCGCTCTGCACTTCGGATAGCAAAGCATCGAGCCATACTAACTCACTGCGCAAATGATGGATCTGGTGACGGATCAGCAGCGAGGCGCTGCCGCGGTGCGGCGGGATGGCTTCCAACTCTGCCAGATGAGCTTGCATGGCTTCTCGCCGTTTCTGTAGCAGTTGAATTGCCCGCTCATGGGGTAATTGATCTAAGAAAGCAATCCCAATATCATCTGGAAATACTGTTGGCGTATAATGCACCAAATTCTCTTCCAACAGTTGCCAAAACAGGCGTTCTCCTTGCGCCGTGAGACGATACACTTTGCGAGGGGGACGATTCCCAGAGCGAGTCTCCGCCACGCTAACCAGACCTTCGACTTCCATTTTGCTCAGTAAAAAGTAAGCGGAAGGCTTCTTTAAGTTGGTACAGGCTGTGAGATTACGCTCGATGAAATCATAGAGCTGGTAGCCATGCATCTCACTCTGTCTGAGTAAACCAAGTAAAAGCAATCGATCGTTCATAGATATAATCTGAATATTCAATATTGACTATTCAATAATAACTAAAAATACGTCCTTTGTCAAGTCTTTTTAAGACATACAAGATACTTATTGAAACCTGCCTGCCATCCCCTACAGGAGTCGTCACCCCAACTCCCAAAGTGGCAAAATTTTATCCCATCCGTCCAAAAATCGGGTATGATTAATTTACGGAGATGGCGATGAACAAGTGGATACGGTTAATGGTAATTTTGATGCCTTTCTGGTTTCTGCCGGCATGTAGCAGTGCCCTTTCCCTCCCGGCAGCCGCTTATGTGAACCTCGATCAGCGAGTTCCTCTGCCAACGCCCGTCAACAGCGCAGTAGTGCCTTTGCGGGTGGCAGTGGCGGCAGTGATCTCCCCACAGGGCACCGTGGAATCTTACACGCAGCTCCTGGAAACCCTGCAAAGCCGCCTGAATCGCCCGGTCGAACTGGTGCAACGTCGCACTTATCTGGAAATCAACGACCTGCTGGAGCAGGGACAGGTGGATGTCGCGTTTGTATGCACCAGCGCCTATATTGCCGGACATGAAAAGTTCGGCATGGAGCTGTTAGTTGCGCCGCAGGTGAACGGTGAGACTGTTTATTATTCTCTCTTGCTGGTGCCAAACGATAGCGTGGCAAACGACCTTGCCGATTTGCGTGGCAAGGTATTTGCCTTTACCGATCCTATTTCGTTAAGCGGGCGCATGTATCCTACCTACCTGGTCAGACAGCAAGGCAGCACGCCGGAGGAATTCTTTGGGCGCATTTTCTTCACCTACAGCCACGATCAGGCGATTCTGGCGGTTGCCAACAAAGTAGCCGATGGAGCAGCGGTAGACAGCCTGGTGTACGAGTTTTTCCTCGCTCGCGAGGCTACCATCGGTCAAAAGACGCGAGTTATCCATCGTTCGCCGCCGTTTGGCATTCCACCGGTCGTGGTTAACCCCGCTTTACGCCCGCAAATGAAGTTGGAATTACAAAACTTCTTCCTTTCCCTGCATCAAGACTTGCAGGGGCAAGCAGCCTTACGAGCAATTGGCGTCGATCGCTTTGTCCCCATCGAAGATAGCGCCTACCAGAGCGTGCGCGAATTGCTTAGCGATCTTAACGCCACACGGTAGAGAAAGAATGAAAATTCCCCCTTCGTTACAGGCGATTTTCCGACGCTTTTGGGATATTGCCGGAGGGGTGAGCGTCCGTTCCAAGATTCTCGGTATTGTTTTGGGATTGGTGCTGCTCCTAGGTTTGGGGATTACCGTTCAAGTGCGTCAGGCGCTTACCCGTACGATGGCTGCCCAATTAGCCGAGCAGAGCGTCTCAGTTGCCCGCGATCTGGCCGCCCGTTCAACCGATCTGATCCTGCTCAACGATCTTTTTGCTCTGCATCGCCTCTTGCAAGAGACCAAAGCCAACAATCAAAACGTGGCCTATGCCTTCTTGTTAGATACCCAGGGGCAGGTACTCGCCTCGACCTACGGGGAGAGCTTTCCGAAAGACCTCTTGGCGGCTAACCCTATTGAACCCACTGAACATCATCGCACGCTGATTCTGGCTACCAATCAGGGATACGTTTGGGACACCGCTGTCCCAATCCTGCAAGGGCAGGTTGGGGTAGCCCGCGTTGGGCTCTCAGATGCCACGCTTCGGACAACCCTGGCAACCATTACTAATCAACTGCTCTTGACCACCGCTCTGGTTTCGCTCATCGGCATTACCGCTGCCACTTTTCTGACCTGGATTCTCACCCGTCCCATTTTAGATCTGGCTCAGGCAGCCCAGGCAGTGGCAAAAGGCGATTTCACCCAACGGGTGAAGCGCTGGGCAAACGATGAGATCGGCTTGCTTGCCACGGCCTTTAATCAAATGGTCAGTGAATTGGAAAAAGCCGATGAAATCCGCCGCGAGCGCGAGATTCTACGCCGCCAGTTGCTGGAAAAAGTGATCGTCACCCAGGAAGACGAACGCAAACGCATTGCGCGCGAGCTGCACGATAGCACCTCGCAGACGCTCACTTCGCTCATTATGGGGCTAAAAGTGATGGAAGGCAGTTGTGCTGACCTGCAAACGCAATTACAAGCCCGCGAACTGCGCCAAATCGCTATTCAAACGCTGGAAGAAGTCCATGATTTGGCAATGCAATTGCGCCCGCGCCTGTTGGACGATTTGGGATTGCAGGCAGCCCTGGAACGCCTGGTCAAGGAATGGCAGGTGCGCCATCGAATAGCCATTGACCTGATGTATCATGTGACCCAAGAGCGCCTGCCCGATGTCGTTGAAACCGCCCTCTATCGCATCATTCAGGAAGCGCTCACCAACGTTGCCCGCCATGCTCAGGCGCGCAATGTCAGCGTTCTGATCGAGCAGCGCGGCGACGAGCTGGTTGCTGTGGTCGAAGACGACGGCATAGGCTTTGACATTTCCAAAATCACCATTGGCGATGGCGCGCAAGCACATCTGGGCTTAGCCGGCATGCAAGAACGGGCTGCCCTTCTTGGCGGTACGATAACCATTGAAAGCGAAGTCGGGCGCGGCACCAGCATCTACATCCAGTTGCCTATTCCCAAGGCTGTAGAAGATGAAACCGAAAACTACGATTTTGCTCGCCGATGACCATGCCGTTCTGAGAGCCGGTTTGCGCCTGCTGCTCTCTCAGGAGCCGCACCTGCAAGTCGTTGGTGAAGCTGAAAGCGGGATAGAAACCCTGCGCCTCGCCGAAGAATTACAACCCGACCTGGTTCTGCTGGACATCAGTATGCCTGGGCTGAATGGGTTGGAAGCGATTGGCATGTTGCGCAAACGCGCTCCCAAAGCGCGCATCTTGATTTTAACCATGCACGATGATGTTCATTACTTACGGCAAGCCCTGCAAAACGGCGCCAGCGGTTACGTGCTGAAAAAAGCCGCCGATGTAGAGTTGCTTTCTGCCATTCAAGCGGTGATGCAAGGCGAAATCTATGTCCATTCCTCCATGACGCGCAACTTACTGGAGGACATCCTGCCGCCCTCGCAGTCCACCGACCTTGAACAATGGGATTTGCTCAGCGAGCGCGAAAAAGAGGTGCTGCGCCTGGTAGCTTATGGCTATACCGCTCAGGAGATCGCCGATCAACTGGGTTTGAGCGTCAAAACCATCGAAACCTACCGGGCGCGGGGGATGGAGAAATTGGGTTTATCCAGCCGTGCTGCGCTAGTACGTTTTGCCTTGAGCAAGGGCATTATCTCGGCTGAATAGTTTCTCTGTCAGGTTTTCCCTGACAAGCAGGGGGGAAAGTATCAAACATTTCCTGCTATACAGGGCATTTTGGTTGATTTATAGTTTAGCTGGGTTGATTGACAACCTGGTGTAGCAAAGCCTTGTTGAAAGGAGAAGTCTTATGAGCCAATCCATGCAAGCAAACCTCTTATCCAAGGTCGCTTCAGAAGTGTTTGCGGGGGTGATTGCGCCAGCTTTGGAAAATGCTCCACTTATTGAGGCCGCCGCAGACGACGTTCTCGTCAGAGAAGATGAACTGGTGCGCATGGAGCGCGAGCTCAAGCGCGCTTTGCAAAAGAGGCCAGCGGAGCGGCGCTGGGTGATGGTGATCGATTTGCGCCGTTGCATCGGTTGCCATGCCTGCACCATCGCCTGTGTCGCCGAAAACAAATTGCCCCCCGGCGTCGTCTATCGCCCGGTGCTGACCGAGGAGATCGGCAAATACCCGCATGTGACTTATCGATTCTTGCCCAAGCCGTGTCTACAATGTGAAAATGCTCCCTGCACACCGGTTTGCCCGGTAAACGCTACCTATACAAACGAAGAGGGAGTGATTGTGGTGGATTATGACCAATGCATTGGCTGTCGGGCGTGCATCAGCGCCTGTCCGTATGCCTCGCGCACCTTCGACTTTGGCCGCAACTATACCGACAATACAGTGGACGGCTTGACAATGACCCTGGGCAGCAGCCTGGCCGGACAATACGAGACCAGCGGGACAGCCTTTGAATACGGCCAGCGGCGAGAACGCAAACACGAGCAATCACCCATCGGCAATGTGCGCAAATGCCACTTCTGCCTGCATCGCATCATGGAGGGCATCCTGCCGGCCTGCACCACCACCTGCATCGGGCGGGCCACCTTTTTTGGCGATGCCAATGACCCCGAATCGCTGGTCGCTGAATTGATCGCCAAACCCAATGTGATGCGTCTCAAAGAAGAACTCGGCACCGAGCCGCGCGTTTACTACCTTGTCTAGGAGGCAACCATGATCAGGAAACTGGCTTATCTCGTTGGAAGCTTAACCCTTCTCTTCGGTTTGTGGGGCTTTTATGATCGCTTTGCTCACGGGCACCAAAACGCCAATTACGGCTCCTACGTGGTTTGGGGGCTGTGGGTTGCAATGTACCTGTTCTTTGCCGGCATTGCCGCTGGCGGGTTTATGATAGCCACCCTGGACTTACTCTTCGGCATCAAGCTCTTCAAGGGCACCGGTCGGGTGGCATTGTGGGGCTCGCTGGTGTGCCTGGTCGCAGCCCTGATTTCGATCGGGTTGGACAACGGTCATCTTTTCCGCATTTGGAAAGTATATTTACAAGGCAATCCCTTCTCTTTGCTTTTCCAGATGGTATGGGGCTATACCTTGTTTGGGATGATCAGCGTGATTGCCCTGTTATTAGCCAGCCGCCAGCCCAATAGCCCCTACCTCAAGCCCTTGATGGCTGTGGGCTTAGTCTTCTCCTTCTTCATTTCCGGAGCGGTTGGGGCGCTGTTGGGTGTCAACGCGGCGCGTCCGTTCTGGCATGTCGGGCTTTTCCCAGTGCAGTTTCCGGTCTTTTCGCTGGCTTCGGGGGCAGCCATGATGCTAACCGCCATCGGCTTCTTTGGCCGGGAGGATGACCCGAATCGGCCACAGCAACTGTGGGTGCTCAGCCTCGTCAGTGTGGTCTTGGTGGTGGTAAAGTTATATTTCATGTGGGCGGACTATTCCCAAAGCATGTATGGCAATGTGCCGATGAACGTGCAGGCAGTGCGTCAGGTATTGTTTGGGGAATACTGGTGGGCGTTCTGGATCTTACAAATCCTGATCGGATCGCTGATCCCGTTGGTGTTCCTTGTGCAGCGTAGATATGCCACCCAGAATCACTGGGCAGGATGGATGGGCATTCTACTGCTCGTTGGCTATGCGGTGGCGCGCGGTTTGATCATCTTTCCGGCTTTGACCGTGCCGGAGCTGGAAGCCCTGGTGCACGCCTTTAGCGGGCCACATCTCACCTTTGATTATTTCCCCAGCCTGATGGAATGGGCGGTGACCAGCGGCACGATTGGTATTGCCATTCTGGCGTTTTTGATCGGTAGTGAAAAACTCAATCTCTTCTCCGCAACCCCAAAGGAGGCGTGAAATGACCAACCCTGAAGACCAAAAGAACAAAATAGCACTTTCGCGACGCGATTTTCTCAAACTGAGCGGCATTGCCGGCGGCACCCTGGCAGTGTTGGGCAATCTACCGCAAGGACGGGAGGCGATCCGCAAAGCCTTGAGTTTGGGCGAGAGCGGCGAATTCTTTGAAGCCAAGCCCGAAAACCAGATTTACACGGTTTGCTTGCAATGCAACACCGGCTGCGGCATCAAAGTGAAGCTCTACGAAGGCCTTGCTGCCAAGATCGACGGTAACCCTTACAGCCCCTGGACGCTCTGGCCGCATATCCCCTACCAGACACCGGTAAAAGAGGCCGCAACCACCGAAGGCGGTTTGTGTCCAAAAGGACAGTCTGGGCTTCAATCCGTGTATGACCCCTACCGCCTGGTTAGCGTACTCAAACGCAAACCCGGCACCAAGCGCGGCGAGGGTCAATGGGTGACAATTTCCTTTGAGCAAGCTATTGAGGAGATTGTCAATGGCGGCGATCTCTTTGGAGAGGGCAAAGTCGAAGGTTTCAAAGACCTTTACGCCGTTAGGGAGCCTGACCTGATGAAACAAATGGGTGCGGCCGTAAAAGCCATTTGGGACGAAAAAGACTCCGAAAAGAAAAAGGAGTTGGTTAAAAAGTTCCAGGAGGACTTTAAGGACCACCTGGATAAGTTGATCGACCCGGAACATCCCGATTTAGGCCCCAAAAACAATCAATTTGCCTTTGTGTGGGGACGAATGAAAAACGGACGCGGAGACCTGGTGAAGCGCTTTGTGGAGCAAGGCTTTGGCTCGCTTAACTACAATGGACATACGACAGTTTGCCAGGGATCCCTGTATTTCACCGGTAAGCAGATGAGCTCGAGATGGAATCCCAAGACAGGGCAATTTGATAGCGGGGATAAATTCTACTGGCAGGCTGATACCGGCAACAGTGAGTTTGTTATCTATGTCGGCGCTAACCTCTACGATGCCAACTACGGACCGCCTCAACGAGTGCCAAAAGCCACACAAGCCATCATCGATGGGCGCAAGTTCGCCGTCATCGATCCGCGGCTCTCCAAACTGGCTGCGCGGGCTTGGAAGTGGGTGCCGATCCAGCCGGGCACCGACGCTGCCTTTGCCTTAGGCATGATCCGCTGGATCTTTGAGAATGAACGGTACAACCAGGCTTACCTTGCCATTGCCAATCAGGCAGCCGCCAATGCAGCCGGCGAACCCAATTACTCCAACGCCGCCTGGCTGGTCAAGATCAAGGATGGGAAACCGACCACTTTCCTGCGCGCCAGCGAGATTGGTCTGGTGGAAGCCCAAACCGAGACCGATTCGGAAGGCAAAGAGGTAACCGTTTACGTTGCCAAGGATGGCACCAAATTCACCTGCGATGTGCCGGTAATCCTGGTGGACGGTAAGCCGTTTGCTTTTGACCCGCTTGACCCCGAAGCTGCCCCAGCGGTGGGCGAGGTGCTGGTAGATACGAAAGTGGGTGAGTTTGCCGTGAAATCCAGCCTGCAGATCCTGAAAGAGGAAGCCGAAAAGCACACCATCGCCGAGTGGGCTGAGATTTGCGGCGTCAAAGCAAAGGATATTATCCTGCTCGCCCATGAGTTCACCTCATACGGACGCAAAGCGGTAATTGACATTCATCGCGGGCCATCTCAGCATACGAATGGCTTTTATAACAACAACGCCTACTACGCTCTCAATCTGTTAATTGGCAACTTTGATTATGCTGGTGGGACAATCAAAGGAACAACATACAATCGGATGGGCGAAAAGAAAGGTCAGCCCTTTCCAATCAACGCAATGATTGAAGGCGCCTTATCTCCCTTCGGTATTGATCACTTGCGCACCAAGGTGGCCTATGAGAAGACCACCCTCTACAATCCAGAGAAACCCTATCCCACAAAGCGTCCCTGGTTTCCCATCGCGAGCGATATCTATCAGGAGAATGTTCCTTCAATGGGAGATGCCTATCCCTATCAAATCAAGATCTTCATGCAGTACATGAATGGCATGGCTTATAGTTTGCCAGCCGCTCAGACGGTGATTGACATCCTCGCCGATCCGAAGAAAATCCCCTTGATCATTGCCAGCGACATCTATGTGGGTGAAACTTCAACCTACGCGGACTACATTTTCCCGGATTTGTCCTATCTGGAACGTTGGGAGTTGCACGGTACGCATCCTTCTGTACCCTGGAAGGTAGAGAACGTTCGCCAGCCGGCGATCAGTTTGCCGAACTGGCCAACCGTTAAGGTGTTTGGGGAGGAAATCCCCCTGAGCTTTGAGGCTTTGCTGTTAGGGATTGCCGAAAAATTGAGCCTGCCGGGTTTCGGTCCAAACGGCATGGGTCAAGGGATTCCTTATACACGCCCAGAAGATCTCTACCTGAAAGAAGTTGCCAACATTGCCTTTGGCGAGAAAGAGGATGGTTCGGATGCAGTGCCGGAAGCCGATGATGAAGAGTTGCGCATCTTCCGAGAAGCCAGACGTTTCTTGCCTACCTCAGTTTTTGATGAAAAGCGCTGGAAAGCTGCGCTTGGCAACGACGAAAGCCTGTGGCGCCGGGTGGTGTATGTCCTCAACCGCGGTGGTCGCTACCAAGACTTTGCCAAGGCTTATAAGGGCGCTCAGGTGGCGAACAAATATGGTCGTCTGATCAACCTCTATCACGAAAAGACCTATAAGGCAATTAACACTATGACCGGCGAACACATGTTTGGTGGCGCAACTTACCTCCCAGCCGGTCAGGATTACCTTGGGCAAACCATCAATGACAACGACTACGACCTGCACCTGATCACCTACAAGACCATCACCATGACCAAATCGCGCACCATCTCGAACTACTGGTTACTGGCAGTGATGGGGGAGGGTTACGTTGTGATCAACAGTGAAGATGCCCGCAAACGGGGCATCAAGCACGGAGACCTGGTACGCCTCAGCTCAGCAAGCAATCCCGAAGGGGTTTGGGATGTCAAAGACGGGCGCAAGATCCGCGTGGTCGGCAAAGCGTATGTAACCGAAGGGATTCGCCCAGGCGTGGTAGCCTTCCCGCTGGGCTTTGGGCACTGGGCAGGTGGCGCCAACGACATCTTCATCGATGGGCAGTTGGTCAAAGGAGATGCCCGCCGCGCCGTTCCACTCCATGCCAACGTTGTGATGCGCGCCGACCCGGTCACCAAAAATGTAACCCTCTCCGATTTAGTTGGTGGTTCAGCAGTCTTTTACGACACAAAAGTCAAAATCGAGAAAGTATAAGTTGATCGAGAAACCTCCCTTGTCATCGCTCGATGGCAGGGGAGGCAAGGATCACAACCCTCATCACGATGAAGCGCAACCTAACGATTCTGGCTCTTGTCCTGGTCATGCTGGCGGTGCTTTTCCTGCGCCCACGCTGGCTGATGAACCTGACCAAAAGGGTCGAAGTTTCGCCGGCCAGCGGTGCAGCGCTGGTGGAAAAATACAACTGCCGCCAGTGTCACCAGATTGATGGCAGGGGTGCCTTGAAAGCCCCGCCTCTGGATGGCGTTGTCACCCGCCTGGATAGCGCTACCCTGCGCCTCTGGCTGGCAGACCCGCGAAAGGTCAAAGCCAATACTGCCATGCCGAATTTTTCCCTTTCCGATACTGAGATTGATGCTATGATTGAGTATCTCAAGACTCTGAAGGAGGAATAATGGCGGATTTACCCAAACCCTATCGTCGTTTTGGTGAGCAATATGGCGAAATCTATCAGGCCTATGAAAGCCTTGGTGAGACGATTGCTAGGGTGAGTTGTCTCGACCAAAAGGCCCGCGAGCTGATCAAACTCGGCATGGCTGCAGCGTGTAAGTCCGAAAGCGCAGTACAATCGCACGCACACCGTGCTTTAGAGGCCGGCGCCACGGCTGAGGAAGTCGAACATGCCCTTTTGCTCGGGATTACCACGCTTGGCTTTCCGACAACGATGGCTGCCCTGACCTGGGCAAAGGAGGCAATCGAGCACCACCAGAAGTAACGCTTTAACTTGAAAACCAGGCCGTCTTCCGAGTTTGTTCACCTACAGCTTTTGCCACGGTGAACAAGCCGCACCTGCGGAGCGCCGCAGGGAGGCTATTACAACCAGAATAGCCTCGTGGGTAAGCCGGGAAACGGGCTTGCCTCCTCGTGTTTGGAAAGGAGACGTCTGCTCAGGCACTGTCCACCACTGGCAGCCGTCTCCGCTTTGGAGGCGGCTGCTTGATCGCCAGCAGGAGTTTGCAAGATGGAGATCGATGCATATCTTCAGAGATGTTCAGCCCAGCATAGCCATTTATGCCCTCGCCAGGTGTTAGGGGTACGGATGGGCTTAGCTGCTTTGAAAGCCTTAGGCATGGAGTGCCCGCCGCCGCAGCGATGCTTACTGGTCATCAGCGAAACCGATGGTTGTTTCTGCGACGGCTTGAGCGCCGTTACCGGCTGTACGGTAGGACATCGCACCTTACGCATTGAAGATTACGGCAAAGTGGCCGCCACATTTGTAGCGGTAGAGAGCGAAGTTGCCATTCGAATTGTCCCCCAGCCTGATATCCGCCAAAAAGCTCACCATTATGCCCCACAGGAGAAAAAGCCTTATTTTGCTCAACTGGTCGGGTACGGTCGAATGCCAGACGAAGTGTTGTTCGCCTTCCAAAGCGTATCCCTTCAACCTGGCGTTAAAGCCTTGCTCAGCCGCCCTGGCCGGCGGGTGAATTGTGCGCGCTGTGGGGAGGAAATTCTCAATGAGCGCGAGATTTTGATCGACGGCGAGATCCTCTGCAAGGCCTGCGCCGGTCTGGCTTATTACGTGCTATCGGCACCGTTTTCCATCGATGCTCTCTCCCTATCAGCTTCCCTATCCGATCAGGGAAAAGTTGTTGCCAACTGTACAGAATGACTGAAGCTATCCCTTCTTTTGCAAATTCCCCTGAGACTCCTGCTTTTCGCTTCTCTTTAGCCGAGCTTTCTGGCGCCTTGGCAGATTTAGGCGTCATGCTTCCATTAGTGCTTGCCCTGATCTCTTATAACGGGCTGAATGCCAATGCAACTTTTGTGGGCATTGGGCTTGCTTATATCGTTACGGCATTGATCTATCGTTTGCCCATCCCAGTTCAGCCACTCAAGTCAGTTTCAGCTCTGGCAATTGCTTTGCGATTGCCAGCAGCCGTGATTGTCGGGGCAGCCTTTTGGAATGCGCTTTTCTTTTTGGGTATGGGGGTATTGAAATTAGACCGTTGGTTTCAACGCCTGTTTGCCGAGCCGGTGGTTCGTGGCATCCAGTTGGGGTTGGCTTACCTGCTGCTACGTTCAGCCTGGGGGCTTGTTTCCAAAAGCCCGGCGGGTTGGATATCCCTCTCTATCTATCAGGTTAAACTGGAGTGGAACTGGCTCCTGAGCCTTGGGGCGACTTCGACTTTGTTACTATTCCTGTTGTGGCGTAAAGATTATGCATCCCTAGGAATCTTTGGGTTCGGATTAGGTTTCGCCACCTTTTACAGGGGCTTCCCCGAACTCTCCCTCCATTTTACTCTTCCCACGCTTCTCCCAATTCTTCCCACCGCCAACGAACTGTGGCAGGCTTTGGTTTGGCTAGCCTTCCCCCAAATCCCGCTCAGCCTGGGCAATTCGATTTATGCCACAGCCAATGCAGCCCGACAATACTTCGGTGAACGAGCCAAGCAGGTGAACGAACGGCGTTTAATGCTGACCATGGGCTGGAATGATGCCCTTATCTTTCTCTTAGGCGGCGTACCGGTCTGTCATGGTTGCGGAGGATTGACGGCTCATGTGCGCCTAGGTGCTCGCAGCGGTGGAGCGCCGCTGATGTTGGGGGTCGTATTTCTGGGTCTGGGCGTTTTCGGCGGTGGGGCAATAACCCGACTGCTGTCCTACGTGCCCTTCCCTGTTTTGGGCGTTTTGCTGGCTTATGTTGGCATTCAACATGCCTTGTTGGTGCGCAATACGAGCTTCAACGCTTGCAACATTGTGACCATTCTGCTGGTGCTTGTCTTGACGGTTATGACCAACAACCTTGCCGCAGGCTTCCTTGGCGCAGCCTTGCTTTACCACACCTGGACAGAGGTGGAAAACAAATTTTTTGCTAATCTTTGATAGAATTCCCCTCACAAACCAAAACGATTCAGCAACAGGAAGAAGCGCCGTTGAACAGGAATCCTGGTCATATCCCCTTGCCACACACTAAAGGTTGTTACGTGCTGGTGCTTTGGCTGGGAGAGCCGCAGCAGGTTGAGGTGGGGAAGTTAGGAAAACTGGCGTTGCAGGCTGGGTATTACCTCTATGTGGGCAGTGCCTTTGGAGCAGGGGGAGTCGCCGGCCGGTTAAACCATCACCTGAATTCACAAAAGCGTCATTGGCACATTGATTGGCTGCGAAGCATGGCTGAACTGCAAGAAATCTGGTATCGGGAGGCGAAATGGGGAGGCGAATGTCAATGGGCAAACCAACTGGCCGCCCTGCCACACCTGACCCGTCCTTACCCCGGCTTTGGTGCTTCGGATTGCCGTTGCAGCTCTCACTTACTTTACTGTCCTTCGGCAGCAGCTTTGTTGGTTGTGCGCGCTGAGATGAGGCGAACCATGCACATTATCCCCATCGCCAACCGCGAGCATGGTTGCAAATGAATCCGCAAATGGACGCAATTACCTACCATAGGTTCTACTTGGCAGGGTAGACCGTCCACGAATATTTCACGAATACACGAATAGTGCTGTCATTCGCTTAATCGTGGTACATTTGTGGACGGTTTTCTCAGCAAATCATCAACACTACTTGGTATGGTAGGTTGTTACAAATGAACGCAAATATATCCGCAAATAAACGCGAATGAACACGAATATTTGCGTTTATTCGCGGATAACTTCCTAGCGGGCAAATCTCGCTCAAAACCTGTAACGCAGAAATCGAAGGGGTTCGTTATAATGAGAACAATGGATCAAATCTTACAATCCATTGCAGTACGTCTTTGGCCAGAGCTAAAAAACACCAACGAAGCGCGGCGGATGATTGGCACAGGGGAAGTGATTTCTTTTCTTTACTCCCTTCCGCTTGCCACCGCCGGGCTGATCTGGCTGATCAAGCTGACCGACCTCAACCTCGTGCGCAGAGAATGGCAGCTCTTTCTGGTCATGGGTGGGTTGCTGTATCTCTTTACCAGGCTGGACTACTTTATTATCTTTGAAATCCGTCCCGAACGCTACGGCAGCGCCAAAGGGTCTCTGGCCGGCATGGCGCAATGGACAGCGGCTTTTTTGCTTGGGCCTTCCGCTTTGTGGCTTTCCATCCTGATTGAGGCTGTCCGCTATCTCGTCAATCTTCGCACAACCCGCTCGACCGGCATTCGCTGGGATACCGCTCGCAATTTGACCCATGACCTGGCGAACTATTCGCTTGCCTATCCCGCCGCACTGACAATTTACCGTCAACTGGGTGGGCAAATCCCATTGGCGGATTTAGAGCCTCGTTCGATTCTGCTTGGCATGGCAGCCCTAAGCATCCATCTGGGGATTTTTCTCTTGATCTGGCTCGTCTATTTGCTGTATGGCTTTTGGACTCAATATCATCTGGCTGGCAAACAGGGTTTACGCGCCTTATTTTCAAGCAGCCGGCATCTACAATCAACACGGGTGGATTGCCTTTTTATTCTTCAACTCGGGCTTATTCCTGCTAGCTTTACTGGCTCGTCAGTTATCTTGGGCAGCCGAAAGTAGTCGACAGCGCACTCGGCAACTGGAAATGCTGGAAAGCCTCAGCCGCGCCATCATTAACTCCCCTCCAGATGCCTCCAAACTTGCCGACCTATTGGAAGAGCACGCGCCAGCCATGCTACCCTCGGCGCGGGTGGCAATCTCCCTCAACCCCGATCAGTTAATGGTCAAACGACCGGCCGATTGGGAAATCGACCTGCGCCCACTTCTGGCATGGTGCGAACAACACAAGAGCTCCCAGGTCTATCTGGCAAAAGATCCGCTCCCCTGGCAGAACTCCCCTGCCGAGCATGATCCCGTCATCCTGACCCCGATTCTGGACATTGAAAAAGATGAACCGATTGGCTGTATCTATGTGGAATTACGAAGTTTAGCCCAACCCTGGGATCGCAAAGCGGTCAATGGTTTGTTGCCTGGCTTAAAAACCCTTGCGGACCAGATCGCCTCCGCCCTGCATCAGGCGCAAATCTACACCGAGACGTTGAACTATCAGCGAACCATGCAAGAGCTTCGTTTTGCCGGCCGCATTCAATCCAGTCTTTTACCAGACGAGATTCCCATTCTCCCAGATTGGGAATTAGCTGTGACCATGTTGCCAGCCCGCGAAACCAGCGGTGATTTTTTTGATTTTATCCCCCTGGCAGAGGGAAAGATCGGATTGCTAATTGCCGATGTGGCTGATAAAGGCATTCCGGCTGCACTCTACATGGCGCTCTGTCGGACGCTCATTCGCACCTACGCCCTCGAATATGAAGATGCTTCACCAGATGTGGTTTTCTTCGCCGTAAATGAACGCTTATTGAAAGACGCCCGCATTAATCTGTTCGTCACGGCGTTTTACGGCATTCTCGACCCTCATAGCGGCTTGCTGACCTACTGTAACGCCGGTCACAATCCGCCCTACTGGTTCAATCACGCCGCCCATAAGGTAACCGCCCTCTCGCCAACCGGGATGCCTCTGGGTATCGAAGAAGATCAAGTATGGAAATTGGCGACCATCCAAATCCAGTCCGGGGATACCTTAATCCTTTACACCGATGGCATTCCCGATGCCCACAACCCCCAAGGCGAATTTTACCGCGAAAAGCGCCTGGTCGAAACCGCGCAGGCAGCTTTAGACATCCCCGCCCAAGACCTGTTAATCCGCATTCTGGACGACGTGCAAAACTTTGTGGGGGAAGAAGCGCAGTTTGACGATATTACACTGATGATCCTGCGGCGCAACTTCCCCGAAAACCCCAACAAGGCCTGAAGTTAGCCTTTGCGCTTGAATAAGCGCATCATATTCCCCTGCTCGGCTATGGTTCGATATTCCATTTTGTCAACCATTTTCTTGATCAGATATAACCCCACGCCGCGTGGTTTGACCGCTTTGAGGGGTTTACCAATTTGCGGCGGCGGCACTCGCTCTGGATCGAACGACCGGCCCTGATCGATCAAGGTCACCAGCAAGCCATCACTGCGCACGTCTACCTGACAGTCGATCCAGCCACGCCCTTCTCCACCGTAAGCATGATCGATAATATTACAACAGGCTTCATCCACCGCCAGTTGGATGGCATAGATACCCTGGGAATCTAATTGAGCCGCTTGAGCCGCTTCAGCAACGAATTCCCGAATCTCGTTTAAGCTGTCGTACCGGCCTGCAAACAGGCGTCGGTCAGTCTTGAAAACTTTCGCCAACTAAAAACTACCTACCGCACTTGCAACATCATCATAAATTTTGAAATATTTGCCCATCCCAACCAGTTCAAGCGAATCGCGAATCTGCGGTTGGACATTGACCAACAGCACCTCTCCGCGGTTGAAGCGCTTGCACTTCTTCTGGGTGTTGATCAACACCCACCAGCCTTTAGATGAGATGAAATCCACATCACCTAAATCCAAAACCAGGCGAAAGCGACCCGCTTCGGTGATTTCCTCCAACTTTTCTTCTAACAGCGGCGCTGTAGCGCTGTCCAGTCGCCCACTGAGTCGCACCAGATCACAGCGCTTAAATTGAGAATGTTTGATCTCCATCCTTCGCTCCTCCGTTTTACAAAACTCCTGTCGGCCGCGCAGCAGACCGTCGAGGGGATTATAACATGCTTGACCTGTGCTATACTCCGATTGGAGCAGCAACAGGTGAGCTAGAATGCGCTAACCATCCCGCCATCAACCCTGAGAGTGATGAGTTATCCTGGCGACTGCATCGGAATGAAGGGAGATTGTTGGCTCAAAACTAAGCGCTGCGTCGTAAGTTTAACGCCCCGTCCAACACTGGCTGAGGAGGTACCATGTCCACCAAACCGGCTTTTAGAATCTGGTTACTTGCCACACTAAGTCTCCAGGCGATTTTGAGTTGGGTTAGTATCCCGTTGGTTAATGAAACGGCGCCCTGGGGATTGTTCTCCTGGCAATTTGCCGCCACACCACAGCAAGCGCAAGTCATCCTGGCAAGTTGGGATCACCGCACCCAATTGCTGGCAGCCTTCGGTTTGGGCTTGGATTACCTGTTTATGCTCGTTTATGGCGTTACGCTCAACCTTGCCTGTCGCTGGAGTGCAGAGAAGGTCGGACGGGCAAACTGGGGGCGCTGGTTGGGCAGGCTGGTCTGGGTGGCGGTTTTGTTGGACGCGGTTGAAAATGCCTGTCTTGGTATCGGACTCATCGGCAGGGCGGTCTCACCCTATCCCGAAATCGCCACCTTCAGCGCCACAGCAAAATTCACGCTGATCTTGCTTGCCCTGGCGTGGAGTCTCCTTGGCCTAGTCGCCGCCTTGCGACAGAAACAGAGAGCTTTCAGCCAACCGTCCTAATTGGCGTCCTAAACCTTCACCCTCCTGAAAGCGCCCACTGTATTAACCTCCTTGCGCCGATTTTGTCCGAAACCAATCAGATTGTCATGCGGAGAATCCCGTATATCTTGAAAAAGGGCTTTCCAATTATGAGGACCTGCAAATAGCTTGTTTCACCCTAAAGAACACTAAAAAAACTGCGTGGTAAAAAATATTCTACTCACCACTGAGATCACAGTTAATTAACTACCAAAGGCTCTATTTGGCAGGACAGACCGTCCACGAAGTTTTCACGAATGGACGAATAGCGCTTCCATTCGTTACTTCGTGGTCAATTCGTGGACGGTTTTCTCAGCAAATGATCACCACGACTTGTGATGGTAGGTTGTTACGATCACAGAGATAACTACTTTTTTAATGGATCCAATGATGATTTCACTTCTTTGATCGGGCCTGGTAGATCAACGCGCCGCTGACGATCAGGATAAAGAGAAGAATGGTCAAAAGAACACCACCCCAGCCGCTCAACCAGGTGGGTTGATAGGGGGGAGCTGGTGTCGGTCGGAAGACCTCGCTCGGTTGCGCCTGGGTTAGGATAAAAGCCACCAGGTCATCAATCTCTGCTTCGCTGAGCGGCCCCCCTCTTGCCTGGCTCCAGGCCGGCATTGCAGAACCCTGGATACCATTGGCAATCACCGTGCGCAGGCTCTGATCCGGGCGGATGGAAGGCCAGTTCTTCGCCAGGGTTGCCCCAATTCGCCCTTCAAGGTTGGCGCCATGACAGACGGCGCAATTCTGGTCATAAAGAGCTGCACCGCGGTTTGGATCGCCTTGCACATCTGGCGGCGGTGTTAAGGGAGGGCGCAGAACCGGTGTCGGCGTCGCAGGCAGAAGGCGCGGCGCGCCGCTTTCCCAGGTCAGGATATAGGCAACAATAGCCTCGATCTGGTCATCACGGAGTGGGCCCCCTTTTGCCTGGCTCCAGGCCGGCATGGCTGACCCAGGGATGCCATTGGCGATCACCGAAGCAATCACCCGATCGGGACGCAGGGAGGGCCAATCCTTTGCCAATTGCGCCCCGACCCGTCCTTTGCCATCCAACCCATGACAGACAGCGCAGTTCTCCCCATATAATGCCCGACCGATTTCAATCGGGTCGTCGGATGGCGTTTGGGCTTGAACGATCAGCGGCAAGGTACCTCCAAAGAACAGTGCCACTCCACAAGACACTTTGAAAATAAAGGAGAAAAGAGAGCCTCCCCAAAAGCCGCCTTTGGATTTGCCCTGCAGGGATCGCCAGTTGTTTTGCCAGGTCATACGTACCTCACCCGCTTTCACTTTAGCGTCAAAAGGTAGGCGATAATGTCCGCCAATTCCTGGTCGGTTAGGGTGTCGCCATAGTTGGCCGGCATCACCCCCGCTTGAAAGCCGGGCACGATATAGACATTGGGTAAAACAATTGCCTCATGGAGATACTCAATGGCTGAGGTGGCGTTGCCGGTGTAGTTCGGGTCGGTTATGATGGCTTCAGCCCGAGTGGCGATGCCGGGTTGCTCCGGGGTAGCCAACCAGGCCGGGCCGGTAGGAGCGGAGATATGGCAGACAACACACCCTTTAGTGTTTGCCAGGCCCTCACCGCGGGTCGGGTCACCTTCGGGAAGTTCTTTCTTGATATCCGTGCCGGTTGGAGGACCGGCCATTTCAGCCATCTGAGTACTGCGGTCGGGAGCGGTATCTTTCCAGTTCAAAATAAAGGCAGCGATGTTGCGAATCTGATCGGCGCGCAAGGGGCCACCATAGCTCTCTGCCCAGGCCGGCATCACCGGGCGACCCTGACCCGGATAGCGATCCGGGCGAGTGGAAACCAGCCGCCCGCCGGAGACTGTGGAGATAATATAATCCTCCAAGGTGCCGCTCCAGCCCACTTCGGTCAGGCGATCGGTGAAGAAATGCCGATCGTTAAGGGGCGGCCAGAGGCCTGCAACGCCTTCCCCCTGAGGGCCGTGGCATCCTTTACAGTTGATATCATAAAGTTCTGCCCCTACTTCGATCGATTTGGCGCGTTGATGAAGTTCATACTCCGCCATCCGCTGGGGTTCGTTCATCCCATACCATAGCAGCAAGCCGCCACTGAGCAAGACAAACAGGGTGCCGAATAAAACTTCAAGTTGAACGCGAGACATCGTTGCTCCTCCCCTTACTCATCGCCGCGCAAGCGGTGAATAAAGATATGTTTTTCAAAGGTCTTGCGCTGCTGGCTATCGGGATCATCCCACAGAATGCGGAAAGTCACTTTGCGCAAATCTGTTTGCCAATCCTCGATGATCAGGAAAGCCTGACCGTTGGGCAAGCGTTGGATTTTCGGCAAGGTAGGATCGTTAACGGCGCGAGTGATACGGCGACTGTATTCGGCAAACACGCTGGTCAGAGCCGGGCAGCCAAAGTCCAAATTTGGACACAGATCGCGTGGCACCGTTCCGGTGACCTCATACGTGCCGGGCTGCAATTGATCGAAAGGAATTTTGCGCAACGGACCTACACCTTCTTCGGGGGCAAGGTCTTGCACGATGCGCGTTGCTGCTGGCGTCTCAATTCCATAGAGAGGCGTTCCCATATAACTCAAGACAACCAGAACCAGGATGGAAAGAATACCGATCCCTACAGCCATCGGGCGTTTATACAGGCTGCGGTACGGGTTGCGGTCGATATAGGGGATCGCAATCAACAGTCCCCCAATAATGGTGGGCAGGATGACGCCCATCAGAGTTTTATCGCCCAGTTTCAACAAGCCTTGCAACCACCAGAAGTACCATGGCGCTTTGGTATCCAGAGGCGTCACCTGCGGGTTGGCGACATTCTCCAATGGCGCGCTGTAGCCAAATATGATAATGCTGACGATCAGAGCAAGAATGCCCAGCGAGGTGAGAAAAACCTCATGCGTGAGCAAGTCGGGGATGAAGTCAATGCGCTGTCTGGCGTTCTTCTTCTCTTCAGCGGATATATCGCCCTCTTCATACTTTGCCGGGAGCGATATGCCATGCTCTCGCGAAACCTTGTAATAATGGATACTGATCAACAGCACCGCCACTGCCGGCAACAAGACCACATGCAAGAGATAGGCTCTCAACAAACCGTTGGCGCCGATGTCGGGCCCGCCGCGCAACAGCAAATTGACTTCCCGGCCAAACAACGGAGCGGCTTCCGCCATGCCAGTCCCGATGGTCACCGCCCAGTAAGCCAGTTGATCCCAGGGCAAAAGATAACCAAAGAAGCTCAGAAACAGGGTGACGCCCAACAACAGCACACCGGTAAACCAGGTAAAAGAGCGTTCTTTCTTATAAGAACCGGTCAAAAACGTGCGCATCATGTGGAGGAAAACAAAGATAACCATTGCCTCTGCCCCTAAGCGATGCATATCGCGCAGCAGTTTTCCGTAGGGCACATTGCTTTCCAGGTTTAAAATGGACTGGTACGCTTCGGAGGGGATCGGGCTATAGTAAATCATCAAGATGATGCCAGTGATGGCTTCGACAAAGAAGAAAAAGGTACTGAAGAAGCCTAAGCGAAACGTGTGAGTAAAAATGGTGCTGGCTTTTTCATAATAGCGCGGGCGAATGTGGAAGAGAAAACTGGTTGTATGAACCTTGTAGCGCGGATTTGGCTTTTCTTCAGGGGGATCACCGCGCAAGACATTACGCAACTCGCGCAGGTTCAAGCCAGCCGTAATGATCCGCACGCGGTTATCAATCGCCTGATAGAGTTTGGATTTGAGGTCTTGGATGTCAAGAGACTTCAACATAGCGCCTCCGTAGTTGAGCAGGATTTATCTAGCCATGGGGCTTGCCATTAATGCGTTGTCCGGTATCCACGCGCAGAATGGCATCCGGGTTTTCGGGCACTGCCACCGGGCCTGGCTCAGTGCTCTCAACCAGCACTTCGCCGCTGTTCGGATCCACAATTTGAATCTTGAACTGGTCTAAAGAACGCGGCGCCGGGCCGGCGATATAGGTCCCATCCGGTAGGAATTGCGAACCATGGCAGGGACAGATAAACTTATTTTCCTGGTCATTCCAGTTGTACAAACACCCCAGATGCGTGCAGACTTTATAGAGGGCAGAAACCCCCTCGGGGGTACGGGAGAGCCAGAAACGCACCTTGGGGTAGTTCGCCGGCGGGGAGCCTGGCGGAGGAAGTTCGGAAACCTTACCGACGGTAAACACACCTCCAAACTCGCCTTCCTTAAACCTCGGCAAGGCAAAGAGATAAGTCATCCCCCCGACATTCAGGGTCAGAAAGCCTAAGGAAGCCAACCAGGCAAACATCAAGAATTCTCGGCGGTTTATTTTTTTCTTTGCCTCCGCTGTGGTTTCTTGTTTTTGTTCGTTCATCCGAACCTTCTCCTCAATCAGTCTTTGCAGTTCTCATGGATTCAAACAATCGCCTTCAGGCAAATCAATCCGCTTAGATCAAATCCTTAGCGCGGAGAGATGAATCTCAACCACCTGAGGAGTCATCGAGATTTCTCTCTGAATCGCCGATTATCACCTGACATCATTTACTATTCTGACTCATTATTTCTAATCTTTTTCTGAAAGACAGTTTACTAAAGGGTTAAGGTAATTTCTATCCATCCCCTCAAGCCAGAGGTGTGATTTTGTTTCAACCGAAGGGGTGATTGCGGTCATCACCCTACGATAAGGAATGGGATACCCTGCCAATCTGGCTGATTCGTGGTATCCTTTGGGCGTGGCGATATCAGGCGCCACCATAAGAATCTCTACCGGCAAGGATTAGGATTGATGGCACTCCAGGAACTGATTTGGGAAATTCATATGCGTTTGGGGAACACCGCTTTTTATTACGCGGCGATTATGACCCTGTGGGGTCTTTGGCGGGTGATCAAAAAGCGCGGCGTGGACAGCAATTATTGGGGAGCGATTGTGATTGCCGAGATCTTGATTTTGCTCCAGGGGGCATTGGGAGTGTATTTATACTTTTTCAGCGAATATCGCCTGGCACGTCCAGTGCATGTGCTGTATGGGATTGTTAGCGCTCTGGTTTTGCCGGCTGCTTTCGCTTATACTCGCGGCAATCAAGAGCGCCGCGACATGGTCATCTACGGGGCTGTCTTTTTGGTCTTATCTGTCCTGACGGCGCGGGCTCTGATGACCGCCGGGATGCTGCTGGTTTTTGAGTAGGCAGTTATGATGCGATGTTGATGACAACCCCCTTTTCCTTCATTGCCTTTAACAAGGCTCTGGCAACCCCAGGGGCTAGCTTGATCACCTCCTCAAGTGTATCTGCCTGAACCAGAAAACCGTCGAGGGAGGGACTGGTTGCCAAATAGCTACCATCTTCTACCCTTTCGATCACCAAGGTCAATCGGAACGGAGTAGAAACAATCGGATTGCTCATTTCTACCTCTCTGACAACTCAATACCAAAAAAGCACTTCACTTGAGAAAAGAGCGGAGAGGGTGGGATTCGAACCCACGGAGCCTTGCGGCTCACGCGCTCTCCAGGCGCGCGCGTTAGGCCAGACTACGCTACCTCTCCGAAATTTATTCTTGCGGCAATACGCCTTGCTCTCTTATGGTGTATTATACCAGTTTTTTATCATGACTTGAATTCGCACTGAGCACGACGCACGAGGCTGATTGACAAACTGCGCCTAAGACCCGGTGGGGACAGCGAGTGTTGCGGTCAGCTCAAAGTTCTTGGGGGGTGATACGGTATAGATTTGCCAGTTTTCACCTTAAGAGCCGTTCATACTCATGATGTGTTCCAATCCAAAACCATGTTACCGTATCGCCTTTCAGCAATCCGAGCGCTCTATGTCCCAAACCAATACGCACCGAGTAAATCGGTTGGCTTTCTTTTACTCGCTTAAAGAAAAGGCTTGGATGGGCTGGATTATCTCGCCATAGCTTGTAGGCTTGGCGTGCTCGCTGGCGGATTTCCGGCAGCAAATCCCAGTAATATTGTCAGAATGACAGGGTAGTCTGCGATTTCATAGATGCTCGATGAATTCGCCATGTTCATCGAACATCGATAAGACTATACCTTCGTTAATCTCACTTTCAACTGCCGCAACCAGCGCTGCTAGCTTATCATCGGCGGTTGCCGCAAATTGTGTATCCCATATCGCTTCATCCGCCGCAATTTCTTCAAAGGTTTCTTCAGTTGGCAACGGATGTGTCTTGAGAAAGAGTGCAAACTGATAGAGTTGCACCGTGCGCGCCAGCGGCATGGTGGCAGCAAGTTCTGCAATAGACTTTATCAAATCTGCGTGTATCTTTTGTATCTTTGTATCCATATTCCCACTCCAACTAAATTCTACCACGGTAATCCGATGCTATCTAACCCTCAATGTCCCCCTGTAATGCTGCCCAATAGCCCACACTTCAGCCACTGCAATTAAAATAGCCAGCTCGAAGTGCAGGTTAGCCAGCGCTTTGCCAGTGAACGGCTACCACAGCCGCGTGATACCGTAAGTATCAAATTCGGGGTCGCGGCTCACCATTGGCATCTGCTCGACAATAGATTGGGCAATCAGCAGCCTATCAAATGGATCATGATGATGAAACGGAAGAATAGCTACTTGGTCTGTATGGCTGATGGTTATACCAAGCAAACCGATACGATTCAGACTGATTTGCTGAGAAATAAAGGCCTCAAAGGGTTGTGCCAGTCGGAGTCTACCCAAACTGATTTTAATGGCCATCTCCCACAGGCTGGCAACACTCAAGAAAACGTCATTATGGACATCTTCAATCAACGTTCGCGCGGTTGAACTGAGACGTTCATCCCCACTAATAAACCACAAGAAACTGTGAGTGTCCAGCAATAGCCTCATGGCATATAGGCGTTGAAGTCGGCAAGAGGAGCATCAAAATCCTCGCATATAACTACAAGTCCTTTTGCACTCCCAAATTGGCGGCATGTCGGTGCAATAACGGGTACCAGTTGCACAGCTTCCTGAAAATCGTTGAAAATAACGACTGTTTCGCCCTTTAGCACGGCATTCACCAACTCAAGCAAACGTGACTTCGCTTCTTCCACACTAACTTGTAACATTTTCTCAAACTTCCTCGCAAGAAGTACTCTATAAAGGCTACCCAACCGAATTGCGGTGGAGCCGCCAACGCGGCGCGGAGCGGAAACAGATGCAAGCTCGTGTTGGACGACAATCGCTCACCGGAAAATTATAGCACACACGCTGCCCATCAGCCCACACTTGAACTGCTAAAATAAAAGCGGTCAGATCGAAGCGCAGGTTAGCCAGCGCTTTGCTTATAAATCTCACGACGATGTCTGATGAAGTAGACAAGAATCTTCTTTTTCTCCCTATCGCAGTTATACAACACTCGATAATCACCGACACGTAGTTTCAACACCCTTTGCCATGGCCCTGTTAGCGTCTCGGGTGTTATGGTCTCAAAGTTTTCTGCTAACCAACGCAACTTTTTCAAAATGCGCTGTGCGACAGACTTGTCTAAACGCGCTAGATCACTCTCCGCTACAGGGGTAAAGTCTACGTGGAACACAATGTTACCAAGTCAACCCGAGTTTCGCCGCAACTTCGTGAGCAGGTATATGGATGCTCCCCGCCTCATCGGTGGTTAAAGCGCGCTGGAGTTCTAGAATGAATTCGTCACTTAACTCCAACCCTTCATCGGGATCGCCAAACATTTCCAAGAAGGTTTGGATAACAACTTCGCGGATAAGCGTCCTTAACTCGTCAACCGTCAAATCTGCAACTGTGAGATGAGTCATCGTTTGCTTCTCCTATCTGCAGAACAAATACTTCTCACTTACTACACTACCCAACCGAATTGCGGTGGAGCCGCCAGCGCGACGCGGAGCGGAAAAAGATGCAAGCTCGTGTTGGACGGCAAAGCGCTCACGGAGAATTATAGCACACACGCTGCCAGAGGCGCCGAGGGAACCTCAAGTCGGTTTTCGTTGCGCACGTCTACCACAGTGATGTATAATTTGATGGGCTCTGGAAAGATTTTTGGCGATCCCAAAACATTTCTACCCGCATGAGGAAAAAAATGAACCGCGGCTCAAGTTGGATGCAAACCATCAAGCGAAAACTACGACTTTACTGGCCTTTGATTAAGAGCTTGCAGACCTTTCTCTTGCTGGCGACCGGTCTGGCCGGCTATATGAGCGCCCGCTGTCCGATCTTTCACCTCCCCACCCTGCTCGGGTTGAGTGGCAGTCTCTTTCTGGCTATCAGCGGCTCAACGGTTCTGAACATGTGGTGGGATCGGGATATCGACGCCAGGATGGGACGCACGCAAAAACGCCCTCTGCCCAGCGGTGAACTCTCCTCTCAAGAGACCGTAAGGTTAGGCTTGATTCTCTCGGTGATTGGACTTGGCTGGTCAGCATTGCTCTCTCCGCTCTATGCCCTGGTCGTCTTTGCCGGTTGGTTTTTCAATGTGGTTGTCTATACCATCTGGCTCAAACGGCGCACATGTTGGAGTATTGTGTGGGGCGGCATCGCCGGAGGAATGCCGATTCTGGCTGGGCGCGTCCTGGGGGTCGGCGCGATCGATCTGATTGGATTTTTGCTCACCCTCTCGGTGCTGTTCTGGATTCCCACCCACATTCTTACCTTCGCCATGCGCTTTTACGCGGATTATCAGAATGCCGGCGTGCCCACTTTTCCTTCTTGCTACGGCTTCCCGGTTACCCGCGCCACCATTGCGGCTTCAAGTGTGCTGGCAGCCCTTGCCATCGCTACAGCCAGCCTTCTGATTGGAGTCCAATGGGGTTTTGTCCGTTTGCTGGTTGTCCTATCCACCGGCTTGCTTCTCCTTGCCCTTGGCAGTCTCGTGCGACCCAACGAACGGGTGAACTTTGGCTTGTTCAAATACGCCTCGCTCTATATGCTCGCCTCGATGATTTTGTTGTCTATTCAATGAAACTCTCACCATTCGATCGGCTACTATTCTTGATGACCGCTCTCCTCGCTTCCTACCAGGTTGCTTTCGGAGTCGAGGGTTTGGGAAGCATCCCAATGCTAGCTTATACCATTGGTTTTGGGGCGTTACTGGTCTCGGGCTTACTCATCCTGATTCTCGGTTTGGAGGTTCTACAAAGCCCGATTGTCGTGGTTGTTGCGACCCTCATCCCCTTGAGCTTAGCCTGTGGGATGGTGTGGGAATATCTCCCCGAATGGCGTAACTTTTACATGACGTATGCCATCCTCGGCTTCCTGGCGATTGGGTTGACCCGCTTTACCAACACACCCCGCCAAATGGCTATCCTGATCCTTGCCCTAGTGCATGGCGTAGCCGGGCTGACGATCTTTCTGCTGCCATTAGGCATGGTAGCTACTCAGCGCAGCGGGGTCGGCTTCTTGATGGTCAGCCTCGGGGGAGCGTTGATCGGTCTGATGGGAGTGATTCTCTCCTTCTTGCGCATGGGATCGAAAGTTTTCAGCCAGGAGAAGCTAATCAGAGCTTTCCCACTCCTCTTCCTGGTGATCACTGTGGTGTATGTGTTGGGGTTCAACTGGCGTTAAACTCTCTAGGCGCTTTGCTTTGCCTGGGCGGTTTTGCAACCCTCCTGGAAGAAAAATTCAGTTTGCAGCAACGATTGCCCGGCATTCGGCGGCAAAGGCGGCAAATTTTTCCCTAAACGTTCAATCGACCTCCAAATCTCGCTTCTGGCGCAGGGCTTTGATCTGACTGCGGTGTCGCTTGGCGTCCAACCGTGCTTGGCGGGCGGCCGGGGGAGGTTGGGTAGGGCGACGCGGTTTGGGCTTTTGGGCAGCCTTTTGAAGTAGAAAGATCAAGCGCTGTAGCGCATCCTGTCGGTTTTGTTCCTGCGTGCGGTAGCGTTGAGCCTGGATGACCAGCTCTCCATTGGCATTGATCCGTTTACCAGCCAGGTGTTGTAAGCGTTCTTTTACCTCTGGTGGAATTCTTTCATTGTGAAGCACATTTAAGCGTAGCTGAACAGCAGTGGATACTTTATTGACATTTTGCCCACCTGGACCGGTGGCGCGCACAAAGTCCCATTGCAGGTCTTTTTCTTCAATCGAGATATGGGGAGCAATCCAGATCATTGCGGCAAGTGTACCATCGATATTGGTTTGATGTCAGCTCTGCGCAAGTCAACCGTGGGCAACGCCAGGCGTTTTGCCAAGTTCACCTAAAATGATGGTCAGAGAATAGCGGAAAGCACCAGAGTTGCCTGCCATCAAGAGCCTTGAGCGAGGAATTAACCGCGAATAAACGCGAATGCATGCGTATATTTGTGTTCATTTGCGTCCATTCGGGGAAAACTTTGTGTTTATACGCCTCTATTCGTGGATTCATTAAGCATGCAGGATTAGCAATGGCAAACCTGCTTTTTGCGGGCAAAAATCTTTTCGCTTCCCGACATCTTCAGCAGAATCTCCTAACCATTTTGTAAAGACATGAATCGGGGTATTTTGTTGTATACTGTTTAATAGAAAAAACAAAGGTACCCGTCTGCTACCCGATGAGTGAACCCGATCCCCTTGATAAGCCAAAAACCACCCTCGGAGGCTATAGATAGACGAGGACATTATCTTCCATGCCATCTTTGAAAGCGCCCAGGATGCCATCTTCATCAAGGATGCTTCCCTGCGCTATATCCAGGTCAATGCTGCCATGGAACGCCTCTTGGGGCTGTCAAAGCTAGAAATTCTGGGAAAAAGTGATGCAGAACTTTTTGGCGAGGCAACCGCGCAACCAATTCAGCAAACCGATCAACAGGTCTTAAGGGGCGAGAACTACAGGGGCGAGGATTGCTTTGAGGTGCAGGGGCAACTGCATGTGTTTAGCGTCGTTAAAACCCCCATACGCGATCCGCAGGGCAGGATCAGCGGCATTTGCGGCATCGCCCGTGACATCACTGCGCAAAGGCAGACTGAAATCGCCTTGCAAGAAAGCGAAGCCCACTTTAGAGAACTGTTTGAAAATGCCTCCGACCTGATCCAATCGGTTGATACCGAAGGGCGTTTTCTTTTCGTGAATCGAGCCTGGCGAGAAACGCTGGGCTATTCGACAGAGGAAGTCCAACAGCTAAACCTGATCGACATCCTCGCCCCTGAATGCCGAGAGCATTGCCTGGCGTTATTTCAACGCATCCTGCAGGGTGAGCAGGTAGCAATCGTCAACGCTACCTTTCTCACGAAAGACCAGCGGCGCATTGACGTAGAGGGTTCGATCAGCAATCGCCGGGTTGACGGCAAGGTCGTCGCCACCGTGGGCATCTACCGTGACCTGGGCAAGCGTGAAGAGATCGAACGAGCGCTGCGCGCCAGCGAAGCCCGCTACCGCAACATTTTTGAAACTGCGGCGGTCTCCATTTGGGAGGAAGATTTCTCAGCCGTCAAGGCAGCCATTGAAGAGCTTCGCCAACAAGGCATCACCGATTTTGAACGCTATCTTGATGAACACCCTCAATTCCTGCACCTGGCGGCTCAAAAAATCCGCGTGCGGGATGTAAATAACACCACGGTGCGGATGTTCGGCGCCCAAAACAAAGCGCAATTACTGGATAACCTCGCCAAGATCATCCCCGCAGATGCCTTGAGTGTCCTGAAAGAGGAAATTCTGGCGATTGCGGCCGGCAAGACCTATTTTGCCAGCGAAACGGTCAACTGTACTTTACAAGGCAAGCGCATTGATGTTCTGGTGAGCATTACCTTTCCACCGCCCGAGGATAGAGAAGCTTTTCGCAGTGTACTGGTCACCCTGATGGATATCACTGCCCGCAAGCAGGTAGAACGCGAGATAGAAAAACAACGCCACTTATTCCAGCAGTTGTTCGAAAACACTCCCGTTGCCATTGCGATGCTGGATACGCAAGACCGCTTGGTGCGGGTAAACCGGGCTTTCGAGAGTCTGTTCGGTTATACGCAGGATGAAGTCATCGGTCAGTACATCAATGACCTGATCATCCCCCCCGAACGAGTTGAGGAAGCCAGGGGGCTTTCTCTGGCCGTCTTTTCAGGCGCAACCATTGATAAAGAAACCGTGCGCATGCGGAAAGATCACAGTCTGGTGCCCGTTCAGGTGTGCGCAGCCCCAATCCAGGTGGGCGAGGAAATTGTCGGTGGTTATGCCATGTATGTCGATCTGAGCGACCGCAAACAAAAAGAGCAAAAGCTGGAATATCTTAGCAGCCACGATGTGTTAACCGGCCTGTACAACCGGGCTTACTTTGAAGAGACCCTCGCCCAACTGGAGAAAAAGAGCACTCTTCCCATCAGCATCCTGGTTGCCGATGTGGATGGCTTGAAGCGCATTAACGACGAATTCGGGCATAGCGCCGGTGACGATTTGCTGCGCAGCGCGGCCGAAATCCTACGCGCCTCCTTCCGCGCCCAGGATGTGGTGGCGCGCATTGGCGGCGATGAGTTTGCCGTGTTATTACCCGGTGCGGATGAGCAAATTGCCGAGCAACTTTCGCGGCGGATAGCCTCAAACCTCAAACGCTATAATCTCTCTCACCCGCAAATGCCGGTACATCTGTCCTATGGCATTGCCACAGCCACGCAACCGCTGCCGCTGGCACAGCTTTTCAGCCAGGCCGATCACAAGATGTATGAACATAAAGCGCGCAAACGCTCCCGAAAGCGAACTCGAACGGTTAACGATGGATAGAGAGAGCTTTCTCCAATCGATTTTTAGCGCTGCTCCCCTTGGCATTGGAGTGGTCATCGAGCGCGTCTTAGAAGCCCGTATTTTTGCTGTCTTGGACGTCTGGGATACCCTGCACTCGGATCGCCCGTATCGCCAGGCATGGAAGAGAGAGCAAGTGCTGGAGTATTTGCGCGCACAGGCCGGCAAGCAGTTCGACCCCACCGTCGTGGCTGCCTTTTTAGCGCAGGTGCAGGAATTTGAGCAGATGCCCTAAATGTCCTCTGACAAAGCAAAGGTTTAAGCTCTCAGTGGCAAAACCCAAACAAGCCTCCCAAAGGTTTGAGGTCGGCTCCAAAATCCCGCTCTGCTAAAGTTGGGGGGACGTTTCCCACACCAAGAAACATTCGCCAGAAAAAGCAAAATCGATATGGCTAAGGGCGCTTTTGAAAAGGGACTGACAGCTTGACCAGCAACTGGCGCAGATAGGCAACGCCATTGCGCTTTTCCAGTTCGCCAGGCAGCCAGATCAGCAATACCAGGATAATCACACTACACAGAGCCAGGCGCAGGGGTAGAGAAGGGACAAACTGGGCAATCAGATAGCCCAAGCCCGTCAGGGGAATCCCTTTGAGAAACATCTGCAAATTATCCTGACGCAATCGAAAGCCGTTGACACGGCTTTGGACGGTGAAGTCAAAAGCCAAAAAGATGAGATTGATTAAAAAATAACCGCCGATCACCGCCCCGATCCCCCAGCGGTTAAGGAATAGAACTGAAAAAGCCGTCCAGGAAATCCAATAGGTAAAACCCTCAAAAAAATAATTGCGCATCTTCTCCAGCGGCACCATGGAAATTAGGATGTTCATGCGCACAAAGAAGATCACATCTCCCATCAGTTGCCAGATAAATAACGGCGCCACCGCAAGGAATGCCGAACTAAACAACAAGGGAATCCAAATCTCGCGCCCAGCCAGCAAAGCAATGGTGAAAGGCACCAGAGTCAGCCAGCCAAGGCGCAGGCTGTTGTTCTGAATGCGCACAACCTCAGCAACATTTTCTTTGAGGGAGGAGAGTTTGGGAATGCCATAGCCCCAAATGGCCGTATTGACAAACCCCATATAGGCATAAGAGACCGAATAAGCAGCCTGGTACAGGCCGTTGGCTTCGGCGCCAAGCTGACGAACGACCTGGCTGCGGATGGTGAGGTAAAGTAGCGTGCCCAGCAGATTCATTACCGTTAGCGGGCCGGCAAAATCCAACAGCGAACGCAAGATCTGCCACTGGGGTCTGGATTTCCAGAAGCGAATTTGATGCCGCCGGGCAGTCGAGCGCACCAGCAGCCAAAACGCTAAGAAAAAACTGACTACCTGGGAGAGAAGCAAAGAAAGAACCGCTCCCCAAACTTCCCAAAGCAAGATACATATCAGCATGATCAGCAGATTAACCCCGTTGCCCACGATAGCGACCAGCGAGGCCTCGCGCCATTGCATCAAGCCGCGGAAGATGATCAGCACTTCCTGATAGAACAACCAGGCATAGGCGGTTAAACCGACGATGAGGATATAGGACCAATAAGCCGAGCTGTTAAAGGCGAAGCGGGCGAGCGGTGCGGCAAAAACAGCCGAGAGGATCACAAACAGCAAGCCTAGCAAGCCATACGCCAGCATAACGGTGAGAATGGTCTGATTCAAGCCCTTATAGTCTTCCCGAGCGCGGGTCTCGGCGATCATCTTGGTCAGACTGCCACCCAAGCCAAGGATGTAAAAACCTTGCAGCAGGGTAAAAAAGGCATTCGCCTGCGAAAAAATGCCCACGCCAAAAGGGCCTAAGGTAGCAGCCAGGATCTTGGCGCGCAACAAGCCCAAAAACACGGCCGAGCCATGTTGTAGGCCAAAAAATCCGTAGGCTTCTAACAAATCGAGCATTGAGAACTCAAAAACTTCCCGCAGGTTGCGGCCGGATCACCTGCGGGAAACAGTTGAGAAGCAAGGAATTGCCAGAGCAGAGCAAAAATCCAGTCGTTCCAGAGAGAAATACCAAACTAAGTGCTCGCAACTGGTTTGAGCTTGCCTAAGCCACGCAAGACGCGCTCCGGGATCAAGGGGAATTCCGTAAACCAGACCCCGCTCGCGTCGCGCACGGCCGCGGTCACAGCCGGCGCCAACGGCAGGAAGGGCATCTCAGCCATTCCTCGCGCTCCGTAAGGACCGATCGGATCGGGGTATTCTAGAATCAGCGAGTCCACTCGATCAGGAATATCCAATACCGAAGGAATCAGGTAGGTAGAGAGATGTTGTGTGTGAACATAGCCGTCCTTTTGGATAAAGTTCTCCAGGATAGCATAGCCGGCCGCCTGCACTACGGCGCCTTCAATTTGCCCCTGCACCTGCAATGGATTGACCGCTTTGCCAACATCGTCAGCAGAAATCACCCGCAGCAGGCGCACATGCCCGGTTTCAGTGTCGATTTCAACTTCAACCGCCTGAGCGACATAGCCATAGGCAAAGTTGGGTTCACACTTACCGGTTTCGGGATCAAAGGGTGTGGTTGCTGGCGGTCGATATTTGTACTTCACAATCACCGGTCGTTCCTCGGCGCGCCACTTTTCCAGGGCAGCTTCACAGGCGCATTTGATGGCATTGCCAGCCATGAAAGTCATTCGCGAAGCCGAAGCCGAGCCGGAGTTATCGGTCACGGCTGTATCCGAGACCACCATGCGCACCCGTTCTATGGGAATGCCCAATGTTTCAGCGGCGATTTGCGCCATAACGGTATGCGCTCCTTGGCCAACATCTGCGCCGGCGTGATGGACAATTGCCCGTTCGATCTCGGCATCGCCATATAACTCTACGGTTGCCCAGGAGTGTTCAGGAGCGCCAAAGGAAAAGCCCACGTTCTTGAAAGCGCAAGCAAAACCGAGGCCGCGCAGCAGATGGGGCGCCGGATTGGCCGGCTTCGGAGGGCGCTTCCAGCCGGCTTCGGTCTGTTGCCAGCCGGCTGCTTTGGCACACTGCTCAACCACCTGGGCAATGCTCACCCCTTTGGGTAAGGGAGTGCCAACGGAGAGCAATGACCCTTCACGCAAGACGTTGCGCAAGCGGATTTCAACCGGGTCCATGCCCAATGCCTCGGCTAAGCGGTTCATCTGCGTTTCGGCAGCAAACGCGCCCTGCGGACCGCCAAACCCCCGAAAGGCACCGTTGGGAAGATTGTTGGTGTAAACTGCATAGGAATCGACCTTCACATTCTCAATCTCGTACGGCCCGGTGCACATCAGGGTAGCGTTGCCCAATACTTTCGTGGAGGTGTAAGCATACGCGCCGCCATCGGCAATCACCTGCACTTCAGCGGCGATGACCTTGCCTTCTCTGGTCGCTCCCCATTTGGCGCGAATGAGATAAGGATGCCGCTTATGATGACCGATGATCGATTCTTCGCGGCTCCAAATAATTTTGACCGGGCGATCAATGCCGCGCTCATGCAAGCGCATGGCAGCCAGGGCAAGCACAATCTGCACCGACATATCCTCTCGCCCGCCAAATGCGCCGCCAATAGCGGGATAAATAACCCGCACTTTTTCGAGCGGCAAGTTCAAGGCATGGGCAATTTGCTCCTGGTCTTCATGCGTCCACTGCCCGGCAACCTGGATCGTCACCCGCCCTTCCTCATCGATATAGCCTAAACCGGCCTCCGGTTGCAGGTAGGCGTGTTCCTGAGCAGGAGTGCGATATTCCCCCTCCACAACCACATCACACCGCTTGAAGGCTTCCTCGACATCTCCCTTGCGGATGCGATAATGACAAAAGACATTCGAACCGCGGTCAGGATGCAACAGCGGGGCGCCTTCCTGCATTGCCACTTCCATATCGGTAACCACCGGCAGGTCTTCGTACTCAACTTCGATTAAGTCTCGGGCTTTGGCGGCGATCTCTTCGGTTTCAGCGATCACCAGCGCAACCTGGTCACCGATAAAACGCACGCGTTCTGCATACGGCTTGTTGGAACCAGGGCCGCACAGCACCGGTTGATCGGGCATAATCAACCCATATTCATTATTGGGCACATCCTTGGCGGTGAAAACAGCGATCACACCTTCCAGCGCCTCGGCCTTACTCGTGTCGATGCGGCGGATAATCGCATGAGGACGATGGGCAAACAGGATCTTCATATAAGCCTGATTGGGCAGATTGATATCGCCGGGGAAAAGCGTTTGACCGGTTACTTTTCCAACTGCATCTAACCGTTGTACCGATTGACCAACCCATTCCATCATTCGCTCCTTTGTTATCGATCTCAACCTGCGGGATAGAAACCACTCTATCCCGCCCCTGCGCAGGACAGGGCTCCCTGTAGTCGTTTCCAGGGTCGATTATACCATGATATTTTCAGAGTTGAACCGAAATCCCCTCGCCCTGCGGGCGAGGGGCTGGGGGTGAGGGGATTGCTCCCCTCTCCAATCTTGAGAGAGGGGCTGGGGGTGAGGGGGTTACTCCCTCTCTCATCTTGGGAGAGGGATCGGGGGTGGAGCTGTGCCAAAAGTAAATAGCCAAATTTTTATCTCCCACTTTGAGCCTGTTTTTAGCATAGTTTTTGGTTATTCGTCCCACAAAGTCGCCAATTATAGGGGGTTTCCCCCACTCAAGGTTGTCCAAGTAAAATTTCACCCTTTTGACACAGCCCCCCGCCGAAGCCCCTGAGCGTTGCAGCTTCTATCCCTCATCCCCGGCCCTTCTCCCTAAGGGAGAAGGGAGTCAAACTCCCCTCTCCCGCCCTTCATGGGAGAGGGGCTGGGGGTGAGGGTATCACTCCCCTCTGCCCGTGGCGACGCTTTTCTATGGAGCGTAAAAGCAAGACTTTTGCACTCCATCGTCTGGGTTTCGACTACCTGTTGCATCATCCCTACCAAGACCAGCCCTGTCAGCAATAAATACTTTCAACTAAGCCATTCACTCAACTATCCTTCGGGTACAATAAAAGTATGAAAGACGATGCCCGTCTCTATGAGCTGTGGCAGAGTATCTACGGTTCAGGGCATGCAGATGCCTTCCAAACCCTGCTTGCCATCCTAAAGGCTTACCGCGGCAAGATCACCCCCCCATCCCGCACCGACCTCGATCAACGGGATGTCTTCCTGATTACCTACCCCGACCAGGTTCAGCAAGCCAATCAGCCGCCCTTGCTGACCTTGAGCCACTTTTGCCTCCGTCATCTGGCAGAACTGGTCACCGTGATTCACTTGCTGCCGTTCTATCCCTGGTCTTCCGATGACGGCTTTTCGGTGATCGACTATCGCCAGGTGGACTCGCGCTACGGCGACTGGACTCACTTGCAGAATTTTCGCCACCGTTTTCGCCTGATGTTCGACGCGGTGATCAATCACATCTCCGCTCAGAGCCCCTGGTTTCAAGCCTTCTTACAGGGAGAGGCACGCTACCAGCAGGACTTTATTACGATTGATCAGGAAGTTGACCTCTCTCAAGTCTTCCGACCTCGCACCACTCCTCTGCTCACTCCCTTTCGCACTGCCCAGGGAGAGAAGCGTGTCTGGACCACTTTCAGCGCCGACCAGGTGGATTTGAATTATCGTAACCCCCGCGTTCTGCTGGAAATCGTTGACCTGTTGCTCTTTTATGCCCAACAAGGAGCCTCTTTTATCCGCCTGGATGCCATTGCCTATTTGTGGAAGGAAATCGGCACAACCTGTCTGCACCTGCCCCAAACGCATCGCATCATTCAATTGTGGCGCGCCGTCCTTGAGTCCGTTGCCCCGCACGTACGCCTGATCACCGAAACCAATGTGCCTCATGCCGAAAATCTCTCGTATTTTGGAGATGGGACAAACGAAGCCCATCTGGTGTACAACTTTGCTTTACCACCACTGGTGTTACACACCCTGCGCAGCGGGGACGGAAGCGTGTTCTCCAACTGGGTTGAAACTTTAGAGCTGCCTTCTGACCAGGTCACGTTTCTGAACTTCTTAGCCTCTCACGATGGCATTGGGGTCGGACCTGTGCGGGGCATCCTGAGCGAGGAAGAGATCGCTACCCTGGTGAGCGGCACCATAGAGCGCGGCGGCCTGGTCTCCGATAAGACCAATCCGGATGGCTCCGCCAGCCCTTACGAGCTGAACATCAATTATTTCGATGCGCTGAGCAACCCGCACGAGGAGGAAACATTAGAGCTGCATTTACGCCGCTTTGTCGCCGCCCATGCCCTGATGCTGAGTTTACCTGGCGTGCCGGCATTTTACTTCCATAGCCTTTTCGGCTCACGCGGCTGGAAAGAAGGCGTACAGCAAACCGGGCAAAACCGCACCATCAACCGCCAGAAGTTGAACCGGGACGAACTGGAAAGCCAGTTAGCCGATCCCACCTCGCAGCGCGCCAGGGTTTTTAACAGCCTGAAACAACTCATCCAGGCACGAGCCGCCCACCCGGCCTTCACTCCCTTTGGGGCAGTCTGGAATGTGGTAGAATGTCCCCCAACCATCTTTGCTTTGCATCGCCAGACCCGCTCGGGGGAACAGCGCCTCTTTTGTTTGCAAAACCTGAGTTCGCAATCCCAAACGTTTTCCCTGAGCATACCACCCACTCTCTTGTCTGTGTCTGCAATCTGGCAAGACCTGATCGGTAAGCAAAGGATGGAACTGAAACCGCAGACAACTTTGACGTTACAACCCTACCAAACCCTTTGGCTAGCGCCTCACAAAACGGAGTAGAAACTTTGAGCGGTCACTTGCCCACCCAAAATCTCAACCTTGGCTTTGTTTCCATGCGGTTTAACTCGACCGATGGTGTCTCCCTCGAGTCGAGCAAATGGTGCCAGGTCTTGACTGAGTTAGGGCATACGTGCTTCTACTTTGCCGGGCAGTGCGATTGCCCCGCCGAGCGTTCGGTTGTCGTTCCAGAAGCACACTTCGATCATCCAGAAATTCTCGACATCACCCGCATCGCCTTCTCCAACCGCATCCGTCCGCCGGTACTGACCATGCGCATCCGCGATGTAGCCGGCTATCTGAAGGAACACCTGATCAAATTCATCCGCCAGTACGATATCCACGTGCTCTTGGTGGAGAACGCTCTTTCGATCCCAATAAACCTGCCTTTAGCCCTGGCGCTAACCGAACTAATCGCCGAAAGCGGCATCCCCACCATTGCTCACCACCACGATTTGTTTTGGGAGCGCAAGCGTTACCTGGTCAACTGCGTTTGGGATTACATCAACATGATGTATCCACCGCGCTTACCCAGTCTGGTACATGTCGTAATCAACAGCTCAGCCGCCAATCAGCTCAGCCATCGACGCGGCATTGCAGCCTATGTCATCCCCAACGTGATGAACTTCGACCAGCCACCCCCGCCGCCAGATGAGTACTCGGCCTCCTTGCGGGAAGACCTTGGCATCGCCGATGATGAGTATTTTTTCTTGCAACCAACCCGCGTCGTGCGTCGCAAAGGCATCGAACACGCCATAGAGTTTGTCCGCCGCCTCGGTCTGCCAGCTCGCCTGGTGATCTCGCACGCCAGCGGCGATGAAGGGGATGAATACGCCCAGCACCTCTTCACCTTCGCCGACTTGATGAATGTCAAATTGATTATGGCTGACCAGATCGTCGGCGAAAAGCGCGGCAGCTTGCCGGATGGGCGAAAAATCTATTCCCTCTTCGATGTCTACTCGCGCTGCGATCTGGTAACCTATCCCTCCCTGTTAGAAGGTTTTGGCAACGCTTTCTTGGAAGCGATTTACTATAAACGTCCCTTGCTGGTCAACAACTACACCATCTATTCGATTGACATCAAACCCAAAGGTTTTCGGGCGATTGAGTTTGATGGCTTTATTACCGAGAAAACCTTGCAGCAAGCGCGCGAGCTGTTAGATCATCCGGCTCTAGTTGAAGAAATGACCGAACACAACTATCGCCTGGGGAGGCGATATTATTCCTATCGCACGCTCGCCAGCCAATTGAAGGGGATTCTCCATGTTCTTTCTGGAGAAATTGAATGAAGATCGTTCTGGTGCATTATAGCGCTCCGCCCATCATCGGCGGCGTGGAAAGTGTCATCGGCCACCACGCTCGACTGTTCGCCGATCACGGTCACGAGGTGAGCATCCTCGCCGGGCGAGGGGCAAGCGTTGATGAAAGGGTAAAATTCAGCGCAGTGCCATTGTTCGATTCCCGTCACCCCGACATCCTGGCCGTTAAAGGCGAACTAGACCAGGGAAAAGTGCCCGACCGCTTCTATGACCTGGTGGATAAAATTCACCTGGTTCTACGCCAGCAAGTCGAAGACGCCGATTGGATGATTGCTCACAATGTCTGTTCGTTGCACAAAAATCTGGCGCTAACGGCTGCGCTGCATCGCTGGTGTTGCACGGAAGACCGTCCCAGATTGATTCTGTGGCATCACGATTTAGCCTGGACGACGCCCCGCTATCAACCCGAATTGCATCGTGGCTATCCCTGGGATTTATTGCGCCAGGATTGGCAAAACGCTCAGCATGTCACCGTTTCGCGCCTGCGCCAGAGGGAACTGGCGGCATTGCTGGGCATCCCTCTCGAACGCATCCGCGTGATTCCAAATGGTCTGGACTTCCTTGCCTTTTACAAGGTGGAAGAACAAACCCGACGTTTGATCGAGCAATTAAATTTGTTCGCCTGCGAGCCGTTATTCCTTTTGCCGGTGCGCATTACTCCGCGCAAGAACATCGAACTGGCGTTACAGATCCTCTCCGTTCTGCGCCAACACCTGCCCGGAGCAGCCCTGGTTGTCACCGGACCGTTAGGGGCGCACAATCCGCGCAACCAGGTGTATTTTGAGCGTTTGCTGGCGATGCGTCAGGAATTAGCGCTCGAAGACGCTGTCCATTTTTTGGCTGAAGTGAGTCCCGAACCATTACCCGATGCGGTCATTGCCGATTTCTATCGCCTTGCCGATGCACTGTTGCTTTCCAGCCGGGAGGAGGGCTTCGGCATTCCCGTCCTGGAAGCTGGTTTGAGCCGCCTGCCCGTCTTTTGTGTCGATCTTCCTCCGCTGCGCGAAATCGGCGACGATCAGATCACAACGTTCGGGTTAGATGAACCGCCTGCTGTCATCGCCGCCCGAATTGAAGCCGCTTTGCAAAACAACCCCATCTGCGCCTTACGCCGACGGGTGCGCCGTGAATACCGTTGGGAAAGAATTTACGAGCAGCATCTCGCTCCTCTGCTGGAAGGAAGAGAAAGTCCATGAATCGTTCCTATCAACGCGGCGTCTATCGTCGCATTATCGTGCCCATCCTGCCAGCAGGAGAAAGCCAGGCGGCCGTGCAGTTGGCGCAGGTCATTGCTCAGCGCGGGCGTATTGTGCTGGTTGGTTTGGTGGGTGTGCCCGCAGGAGAAACGCTGAGCCTGGCCGCCCTGCCGGCGCGGCAAATTCGCAGAATCCTGCACCAGTGGCAACAAATCGAGCCGCACTTGCGCATCCGCGAACGGGTGCGCGTCTCTCACCAACCCTATCTGGATTTATCTCAGGTGGTGCAGGAGGAGCAAGGCGACCTTTTGATTCTGGAATATCCCACGCATTTTGAGCAAATGGGGATAACCCTCAATGAAGCCTTGACCATCTATCCCTGCGAGCTAGCGATTGTTCGCGGCCAAATCTCCTCCTCTCCCCAACGCATCCTCGTTCCAATACGCGGTTCGGTTCATGCCGAGCAAAGTCTGCGCCTGGCGTTTGCCATTGCTCAGGCAACCCAGGCAAAAGTTTCCCCCCTGCATATCCTCTCACCCAAAGTCTCCTCTCTCGAAACCCCGGCGCGCAGTCTGGTGAGTGTGTTAGAACAAATTCCAGATGTCGAGCGGTTGATCGTGCAATCTGATCAGGTGGTTGAAACCATCCTGGATCATGCATGCCAGGCTGATTTAATCATCATGGGTACGATGGCGAAACCCGGCCAACGCTCCGCCGCGGTTGGTCCGATCACAGAGCAAATCCTCAATCAAGCGCCGTGTAGCGTGATTGCCATCCGCTCCTCCCGCCCCCTGCCGCCAAACCTTGGCGAGGAAATCGCTTCTACCAGCTCAATCTCCGTCTTGGTCGATAAGTGGTTTGGCGAGAACACCTATTACGCCGATGAATTTGCCGACCTGGCTCAGCTCTTGAAGTTAAAAGAAAAACAGGGCGTCTCGATCAGTTTAGCCCTACCGGCGCTAAATGAAGAAGCTACGGTTGGCAATGTCATCCAGACCATCAAAAGCGCCTTGATGGATGATCTTCCGCTCTTAGATGAGATTATCCTGATCGACTCGAACTCCACCGACCGGACTCGCCAGATTGCCTCCGAATTGGGAATCCCGGTCTACATTCACCAGCAAGTGCTTCCCGAAGTTGGCGCCAGAACTGGCAAGGGTGAAGCATTATGGAAAAGTCTCTACTTGACGAAGGGCGACATCGTTTTGTGGATCGACACCGATATTGTCAACATACACCCCCGCTTTGTCTATGGATTGATTGGACCATTGCTGCTGCGGGAGCGCATCCAATTCGTCAAAGGCTTTTACCGCAGACCACTGAAAGTTGGCGATAAAGTTCAAGCCGGCGGTGGCGGACGGGTGACCGAATTGACTGCCCGACCTCTGATCAACCTCTTCTATCCGGCTCTCTCTGGACTCATTCAACCGTTATCAGGGGAATACGGTGGACGCCGCGCTTTGCTGGAACGCCTGCCCTTTTCGTGCGGTTATGGGGTGGAGATCGGGCTTTTGATTGACATCCTAGAAACCATCGGTTTGGAGGGCATTGCTCAGGTTGATCTGCAAGAACGCATCCATCACAATCAACCCTTGCAAGCGTTGAGCAAGATGTCCTTTGCCATCATTCAGACAGTCGTACGCAAACTGGAACGGCGCTATGGCGTCAATCTGCTCCAGGAAATCAACCGCTCGATGAAAACCATCCATTACGAAGCCGGGCGGTTATATCTCGAAGTGGAGGAGATCGCCGAGCGTGAGCGGCCACCGATCATCGAACTGGCAGCGTATCAGGAAAAGCTGGCGGCTAGAAAAACACCTTCACCAACTTAAGCGCCTTTTGCTTCCACGGTTGGCGGTGGGTGATGCCTTCTCCCTCGCTAAAGGTGTCTTTGTTCTCCAAATACCACTGATAATTGCGCAGTAACGCCTGCTGGTTGGAGTAGCGCGGCTTATAGCCCAGCTTCTGTTGCGCTTTCTCAATCGAGACAAAGGAGTCTTTGGAAGCGGTTTCGTAAATCCACGGGTAGAGCGGTGAGAGCTTCAACCGTTCGAGGATTTTGAGCGCCAAAACCACCGGGCCAGCCGGGAAAGGAATAATCCGTTTGCCAAAGCCGGCTGCATCCAAAACAGCCTGGTAATCCTGTTTCATGGTAGTAAACTCTGCCGCTCCGATGTTAAAGGTGTCGTTGACCACCCCTTCGTCCAAGGTCATACAGGCATAGATCGCCGCGCACAAATCCTCCACATCCAGCAATTGATAGCGGTTGTTCCCCCAACCGATCATCGGAAAGTTCTTGCCCTGACTCGCCCATTCGTAAAAGATGGCAAACACCCCCAGGCGTTCTGGCCCGATAAAAGATTTGGGGCGCAGGATCGGGACGCACATTCCCTTCTGGCGGTATTCCAGGCACACTTCTTCGGCTTGAATCTTGGCTTTGCCGTATGGGCCAACTCCGATCAAAGGATCATCTTCATAGATGGGATGATGGTCAGGAACGCCATAAACGGCAGTGGAGGATATGTGAATGAAGCGTTTGACGCCATATTCATAGGCTTGCTGTAAAACGATTCGCGTCCCAACTACATCGGTTGTGTAAATATCCTCTGGAGAATAGAGTGGTAGAGCGGCGGCTGTGTGAATAACGATTTCAGCTCCTTTCATGCTCTGACGCACCGCATCAACATCACGGATATCGCCCTGTAAAAACTCAATCCTGGGTCGTTCAGGGTAGGTGAAATCCACCAGATCAATGCCGGCGATCTGATCATATCCTTTTTTGAAGAGATAGCGCACCAGATTAATGCTCAAGAAGCCGCTGATTCCGGTGATATAGATTTTCATTGCCAAACCACCTTTTTGTTAAAATTTGTGCCCCCGAATCATACCAGAGTTTTCGCTCGCCGCATGGCGATGCGCAAGCGTTTTTGGAGTGCTGAAGCCGTGCTTTAACGGGTCGCAGAATATCTGTGGAAAACGTTAAGAAACCTTAGCAAAGCCTTAATTACGCTTGTTGTACAAAGATGTAGAATAAGTGCATGGAAGAATGCTCTTCTTCCAAAAAGACTATCGTAATGGACGATAGTCCCATCTTAAATCCCAAGTTTTATCTGGAGGAGAATATGTCAAAACCAATGATATTTCGGACATTGAGTCTTGTTATTGCCCTGGCGTTCGTGCTGGCTGCCTGCGCACCGGCTGCTACGCCCACGCCTGAGGCAGCAGTTGAGACCAAAGCGCCAGCCGAGCCTACCCAACCCCCGCCGCCTACCCCCACAGCCGAGCCTACCGCTACCCCTGCGCCACAAATCGGTTCAGCCGAACGGCCAATAAAAGTCTTATTCGTTCCCTCAGTTGATGCCGAGAAGATCGTTGCCAGCGGGCAACTGCTTGCCGAAGCGCTCAACAAAGCCACCGGCCTGACTTTTGAGGTGGTTGTGCCAACCTCGTATGCAGCTACCATCGAAGAGATGTGCGCCTCGCCCGATGACACGATCGGCTTTATCCCCGGCTTGGGCTATGTCTTAGCCGAACAACTGTGCGGCGTAAGGGTAGCCGGGAAAGCCGTTCGCTTTGGTTTTGACTGGTATGCCGCCATGATCGTCGTCGCTCGCGATAGCGCCTATCAAACCATTGCTGACCTGAATGGCAAGAAATGGGCCTACCCGGATGCAGCTTCGACTTCGGGCTACCTCTACCCGTTGTATATGTTCAAGGAAGCCGGCATAACGCCAGGGGAAAGCGTGGCAGCCGGCAGTCACGACGCAGCTATTAAAGCCGTTTACAACGGAGAAGCTGATTTCGGCACCGCCTTCTTCAGCCCACCGCGTGTCGATGGCAAAGCCATCGATTGGCAGCCGGGTCAAAACCCGGATGTGCCGGCCGATTTGCTGGATTCCTGTGGACCAACGCAAGATGAGAAAGCCCTGGTATGTGGAAACTTTGAAATCCGCGATGCCCGCCGCAATTTGCGCAAAGAGTTGCCCGATGTGGCTCAGAAGGTGCGCATTCTTGCTACCACCCCGAAAATCCCCAACGACACGGTTTCGTTTGGCCCAGACTTTCCCGAAGATTTGATGCAAAAGATTATGGAGGCTTTGTTTGCCTTTGCCCAGAATGACCCCGAAGGCTTTGCCAAAGCGCTTGAAGCCTATTCCTGGACAGGTATCAACCCGGCGACCGATGCAGAATACGACCCCATCCGCTTTGCCATTCAGGCCTCTGGCTTCAAGATCGAAGACCTGGGTAAGTAATCGCTTATCCGCAAAAGTCGGACAGAAGCAAACCTCTGTCCGACTTTTCGATTAAAATTCACCTGATGTTAGCGGTGCGCAATCTGACCAAAATTTACGAAGGGGGAGTGCTGGCGCTTAACCGGGTCAGCTTTCAAGTCCCTGAGGGACAATTCCTGGCTATCATTGGCTTAAGCGGCTCAGGCAAATCCACCATGTTGCGCTGTATCAATCGCCTGATAGAACCAACGGAAGGACAAGTCATCTGGAATGGGGTTGATATTACGGCTGCCTCCCCGCAAGAGCTGCGCCTCATCCGGCGCAAGATCGGCATGGTTTTTCAAAACTTCAACCTGGTCTATCGCTCCAAAGTGATCACCAATGTCCTGTCTGGCCGGCTGGGCTATATCAATCCGGCCTGGAGTCTGCTCAATCGCTTCTCTAAAGAGGATGTCCAGAAAGCGCTTAGGCAACTGGAGCGGGTTGGGATCGCCGATAAAGCCTATCAGCGAGCCGATGAGCTAAGCGGTGGCCAGCAACAACGCGTCGGCATCGCTCGCGCCCTGATGCAAGACCCCGAAATGATCTTAGCCGACGAACCGGTTGCCAGTTTAGACCCGGTGCTCGCCCACAGTATCATGCGCTATCTGGAACAAATTAACAAAGAAGATGGCGTCACCATTCTATGTAGTTTGCACTTTTTAGACCTCGTTCATCGGTATGCCGATCGGGTAATTGCTTTGAACAACGGCAATTTGGTCTTTGAGGGATTGCCTCAGGAGATTGACGACCAGAAATTCAAAGAAATCTATGGACGCGAAGCGGAGAGAATTGGCTGATGGAAAAGAAAAGCAAAGCCTCGCTCTGGAAGTCGCTCCGTTTAGGTTTTGCCATTGTGGCCGTTTTGGTGGTTTATGCCTATGGTTTTCAAGTGACAAAAGTTGATTTATCCGAATTTCGCAAGGAGAGCCGCCAGGACAGCCGTATCCGCGTGATGCGCGCCCTCGCCCGGCCGGAACTCTTCGAATATGATCAGGAAGAATTTACGGTTCTCGCCCCCATTTACGTTCCCTGCCCGAAACAGCCTGCGCAAATCCCCCCACCAGACCCTTCGCAACCCTATCTCGTCATTCCCGCCCATTGCGGCAAACCGAACGAGAGTATCCAGGTTGAGGGCTTTAACTTTCCGCCCAACATTAAAGGACCGATCTTCTTTGTGCCCTCATCCGACCCAAATGCTACCCTTGCCCTACAGCGTGGCAATATTGAAACCGATAGCCAGGGCAAGTTCATCACAACCATCCGTCTGCCAAATCGCCCCAGTGATGAGGTGCAATATCTTAAAGTAATTGCGCGGCGCAATGTTGGCTGGCCGCGCTTCAGCCAGACCGCCAAAGATACCTGGGATAAGATCATCGAAACCATCTTTCTGGCATTGCTGGCAACCACCATTGGCACAATCTTTTCCGTGCCACTAAGTTTCTTTGCAGCCCGCAACCTGATGAAGGACGTAAAGAGCCCGCTTACCAGCATCAGTCTGGCAGCGTTGGGTTGGCTGTTGGGCATTGGGTTGGGCTTGGGTGTTGCCCGTTTGATTCAAACTTTTCTCGCCCAATGGCGGGGTCAAAGCCTGATCTCTTCACTGCTGTTCGGAGGGTTTGCCTTGCTGGGAACGCTGCTCCTGCGATGGGCGGTGTTCGACCCGCGTCGCGAACAGGATGACCGCCGCATGAAACTCCTGCGTTCGCTGGCTCAGGTGAGCGGGCTGATCGCCCTGGTGCTGGCTTTCTTTGCCTTGAGCCAGGCGGGGGTCACGGTGGGCTTTTCCCTGGCAAGTCACCTGGGAAGCTTTGCCTTTTTGGGCAACTTTGTCGCCCAACTCTCCGATGTGATGACCGTTTTATTAACGCCGGCAGTCGCCCTTGCCGGCGGTGCGTGGGCCGGCAGTCTCGGCGGACAGATTGGGACAAAGTGGAACGACTCCCTGCCCGCTCCAGCGATCAGATTGCTCAATGGTTTGCTGAGCGCCCTGGCTGCCGCAACCCTCTCTGTCATGTTAGGTTGGGGAATTGGCTGGCTGTATGAAATCAAGAATCTGGCATACACCCTAGTTTATCCAGCCGGGGTCGGCGCCCTGTTGGGTATCCTCCTTGCTATCTTCAGCCAACCCAAACAACCTTTACCCATCGGCCTGGTGATCTATACCATCACCCGCACGATTCTCAACGCGGTGCGCTCCATTGAGGCCTTGATTATGGCCATTGTGGCTGTGATTTGGGTGGGCATCGGACCTTTTGCCGGCGTTCTGGCGTTGGGCTTACATACCATTGCTTCGCTAGCCAAGTTGTACTCGGAGCAGGTAGAGTCTATTTTACCAGGACCGATTGAAGCCATCACGGCCACCGGCGCCACTCGCCTGCAAACGATCGTTTACGCGGTGCTTCCACAGATTATCCCTCCCTACATCTCCTTCACCATGTACCGTTGGGATATTAATGTGCGCATGTCCACCATCATCGGCTTTGCCGGAGGGGGTGGGATTGGTTTCCTGCTCATTCAAAATATCAACCTGCTCAACTACCGGGCAGCCAGCACCCAGATGCTCGCCATTGCCGTGGTGGTCGCCGCCATGGATTATCTGAGCTCGGCAATGCGGGAGCGATTTGTCTGAAAGAAAGGCTATTCCTATGGATATCTGGAAGTTTCAACGTCTGGTCTTGCAGCGATTGGTCATCTGGGTTGGCATTTCCATTGTTCTTGGTCTGGCTTTTCTACTTTTCCGCAATGAATACTGGAACGGAATGGCGATCCAGTTCATTGCCTGGGCGGTTGTCAATCTAGCCATTGCCCTTTTTGGAAAACGCAGCCTCGATCGCCGCTATGCCAGCCTGAACAAAGCCGAGCGACAGGCGCAGGCAGAAACCGAACGCGCCAAACTGGTGCGTACGTTATGGGTCAACACCATCCTGGACGCGTTTTATATCATCGGCGGTCGCCTGGCGATGATTTTCCTGGGCAGGGATTCCCTGCTGTGGCAGGGAATGGGCTTAGGGATCATTTTACAGGGCAGTTTTTTGTTCTTTTTCGATCTGATTCATGCCCGCCTGGCATCGCACATTTCGGTGAAGTGAAATAGCTTGAAAGAGACGATTGTCCACCAACTGCTTGAGCTCAACCGTCAGTTCTACGAGCGCTTTGCCCAGCCTTTCTCGCAAACCCGCTCCTATTTGCAACCAGGAGTCAGAAGATGCCTGCCCCGTCTCTTACAAGCCACCTCGTTGCTCGATTTTGGCTGTGGGAATGGCGAATTGTTTTTTGCCCTGCGCCAGGCTGGTTATCCAGGCCGTTATCTGGGGTTGGATTTCAGCCATGCTCTGCTAGACATTGCCATCCAACGCTGGATAGAGCTATCGCAAGGCAATTCCCAGCAGGCGCCATTCCAGGCTGTTGACATCACTCAACCAGGCTGGCAGGAGTCTCTGCGCAAAGAGACTTTCGCAATGATCACCGCATTTGCCGTTTTGCATCACCTGCCGTCGGCTGAAGTCCGCTTACAGGTGCTCAAAACCCTGAGAACGCTCATGCCACAAACAGAGAAAGGTCTGCTCTTTCTATCAAACTGGCAATTCCTGAACAGCTCTCGTTACCGCCAGCGCATTCAAGCCTGGGAGGAGATTGGGCTGACATCCGACGCAGTCGAGAGCGGTGACTATCTGCTCGATTGGCGCGAGGGAGGCCGCGGATTGCGGTATGTCCACCATTTCAGCGAAGCTGAGCTCACTCAGCTTGCTGCCCAAAGTGGGTTTCAGGTGATTGAATCGTTTTACAGCGATGGAAGAGAGGGGAATTTAGCCATCTACCAGGTTTGGCAGAAATCTTAAACTCCCCTCTCCCCACGGGAGAGGGGCTGGGGGTGAGGGCTGCTCCCCTTGCCCAATAATCAAAAATGCCCCCAACGAGGTTCGAACTCGTGTTTTAGCCTTGAGAGGGCTACGTCCTGGGCCACTAGACGATGGGGGCAAGCGTTGAAAATTTTACCATAAAAATTTGCCGAGAAGGGGGTCATCTCATCCTTGTAAGACAACTGATCTCAAATCCTTTTTCTCAGACTTAAGGATGTCAGCCGAAAAATGGTTGACGGCTTCACCCTCCTTGAAGTATGATAAAGACAACCCATTTTCACCTGGAGCAAAAATGACAAAGAAATCCTCTACGCATAAGACAACCGCGAAAAAGCCTTCTCGCCAAAGTTCATCTTCCCTGCTCACCTGGGTTGTTCTGGGCATTGTGGTGATCTTGGTGATTTATGGCGTCTATCAGCAAATTGCCTATGCCAATCGGCGCGCAGGGTGGATACCGGAAATCAACGTAGAGCAGGCTTATGAAAAATATCAACGGAGCGCCTTCATTCTGGATGTGCGCCAACCCGAAGAGTGGAACGAAAGACACATCCCCAACGCCACCCTCATCCCCCTCGATCAACTGGCTCAGCGGGTAAACGAGCTGCCGCGTGACCGTGAAATCGTGGTTGTCTGTCGTTCGGGCAATCGCAGCCGTGAGGGCACGTTAATTCTATTAGAGAACGGCTTCAAGCAAGTCAGTTCCATGGCTGGCGGGATTACCGATTGGGCGGCAAAAGGGTATCCGCTGGTTCAGGGACCCTAAGCAACGATGAAAAAGCGCTTCGAGGGTTGTCTGCTCGGTTTAGCCTGTGGGGATGCGCTGGGCGCAGCGGTGGAATTCCAGCCGCCGGGCAGTTTCCTCCCTCTGACCGATCTGGTGGGTGGAGGGCCGTTTAACCTTGCCCCAGGTCAGTGGACAGATGACACAGCTATGGCATTGTGCCTGGCCGATAGCCTGGTGCGCTGCAACGGCTTTGATGCGCGTGACCAGATGGAACGCTACTGTCGCTGGCGGGATGAAGGTTTGTGGAGCAGCACAGGGGTTTGCTTCGATATCGGCTATACCACTGCTGCAGCCCTGCGGCGCTTTGAACAAAACGGTGACCCATATGCCGGCTCCACCGATCCCCTGACCTCCGGCAACGGTTCACTGATGCGCCTTGCCCCAATCCCAATGTTTTACGTCGAAGATTTACAAAAAGTTGCCTATTATGCCGGGGAGAGTTCGCGCACCACACATGCTTCCCGCGAAGCCGTCGATGCCTGCCGCCTGTTTGCCGTAATGCTGGCGTTAGCATTGCGCGGCGAACCCAAGCACGTCATTCTCTTTGAAACCCGGAATCGCTATTTTGAAAGCGAGGAGTTAGCCCCTGCCATTGCCGAGATTGCCGAGGGTTGTTATCTGCGCAAGAAAGAATCGGATATCGTTGCCAGTGGCTATGTGGTCAATACTTTACAAGCTGCCTTGTGGTGCTTCTGGCAGGCTGAGAACTTTCGTCAGGCAGTGTTGCTGGCGGCAAATTTGGGCTACGATTCGGATACCACGGCGGCAGTTTGTGGACAGATCGCCGGGGCGTTTTATGGGGTGGAGAAAATCCCGCGCAGTTGGTTGAGCGCTCTGGCGCGGGCAAGCGAGATTCGGCATTTAGCCGATCAGCTTTACGAGTTGCGCTGGCGGCCCTCTCCGCAGCAATGATCTTTTGTCATCAGCCTTTGTGACATTTGTCACTTAGCGAATAGAGGGGAGTTGCGCTATCATCTAAACGACACTTATTCGGATAAGCGCATAACTTGATAGGTTAGGATGTATGAGCGCCTTAAGCCCTTCCCTCTCTCAAGAAGTTAATCAACTGCACGCTGACATCTGTTCAGCCCTCGCCGACCCGACACGCATTCTGTTGCTCTACACGCTCTTTGAAAGCCCGCGCACGGTAAACGAGTTGACAGTTGAGTTTGGCGTTCCGCAATCAACCATCTCACGCCATCTCAAGACGCTGCGCGAGCGCGGTCTGGTGATCGCCACCCGCAAGGGGCAAACGGTGGAGTATTCTCTGGCAGATGAACGCCTCATCCAAGCTTTGGATTTGCTGCGCGAAGTTTTGCGGGATGGCGTTTTGCGCCGTGCCGTCGTGATGCAGGAAGTTGAGCTGAACCAAGAAAGCGAATAAAGGAGACCCGATGAGAAACTTTCGCTACATCTGGCTGATTGGACTCATTGTGACGCTGGCGGTGATCCTCATCCCGCTGGCGATCTTCTGGCCCAGGGCAGAAGCCTCTGTGGATAACCCCCGCGCCTTTTTGCCCAAGCATAAACCCCACACCCCCCATGCCAACATTATTCAAGGGCCCTTCAACACCCCCCAGGAAGTCACCCGTACCTGTCTGAAATGTCACCCCGAAGCCGCTCAAGAAGTGATGCAAACGGTCCACTGGACCTGGGAGAGCAAGCCGGTGCCAATCCCGGGCCATGACAACGTTGTCATGGGTATTGGAAAGAAAAACCTGATCAACAACTTTTGTCTCGGCATTCAGGGCAACTGGAACAAATGCAACACCTGTCATGCTGGCTATGGCTGGTCGGACAACACCTTTGATTTCAACAACCCCGAGAATGTGGACTGCCTCGCCTGCCATGCCGATATGACGACCTATGCCAAAGCCGATTACGGTTTGCCGGCCGAGGGAGTCGATCTAGTCGCTGCAGCCAAAAGCGTGCGTAACCCGACCCGCGAGAACTGTGGCGCCTGTCACTTTGACGGCGGCGGCGGCAATGGCGTTAAACACGGCGACCTGGATGAGAGCCTCTATTTCCCCTCCGAGAATCTGGACGTCCACATGGGCCGCGAAGACCTGCAATGCACCGATTGTCACCGCACCGAAAAACACCAGATTAAAGGGCGCATGATTTCGGTCAGTGTGGAGGGCAGCAATCAGGTCTATTGCACCGATTGTCACAGCGAACGCCTGCATGCTGATGAGCGTATCAACGCCCACGTCAAAACGGTAGCTTGCCAGACTTGCCATGTCCCTTCCTTTGCCTTGAAAGACCCCACCAAGACTTTTTGGGATTGGTCAACCGCCGGACAGGATCAACCCGAAGATCACTACACCTATTTGAAGATCAAAGGCACCTTTATCTACGAAAAGAACGTGCTCCCAACCTACCTCTGGTTCAACGAGAGCGTTTCATATCGTTATCTCCTGGGAGATAAAATCGATCCGACCAAACCGACCCTGTTGAATCCCCCGGCTGGCGATATCAACGATCCCACTGCCAAGATTTTCCCCTTCAAGATTCATGTCGCCCGCCAACCCTACGACAAAGTCTATAACTATCTGTTGCAACCTTTGACGGCCGGCGAAGGCGGCTTTTGGACCACTTTTGACTGGGCAGATGCCTTGCGCAAAGGCGCACAATTTACCGGTTTACCCTTTAGCGGTGAGTATGACTTTGCTGAAACCTGGATGTACTGGCCGATCACCCACATGGTGCAAACCAGCCCCAACGCCCTGCAATGCAACGATTGCCATAGCGTGAACGGGCGTTTGGACTGGCAAGCCCTCGGCTACCCCGGCGACCCCATGCAATGGGGAGGTCGTTTCAGCAATCGGTGATCGCTGCGCCCGTTCTGGGAGAGCAAGCGACAGGGTTGCTTTCTCAGAACGGGTCTCAAACCGCTTCTCAAGGAAAAGAACAGCAATGATGAAACCGACTCTTCCGTTCAACCCCAAACTGCTCATACCCCTGGCAATCCTGGCTGTGTTTGGCGGACTGATCGTCCAACAAGGTTTTGCTCATCTGCCGCCGCTTTCCGAAGCGCAAGCCTCTCCCATCCATCCCACCTTTGCTTTTCTGGATGCCGAGGGGAAGAATGTTTTAGAGAGCGGCGCTCCGATTTCCACCATGCAGACCTGTGGACAATGCCATAATACGACTTTCATTGCCAGCCACAGCTTCCATACCGATTTAGGCTTAAGCGACGTGACTCTACCAGGCAAGGCGCCCAGCGGTCGTCCCTGGGATACCAGCAATGGCCCCTTCGGCAAATGGAATCCCTTGCTCTATCGTTACCTTTCCCCACCGGCTGACCAGAACCTGGATCTTGGCGTGGCAGAGTGGGTGCGCACGATTGGTCTGCGCCACGTTGGCGGCGGCCCAGCCCAGCAATCTCGCCAGGGTCTGCCCCTCATCGAAATCCCTGCGGATAGCCCGGATGCACGGGTACTCGCCCCCAATGGGACGGTGCAAAGCTGGGATTGGAAGAAATCTGGCGTTGCAGAGATGAATTGCTTCCTTTGCCATACCCCAAACCCCAACCAGAAGGCGCGCCGGCAAGCTTTGCTCGATGGGCGCTTCCAGTGGGCAAACACGGCCACGCTGTTGGATAGCGGTGTGGTAATGTCAAGTGGCGAGGCTCTGGTTTATAACCCAGACGCCTTCGACCCAAGCGGTCAACTCAAAAAAGAATACGTCTTCATTCAGGATCCCACCAACGAAAATTGCGCCCAGTGTCATGGGGTGGCTCATTCCGGCACCGACCCACTGGTGTTGAGTGGTTGCTCCTTAGAGAACTGGCAAACCGCAACTACCGGACAGGTATTTGCTGGCCAGCGTATCTCCCGTTCGGGCATGAATATTGCCAATAAGCAAACCCTAAACCGTCCCTTCGATATTCACGCTGAACGGGGTTTGAAGTGCACTTCGTGTCACTACTCGATCAACAACCCGACTTACGCTCAGCCGGCCTCGCAGGAGCAGCTTTCTCACCTGCAGTTTGACCCGCGTCGTCTGGAAATCGGCGAATACCTGCAAAAGCCCGATCACAACTTCGCCCGCGGGCAGAGCGCCCAAAACCTGCTTGCGCCAGAACTGCGGGGAACGATGCGGCGCTGTGAGTCTTGCCACAACGCCGAAAAAACTCATACCTGGCTACCTTATGCCCGTCAGCACTTTGCCGAGGTTTCTTGTGAGACATGCCATATTCCCAACCTGTATGCGCCGGCCGTCTCGGCGGTAGATTGGACAGTGCTGACCCCCCAAGGCGAAGGCGCAGCGACCTGCCGCGGCGCAGAAGGGAACACGGGAACGCTGAACGATCTGGTGACTGGCTTCCAACCCGTCCTGCTCTCCCGCCTGGATGAGAACGGCAAACGCCCTCTGGCACCCTATAACCTGATCGTAGCCTGGTTTTGGGTGTACGACTCACCCGATGGCGAACGGCCAGTGCGTTTGCAGGATTTGCAGGCCGTCTGGCTGGAAGGCGACACCTATCATCCTGAAGTGCTGAGACTGTTCGATAGCAACAAAGATGGCAAGCTTGATTCCAGCGAACTGCGTTTAGATACACCCAAAAAGCAAGCGCTGATTGCCTCCCGCCTGAGCGCCCTGGGCTTGCAAAACCCGCGCATTCAAGGTGAGATTCAACCCTATTCAATCAACCACAATGTGGCGCGCGGTGAGTGGGCCATAGGTGACTGCCGGGTCTGCCACAGCGATACCTCTTACCTTGCTCAACCGATGAAATTAGCCGACTATGTGCCGGCGGAGGTGATGCCGAGCTTTGTCAAGGACGCCAATGTCTCCGCCGAAGGGGAACTCGTTCTGCGCGGCGGGGCATTGTACTACCAGCCCGTGGTTGCCAGACAGGGTCGCTATGTTTTCGGCCACAATCGGGTTGCCTGGGTCGATTGGGTAGGCGGCTTGTTCTTCCTGGGCGTGCTGGCTGGCGTTGCCGGTCACGGCACAGTGCGCTTTCTGACCGCTACCAAACGGGCACGTCACAACATCCCGCTCAAACGCGTGTATATCTACGCCGTTTATGAGCGCTTCTGGCATTGGTTGCAGACCTTCACCATCGTGATCTTGCTCTTCACCGGGTTGATCATCCACCGCCCCGATGTGTTTGGCATGTTCAGTTTCAGCGGGGTGGTCATCGTTCATAATGTGATGGCTGCCATCCTTGCCATCAATGCTTTCCTGTCCTTCTTTTACCATCTGGTAAGCGGGGAAATCCGTCAATTCATTCCCCGTCCGTATGGTTTCTTCGATCAGGCTATCGTGCAAGCCAAATATTATCTGCAAGGCATCTTCAAAGGTGACCCGCATCCCTTTGAAAAACGGCCTGACCGCAAGCTGAATCCCTTGCAGCAAGTCACCTATTTTGCCATCTTGAATGTGCTGCTGCCCTTGCAAGGCCTGACAGGCATCCTGATGTGGGGCGTGCAACAGTGGCCACAAATTGCCGAGCGGCTGGGCGGTTTGCCATTCCTGGCGCCTTTTCACAGTCTGATCGCCTGGCTGTTTGGCGCCTTTATCGTCGGTCATGTTTATCTGACCACCACCGGCCATGAGCCGTTGGCAAGTATCAAAGCGATGATGATGGGCTGGGAAGATGTCGAAGATCTCTCTGCCCTGGAAGTTGAGGAGGTTGTTACAGATGAGCGCAGTGACTCAGACCAAATCCAAACCCAGACGGTTTAGCTGGCGCGCCTTTTTTCTCGAGCGACCGACCAAACCGTATGTGCACCCCTATCTGGGCGGCACGCTTTTGGGCATTGTTCTGTTCTTAGCCTTTTTCATCACTGGCAACGGGCTTGGTTCCTCTGGAGGAGTCAATCGCATTGTCGTGTTCCTTGAGGATCTGATTGCCCCCGAACATGTCGATCGCACGGCCTATCTGCTCAAGATGGCCGGCGGTGGAGTCAACCCGCTCGATGATTGGATCGTCTTCGTCACCGTTGGGGCAATTATCGGCGGCTTTCTTTCTGGTTGGTGGCACGGTCGCCTGAAAATTGAGACCAACAAAGGTCCACGCATCACCGTGCGCCAACGCTGGGCGTTGGCTTTCGTCGGCGGGGCAATTATGGGGTACGGGGCGCGCCTGGCACGAGGCTGTACCTCAGGGCAAGCCCTCTCCGGTGGGGCCACCCTTTCGGCCGGCAGTTGGGCGCTGATGTTTGCCATCTTTGGCGGCGCGTATGCCCTGGCTTACTTCCTGCGTAAAGTTTGGAATTGAGGAGGTACATCATGGCTCCGTTTCCGCTCCCTCTTGAAGGTTTGCTTGGTAAATTCGGCATGTATGCCATTTACCTGCTGATCGGGCTTGCCTTTGGAGCCGTTCTGGAAATGTCCGGCTTTGCCATTTCCACCCGGCTGGCGGCCCAATTCTATTTCAAAGACCTGACCGTCCTCAAAGTTATGTTCACCGCCATTGTGGTCGGCATGGTGCTGATCTTTGGCGCTTCGGCGCTGGGTTGGCTGGATTACAACCTGATTTGGGTCAACCCCACTTACCTCTGGCCGGGCATTTTGGGCGGTTTCATTATGGGGATTGGCTTTATTATCGGGGGTTTCTGTCCGGGCACTTCGCTGGTCTCGATGGCAACCCTGAAGATCGATGGGCTGTTCTTCGCCCTCGGCAGCGCCTTTGGCATCTTCCTGTTCGGTGAGACGGTGGGGCTGTATGAAGATTTCTTCAACAGCAGCTATTACGGTCGGCTGACCCTGATGGATGTCTTCCATCTGCCGGCCGGCGTGGTGGTCGTGCTGGTAGTACTGATGGCGTTGTTCATGTTCTGGGGCGGCGAGCAGTTGGAACGCATTTTTGGCAAGCGCGATCTCTCGCGAGAGCCCCGCCTGCGCGTTGCTGGCGCGGCGGCGCTCTTTTTAGCTGCGCTGGCGGTGATGCTGATCGGTGAACCCACCCCGGCTGAAAAATGGGCGCGCATTTCACCCGAGAAAGAAGCCCTGCTGGTCAACCGCGAAGTGCAAATTCATCCCGGAGAACTGCTGGACTCGCTTGCCAACGACCAACTGCGGGTCGTGATGCTGGACGTGCGGCCACAAGCCGATTACAACCTCTTCCATCTGCGCGGCGCGCGCAATGTGCCCCTCGAACAGGTGCGCTCGCTCATTCCCTCTTTACTTTTGGAGCGCACCGATAATCAAGTGATTGTCGTGATGAGCAACGATGAAGCAGCAGCAACCGAAGCGTGGAAAATTCTGGTGACAGAAAGCGTACCCAATGTCTATATCCTGGAGGGCGGAATCAACCACTGGTTAGAGCTATTTGCTGCCGAAGACCCCGAAATCCTTCCCACACCGACTCCTGCGCTAGGGTTAGATTATATCCGCTATCAATTCCCAGCCGCCTTGGGCGATCGCTATTCAGCCTCCGATCCCTTCGCCCACCACTATGAGTTTGAGTACACACCGAAGATTAAACTCCAGCTCAAGCGTGGTCCCAGCGGCGGCGGTTGTGGATAAAAAGTCCCTCATCCCTAACCCTTCTCCCTAAGGGAGAAGGGAATCAATCTCCCCTCTCCCGCCCTGGGAGAGGGGCTGGGGGTGAGGGATTCTCCCCCCTTTATTCTTTCTCGTAGGGCTTTCCGCCTGCCGCCGGTGGTTGACCGCGCCCGATCACCCCAGCCAGGACAATGATAGTCACCAGATAAGGCGCCATTTCCAGGAACTTGTTGTGAATGGGCACGCGTAGGATGGTTAGCTTGCCGGCTAGCGAATCCGAAAAACCAAACAACAGCCCCGCTCCAAAGGCGCCAAACGGATTCCAGTTCCCAAAGATCATTGCAGCCAGGGCGATAAAGCCCCGCCCGGCGGTCAGCACCTCATCGAAACGCCCCACCGAGCCTAAGGTGAAATAGGTGCCGGCAAAGCCGGCCATCAATCCGCCCAACAGAACCGCCATATAGCGCGTGCGGTTGACCGGGATACCCAGGGTGTCAGCAGCTTTGGGATGCTCGCCCACCGAGCGTAAGCGCAACCCCCAACGGGTGTAGAAAAGCGCCACGGTTAGGATGATTAACAGCACATACATTGTATAGACATACAGATTATGGCTGAAAAAGATGGGCCCAATAAAGGGAATTTGTGACAAGCCCGGCAGATCCCAGTTGGGAAAACGGCCGGGGTTGTTAAGCTCCTGATATTTCTGTAAAAACTTTGCCGAGAGGAAGGAAGTCAAGCCGGTGGAAAAGATGTTGATGACCGTGCCGGCGATTATTTGGTCCACTTTGTACTTGATGGCTAAGACAGCTAAAACACCACCCAGTAACATCCCGCTTAACATGCCGCTTACCAATCCGATCCAGATGTTTTGGGTCACGCTACCAAACAAGGTTGCCGTGAAAGCGGCCGTGAGCATCATCCCCTCGATAGCAATATTAAAGACCCCCGAACGCTCACAGAGGATGCCCGAAAATGCCCCCAGGGTCAATGGCACAGAGCGAATGACCATCACCCGCAACAGGCCGGCTAAATTCAAAGAAACCCCGGCTGTCCCCCAAGCCAGGAAGGCGAAAATGAAAAAGCCGCTCACAAGACCAAGGATAAGGTTGGTGCGCTGCTTGAAGCCACGCGCCAGTTGATATACACCCAGGAAAGCGGTGAGAAAGATCAAAACCTGCAGCGCAAAAGAAGTCTCGAAGACCCAATCTGGTGCGGCAACTTTTGAACCGCCGGGGGTCATGCCAAAAGTGGTCACCACGCCTGGTTCGGTATTGCGCAGGAAAAAGAACCACATCGCCACCGCAGCAATTAGGAAAAGCACTCCCATCACCCGTTCGCGGGCAGGGGAGATATACTGGGCTGAGTTGCGTCCGATCGTTTGTGCAGTCATGCCGATTCTCCTTCTGAGCGGATTGCCACTTCGACTTCTTTGGGCAGTTTCAAACGATAAAGGGTGCGGATAATCGCCGGGGCAGCAATGAAGGCGAGGATCATGGCTTGGATAATCGAAATGATGTCAATCGGAATGCCGGCGGTCAATTGCATTTGGATAGCGCCATTGCGCAGGAAACCAAAGAGCAAAGCAGCTAAAACAACCCCCAGAGGATGGCTGTTGCCCAGCAAAGCCAGGGCAATGCTATCGAAACCGTATCCCGAGGAGAACGCTACTCCCAGGTTGCGGTTGACTCCCAAAACTTCGTTGGCGCCGGCGAAGCCAGCCAGCATGCCCGACAGGGACATGGTGATCACCATACTGCGCACAATGTTCATGCCAGCATAGTGCGCAGCGCTGGGGTTTGCGCCAACCGTGCGCAGTTCAAACCCCCAAGTGGTCTTGAACAACAACAGGTAAATCAGATAGGCAATCCCCAAAGCGATGAAAAACCCCAAATGGAAGCGATTAGGATCCGGGAAAAAGCGCGGAATCCAGGCCGTGGTTTCGATCGGGGCGCTGATGGGAGTGGTCTTGTTGGGATCGCGTAAATAGCCGGTCAAGAGATATTCGCTCAAGCGGAAGGCAATGTAGTTCATCATGATGGTGATGATCACCTCATGGGCGCCGGTTTTCGCCTTCAACCAGCCTGGCACAAAGCCCCATAAGGCACCCCCCAAGCCACCGATCAGGAAGGCTAAAGGAGCATGGATGATGGCCGGCAGTCCCTTGATAAACACGCCAGCCCAAACAGCTGCCAATGCACCAACAAAGATCTGCCCTTCAGCGCCGATGTTGAATAATCCCACCCGAAAGCCAAAAGCAACGGCCAGCCCGGCAAAAATATAGGGCGTAGCCTGCACCAGACTTTCAAAGAAGGGGCTGAGGGCGCGGTTGATTTGCAGCCAGTCCCCTGTGGCAAAGGCGGCTGAAATCTTAGCCGGGTCGCCAAACGCGCCAAGGAACAAGGCGCGATAGGTGTTCCAGGCCGCCTGCGCGCCGACTTTGATTCCTTCTCCCAGCGAGACGCGGAAGGCCGCATACATTTGCTCGGACGTCAGCGCAGCAATAATGCCACCCAGGAATAAACCGGTGAATATTGCCAGGAACGTCACCGTCAAAGGGCTACGGCGGACTTCCTCCAAGAAAACGTTCAGTCTTTTGGGATTCTGTTCTTGTCTCTTTTTCGAATCGTCCATGATCTTTTCCTAGCGGGAGTTTAGCTACACTTTCGCCATTTCGGGTTGCAGGCCGGCCATGTAGAGGCCGATCTGTTCTTTGGTGACCTCGGCAGCGTTGACAGTTGCCACAATGCGGCCGCGATACATGACCGCGATCCGATCAGAAAGTTGCAGGATCTCGTCTAGCTCGGTGGAAACCAGTAAGACCGCGCAGCCTTCATCGCGCTTTTCGATCAGACGGTTGTGGATGTACTCGATCGAACCGACATCCAAGCCACGCGTCGGTTGAGCGGCGATGAGCAGTTTGATCGGCCGGGAGAATTCGCGGGCGACAATCACTTTCTGCTGATTGCCACCACTCAACGAGCTGAGGGTGGTGAAGATGCTAGGCGTGCGGATATCGAACTTTTCCACCAGTTCTTCGGCATTGGCAATAATTTGCGGTTGTTGCAGGACAATACCCTGCGCAAAGGGTGGCTTGTAAAAAGTGTTCAGGATGAAGTTGTCCTTGACCGGGTAAGTGAGAACCAGACCATCTTTTTGACGGTCTTCGGGAATATGGGCTGCGCCGGTTTCAAAGAACTCTTTGGGGCTGGCGTGGGTCATCTCTTTGCCCAGGATGCGGATCTCGCCTTCGATCGGATGTTGCATGCCCGTCAGGGCGCGCACCAGTTCGGTCTGACCGTTGCCTTGCACGCCAGCAATCCCCAACACTTCTCCGGCGCGCACTTCGAATGAAACGCCATTGACGGCGATCAACTTGCGTGCATCCAGCACCTTGAGATTGCGTACCTCGAGCACTACCTGCTGGGGAGCAGCCGGTTTTTTCTCGATGGTCAGATCGATTTGGCGGCCGACCATCATGGCCGCCAGTTTATTTTGGTCGGCCTCCTGAGGGGTGGTTGTCCCGACCACTTTCCCGTTGCGGATGACGGTGATGCGGTCGGAAAACTCCATGACTTCGCGCAGTTTATGAGTGATGAAGATGATCGATTTGCCGCTGGCAACCAGTGATTTCATGATCTTGAATAATTCATCCACCTCTTGAGGCGTCAAAACGGCAGTTGGTTCATCGAGAATGAGAATATTGGCTTCGCGAAAGAGCAATTTGATGATTTCCACCCGCTGTTGTAGTCCCACGGGCAGGTCCTTGATGTAAGCGAAGGGGTCAACTTGCAGATTGTACTGTTGGGAGATTTCGAGGATACGGTTAGCGGCTTTGCGTCGGTCGAGAAAGCCGCCACCGCGCACGTATTCATCACCCAACATCACATTATCCACCACGGTAAACACCGGCACAAGCATGAAATGCTGGTGCACCATGCCAATGCCGCACGCAATGGCATCGCGCGGGGAGTGGATTTCGACCCGATTGCCGTTGACGCGAATCTCACCCTCATCTGGTTTATATAATCCGTAAAGAATGTTCATCAGAGTTGTTTTTCCGGCTCCGTTTTCCCCCAGCAGGGCATGAATTTCACCTTCGCGCAAATCCAGATCGATGTGGTCGTTGGCAAGCACCCCCGGAAACCGTTTGGTTATCCCATGTAGCTCTAGAATAACGCCCATGCACACCTCTTGGCAGCAAAATGGATAAATCCATTTTATCACAGGTTGACTCCCCTTAAAAATGCCTTTTTTTCACCACTGGGTTCACTGAGAGCACAGAGAAAAATCCTATCCGTACTCTCCGTAGGCTCTGGGGTAAAAGAGAGAATAGAAATTCTTCTAGGTGAAGGACTTTGCCGGCGAGCTAATCAGGTTCGACATTTTCCTCTTTTTGGTATTCTTCTATGGTATCATGTCCTGTCGGACAGGTTTCAGGTTGCAAGGGATTAGGGATAGATCGGATGCCCTGATAAGCAGTTTTCAAAGAAGCAGGTCACCTATCTGGCAAATCCTGTATCTTAACTTAGAGGAGCTGAGCCGCTTGAAATTCCAAAAGATTTGCGTTTTAGGATTGGGATATATTGGTTTGCCGACCGCCAGCACGTTTGCAACCCATGGGATGCAGGTGATCGGTGTGGATGTCAACCCTGAGGTAGTCAACACCCTGCGCAATGGCGGTTTGCACATCCAGGAACCAGGTTTGCGAACCCTGGTTCAGGCTGCCTTGCGCTCTGGCAATCTGACCATTCAGAATCAACCGGCTGAAGCGGATGCCTTTATCATTGCCGTGCCCACCCCCTTCCGCGAGCAGAAACTTGCCGACCTGCGCGCTGTCGAAGCTGCCGCCCAGGCGATTGCACCTCACTTGCAAAAGGGCAATCTGGTGGTTTTGGAATCCACTTCTCCGCCTTTGACCACCGTCAAAAAAGTTGCTCCTCTGCTGGAACAATGCGGCTTAAGGAGCGGGGAGGATTTTTATCTCGCTTACGTACCGGAACGCGTTTTGCCGGGCTCAATCCTGCGCGAACTGATCGAGAACGATCGGGTTATCGGTGGCGTCAACCGCCACTCCGCAGAAGCGGCGCGTGACCTGTACAGCCTCTTTGTGCGCGGTGAAATCCTGTTGACCGATGCCACCACCGCTGAGATGGTCAAGCTGATGGAGAACACCTATCGGGATGTCAACATTGCCATTGCCAATGAGTTTGCCCGTCTGGCAGAGCGGTTTGGGATCAATGTGTGGGAAGCCATCGAGCTGGCAAATCGCCATCCAAGGGTGAACATCTTACGCCCTGGACCTGGCGTAGGAGGGCATTGTATCAGTGTGGATCCATGGTTCCTGGTCGAAGCCGCGCCCGACCTTGCCCACCTGATTCGGACGGCGCGAGAGGTCAACGATGGTCAACCGCGCCACGTGGTTGAGTCTGCCCGGTTGGCTTTTGGCGAACTGAATGGCTACCGCGTCGCCGCTTTGGGATTAGCGTATAAAGCCGATGTGGATGACCTGCGCGAATCGCCGGCGATTGAAATTTGCCAGCTTTTCCAACAAACTGGCGCCGAGGTGCTTGCCTTTGAACCCTATCGCCAGGAGATTCAGGTGAATGGCATTCCCTTAGGGCGCGATCTCGCCCAAGTTTTGCAGGGAGCCGATTTACTGGTTATTCTGGTTGCCCATCGCCAGTTTCGCAACCTGTCTGCAGCGATAGCTGCTCAACTCATGCGCCGCCGGCTTGCCCTGGACGCCGTTAACCTGCTCAACCGCACGGTTTGGGAGAAGGAAGGGTTCCAGGTGCATAAATTAGGAGAGGGGATTAGATGACACTGCGCGTCCTTTCGATTTTTGGCACCCGTCCCGAAGCAGTCAAGATGGCGCCGGTAGTACGCGAGTTAGCCTGCCACCCTGAGGTGGAATCACGGGTGTGTGTCACCGCCCAACATCGTCAGATGCTCGACCAGATTCTCAACCTGTTTGATATCCAACCCGATGTAGACCTGAATCTCATGCGTCCAAACCAATCCCTGGCAGAACTGACAGCCGCCATCTTCATCCATCTTGATCCCGTCCTCAGCCAACTGAAACCCCACTGGATTCTGGTACAGGGCGATACGACCACGGTGATGGCAGCCGCCTTGTTGGGCTATTATCATCGCATTAAGATCGGACATGTGGAAGCCGGTTTGCGAAGTGGAGATAAATGGCAGCCCTTCCCGGAAGAGATCAATCGTTCGGTTGTAGGAGTCCTGGCAGACCTGCACTTTGCCCCCACTGAATGGGCGCGGCAGAACTTGCTTAGGGAGAACGTCCCTGCCAATCGCATTCGGGTGACCGGCAACACGGTGATCGATGCGCTTCAGCACGTGGTCAATCTGCCCCTGACGCCCGAAGTGGAGGCTTTCTTCCGCCAGTATCGCCTGCCCCCCTACCAACCGCCTGAGGAAAGGCGTTTGATCCTGGTTACGGCTCACCGCCGTGAGAACTTTGGTGAGCCATTGGAAAACATTTGCCATGCCCTGCGCACTTTGGCGAGCGAGTACGGTGAGAGTGTGCGCATCGTCTATCCGGTACATCTCAATCCAAATGTCCAGGAACCGGTTTATCGCTTGTTGGGCAAGGTTACGAACATTACTTTGCTCCCACCAATGGATTATCTGCCGTTTGTCCATCTGATGAAGAACGCCACGCTGATTTTGACCGATTCGGGCGGTCTGCAAGAAGAGGCGCCTGGCTTGGGCAAACCGGTCTTAGTCTTGCGCCGCGTCACCGAACGCCCCGAAGGCGTGCAGGCCGGCACGGTGCGCCTGGTGGGAACCGATACCCAAACGATTGTGATGGAAACCCGGCGCTTGCTCGATGATCCGCTTGCCTATCAAGCCATGGCGCAGGCAGTCAATCCGTATGGCGACGGAAAAGCCGCTCAGCGCATCGTCCAGGCGATACTCGAAGAGGAACGGATTAACTGAAATGACAGCCGAGCAAGTGCCGATTCTGGTTACCGGCGTTCATCGTTCTGGGACGACCTGGGTTGGGAAGATGCTCACCGCCAGTGGAGAAGCGGCTTATATCAGCGAGCCGCTGAATGTCTGGCATCGGCCGGGCGTTTTGGCAGCCGACATTCCACACTGGTATTTCTACATTTGCGATGAGAATGAAAGCCAATACCTGCCCGCCTTTCGGCAACTGCTGGATTATCGCTATCATTGGGGAAAAGAGCTTCTCTCTCTGCGCTCCCTTCATGACTTGGGGCGGATGGGGCGCGATGGGAGCACCTTTTTGCTTGGCAAGCTGTTGCATCGCCGCCCGCTGCTGAAAGACCCCTTTGCAGCCTTTTCGATTCGCTGGTTTCTGGAGCGCCTGGGTTGTCGTGTCGTGGTCACTGTCCGTCATCCGGCCGCCTTTGCCAGCAGTCTCAAGCGCTTGAACTGGCCCTTCGACATGCGAGACCTGCTGGCTCAGCCGCTGCTGTTGCGGGATTGGTTAGCCCCCTATGAAGCGCAAATGCTGGCTTGCCTTGCTAACCCGGAAGATATCCTTCGACAGGCTGCGGTATTGTGGTCGATGGTGTATCAGACGGTATGGAAGTTGAAAGAAGAAGGCGCTCCGATACTCCTGACCTGCCACGAAGATTTGTCGCTCGACCCCTTGGGAGAATTTCAGAAAATCTATCAAGCCCTGGGTCTGAAATACACCGCAAAGGCGCAGCAACGCATTGCAGAGTCGAGCAGCGCCGACAACCCAAAAGAACTCAAAACTGAGCGACGTCACGCAGTGCGTTTGGACAGCCGCGCAAATCTGATGAATTGGCGCAAACGACTAAACGAGGCGGAAATCGAACAGATCAAGACGCTCACCTGGGAGGTGGCGGCTTGCTACTATCCTCCAGAAAGCTGGGAGGGCGTTTACCCTTCGCCCCGAAGCCCGTGATGAGGCTTGATTCTTGTTCTGTCAACCGCCCTTTTCGGCAGCATGGAGTTCGCTAAGGCTCTCCTCTGTGCCCGGCGACAGGATCAAGAACAAACAGAATAACCTTCCATAGGCTCTGCTTGGCAGGGAGACCCTCCACAAAGGACTCACGAATACACGAATGCCTCTCTCACTCATTCCTAAGGTGTCATTCGTGGAAGGTTTTCTCAGCCAATTTACTGCGTAGCCAGTGATGGTAGAGATGGTAATGAACAAATAAGGTTGAGAAGGCTATAAAGCTGTCAAGACCACGGATACAAAATGGTAAAATCAATCCAGATGGCAAAAAGCTCTCTCTTACAAACCTTGCAACCGGATGGGAAAGCGGAGCTTCCTCTGGTTTCCATCGTTACACCATCCTTCAATCAAGCCCTGTTCCTGGAAGAAACCATCCTTTCGGTTTTAGGCCAAGATTATCCCAATCTCGAATACCTGATCGTTGATGGGGGTTCAACCGATGGTAGCCTGGAAATCATCCGCCGTTATGCCGATCGCCTTGCTTGGTGGGTTTCCGAACCCGACCGAGGCCAAACCGAGGCGATCAACAAAGGCTTTGCTCACGCTAGGGGGGAAATCTATGCCTGGCTGAATTCCGATGACACGTATCTTCCTCAGGCCGTCTCCGAAGCAGTGCAATACTTGCAAAACCGTCCCGACGTTGGTTTGGTGTATGGAGATGCCAATTTCATCGATGAACAGGGGAGGGTGTTGGGAAAATTTCCCGCCCGCCAGACCGATTACCGGCGTTTGCGCCGCGGCTATGTGCATATCCCCCAACAGGCTGCTTTCTTTCGCGCCGAATTGTGGCGTAAGGTAGGCCCGCTGGATGCCTCGTTCTATTTTGCAATGGATTATGATCTCTGGGTGCGGATTGCCCGCCATGCAAAGATCGTTTATCTACCCCGCCTTTGGGCGCACTTTCGCCTGCATGGTTCGGCAAAGACCATTGCCGCCGACGAACGCTGTTGGCCTGAGATGTTACGGGTTCACTACCGCGATGGCGGCAGCTCCTTTGCCATCATCGTTTGGAAAAGCTGGCTGCGCAGACTGGCAGCTCCCTACCTGCGCTGGAAACGCCGCCGCCTGCTCAACCGCTTGGGGGAGGGAAACCGATTAGATACTTAGACAGTAGAAAATACTTGAAGTAATGATGGCCAGAGCTATGTTGCTGGACGCCATGTAAGTGAGATTGTAATCGTTGCCAGCTTCCATGAATTTCATTCCGTTTATACTTAACCAGGGTTTTTCTCATTTTCAGCTATTTGTATTAAGTCTAATTTCAACATCCAACTCGCTTTATAGCCTCTTGATAACATTCCCTCCAAATCATAATAACATACCAGGTAAATGAACACCATCAAAATGACATGGACAAGTACTATCAACCAAAGGTTTGGTATTAGGAGATAAATGAGGAAGTCAAAAGGTATGAAAGTAACCAACAAGAAAGCAATGAGGGTTAAGTTTTCTATATTTAGGCGATGTCGTGTTTTCATAATGCTTTCCTGATACACATCCCAAATCTCTTTTACATTGCTCTCGCTTGGTTGAATCTTGGATAATGCAAGATTTTGTATGACAACTGCGGTATTTACATAAATAATATGCCAGAAACGAAATTTATGCACTATAAATGCTAATAAGCAACCAAAAAGTCCAATTATCAAATAAAAGAATATTTGTATTGTACATGGGAGTTTATTTATCTTGTCAAAAGAACTAAACAATAATCCAAGTATAACGAAATAAAAGGCGATGATTTGATCGCGCTTATTATCACTTGTTCGCAAATGCTCGTTAGCCTCTTGGTAAATATTCAGTAGAATATCATCCATAATGTCTGCTCTTCCTTATTTTTTTTGTTCAATGATCGAATATAAACACTCATGTAAATTCCCAAAAATAATTTAACGTGAGTTCGGGATAAGGCGAGGGTCTCCAAAAAGTAGTAAACTTATGTCACTGAAAAAAACAAATTTACACCTCAGGAGACCCTCAATGGATAGTTTACTCGAATTATTCTGTGCTGTCGATGATTTTTGCAAAGCATTTCTGCCCCACTGGGAATGCCACCGGCTTGCCAACGGGCTCGTTCCCTGTCCATCGGTGACATCATGACCATCTTGATTGCTTTCCACCAATCCCACTATCGAAACTTCAAAGCCTATTACACCGAGCACGTTTGCAAGCATTGGCAAGCAGAGTTTCCCAACCTAGTCAGCTATACTCGTTTTGTGGAGTACATCCCGTCCGCTTTTGTTCCGCTGGTCATCTACCTGCGCTACTGTTGTCTGGGGAAGTGTACGGGCATCTCGTTCATCGACTCCACCGCTTTAGCGGTCTGTAGCAACCAACGCATTCACGCTCACCAGGTTTTTGCTGCGCTGGCGCAAGGCGGTCAAACTTCGAGCGGCGGGTTTTTTGGCTTCAAATTGCATCTGGTGGTCAATGAGCGGGGTGAAATCTTGGCTTTCTGCCTCACGCCCGGCAATGTGGATGACCGCAAACCGGTTTTGCGGCTGGTCAAGCAGTTGTTTGGCAAGCTCTTTGGCGACAAAGGCTATCTCTCCGAAACGTTGCGGCGCACTTTGTGGGACTGGTTCAATCTGCGCCTGATCACCAAAGTGCGCAAGAACATGAAGAAGCGGCTGATGGAGCTTTCGGATCGCATTTTGCTTGGTCGCCGGGCGATTATCGAAAGCATTATTGACCAGCTCAAGAATATCTCGCAGATTGAGCATTCTCGTCATCGGAGTCTCACAAATTTCTTGGTCAATGTGATTTGCGGGTTGATTGCTTACTGTCGCCATCCTGCAAAACCATCTTTAGGCTTGGATGACGCTTTGCCCTTGTCTGCTTAACCCGAACTCACGTTAAATTTAGCAAACCTTCTTATCCTACGGAGTAGTCCTTTCTTGGGTTACTTTTTATGGCTCATCTGAATTATCGAAAGCTCACTACCTCCAAAGCAGATTAGAGGCGCAATAGGTTCGTTGCATAGCCTGGATAGGGATGTGAAAAGTAATTCCAGGCTAGGCTTGGTTGTCGGCTCAGTTTCGGCGGCAGAAGCCTTTGCGGCTTACACTCTTTAGATTTTTTGAATAACCCGAATGTAAAACTCACATGCCTCCAGCATTTGACTGACAGGACAGTTTTCATTGCACATATGGGCAAGTTTCGGGTCACCCGGTCCAAAGCCAATGGTGGGGATGCCCAAACTAACCGGAGTTACGGCATTGGTGCTGAAGTCCCAGTAGCCAAATTCGATTGGCTCCTTGCCGAAAGTTTCTCGGTAGGCATCCAGACAGACTCGGCTGAGTTCGTGATCTAGATCGATCTTCCATGCCAGATGGAAAGGTCGATATTCAACCTCCATGCCGGTCCAACTTTTGCGCCGAATGGTTTGAATTTCCCAGCTTGCGTTTTTGTCTTGCAGGATGCAAGCCAGTTCCTGGCGGATGTCCTCTTCGGTCTCACCCGGGGCAATGCGGCGGTCTATATAGACTTCACATTCGGATGGAATGGCATTCAGAGAGGCGCTAAGGCTGGAGATGCTGCAGAGCGCCAGGGTGCCCCGTATTTCGCCCTTTTTCATCAGCTCAAGGTTAGTTTGTTCGATCCGCTGAATGATCTCTACCATTTCATAGACAGCATTTACGCCTTTTTCCGGGGCAGAACTGTGGGCTGAGAGACCATAGGTTTTCATCAAGATTTGGGCTTTGCCTTTGTGCCCCAGGGTGATAAGGTTATTCGAGGGTTCGCAAATGATCACATAGTCAGGTTTCAGGTCAAGTTCATTGAATAAATGTCTCAGATTCACCCCATCGCAGTCTTCTTCCATGACGGTGCAAGAAACGTAGATAGTTTTCCCCTGGATGAAGCCCAGGTGGTTGGCAAGCGCCGCAGCATAGATCGAAGCGGCCGCGCCGCATTTCATATCCACCGAACCCCTTCCATAGATACGTCCATCGAAAACCTGGCCGCCAAAGGGTGGAAAATCCCATTGTTCGGCATCGTTTACCTCAACCGTATCGATATGTGCGTCAAAAAGAAGGGCTTTTTCTCCATTGCCGATTTTTCCGATCACGTTGCCCATCGAGTCGATGCGGACTTCATCGTAACCCAGAGCAAGCATTCTCTTTTGAATGAACTTAACAATTTCCTCCTCTTGCCCAGGCAGGCTTTTGATTTGAACCAGGCTTTGCGCCAATTCAAGCAATTCTTTTTGAAGTTGCGGTGAAAGGTATTCAGATGGGGTCAAGTCTTATTTTTCCTTTTTGTAACTGGGAATAGAATGATTGGCAGAATAATATTATTATAGTCGAATCGTTGACCAATCTTCGAAAATATGGCATAATCTGCGCCAATCGGTTACCAATGGCGACGATGGAAACGAGTACACCTCAACGGTGCTGACAGCGAACCCGCAAACGGTGCGAGGCGGGGCAGGCCAAGGGGTGGAAAATCCTTCCGGAGCTGCAACCTGAAAGGGCTTTGCCAATAGGCAAGGCCGAGTAAGGAAGCCGGTTGCGTCCACCGTTATTCCGGACGAGTGGTTGGAAGCACCTTGTAGGGCTTCTAAGACCACTGTCGAGTTGCCTGCCTGGGCAGGAAACAGGGTGGCACCGCGGGAGATTGGCGATTTCCTCTCGTCCCTGATGGGACGAGAGTTTTTTATCAGGCTGGTTATGATTTTCTGATAAGGAGTTGGAGGTCGTATGCCGTTTCGTGAAGTTCCCACCAAGGTTGATTTCCCCGCTCAAGAACGGGAGATTTTAGAATTCTGGAAAACCACGCAAGCTTTCCAGAAAATGCGTGAAATTCATAAGGGAAAACCGCACTGGTCTTTCATCGATGGCCCAATAACCGCTAACAACCCAATGGGTGTTCATCATGGCTGGGGGCGTACCTACAAGGACTTATATCATCGCTTCTGGACGATGCGTGGCCGAGAACTGCGCTATCAGAACGGCTTTGACTGTCAGGGGTTGTGGGTTGAAGTCGAAGTTGAGAAAGAGATGGGCTTCAAGACCAAGAAGGACATCGAAAATTACGGTCTGGAGCAATTTGTGCGCGCATGCAAGGCGCGTGTGTTGAAATACGCGGCTGTACAAACTGAGCAATCGATTCGCCTTGGCTACTGGATGGATTGGAATGATCCCGACCAGTTGCGCTGGCTGGCAGAGCAACTCTTGCAAGACCCCCAGAAGGTTATCACCGTGCAAGGGCCTGAAGGTCCCGTCACCGATACGGTGGAGCAAATTGTCGGTCGCCTGGGAATGCCAGAGCTGGGCGGCAGTTACTTTACCTTCTCCAACGAAAACAACTACATGATCTGGTATTTCCTGAAGAAGTGCTGGGAGAAGGGCTGGCTCTATCGCGGCGCGGATGTCATGCCGTGGTGCCCGCGCTGCGCCACTGGCATCAGCCAGCACGAGATCGTTACCGATGGCTATGCTGAGCTAACTCACCGCTCGGTTACCTTACGCTTCCCGCTGCGTGAAGGACCAGCCCTGGATAGCCCGGTGCGCCGCGATCCCCAAACCGGCTTTGCCGAAGCCTTATTAGTCTGGACCACGACTCCCTGGACCTTGACCAGCAACGTCGCCGCAGCCGTTGGGCCCGAGCTGACCTATGTCAAAGTTCGGCAAGGGGAGCAAATTCTCTATCTCTCCAAAGGCACCCTGGATATGCTGCGGGGAGATTACGAGGTGGTGGGTGAATTAAATGGCGCGGCAATGGAAGGCTGGTACTACTTTGGGCCCTTCGATGACCTGCCAGCAGCTCAAAGCCGCGGTGGCTTTACCACCATGCAAGAACTTATCCAGGACATTCCTCTCACGGCTGCAGAAGCCCATCGCGTGATCCTTTGGGATGAAGTTGGTGAGACGGAGGGTACCGGCATCGTCCACATTGCGCCAGGCTGTGGTGCGGAAGACTTTCAGTTGGGCAAGCAGTACGGTTTACCCATCCTTGCCCCCCTGGACGATGAAGGCTACTTTGTGGAGGGTTTTGCCTGGCTGAGCGGGATGCACGTCTCAAAGGTTGCTACGCCGATCTTTGAGGATTTAAAGCGAAAAGGATTGCTCTATCATGTTGAACCTTACACGCACCGCTACCCGACTTGCTGGCGCTGCAAGGAGGAGCTCATCTTCCGCCTGGTGGACGAGTGGTTCATTAGCATGGGGGAGGTCTATGACAAACCCCGCGAACAACTGACCCCCGAGGAGAAAGCGCGCAGCTTACGCTACCAGATCATGGATATCGTCGATCAAATTCGCTGGATTCCGGAGTTCGGTTACGCTCGCGAGATGGACTGGTTGCGCAACATGCACGATTGGATGATCAGTAAAAAGCGTTACTGGGGGTTGGCGTTGCCAATTTGGGTATGTGAGCAGTGTGGCAAATACGAGGTCATTGGCAGCGAGGTCGAGTTAAAGGAGCGGGCGGTTGCCGGCCTGGATGTTTTTGACAATCACACTCCCCATCGGCCCTTCATTGACGCCGTCAAGTTACGTTGTCCAGATTGTGGCGGTCTAATGAGCCGTATTCCGGATGTGGGCAATCCCTGGTTGGATGCCGGTATTGTTTCCTTTAGCACCTTGCGCTATCGTTCGGACCCGGCTTACTGGCGCAAGTGGTATCCGGCGCATTGGATTAGCGAGTCGTTTCCAGGTCAGTTCCGCAACTGGTTTTACAGCCTGCTGGCGATGGCAACCGTTATCGCCGCCGAGCCGCCCTTCCTGGAGAATTTTGGCTATGGCACCCTGCTGGCTGAAGATGGCCGCCCAATGCATAAGAGTTGGGGTAATGCCATCGAATTCAACGAGGCTGCCGACAAGATGGGTGTGGATGTGATGCGCTGGTTGTATTGCAACCATAAGCCCGAAAACGACCTACTGTTCGGTTATCATCGTGGCGATGAAGCCCGCCGCCGCTTCCTCATTCCCCTTTGGAATGTCTATACCTTCCTTGCCACCTACGCCCGCCTGGATGGCTGGGAGCCGACCTTCGCGTTTGACCAGGCTTACCCTGAGGGAGATACGCCTCAAAGTGAAAACTTGCTCGATCGCTGGATCCTCAGCCGTTTGAACCAGGTTGTGCCGGTGGTGACGCAGGCTTTGGAGAACTCGGATAGTCTGACAGCCACCCTGTCCCTCGAAGCTTTACTGGATGACTTGACCAACTGGTATGTGCGCCGCTCACGGCGCCGCTTCTGGAAATCGGAACAAGATCAGGATAAGCATGTTGCTTATGCCACGCTGTACCATGTGGTGGTTAAGTTGATCCGTCTGCTGGCGCCTTTTATCCCCTTTGTCACCGAAGCCATTTACCAGAATCTGGTGCGCAGTGTGCGTCCCACAGCCTATGAGAGTGTGCACCACACTTCCTGGCCGTTGGCGGATGAGGCGGCTGTGGATGTGGCTCTGGAGGAACAAATGGCGTTAGCCCGCCAGATCGCCAGTCTGGGTTTGAGCGCCCGCAATTCGGCCGGCTTGAAAGTGCGCCAGCCGCTGAGTAAAGTGCTGGTCTATGCTGGCAAAACCAAGACCCTGCTGTCCGAATTGGTCGAAATCGTGAAGGACGAATTGAACGTCAAAGAGTTTGAGTTTGTGGAGAAAGCCGAGCAATTGGTGACCTATCAAATCCTGCCGGACAACAAGTTGCTTGGACCGAAATTCGGGGCGCAATTCCCCAAAGTACGCGCCGCCCTGGCTGAAATGGAAGCCGCAAAAGTCGCCGCCCTGGTGCAGGCTGGTTTGCGCGTTCCATTGCAGGTTGATGGGCAAACGATCGAATTAGAACCGCAAGAAATCCTTGTCCAGACCAAGCCGGCTGAAGGCCTTGCCGTTGCCTTTGACAAGCTGGCTACCGTTGCCATTGACACAAACGTAACCTCTGAATTGCGCGCCGAGGGTCTGGCGCGGGAATTGGTGCGGCGCATTCAGGCAATGCGCAAAGAAGCCGGCTTTAACATCGAAGATCGAATCACGACCTATTATCAAGCGGATGACACTCTAGCAGAGATCTTCCGTACCTGGGGCGACTACATCAAAGCCGAGACCCTGACGGTCAACCTTCTGGCTGAAATCCCGCCGGCGGAAAGCTATCAGGAACGCCATCAGATCGATGGCAAACAGGTGCTCATCGGCGTCAAGCGCTAGAGCGATTGGGGTGGGGAGGCTGGGGGAAAAGAAAGATCCATCCAGTGGGGCAGGACGCACATCGTTGGATTTATCCTGTGTATTCAGCGGCACCGGATAAATCCTATAACGGTACAGATATACTCGGTGTGGTTCAGTTTTGATTCTATAGCTAGAATCCATATCTTGTCAAACAAACTCCTGATTTGATGGTTTTGATGGAGAGGGTAAAGACTCTAGAGGGTATAAAGGATATTCTAAAATATGCCGTTTCCGGTCTAGAAATGCTAAAATAGAATGTGCAGTCAGCCTTTCAGATCTAACATAAATGTATAGTGACATCGTGCTTATATAGTATATAATTATAGATGTCCGTTTTTGCAAATAGGGTTGGTCTGGTTCCTAGTCAGAATAGGAACATGTCTTTTGCGATAGTTTTTTAGGATACAGGGGATGAGACTGGAAGAGTGGGAGAAATATCTGAGTGAATTTATAGAAAAAGTAACACTCTTAGGAGAGATTCCAATCTCTCGAGAACAACACGAGGAGTTGGAAGAGCTAATTTCAGAATTAGTTAAGGATAGAGGCTTAGATCAAGCTACTACTCAACTAAAGCATCGCTATCCCGCGTGTTTCATTACCTATTTGGCATTTAAGGCAGCGTTCAATGATGATCGTGGTTTTTGGGGGAAAGTTGCCCAAGTTATGGGGGTAAACACCAGCAATTTTTATAATGCCGCTCATCACTGGGGTAAGATTTTTCAACAAATCATCGAACAATACCCAAACCTTCGCCGCTTCCAAAATGTTGGGGGTTTGGAGTATGTCACTCCAATTCGCCTGCATGGTGGTATTCCCGCATTTTCGTTGCCCGATTATTTCCGTTTTATCCTGCTGCCTTCTGTAAACAAGGAGACTTACAAAGAACTCCCTGACGAAGAAGCCCTAAAAAGGTTGTTGGAACATTATTCGATTGAATTTTTTGTCGATGACGTAGTGCGATACTTCTTTCAGTATGGTGGTGAAGCAGCAAAGCGATTCTTCAGTAAATGTCGTGAGATAGCGCGCAAAGCTGTGGCAGGGTTACCCATCCCTGCTGCAGAAAGATTAGGACTACGCCCTTATGTTGTGCAGGCTTTTGAGGCCTTCCTGCAAAACCCACCTGAACCATCTCGTCGGCGCTTCATGCCTCGCTTATATTTCGCTCCCGAGCATCAGGCTTTTCGTTTATTACTCCCTATGCAAGTATTAACAGCAGAACAATCCGTAATGAAAATTCTCTGGCGGATTCGCTTATGGCATGATGAGCAAACAGTTGAACAAGAGTTGAGCATACCGGTTCGATTGCGTTACATTGACCAAAAATGGCAATCTGAGGAAAAAGAGCATTTCATCGAATTTCCAGCCAGCCACGTTGAAATCAGTTTGATAGGTTTACAAGATGACGAAAAAGAAGAAAAGGTGTTTTTGCACCGTACCTTGCGCATTTTACCACCTGGAGAGTCGCCTTTATTGGCATTTCAATATGAGGACGACTCGTTTTGTCCAACTGTACCAAAACTTCCTGCCAGAACTTTGTGGCTTTTTTACCCTAGTGGAGTAAACATTGATTTTGAAGGAGAAGCACGGTTAGTTCAGGATTTACCTCCCTTCTCACCGCCAATGAGTCAATGGCAAGCAAAAGCATGGGATCTTCAGAACGTTTCAGTCGTGCGTCTTATTCGAGAAGAAAGCAATTTGTGTCTCCCCTTTGCCGTCAGTCATGATTTTGAGCCTAAGCTAAGAGGACACACTTTGCCCCAATGCCCACCTTATGAAGATAAGCCCCTTTTTATAGGCTCTCCTTTTTTAGAGATTCCTATTCACAATCGCTTTCGTTGGCACGATGAGTTAAGCCAATGGAAAATTGTCCTCCAACCACTATTGGTTTCCGATGTATCAGACCAGCCGAAAATGGCTGTAGAATTATATGAGGCTACATTTGACGAGAATTTAGGTAACGTATCTCTATCATTAGCTCCCTATTTGGGGGAAGCGCCTTTTGGCGAATTTCAAGTTTTACTGAGCCAAGTGAAAAAGACTTATCCACATCTCGAATTTCGAGTTTTGCCAGCTCTTCAGATAGATGGGCTTGAGCCTTATTACCTTCCGCAAGAGCATGGTGCATCCTCGGTCAGCTTTTTTGTTAATATCGGGGATGGTTTTGATCTATTGTCATTGGATGAACACCAAACCAAAGTACAAAAGTGCGGCGATGGATGGCAGGTGACCATTCCCCCAACCGAAGAAAAAGCCCTTTTATTGGTGAAAAACTCGTTTATAATGGATAGTATAAGTATTCCACTATTTATAGAAATTTGCCGTTTGAAATGGGCCTTGAAATTGAATGGTCAAGATATTGAATGGAAAGATCAATTAATTTCTGTATCACTGGCGCAATTATTACAGCATGAGAGTCCTCGCTTGCATCTAAAAACTCCACCGCTTCATTCCAATAGGAGTGCTTTGAAACTTGAGCTAGAGGCACACGGGGTTTCTCAATCTCTCCAATCATATCCTATCGCTATTTATGAGCATAGAAGCGAAGTTCAGATTGGCTTAAAAACATTTTTTGATACACTTCGCTATTACAGTGACATCTCTCTTTTTGATTTCATTTTGGAACTTCAACAAGATGATAATCAGCTGCCCGTCCGATTACCAGTCTTACGACTACGGCGGAGTTTGGATATTCCGTTCTGTATTAGCGAATCACTTGAAGATGGACGGTGGCGCTTACACTGGTATGAAAAACATCCGCTACATTGCCGGCGTGTGCGCGTCTGGAGTGTGTGGCAACCTTGGGCTGATCCAGTAGAAATACGGTTGCCTGATGATGCGCCACCTAGCACTTATATTCCTGCTGATGGTTGCTGGGAAGCAGATATACCGCCAGATGTTAGCTTACCTCCTTCCAATTACCGTGTCCAATTTATTGCCTTGGCTGAAGATGATCTAGAGCCTTTACCTCCCTTTCCGCCCGAAGATGCATTAACTTTGGAAATGATAACTGCCGAGCAGCGACTGAATCAAATTCAAGCGCAATTAAGATCACAACCATCTCGGGAATATTTCCTGCGCTTTGAGAAGGCTTGTATCTACCATACCATGAAGAATTACATGGCAAGAGATACTGAAATCCAATGGCTTTGCGGTAATTGGAGAAGGGCTTCTCCACAACTTTTATATGCCTTACAGAGCTGGCTGAGGGAAAAGGATGAGGCATCTAGGAAGGCAATCTTGTTGAATATGTTTCGATCTGAAACATTAAGTAAAGTATTAAGTATTCGAGATGAAATATTCGTTCAAAAGTATCTTGATTTATCTGCAGAAATCAAAATACTCGATCCTGAGAACGCACTGATGGTCCTAAGTAGGTCAAAACAACCAAAAGCGCTCTGTAATGCCTTAGCTACCTTGATTAAAGCAAACGAGCATAGAGGATGGGAAAGTATGATAAAGCTGCTTGATAAGGGTCAAATCTGCGAACAAGAAGCTGCCAATGTTTTACTGGCTAATCCTCAGTTTTCCCTGCCATACTTAGAAAAGATGGAAACCTCTCCAAAACGCAATCGTATATTGGGCTTCTTCTCTGAAAAACACCCTTGTGAACATCTGGTCGTCCGGCGAGGATATTGGGTGCTCAGCGATGCAGGCTGGGGACAGATCGAGGCTATTGAAGGTTCAACTAACCAGGATTACTATATTGTCGAAAGTGAAAAGCCAAATCTGCATGTTGTTTTACGAGCAGGGTACTTGGCGGAAAAAGCCTTGATCAACTTATCCGAGAACACGATTTTTATGAAAGAAAAAGGTAATTCGCAGATCTGTGAGGACTGTCGGCGCTTCATGTCCAATTTGGGTAAACAGGCATGGGAGAAACACACCCAATCTACCCAGCATAGAAGGACTTATCCAATTAAGTTACCTCATTTGCTAGAGCATCCGATAGTATTTCGCGCCCAGCAACCCTCTGATCCGTTTGCTGCAGAATAAGGAGAAATTATTTATGAGTCAAACTTTACATCCGATTCAAACCACCGAACAGTTGCGTCAGGCCTATATTTCATACTTAAAGACAATCAAACCCTTTCAAGATGTCCGTCTAGGTCAGGAATTTGCGCGAGCGCTGGAAGAGTCTGACTTGCTAATTAAAGGCCCCTATCTGGAGATTACTCCTCCTTATGAATTTGGTCGGAGTATTCGTGACTTGGTTCGAGAGGGAATTCTTTCGTCAAAATTTGAACGATTGTGTCATCCTAATGGGCTGGATTTTGATCGCCTCTTGTATCAGCATCAGGAAGAAGCGGTGCGTAAGGTATTACGGGGACGCAATATTGTGGTCACCACAGGAACAGGAAGTGGCAAAACCGAAACCTTTCTTATTCCGATTTTGAATTCCCTCTTAGTTGAAGAAGAAAATGGAACCCTTTCAAAACCAGGCGTGAGAGCATTGTTGTTATACCCTATGAATGCTCTTGCAAACGATCAGATGGAGCGTTTACGCAGCGTGTTGCAATATTATCCCACCATTACTTTTGGACGCTATATCGGTGATACAGAACACTCCGAACAAAAAGCTAAAGATCAGTATCATCAAATGAATCGAGCAAGTCGTTTTCCTGAACCATTGCCAAATGAATTGCTCAGTCGGGAACGCATGCAAGAAAAGCCTCCCCATATCCTTCTCACTAACTATGCCATGTTGGAGTATTTACTGTTACGTCCTGCAGACTCTCCTCTCTTTGATGGTGATACAGGTAAACATTGGCGTTTCATTGTTTTAGATGAAGCCCATGTTTACGATGGTGCCCAGGGAACTGAGATTGCGATGTTATTACGTCGCCTACAACAGCGCGTTTCCCACAAAAGCTACAAGCCGCTGCAAGCTATTGCAACAAGTGCCACATTGGGTGATGAGAATCCAGAAAGTTTGGAGAAAATTGCGCAGTTTGCCACTCAGATGTTCAACCTTTGTTTTGAGTGGGTGGCTGAGGATCCTGACCGTCAAGATGTCATTTTAGGAAAGCTTATGCCGGAAAGTAAATTGGGAGAAATTTGGGGTCAAGGGTCTCCTCCCCTGTATGATCAATTGGCTCGACTTGCTGACGCTTGGCGAGAGGATCAAATTGACATTCCATTACCAAATTCGCTGCCGGGTGTTCCACAATTGATTATAGAATCGGCTCACAGAGCAGCTTTATCTGAACGAGAGTTTGCTATTCCGGTTTTCCTCAATAGTATCTTACGCGGAGATCGAAATCTACATACACTATGGGCAGAATTGCGCCAAGCTCCATGCCGCTTTGATAAGATTGCGCATATTATCTTCCCTGAAGAAAGTGATTCAGAAGGTCAATCGAGTCTTGCTAACTTGGTCTCGGCAGCCATTTTAGCGCGAGAGAAACCTAATACTGCCCCTCTTTTACCCGCACGCTATCATCTCTTTGCTCGTGCTTTAGAAGGGGCATTTGTTTGTTTGTACACCTCTTCACCTGAACATAGAGGCGATAGTTCCAAGCCTTCACTTTTCTTGCGACGACAAAAATTCTGTCCACATTGCGGTAGTCGTGTTTTTGAATTGGCGAATTGCACTCGCTGCGGCGCGGTGTATTTGATCGGTGATGTAACACCCGGAGAAGTTCTAGTAGGTGAGTCTTTTGTACAGCCGCACCTCGAATACCTGACTCAGAATAGTATCTTATATGCCAATGACTTGGAAGCTAAACGGGTGAGCTATTTTTCCATTGAAGATTCTATAACCGAATTAGACGAGGATGCACTGATTGAAGAGAGAGCTGAGTCAGAAGCGGTAGAGCAGAGCGAGCAACTAGCGCTTCTAAAGTTGTGTATAAAATGTGGCGCTTTGGTTGATAGCCACAGCTCAAGACGTTGTAATTGTCAAGCGCCAACTCTTCAGCTTGCCCAAATCGAAACGGGCAAAGGGCGTACGCTCAGACGCTGTACATCCTGTTCGACATATAGTAAGAGCGGCGTGATTTATCGCTTTCTTACTGGTCAGGATGCCCCCGTAAGCGTATTAGCTGGCACTTTGTATGAACACGTTCCGGTTGCACGCCGAGAGGAAGACCGTCAACATCCGGGTGAAGGACGGAAGATGTTGATTTTTAGTGATAATCGTCAACAAGCGGCATTTTTTGCAGCTTTTTTTGAGCGCGTTCATGAGCGCATCCTTCATCGTCGTCTTATTGTCGAAATGCTCCGGCAACAATCTTGTGCGGGAAACTTTCTTCGCTTTTCAGACTGTCTTCCCCCGCTCCTGACTCTTGCTGAGCAATATCAGATTTTTGCAGAGCGCGAAAGTCTTAAGAATAAGCGCATTGAGATAGCTACCTGGCTTATGCAAGAGTTTAGTGGCATTGATAGACAGATTAGTTTGGAAGGCGTCGGATTGATTTATTTTCGTCCTGTTTTGAGAGAAAACTGGAAACCGCCGCAAATCCTCTCACAAGATCCATGGTCATTGTCAGAAAGCGAAGCTTATACGCTGATAACCTTGTTACTAAATACATTACGACGACAAGGAGCAGTCTCATATTTATTGAACAATGAGAAAATTGATCTGTTGACCGAGAGGCGCAGCGCATTTCTTCCACGGGCTCGTCCCTTTTACGTTCGAGAACACGATGCTAAGAGTCGGTATAAATATGGCATTTACAGTTGGATGCCTGCTGAAGGAAAGAATAATTCGCGTTTGGATTACATCAATCGTCTATTGAAAAAGCTTTGTCCACAAATGTTGGCGGAACAGATTCGTCATAGTTCTGAACAACTATTACATGAAATCTGGGTGCACTTAACTGGGACTTCTAGCGTTGTCAATGAATGGTGGTTATGTCGTCACAAAGATAACGAGGAAGGAATACTGTATTACTTGGCACACGAGCTTTGGGAGGTTATTCCGACTCTTGACTTGAGCGAAGTCAGTCAGTGGTTCATTTGTAACCGCTGTCAAAACCTAACTCCGTATCACTTGGCAAATGTTTGCCCTACTTTTGGATGCAGCGGTAGGTTGGAGCTCCTTGTCAATTATCGCAATCGCGTTGAAACGAATCTCTATCGCCATCAGTACTTAAAAAATGTCATTGTGCCTATGAGGACTGAGGAGCACACAGCGCAATGGAAGCCTCAAAAGGCGGCTGAAGTACAAAAGGAATTTATTAGTGGAAGAACAAATGTCTTGAGCTCTTCTACCACATTTGAATTAGGTGTCGATGTCGGGGATCTGAATGCAGTGGTACTACGCAATATGCCTCCCTCCAGCGCCAATTATATTCAGCGAGCCGGGCGGGCGGGACGACGTACAGATAGTGTTGCCCTAGTGGTCACTTTTGCTCAACGTCGTCCTCATGATTTGACCTTCTATGAGTATCCCGAAAGGATGATAGCAGGTAAAATCCGTCCACCTGTTATTGCGTTGAAAAACGACAAAATCATTCGACGTCACATGCACTCTGTTGCTTTTTCAGCTTTTTTCCGTTATGCAAAGAATGCGTTGCAACAAACCTACCGTACTACTGGAGATTTTTTTGAGCAAAGTGATGGCTTGTATGGACCGCTGTTGTTACAAAATTACCTTGCCCAGCAGCCTAAAGAGGTAGAAGATGCCTTAGAGTACGTCGTCCCTAAGGACATGGAATTGTGTCAGGCACTAAAGTTAGCAAATTGGGAATGGGTTTCGCTTTTGGTTGGTGAAGAGGATGCGCTTTTAGATAAAGCTGCCCAAATTGTTCAATCCGAACTAAATGAGTTCAGACGTTTGGAAATGGAAGCTTCTCAGAAGCGCGACTATGATCAGGCACTGCGATATAAGGAGATTCAGGAACAAATCTCCAACCGAGATTTGCTTGGATATTTAGGATCCAATAACATCTTGCCAAAATATGGCTTTCCAACCGATGTTGTCAAGCTTCAGACAGATCATCTAAGAATTCAAAGTGCAGCCGATCTCGAGTTGGAGAGGGATCTTCAAATTGCTATTTCAGAGTTTGCTCCTGGTGGAAATGTTATGGCAGCGAAACGTATCTGGTATAGCATAGGGGTCATTAAGCGTCCAAACAAGCTGTGGCCACCATATAGATATGCGATTTGCCCTTCGTGTCAGCGGATGAACATTGCGGTGACGGAGCAGTCTATTGAACGTTGTATATGTGGACGGTTGTTACAAGGAAAGCAACAAATATTTATCATACCAGAGCATGGTTTTATTGCTTCACCTCACACCGATCCCGCAGGCGAGAGACCGATTGAACGGATCTATGCAAGTCGAGTTTTTTTCTCTCATTACACAATTCAACCCAATTCTTTGGCTAAAGAGAATGAAGATACAAGTGAGCTTACTACTGATACTGATTTTAATTCGAGTGTCATGGTTTCTAAGAAGTATTCACGTTATGGATGGTTGGCGCGTGTCAACAATGGTTATGGAAATGGATTTCAAATTTGTACCAAATGTGGCTATGCTAATGTAATTTCAGCTAGAACAAGGCGATCGATAGAACCGCATAAAAATCCGATAACCCAAGAGAAATGTTCAGGTACGCTGATGGTTTATCACTTGGGTTATCGTTTTATGACCGATGTATTGGAGATTCGGTTAAGCTTATCTTTCCAAGAAGAAAAAATGATTCTTTCCTTCCTTTATGCTTTGCTGCATGGAGCGGTCGATGCGTTAAATATTCCCTTGAATGATGTCGGGGGAGTTTTCTATTATCAGGACGAGGTTCCTTGTTTTATTCTATATGACAATACCCCCGGCGGAGCAGGTTATGTTCACATAATCCACAACCATCTAAGAGATGTCTTTGAAGCGGCTTATCAACGGGTATCAAATTGCAATGGCTGTGCTATCGATACCAGTTGTTATGCTTGTTTACGAAATTATCAAAACCAATATATTCACGATAAACTTGAGCGTCGTCTTGCTTGGGAAGTTCTTGGAAAAGTGTTGAATAAAGCAATGCCCTAACAAAATATTTAAGAGCTTCATTGAGGATCGTACAGTCGTTTGATTATTTCTGATGCGATTGTATCTTTTGTATCCCCCTTTGACACAATGAAAGCAAAAATGCTGATATAATCTCCCTTGCAGAGGAGAAACTCAATTAAGAAAAAAGCTAATCTGAGGTTTGTTCTGTCTTTATTCGGGGTAATTGCATTTATCTTTATTCCAGTGTTCCCTGCCCGCGCCGATATAGGCATCAAGCCTGACATGGAATTTAAGTTCGTCGCCGAAGACCCTCAACAGCTTGTTTCCATCCAATCGGCAGCCCTCTTTGAGTGCCAGCAAGCGGACTGCTCCGATGCCCAACCCGTCGCTGAAATCGGGCCACAACGACTGTATTGTCAAAAGGATGCCTGCTTGATTGCTTTTTATGATTTGAGGCCTTACTATCGGCTGGAAGTCACGTTGGCGGATGGCAGAACGCTGAGCAGCCAGGTTTTTTCGCCCCATGGTATGCGTTCGTTTTATTGGGTCACCGTGCGGGAAAGCGATTTGCTGGTCAAAAACCGCTTTTCCCTCACCCCGTTAGCCTCGCCGATTTGTTTGTCGGTTTGCGGTTCTCTATGGCTGGTAGGATTTTGGGTTTTGCTGACCTTGCTGGGCTTCAACAAACGCTAAAAGCCATTCCTTTGCTGCTCCTTTCTCTGCTGATCACCCTGGCTCTGGAGGGAATGGTCGGTATTGGATTTGCCCTGTGCGTGAAGAAACCCCTTAAAAGCCTGTTCTTGAGCAGTTTGCTGGTCAATGGAATCACCCAGCCCCTGCTCTGGCTCTGGTTGATGATTTTCTATCGGCAGTATTTGCGTGCCTTGATCGTCGCCGAAGGGTTGATCTGTGTGGGAGAAGCCAGGTTATTGAAGCGGCTTTCGGCCAACCGTCTGAGTGGGCGAGAAGCCCTTCTGCTCAGTCTGTTGATGAACGGGATAAGTTTTGGGATAGGCTTGATGTTACCATTTTAGGACTTTGGATTCAAAAGAGTGGTCGGAAGATGAGTGAGCAGGATGTTGTCTAACAGGTGCAGTGTTTTGAAGTTTAGAAAATAATGGCAGTTGTCCACCAACCGTTCTAAATCGCGCTTGCGAGCCAGCCACCCTCCACCATCGACAAAATTGACAAATATACTTCTCTACTTGAAGATCAATCTCTTGCTCTAATTCTTCATCGACAAAGAAGACGGTCATCGTTTCCCAGGCTTCTTGAAAGGTTAGCTTACGCAGTGTGGTTGGCATGATTGACCTCAAGTTTGGCTGCTTTGAGAGCTTTACTCCAGGAAGGAAAGGTTTCGAGGAATGCTTCTAAACCGTACCGGCTCATTTGCTCAACTTCCTCAGGGGTAGGCAGACGCCCCAAGCGGCGAGCGATTTCTTGCAGTTCCAGTTGCAGGGCTTTCTTGCTGTAGTGATTTTTGGTTTTCTTGACGGTTTGCCATTGGATTGCCCCCCATGTTTTTATTTGGGCGAGTTTTTGTCTGATGATCTCCACGTAGGCGGGGTCAAGGTCAATTGCTACGTAACGGCGGCCGAGTTTTGCAGCCACAATTGCTGTCGTGCCGGTGCCGGCCAAAGCGTCAACCACAATGTCGCCGGGATTGGTTGAGAGCAGGATAATGCGTTCCAACAAGGCGTTGGGTAACTGGCAGGGATGAAAATCCCGATCGCGCCGATGTTTCAGGCGATGAATATCCCACCAGATATCGGTCAGAGGTTCTTTTTCATCCTCGCCGCGCTGTTTACGAGCCCGGATGCAGCTCTGCCGTAAGCAATAGAAACGCGCATCGATTGGACTGACTGCCTCATAATTAAAGGTGAAATGGGTTGGATGACGGGTATAGAAAAGGAGCGCATAATGAGCCAGCATAATCTTCCCCCGCGGTTCCGAAAGAGCATCCCAGACGATCCAGTTTTGGAAATAGAGTTTTTGATTGGGGTAGCTGGCATGATACATTGCCCAACGGGGTAAGTTGAGCAGATATAAACTGCCGCTGGGTTTCAAGATGCGAATAGTTTCATCTAGCCAGGCGTTACACCAGTTAAGATATTCCTGGCGCTCTTTTTCATCTTCATAAATGTTGTAAGACTTATCCAGGTTATAGGGTGGATCGGCAAAGACCAAATCGACAGATTGATCGGGGTATTGTTTTAGGGTCTCAATGATATCACCCTGGATCACGACGTTCCATAAACGATCTTGATGTTCATTCTCCGAGTTATCTCGAATTGAAAATAAGGGTAACTGGTATTCGGTTTTTGGTCCCGGTTCAGCAAGGGTTTGGCGAGCAGGCTCCTTCTCTGGCAACACCCAATCCTTTGGGGTAGGCAACGAGATAGACCTTGAGTGGTCAGAAACCAAAATCCCTCTGGCTTCTTCCGGCGCATTGGGAATTAATTTGAGCAGGGTTTCGTAAACCGGGATGGATAGCGATCGATGGTTATCCAGATGAGGCAAATCTTTCCACACATCGGAGATCAAATAACCTTCCGGGTTCATCAAATGAGATTTTCCGCCCCAATCTTTCAATGAGCGACCGCAGGCTTTGCAGGTTTGGTGAGGAAAGCGAACCGGTTGAATCCTAAACGATTTTCCTTTCGTAAAGAGAAGAATTGCAGCATGTTTGGATGGCAATCCCGTTCCCTTATATTGAATTGCCGACTCAACTGCAATCCAATACTTGAACGTTAGATACTGATCGAGAAAAACCCTAAGGTACGGTAAACGTTCAGGCGTTCCTTGAAGGAAGAGTAACCCACCTGGTTTTAAGACCCGAATGACCTGATCAAGCCAGGAAGTTAAGTTTCGTTGATGCGGAGCAGGAATAGCCTCGCTGACCAGAATCGCAAAGTCCAGACTGGCATCTTGCCAGCTACTGATCTGGTCACCAAAGGACTCCCAAGTTAGTTCCTGGATCATACCTTGATTATATCCGATGCTCAGGCAGGGATACTAACTGCCCGAGCTGTGAAGAGCCCGGGCAGTTACTTTCAGACACGCTAGGGTATGAGTCGTAAAAGACCTTCAGCGTTTTGCTGCACCGCTTGCTCTTCCCACCACATGGGATAGTATTGGACCGTGCGCCAGAGATCGGCCAGATCGATGTAGTGGGGATGGAAGGCGTGACCCGACTGCCCGGTGGTGTGCACGGTGAGCGAGTTGTTCAGGTCACTCAAATCAACAATCATTCGCATCGAGGGCAGCGAAGTCACAAAGTAGCCAAGCGAGGTTTGCCAACCGGTGGCGTTGACGATCGAAGCGCCGCCCCCGGTAGGGAAAGGCCCACGATTGAAGAGCGCTTCCAGCGGGGCTATGCCAGACTGGCCAAATGTGGCGTGACGAAAAGTGGCGGTATGCAAATCCCCCCAGCGCCAGGCAAGCGGGTCTTTGCTAAGCGTCTTTTGCAGTTCCCGAACGGCTTCGGCGAAGGCGCGTTGAAAGATTTCGTCCCGATCTTCACGCTTTTCGGGGGTGTTTTGGTTGTCCCACCAGGGGCTGTCTGGCTGATCGACCAGGTGGCGCAGAACTTCAAAATAGCGGTCGCCTCCTGTGGGAGGATGATCGTCTGGAAGTTCGTCACCAAAGGTCAAGAGCAACAAGTGCTTCCAGAAGGCGGCATAGAGAGCTGCAGCCGGCGAGTCAAGGGATGCCTGACCGTCCCAGGTTTGCAAGAGTTGCCGAGCGTTCTGTAAGTTTGCCTGCCCCAGCGGAATTTGGACCAGAATCGGTAAGACGAAAGCGCTGCTGGCGTCATAACTATCCCCTTGCATTTTTTGTATGGTTGCCAGATCGATCTTTTCAGGACCCTGCTCGATCAATTCGACAATCCGTTGAGCGCGAAAACCATAGTCCCAATCCATGGTGATCAGATAGGGATAATTGGGAGGCGGGACACGATTATTGGCGGTAACAATGTAACCCTGGGGTGGGTTTAGCGTATAGGGTAATTCTTCAAAGGGGATGTAGCCCGTCCATTCGTATTCATCTGTCCAGCCTGGAACGGGCAGGTGGCCATCCCCATTGGCGCGCATCGGGATGTTGCCCGGCATTTGGTAGGCGATGTTGCCATCCACATCGGCGTAAATCAGGTTTTGAGCTGGCACGGCAAAGGCCTGGGCTGCCTGGCGAAACTCCAGCCAGTTCCTGGCTTTATTGAACCCCCAAATGGCTTCGAAGACCAGGGAAGGCTCTAAGGCCGTACAGCGCATGGCAATGGCGTACGAGTCGGGTAGCTCCAGGCCGACCTTTTGACGAAATGGCTGGGCATCAGGTTCTTTTTCGTCAACCTCGTCTTTGAGCGGCCCGTAGGTATCTGAAATTACCGGCCCGTGGCGGCTGATGCGCACGGTGATGGTGACCGGCTGCTTACCGCTGACTTCAATGATTTCCTGTCGCAGCTCAAAATCTACCCATTGCCCGTTGACTTCATATTGATTGGGATTCTGGGGATTCACTTTTTCGATATACAGGTCAATGACATCTGGCCCAACGTTGGTAAAGCCCCAGGCGATGCGGTCGTTGTGCCCAATGATTACCCCTGGAACGCCGGCAAATGAAAAGCCGCCTACTTCAAAGGGGCACGCTGTGCTTTTCGGTCGACAGTGCAAGGTGATTTGATACCAGATGGAAGGCATTTGAATCCCCAAATGAGGGTCGTTAGCCAGAATCGGCTTGCCGGTGGTTGTCCGAGAACCGCTCACAACCCAGGAATTGGAGCCGAGGCCATCGCCGCCTGAGCCGAGCAGGGTTTGTATGCTGTGTACATTCGCCCGCGAGCTCCGCAGAGCCTGTTGCACACCTTTGGCCTGAAACCAATCCACTTGAATCCATGAAGCGCTGGATGGCTTTCCTTGAGCCGCCTTCTCTAGCGCCGGCACAATCGAAGGGTGGTCTTCAGGGTAAGGAGGATAAAGCTGCGCAACCTGTTCGGGTGAAAGGCTGCCCAGTAAGATGGCTCGCTCGATTTCTTGATCCATATTGCCGGCCAGATCCCAAG